>OLNJ01000101.1_pt1 | contig 85146 bp, 77 predicted proteins | sample 1672191 | NCBI WGS metagenome assembly OLNJ01 (sample SAMEA3136657, study PRJEB25190) | human gut metagenome | biome: human gut; feature: human-associated habitat; material: faeces | place: Austria | collected 2013
CATCATCGACACCAGCTGTAAAATAAATCATTAATTTACGGTTAATTAAGTTTTCCTTCATAAGTTATTCCCCCTAGATTTTAGTTTGAATTGGTGTAGGCCTTAGCACCTTTTCACAACATGTATATAGATTAGGAGAAAATTTAGTGTGGTAATTATTAAAAAAAATACATATTTTATCGTTTTTTACATAAATTAATAATAAATATAAATTGTATCCAAATATTGTTGATTTTATGTGTAAAAATAACATATAATAGTCTTGTTGTAACTAAATAACTCACTTTATGATGAGGGAGTAGTTGGCACGTTTAGTGTGGTTAAGTCAACAAAACGCGAACTTAGTTCTGGCTTAATCTTAAATGACGAGACTCATGCATAACACTTTTTTGTTATGCATTGGTCTCGTTTTTTTTATGCCGACCTTTGAGTTATGATTTGAGTCAATAAAATAGGAGGTTTAAAATGAGTATTATTGCATTAGTTTTTGTCGCAATTGGTTTAGCAATGGATGCTTTTACAGTCTCAATTGCTAAAGGGATTAGCTTAAGAAAGGCAACTGTTCCACAAGCTGCTAAAGTTGCTTTATTCTTCGGTGGATTTCAGGCTTTAATGCCGCTACTTGGATGGTTATTTGGGTTAAGTTTTGAAAAATATATTACAGCATTTGATCACTGGATTGCTTTAATTTTATTAACGTTAATTGGTGGAAAAATGTTATATGAATCATTTAAAGGAGAGGATGAAGAGGATAGTGTTGAGGTTGATCCGTTAAATGCTCGTTCTTTACTCGTTCTTGCTATTGCAACAAGTATTGATGCTTTAGCAGTAGGAGTTACATTTGCCTTTTTAAATGTTAACATTTTGACATCTATTACTTTAATTGGTGTTATTACATTTGTGATTAGTTTTGCCGGTGTTATTATAGGGAACAAAGTAGGAGAATATCTAAAGAATTATGCAGAAATCGTTGGGGGAATCATTTTAATTCTGATTGGAGTTAGTATTTTCTTAGAACACACGGTTTTAGCTTAATTAATAAATCGAAAATTTAATAGAAGGGTGCGAATTTTTTATGAGTTATATTTTATTAGTCATTGGATTCATCTTTTTAATCAAGGGAGCAGATTTATTTGTTGATGGAGCATCATCTATTGCCAAAACTTTAAAAATACCTAGTTTAATTATAGGGTTAACCATCGTAGCATTTGGAACAAGTGCTCCAGAAGCAGCTGTTAGTATTACAGGAGCATTTGCTGGTGCTAATGATATTACAGTAGGTAACGTTGTTGGATCAAATATTTTTAACTTATTAGTGGTAGTTGGGGTCGCAGCCTTTATTTCACCTCTAAATGTTAAGAAGTCAATTATTGCAAAAGAGTTTCCATTTGCTTTACTCGGAGCATTTGTTTTAATTGTTCTAGGGTTAGATTCAAAATATCATAATTATACAGATAACGTTTTAACACGTGCTGATGGAATTATGTTATTAGTATTACTTGGAATTTTCATGTATTATTTAATTGAATTAGCTTTAACAGCACGTAAAGAAGGAAAAGACCAAGAAGATGAGGAAGAAATTAAATCTTATCCATTGCCAAAAAGTATTCTTTTATCAATTATTGGGATTGTTGGAATTGTAATTGGTGGAGATTTAGTTGTAGATAGTGCCTCAAACATCGCTTTAGCTTGGGGAATGAGTCAAAGTTTAGTTGGTTTAACAATCGTTGCGGTTGGAACCTCATTACCTGAGTTAGTTACTTCAATTGTAGCTGCACGTAAAGGTGAAAGTGATATTGCGTTAGGAAATGTTATTGGATCTAATATCTTTAATATCTTCTTTGTATTAGGTATTTCATCATTTATCCATGAGATTACAATTAACAGTGCTGTCTTCTTAGATATGTTTATTATGATGGCTGCTTCATTTATTACATACGGATTTGCAGCATCAAAACGTAGTATTAATAAAAAAGAGGGAGCATTCCTTGTTTGCTTATATGTTGCATACATGATCTTTGTTATTTGGAAAGGTTAAAAAAGGCGTAAGCCTTTTTTTCTTTGTAAAATAGTAAAAGATAATAAGTCCATTTTAGAAAATGTTTGATTTAACTGTAGTAAATTCTATAAACCCAAGTTTGATGTAAAGAGAATCTTATTTTCTTGGGAAATATATTGACTAGCTAAACTATTTGATAGCGCCAATAAATGAGTTAAAAAATAATAGAAGTTTTCTTTGATTGTATTGGTTTCAATGTAGAAGTTATTTTGGATAAATCGAATATACAATGAGTAGGTTATCTAGTACAGTAGCTGGATTAATTATGATAATTGCCGCTTCTGCTTTTGCTAATTTTATGTAGGATATTGAGTTATCTACTACCGCATAGTAGATAACTTTTTTATCATGGCAACACGGTTTTATCTTGGTTGCACAAAAGTTGTGGATAAGGTATAATGATGATTTGTCGAAGATTGATTATAAGAAATTTTATATATATAAAACTTTTAGGAAAGTGGTGAAGATATGAGTTTTAAAATTAGAGAAATTGAGATTGATAATCCAGTTGTTTTAGCACCAATGGCAGGTGTTTGTAATGCAGCCTTCCGTACGATTATCAAAGAGATGGGAACGGGATTAATTTACGCTGAAATGGTAAGTGATAAAGCGGTTGTTTATCAAAATAAGAAAACATTAGATATGCTTTATGTTGATCCAGCTGAGCGTCCATTATCAATGCAAATTTTCGGATCAGATAAGGAAACATTTGTTGAAGCGGCAAAATACGTAGATGCAAATTGTGATTGCGATATTATTGATATTAATATGGGATGTCCTGTTCCTAAAGTTACTAAAAATGAAGCGGGAGCACGTTTATTACTTGAACCCGATAAGATTTATGATATTGTGGCAAATGTTGTGGATGTTGTTAAAAAGCCAGTTACAGTTAAAATGCGTACTGGATGGGATAAAGAACATATTTATGCGATTGAAAATGCACTAAAAATTGAGCAAGCCGGAGCAAGTGCAATTGCTGTTCATGGGCGTACACGTTCTCAAATGTATGAAGGAAAAGCTGACTGGGGAATTATTAAAGATGTTAAGGATGCTATTAAGACGATTCCTGTTATCGGAAATGGAGATATTAATTCACCAGAAATGGCGAAGCGTGTTCTTGAAGAGAGTGGTGTAGACGGTATTATGATTGGACGTGCCGCACTTGGAAACCCATGGTTAATGAAAAAAATCGTTCATTATTTAGCAACAGATGAATTAATTGAAGAACCATCAGCTCATGAAAAATTACGTTTAGCGGTTGATCATATGGATCGTTTAATTGACTTAAAATGTGAAAAAGTAGCATTGCTTGAAATGCGTTCACATATGGCATGGTATATCAAAGGATTAGAAGGGGCAACTCATGTTAAACGTATGATTACAACTGTTAAAACTCGTGAAGAAATGATGGACATTGTAAATCGTTACGAAGCTTACTTAAATGGAGATAAATCAGCTCGTTTAGTTGTTGAAGAATAGGATAGAAAAAAGGTGACCCTAATAGTTTAGGAGTCACCTTTTTAATTAAAATTTAATTTCAGTAAGATAAGCAGATAATAATTTCATAACATTAACACATCCATCGATATGAGTACGTTCTACACCATGGGAAGCATGAACTCCTGGTCCGATTAATGCAGCCTTTATATCATGACCTGCACGAAGAGCAGCTGATGCATCTGATCCGTAGAATGGATAAATATCAACAGCATATCCTAATTCATGCTTTTTAGAAAGTTCAATTAACTCCGATGTCATTTCATAATCGTAAGGACCTGATGAGTCTTTTGCACAGATTGAGACGTCATATTCTGTACATGATAAATCTTTACCAATGCAACCCATATCAACAGCAATCATACGTGTGATGTTAGCTGGTAATGAAGCTGCTCCATGACCTACTTCTTCGTATGTTGAAACAACGAATTGAATCGTGTGATTAGGTTTGATGTTTGCTTTTAGTAAAGATTTGAAAACAGTAAAGATGATGGCAACACTAATTTTGTCATCGATGTGACGGGATTTAATGAACCCACTTTCTGTGATTGTGGTTTTAGGATCGATTGAGATGAAATCCCCATTTTGAATCCCTAAATCAATAACATCTTGTTTTGAAAGCACAACTTCATCAAGACGAACCATTAACTCATCGACTGTTTGCCCTTTTTTACCACAATCTTCATAAACATGTGAAGCTGGGGCAAGGCTTAAGATTGTTCCGGTATAAGCTTTTCCATCACGGGTATGAACAGTGCAGTATTCTCCAAGAAGCGTCATCATTTGATTTCCACCAATTGATGTTAAGCGTAATGTTCCATCAGCACTAATTGAGCGAACCATCAATCCAAGTGTATCGACGTGAGCAGAAAGTCCAAGAACTTTTGTAGAATCTAATCCTTCAAATGTGACAATTAGATTTCCTTTATTTGATTTAATAGCTGATAAACCTAATTCTTTTGCATAAGTTGCAATTTTTTCAATCACAGCCTGTGTATAACCACTTGGACTGGGTGTCATTAAAATATCTGTTGCTAATGAATAAAAATATGAATGATCAAAATTCATCGATATTCCCCATTTCTAATTTAATTTGAAATCTATGTAACGTATTATACTATATTTTGGAATTTTTTATCTTTAATTATGAGGAAAGTTTTAAAAATTAATATTATTTCATTTATGCGTTTTCAATTGTCATGTATAATTATTTTTGTGAGATAGAAGAATCAAACAATGGACATTAGGACAAAATTTAAAATGGCTAGAGGAGTGATGCGCATGTTTGAGATGTTAATACGAAGAGGGGTAGCTTTTTTTATTGATTTTATTTTATTATTGTTAATCTTCTATGGAAATGCACAGTTTATTTTTATTTCATTCGATAATGCTGGACAAACTTTTGGATTACAAGTTGTCATAGCGATGATTATGCTACAACTTATTTATGTATTCATTTATTTTATTTATATTCCAGTTCGTATGCCCGGGCAAACAGTTGGAAAACGTATCATGAAAATTAAAGAAGTAAAACAAAACCAAAAGGAAATGACAGTTAGTGATTATTTTAAACGTGATTTCTTATTAAAATTTTTATTATCTTCTATGACTTCAGGATTTGTGGTTATTTTTAATGCTATTTTATTAACGTATCAATCGATTCGTAAACAACCGTTACGCGCATTTCAAGATTATGTTATGAAAACAGATGTTATTAAAGTAACGAAATAGAGGAAAAAACGATGATGTTAACAACTTGTAGTGATTTAAGAGAGTTGTATAATCAAATTCAACATTTAGAGGCAACATCAGTTATTCACTTTAATTTTTGGGTTACTGTTATTTTGTCAGTGATTTTTTTGTTTTTTTATCGCCGATTTAATAGTACGAATTCGATATGGAAGTGTTTATTAGTCACGAGTTTTGTTTTTTATGTTTTAAATGTCATTCGGTTAGTTTTCTTTCCGATTCCAATTAATCCAAATTATATTGAGATTTTAAAGCGAGAGTCTGAATGTGGAATTTTACTTGAAAGACGACATAATTTTGAATTATTCGATTTTATGAAATGGGGAAATCTATTTCATATTACAACGGTCGGGAATTTTTTGTTGTTAATGCCATTGAGTTTTTATTTTCCGATTCTATTTAAAAATCATAAGTGGAATTTAGTAAATATAACACTAATTGGTTTTATGACCTCTTTATGTATAGAATCTTTGCAATTAACGTACGACTTAGTAACTGGATATGCTTATCGAGGATTTAATGTCGATGATTTAATGGTAAACACACTGGGGGTTTTTTGGGGATATCTTATTTATATTGTCTTAAAATTGATTTGGTGTGTTATTAACAAAATTAAGAGAATATTTCTTTACGTTGAATGAGGCGATTATAGATATAATCGCTTTTTTACTAGCTTAAATTATGAAAATAAAAATCATTATTTACATTTTTACAATAAAATACAAAAAAGGTGTAAATTTTCTGTGGAAAATCATTGACTTTTATAGGTATAGACCTTATATTTAAGTAGTAAATTGAATCTTTTCTCTCGTATATCATCGGAAATATGGTCCGAAAGTCTCTACCTACTCACCGTAAATGAGTAGACTACGGGTTTTATCAGTTATTAAGAAAATAGGCCAATTATTTTTTTGATTTCTGATTTACCATAAGTAGGGACTTTCAGCATTTTTAGCTGGAAGTCCCTTTTGTTTTTTAGGTAAGTATTACGGGGGAGGACATTCTATCTTTGTTCATTGGAGTAGGAAATTAGATAGATCCGTGATACTTACCTTTTTAATTTACGAGCCGAGAGAAGGAGAAGAATTGGGAGGAGTACCGACATGAACAAATTCTTCAAATTAGAAGAACGTGGCACAACTGTTTCAAAAGAATTTATTGCCGGAGTTACAACATTCTTATCAATGGCGTACATTATTTTCGTTAATCCAAATACACTTGGAGCTGCGGGAATGGATACAGGCGCTGTCTTTACAGCAACAATTTTAGCAGCATCTATTGGAACATTAATTATGGGATTATTCGCTAACTTCCCAGTAGCACTTGCTCCAGGGATGGGAATGAATGCATTCTTCTCTTATACCGTTGTTTTAATGATGGGATATAGCTGGCAACAAGCTTTAGCAGGTATCTTTATATCAGGAATTTTATTCATTATTTTATCAGCAACTGGGTTACGTGAATTAATTATTAATAGTATTCCAACATCGTTAAAACATGCTGTTGGAACAGGAATCGGATTTTTCATTGCTTTTTTAGGATTCCAAAATTCAGGAATCATCGTTAATAACGATGCAACATTAGTTGGAATCGGAGATTTCACAGATCCAAATGTATTAATTACAGTAATTGGATTAGTTGTAACGTTAATTTTATTAGTTCGTAAAACACCAGCAGCTATCTTTATTGGTATGATTGTGACAGCTGTTGTCGGAATGATTTTAGGTGTGGTTGAATTACCAACGCAAATTATTGCATCAGTTCCTTCTTTAAAACCAACATTTGGTGCATTATTTGAAGCCTTACCAAGTATTTTCACAGTAGAAATGATTCCAGTTATTTTCTCATTCTTATTCGTCGATTTCTTTGATACGGCGGGAACTTTAATGGCTGTTGGAGCACGTGCAGGTTTAGTAGATGAAAAAGGTCATTTAGTAGATGGAGATAAAGCATTACTTGCCGATTCAACTGCTACTGTTGTTGGTGCCGTTTTAGGAACATCTTCAACAACTTCTTTCGTTGAATCATTAACAGGAGTTGAAGCGGGTGGACGTACTGGATTAACTTCAGTCTTTACTGCATTATGTTTCTTAATTATGTTATTCTGCTCAGGCTTATTATCAGTTGTTACTTCAGCTGTAACAGCACCAGCCTTAATTGTTGTAGGTATTTTAATGGCTTCTTCTTTAGGTGACATTGAGTGGAAAAACATCGAGACATCAATTCCAGCATTCGTAACTATTATTATGATGGTACTTGGATATTCAATCGCTGAAGGGATTGCATCAGGGTTCTTATTATATCCAATCATGATGGTAGCAGCACGTCGTTCTAAAGAAGTTCATCCAGTTATGTGGGGATTAGCAGTTATTTTCCTATTACATTTCATCATGCAGTAAGTAACTTATAGTAGAAAAAATGAACATTTTGTCATAATGAGGGTGACAAAAGTTCATTTTTTACTATATAATCTTAAATAAGAAATTTTTAGGCGGTCATCCTATAAAATATCGAAGCAAAAAACAAACTAGTAAAAAGAGGTGAAGGACATATGCAACATGATGAGGTTATTGTATTAGACTTTGGTAGTCAATATAATCAGTTAATTACTCGCCGTATTCGTGAATTCGGAGTATATAGTGAATTAAAATCACATAAGTTAACGGCAGCAGAAATCAAGCAAATGCCAAATGTTAAAGGAATTATCTTCAGTGGAAGTCCTAATAGTGTCACACAAGAAGGTGCATTTACAGTTGATCCTGAAATCTTTAACTTAGGATTACCGATTTTAGGGATTTGCTACGGAATGCAATTAACAACTCATATGCACGGTGGAGTAGTAGAACGTGCTGAACAACGTGAGTATGGAAAAGCAGAAATCACAATTAAAAATGTGAATAAATTATATCAAGATATGCCACAAGAACAAGTGGTATGGATGAGTCATGGTTATCATGTAACAAAGTTACCAGAAGGATTTGTTGTTGATGCTAGCAGCGATTCATGTCCAATTGCAGCAGCTTCAAATGAAGAACGTAACATTTATTTAGTTCAATTCCATCCTGAAGTACAACACTCAGTGTATGGTTCACAAATTTTAAAGAACTTTATCTTTAATGTTTGTGGTGCAGAGGCTAACTGGTCAATGAAAAACTTCATTGATGAGCAAGTAGAAAAAATCCGCGCTCAAGTTGGATCTGAAAATGTATTATGTGCCTTAAGTGGTGGGGTTGATTCATCTGTTGTTGCAGCATTAATTCACCGTGCTATCGGAGATCAATTAACATGTATGTTCGTTGATCATGGATTACTTCGTAAAGGAGAAGCGGAAAGTGTTGTTGAAACATTTGATGGAAAATTCAATATGAACTTCATCAAAATTGATGCACAAGAACGTTTCTTAAATAAATTAAAAGGTGTTTCTGATCCTGAGCAAAAACGTAAAATTATTGGTAATGAGTTTGTTTATTGCTTTGATGAAGAATCTGCTAAATTAAAAGACATGAAGTTCTTAGCACAAGGAACTCTTTATACAGATATTATTGAATCTGGTACTGATACAGCTCAAACAATTAAATCACACCATAACGTAGGGGGATTACCTGAAGATATGGAGTTCGAATTAATTGAACCGCTGAACACTTTATTCAAAGATGAAGTTCGTCAATTAGGACTTGAGCTTGGATTACCAGAAGAAATTGTCTTCCGTCAACCATTCCCTGGACCTGGTCTTGGAATTCGTGTTTTAGGTGAAGTGACAGAAGAGAAATTAGAAATCGTTCGTGAGTCAGATTTCATTTTACGTGAAGAAATCAAAAAAGCAGGACTTGAACGCGATGTATGGCAATATTTCACTGCGTTACCTAACATTAAATCAGTTGGGGTAATGGGAGATGAGCGTACATATGACCATACGGTTGTTGTTCGTGCCGTAACGTCAATTGATGGTATGACTTCAGATTGGGCACGTATCCCATTTGATGTTTTACAAAAAATCTCTGTTCGTATCGTAAACGAAGTCGCACACGTTAACCGCGTAGTGTATGACATTACATCTAAACCGCCTGCAACAATTGAGTGGGAATAATATTAGAAAGCTTGGAGAACCTTTATTTTAAAGTTTTTCCAAGCTTTTTTTATAAGGAATAAATAATAAATTAAGAAGTAAAGAATCAATTTTAAGTACATAAATTTATAAAGAAGGAGAGGAGTTGAAGTTGTAAATGAGTGAAAAAGAAATAGTCATCGCTTTTTTTATTGAAGGGTATGTGAAGAAGAATTATGAGTATGTCTTAAAAATTTTAAGTGAAGATTATATTGATCATAGTCCAGCGTCAGCTAGAAGTAATCATGATGCAGTTAATATTTTAAAAATTATTGCTAACATATTTGATAATCTTAAGATAGAAATACTAGACGTTTTTGCAGAAAATGAACAGGTGGCAACGAGAGTTCGGTACGAGGCTAAACATATTGGCGAGTATATGGGAATTAGTGCAACACATAAAACAATCAGCTTTGAAGCATTGGAAAACTTTAAAGTTGTTAATGGTAAAATTGTTGAATCGTGGGGGTATTGGCCTGATAAAGAGATTGAAGTTCTACTATTAGAAGAGCAAATTTAGTTATTTAAAGGATATGCAAAGTTGATAGTTGATAAAAGGGTTTAAATAGCGTATAAAGAAGAAGGAGATGTCTATCAGGGAAAAAAGAATACCAAACGTCATCTACCTTAATGATTGAAGAAATAAAGAAATTTGAAAATGTGGTAGATTCTTATGTTAGTGAAGAGAAGCCTGTTAAAGAAACAATAGATTAACGAAAAGCTCCTTATTATAGGGAGCTTTTTCTTATTTTGAAAAATTTAATTTTCACTATTGCGTTAGAGTTTACTTCAGGTGTTATACTCTCTTTCAGATGGATATTAAAGTTAAGAATAGGTGATACTTTCTTTGTAGAGGGTTCAAAGTAAAATAGGATAAGACAGGGATGTAAATCATTGTTTATTAACTAAATCCTTCGAGATTGAGGAAAACATAAAGGAGGAAATTAAATGGAGTTAAATATTTTAAATCGTATAAATTCGCCAAAAGATTTAAAGGCGCTTAATCAGGAAGACTTACCATTATTAGCGGATGAAATTAGACAAGTTATTATAGAAAAGGTGAGTCAAACAGGCGGGCATTTTGGTCCGAATCTAGGAATGGTAGAGGCAACGATTGCAATGCATTATGTTTTTAATTCACCTGTGGATAAAATTGTATATGATGTCTCACATCAATGTTACCCACATAAAATTTTAACAGGAAGAAAACATGGATTTATTGATCCTGAGCAATTTGCATCAATTACAGGATATAGCTCACCTAAAGAAAGTGAACATGATTTCTTTACAGTAGGTCATACCTCGACTTCTATTAGTTTGGCGTGCGGTCTTGCCAAAGCGCGCGATGTTAAAGGTGAAAAAGAAAATATTATTGCAGTTATTGGAGATGGTTCGTTAAGTGGTGGTGAAGCCTATGAAGGTTTAAATAATGCTGCTGCCTCAGGTAAAAATATGATTATCTTAGTAAATGATAATGATATGTCGATTGCTGTCAATCATGGTGGTTTATATAAAAACTTAGCTGAACTTCGTCAATCGAATGGAACCTGTGAAAATAACTTCTTTAAATCACTTGGATTTGATTATCGCTTTGTTCCAAATGGTCATGATATTGATGCTTTAATTAATGTATTCTCAGAAGTAAAAGATACCGAGAAACCTGTTGTCATTCATATGTATACGGTCAAAGGAAAAGGATATAAACCATCAGAATCAAATAAAGAAGGTTTCCATTATGTAGGACCGTTTAATTTAGAGACGGGGAAACAACTTTACAGTTTCAATGGTGAAAACTATGGTCAAATTATAGATAATTTCTTATGTGAGAAAGCTAAAACAGATGAAAAAGTCATTGCGATTACAGCTGGAACACCAGGGGTTGTAGGATTAAATAAGTTTAGATATGAATTCCCTGAACAATTTATGGATGTTGGAATTGCAGAAGAACATGCCGTTGCGCTAGCATCAGGATTAGCCTCTCAAGGTGCAAAACCTGTTCTTGGTCTTTACAGCTCATTCATTCAACGAACATATGACCAATTGTCTCAAGATTTAGCCATCAATAATAATCCTGCGCTGATTTTAGTATTTGGTAGCCGAATTTCTTCGGCTGATGTTACTCATTTAGGTGTATTTGATATTGCGCTTGTCTCAAATATTCCAAATATCGTTTATCTAGCTCCTACGACTAAGGAAGAATATCTAGCCATGGTAGAATGGGGACTTGAACAAAATGAGCATCCGGTTGTGGTGCGAGTACCTGGAGGTCCTGTTATTTCGACAAAAGAAGAGGTTGCACCTAACTTCAGTCAACTAAATTGTTATCAAAAAATGAATGATGGAAGCAAGGTTGCTATTTTAGCATTAGGCTCATTTTATACATTAGGTCAAAACGTTCAAGAAAAGTTAAAATCTATAACAGGTATCGAGGCAACGTTAATCAATCCTCGTTTTGCTAGTGGAATTGACGAAGCTTTACTGACACAATTATTAGCTAATCATCAGATAATCGTGACACTAGAAGACGGTGTTCTTGATGGTGGATTTGGTGAAAAAATCTCAAGATTCTACGCGGATAAAGAGATCAAAGTTTTAAATTACGGTGCAACAAAAGAATTTACGGATCGTGAGGATATTAACCTATTATATGAACGATACCGCCTAAGAGAAGATTTGATTGTAGAAGATATTAAAAGACTGTTATAAAAGAAATTAGTATGTACGCTATAGGATAGACAATGTAAAAAGTCTATTCCATAGCGTACATTTTTTAGTTTTAAATACAGTAAAATAACGAGTTATTCTTGAATTTTTACACTTTCAACAATACGTTATATGGCAGTACTATTAAGATGATTCTAATATTTTATAAGGGGAGATTACTTTGGATCACAGATTGGACATGTATACTAGTATAGTTCCCAATCATCGTCAGCTCATCATTCAGGAAATGAAATACTATGCCTTCATTCATTACGGTATCAACACGTTTACGGATAAAGAATGGGGAAATGGCAGGGAGGAAGAAAGTTTATTTAATCCTAAAAATCAAGATACGGATCAGTGGTGTCGTGCGATTGCTGATGCGGGAATGAAAGGGATTATCTTAACTTGCAAGCACCATGATGGATTTTGTTTGTGGCCAACCCAAACAACAGAGCACTCAATTAAAAATAGTCCTTATAAAAACGGTGAGGGAGATGTGGTACAGGAGGTTGCGAATAGCTGTAAAAAATATGGACTTAAATTCGGGGTTTATCTTTCTCCGTGGGATAGAAATGCAGATTGTTATGGAACTCCTGAGTATAATGATTTTTATATCAAACAGTTAACAGAACTATTAACTAATTACGGTGAAATATTTATGCTTTGGTTAGATGGTGCATGTGGTGCCAAAGAAGATGGTAAGCCAGTTCAAAAATATGATTTTGAACGTATTTGGACTACAGCAATTGAATTACAACCTGATATTGTGATGTCCGGTTGTGCTCCTGATGTTCGTTGGATAGGGAATGAAAGTGGAAAAACTCGTGAAAGTGAATGGAATGTCGTTCCAAAATTTCAATATGAACAACAGAATTTTGTAGCAAATTGTCAGACAGACCATGATATGAAGAAATTTCAACAGCGTTGCCAAGATATTATGTTGCCTGATATGGGATCACGTGAATTCTTAAGTCATTTTGATGAATTTATGTGGTATCCTGCTGAGGTAGATGTTTCAATTCGTGAAGGATGGTTTTATCACTTAACGCAAAGTCCTAAGTCGCTTCATCATCTGATGAAAATCTATTATAATTCTGCCGGGAATAACTCGCTTATGCTATTGAACATTCCTCCTGATAAAAATGGTTTGCTTGATGAGAGGGATATTGAACGTTTGCGTGAAATGGGACAGTGGATAAAAAAAGAAGATGACTTAGTAATAGATAATGTGAAGATTGAACGTTCTACTGATGGCTTTAACATAAAAATGACCTTTGAAAAGCAGTCTGTTGACCGTATACGGATTTCAGAAGATACAACAAAATCTCAGCGAGTTGAGCGTTTTTTTATTTATTCCGATAAAAATAAAATATATGAGGGGACAATCATTGGTTTTTCAAAAATTGCAATTTTTGAGCCAATAGTTACGGATAATCTAATAATCAAAATCCTCGAATGCCGTAAAGAGCCATATATTGAAAAAATAGAGGTTGTTGCAACAGGTTCATACCGTGTTAAGTAAGTGAGTGGAGTGAAAATAATAAAAAGCTTAGATTACCTATGTGAGGTTTTCTAAGCTTTTTTGTCTTTATTTTAAGTATGCTTTTAAAATATCTCCGACCATTGAAACAACGCCTAGTGTCCCAAGACCGTTTTGAACATCTTCAACGACAACGGCTATTGATATTTTTGAGTTATCTAAGTCAGTTGCAACGAACCATCCATTTTCACTTCCAGTTTCACCTTGAGATTGTTTGATTTCAGCTGTACCTGTTTTTCCAGCAAGTTTTACACCATCGATTTTAGCTAGATGACCGGTTCCATCACTATCTTCAACAGCTGCAGAAAAGACGTCTTGTAGAATCGTTAAATGATCAGTTGAAACAATAGATTCTTTTAAGATTGTAGGAGTTGTTGAGTCATTTAATACCAAGTTTGGATTCATGATATTTCCGTTATTTGATAGCATACTGTAAGCGAGTGCCATGTTTAAAGTTGTAACCATCACTTGTCCTTGTCCATAACCACTATCGGCAAGCAAGATATCGCTACTTAGTGCTCCACTATTAGAGACTTGACTTGTGTTAAGGGGATAACCAATATTTAATTCTGTTCCGATTGTAAACTTTTCTGCTCCTTTAATGAAGGCATCACTTCCAATAGCTAGTGCATTCATGGCGAAGTAGATATTGTCTGAATATTTAACAGCTTCTTTTAAACTTACTTGCGTTTGCCCGTTGATACGGTGAATTTTGTAATTTCCCCAAGAACTTTCTTTTTGCCACTCTGAGCCTTCAATTGTTTTGATTTCCTGAGGATCAAGAGTTCCATTTTCAAGCCCAGTTGCCGCAGTAATTAATTTAAATGTAGATCCAGGTGAGTAGAGGGTAGTGAAGCGATTGGCTTCATCTGCATAATTAATGGCTTCTCGACGTTGTTTCTCACTGTTTGTCATGTAAGTCGTATAACGATTTGAGTTGTAAGAAGGTGAGCTAACTAAAGCTAAAATTTCTCCTGTTGTTGGATCAACAGCTGTGGCTGAACCTTTCTCACCATTCATTGTTTCATAAATTTTTACCTGTAAATTTGGATCAATTGAAAGTTTGATATCAGATCCATTTCGAGCTTCTGTTAAAGCAATGGTTTCGATATTTGTTCCATCTCGTTCAATATAAACTTCCATTCCATCAATTCCACGTAACGTTTCTTCATAAACTTGTTCAAGTCCTGCTTTTCCAATTAAAGAATTTCTTGTATAAATGCCTTCTTCGTCCGCTTCTAATTGTTCAGCTGTAATTTCACCAATATACCCTAATAATCGGCCAAACGCCTCTTCATTTTTATAGATTCGACCTTGGGTATTTCGAATTAAAATTCCTTCATGTTCTCGATTACTTAAAAATTGTATAAGTGAAGTTCCAGGAAGAACCGTAACAATTGGAACAAAGTAATCAGGATTTGAGTTTGCGTCTAGTTTTTTTATAATGGTATCTTCGTCAATATCGAGTAGGGTAGCAAGCTCTGAAATTTTACTTTCTCGATTATTATCGTCAAACTCAGCAGGATGAATTCCGATGATTTTTAATGTTCCATCAGATGCTAACGCTTCACCGTTTCGATCTAAAATACTCCCGCGCGTTGAACTTTTCGTCACGACGCGAACTTTATCACCACTTTCCATCATCGGAAAGATTAAGGCTTCAGACCATAAAATTTTTAATTCCCCATTTTCTTTGATATATGGAAGTTCATAGTCAGATGACGAGAAGTTTCCAGCTACGGTATCCATTGTTAGTGAGAAGGGGATTACTTCATTTTCAGTATCGATTTCTCCCATCTCAGTTTTTAAGTTGCTAGCCTCAATTCCAGAATAGATATTATTATATCTTGTGACAAACTCTTCTTGGGTGATGGCAGCCTGTGATTCACTACTCAGTAAAAGATATAACCCTTCAAAATCTTTATTTACCAACTTTTCATCAAAGCTTGAGAATAGTAAATCAACTTCATTTGATGAACAGCCAGCTAGTATTGTAACAAACAGTAATACGATTGCTAATACCTTTTTCATTTCAATCCCTCTTTTCATCCTTATTATGGAAATCATATCATTATATTTGTTATGAGCATAGGAATAGTACCTTAGACAAAAAATATTTAAATATAAAAAAAAGTAAAACGTTTTTCTATAAGAAAGTGAATTAATCAGGAATAATTTTTGAAATTTTATAATACATCTGTATAGACAGTAAGATAGATTCTTAGATTTTAAGAATCGAGCTTAGTATATAGGACTTGTTGATACTAAGGATAGTAGTAGCATAAGATATAAATTTTAAATGGGGAGGAATTTGAATAATGAGTGAACAAAAGATGGAATGGACTAATGAAGAAATTGATGTTCATGTCGATGAGTTAGTTCAAAAGGCACTAGTAGCTTTAGAAAAATTTGAATCTTTCAATCAAGAAACTGTGGATTATATTGTAGCGAAATGTTCAGTTGCAGGGCTTGATCAACATGGTGTGTTAGCTGAAGCAGCTGTTAAAGAAACTGGGCGTGGAGTTTTTGAAGATAAGGCAGTTAAAAACTTATTTGCCTGTGAGTATGTAACGAGCAACCTCCGTCATTTAAAAACAGTGGGGATTATTAGTGAAGATCCGCTAACTGGAATTACTGAAATTGCAGAACCTGTCGGAGTGATTTGTGGAATTATTCCAACAACAAATCCAACGTCTACGGTTATTTTTAAATCATTAATTGCATTAAAAACACGAAATCCAATTATTTTCTCATTCCATCCATCTGCTTATGAATGTTCTGTTCAAGCAGCGACTGTCATCCGTGATGCGGCGATTGCTGCTGGAGCACCTGAGGATTGTATTCAATGGTTAGGAATGCGTTCAATGTACGCTACATCTGCATTGATGAATCATAAAGGAATTGCAACGATTTTAGCAACAGGTGGTAACGCGATGGTTAAAGCCGCCTATTCATGTGGAAAACCAGCACTTGGGGTAGGGGCAGGAAATGTGCCAGCCTATGTTGAGAAAACTTGTGTATTAAAACGTGCAGTCAATGATATCGTGTTATCTAAGTCATTTGATAATGGAATGATTTGTGCTTCTGAGCAAGCAGCCATTGTTGATGAAGAAATTTATCAAGATTTTAAAGATGAAATGTGCCGTTTTAAAGTTTATTTTGCTAATGAAGAAGAGAAAGCAAAATTAGAAAATTATATGTTTGGATGCACGGCTTATAGTGATCATGTAAATGATGCTCACTTAAATCCTGCTGTAGTTGGTAAACCTGTGACATGGATTGCACAGCAAGCTGGATTTGTTGTGCCTGAAGATACTCAAATTATTTGTGCTGAGTGCCAAGAAGTAGGACCTAACGAGCCTTTAACACGCGAAAAGTTATCCCCAGTTTTAGCGGTGTTAAAAGCGACGTCTACGGAAGATGGAATCGAAAAATCGGCAGCAATGGTTGAATTTAACGGGCTTGGACATTCAGCTGCGATTCATACGCAAGATCATGATATTACAGTTCAATTTGGATTAAAATGTAAAGCTATTCGTGTGATTGAAAATGCACCATCGACATTTGGTGGGATTGGTTCAGTATATAATGCGTTCATTCCTTCTTTGACTTTAGGGTGCGGATCTTATGGGCACAATTCGGTCTCTAACAACGTGAGTGCAATTAACTTGCTAAATATTAAACGCATCGGGCGCCGTAACAATAATATGCAATGGGTAAAGCTTCCTCCTAAAGTTTATTTTGAAAAAAATTCAATTAAATATTTAAGAGATATGAAGGAAATGGAAAAAGCCATGATTATCACGGATAGAGGAATGTATAATCTTGGTTACGTTGCAAAAATTGAAGATGTGATTAGAAGACGTCGTAATAAAGTTGATTTAGAATTATTCTTTGATGTAGAACCAGATCCAAGTATCGACACAGTTAATGAAGGTGTTGAATTAATGAGAAAATTCCAACCTGATACGATTATCGCATTAGGTGGAGGATCTTCAATGGATGCTGCAAAAGTTATGTGGCTAATGTATGAACATCCTGAAGTAAACTTTGATGATATTAAACAAAAATTCATGGATATTAGAAAACGTGCCTTTAAATTCCCAGAGCTCGGTAAAAAAGCAAGCTTAATTTGTATCCCAACGACATCTGGAACGGGATCTGAAGTAACTCCATTTGCGGTTATTACAGACAAAGCGGCTAATAAAAAATATCCATTAACGGACTATTCATTAACGCCAACTGTTGCCATTGTTGATCCAGAATTCGCAATGAGTATGCCAGCATCGATTGCTTCTGATACGGGAATTGATGTTTTAACACATGCGATTGAAGCATATGTTTCAATTTTAGCGTCTGATTTTACAGATGGATTAGCAAAACAAGCTGTTAAATTAGTGTTCGATTATTTAGAACGTTCAGTTAAGAATGGAAAAAATGATCCTGAAGCACGAGAAAAAATGCATAATGCTGGAACGATTGCAGGGATGGCATTTGCCAACGCATTCCTTGGAATGAATCACTCATTAGCCCACAAAATCGGTGGAGAATGGCACGTTCCTCATGGACGTACAAACGGAATCTTATTACCACACGTAATCCGCTATAACGGAACGATTCCAACAAAATTAAATATCTGGCCAAAAATTGAAAATTATAAAGCAGATATTAAATACATGGAGTTAGCTCAATTAATTGGATTAAATCCAAAAACTCCAGCTGAAGGGGTAGAGATGTTTGCAGATGCCTGCGAAGAGTTATGTAAAAAAGTTGGAGTTCCTTGTAATATTAAATCTCAAGGAATTGATGCTGATGCTTGGGAAGAATCAGTACATCGTATGGCAATGAATGCTTACGAGGACCAATGTACACCAGCTAATCCAAGAATGCCAATGGTACATGATATGGAAGCTATTTTACGTACAATCTATGACTATGAAAGCAAATTTTAATAATAAAAAAAGAGCCAACCGGCTCTTTTTTTTATGAATAAGTTTTTGTTATGATAAAATAAACATTAAAAGTGGGATTATTATACTAATCTAACTTTTAATGTTTATTTCACCTAAGTGTTGCGATAATATAGATAGGTTAAATTTTAAGGATGTGGGCTATGAATAATATATGGTTAGATTTATATGAAGAAATTAATAAATTTAAAAAATTAAAACCGTGGGAAGTGTTATCTCCGGATACGATGATTATAATTGAAGATGAGATTACAGGTCAATGTAATTATTGTGTAGTATGTGGTCAAGAAGGGATACATTATGGATTAAATGTTTATTTAGGAGAAAAAGGTTTAGTCAATTATTTAGATTTAATTATGGCTGATGAATGTAATTATAATGAAGCCCAAATTTTTAAAACAACATTTAGTCAACAAGGTTTTATGTTAAGCTTTGAAGATCGAGGAGATTTAATCAAGGAAGACTATGAGTTTATCAAATCTCTTGGATTAAGCTACCGCGGAAAAAAACAATGGCCAATTCTAAGAAGATGGTATCCGGGTTCTCGTCCATGGTTATTTGAAGATGACAATGATGCCCAAATTTTAACACGTCTTATAGATAAGTTAGTAGAGGTAATTGAATCCATCCAAATTAATAAAGTAATAGTTGATGAAAATAATTTTATTATTTCGATAAATGGTGAAATTCAATGTGTACCAGCTGAAGATATTTTAAATGATAAGAAGCATCGCCCTTATGAAACAAAATATCAAAATGATTTAAAACTTCATCGTATTAAAAAACTCAAAAAGATGAATAAATCTTTGGAAATATTACAATTAATGCTCCCTGAAGAAACGTGGGATGATGATCAAAATAGAGCTATATTTCCGATGCTTACAGTTCTTTCTGATATAGATAGTGGATATGTATTTAATCCTCAGCTTGAAGTAGATTATTATAAATCATATGAAAATTTAAGTGAACATCTAGCTAATTTAATGTTAAATGAGTTAAATTATCGCCCAAATGAGATTATTGTGAGCGAAGGATTTGTAGAAGATAGTATTCTTGATTTTTGCAAGAAAGCAGGAATTATCTGTGAAGTCGGACCAACATTTGTAGGTGAAGAATTTGTAAATACAATGCTTGGTATGAAATCAGAAGAACATGATGATTTACATGATGAAGAAGAGATATCAGATGAACTTGACGAATTCATTGAAGAGTATGTTATTACGATAATGAAATCTTTAATAGAGTATCAACTACTGCATCCGAGTCGTATTGGAATCACAGGACAAGTTCTGACAATGGCTTTTAGTACGTTAGTATTAACTAAAGAAGAAGGTCCGATGGAGTGGACTGAAGCGGGGTTATCGGAAACCCTTAACTCAAAAATATTAGAACATTTATTACTTGAAATTAATCCGAATTTAAATGCGAAACAAGAAATTAAACAAATTTTAACTGATTATGCAACCTTATTAAATCGAACAGGTAAAAAACAGCAAGGATTGGTTGTAAGTAGTGCATTAAAATCTTATAAATAATAAAAAATCTAGAGCGTGAGCTCTAGATTTTTTATTATTTAGTTAAACATTTTGCTCATCACTGTCTGATAGTCATGACCTTGACGAACTCCATTTAATACAACATTTGCTTTAGAGATATCTTTGAATAAGACACCATAAACTAAGTGATTATCTTTGAAGTATAATTTTTTGAATAATCCTGTTGCTGGATTTGAATCCATCATCACTTGGTAAGATTCCATGTTTTCTGTTGGATATGTTCCCACTGAGAACATTTCTGTATCAAAGGCAATTAATGATAATGGTTCAACTTGATTAGCGAATGTTGCCACATCACCAACAGCATTAGTACCGGCAACTTTACCTTGTTCAATGGCTGGGGCCCAAAGGTTTGTTGAAATACCTTCAAACTGTGCTACATCACCACAAGCATAAATGTCAGCAACTGATGTTTGCATGTTTTCGTTAACAACGATTCCACGATCAACAGTAATGTTAGCAGACACAGCTAACCCTGTATTTGCACGAACTCCAACGCTGATAACGACTAAATCTGCTTCAATTAATTCATTGTTAACTTTAACACCTGTTACTTTATTGCTGTTTACTACAATTTCTTGAGCAGATGCTTCAGTAATTAGGTTAATGTTTTTAGTAACTAAAATATTTTGCATGAATGCTGATGCAGATTCTTCTAATTGACGTGGCATAATACGTGGGGCTGCTTCAATAACTGTGATTTGTAATCCAAGTTCTTGTAACGCATCAGCTGCTTCAAGTCCTAAAACTCCACCACCAATAATAACAGCTTTAGATTTTCCTTTAGCGTATTCACGTAACGCTAATGCATCTTCTTTATCTTTAATGCTGAACACACCTTCTGCATTTGCTCCTTTGATAGGTGGGATAAAGTTAGATGATCCAGTTGCTAAGATTAATTTATCGTAAGACATTGTAATTCCATCAGATAATACAAGTGATTTGTTAGTAGCATCTAATGACTCAACAGTTGTACTTAATTTTAATGTGATATTTTTTTCAGCGTAATACGCTTCAGGATTTAAGTAGAATTCTTCAGTCGGTACATCTTTAACAATTAAATCAGATAAAGCAGGGCGGTAGTATGGATAGCTTGCTTCTTTACTGATTAATGTAATAGATGCTACCTCATTACGAGCACGGATTGCATTTGCAGCACTTACTGCTGCTACACCACTACCAACGATAACGAAGTTTTCTTCTTTAGTTGAATTGAATGTGATAACTTCTTCTTCATATTGCTCGAATAAGTCAGCACCAACTCCACAAGCAGGACAAACTTCAGGAGGTAATACACCAGGATAAACTTCTCCACAGATGACGCAACGCCATAAAACAACTTTTCCACTTGGATTTAAGTCTTCTGTATTTGTAGCTCCGGCTTTTTTTCGAGCAGGAACTTTTCCTTCGATTAAGCATTTAGCAAATAATTTACCATAATCGATAGCATCTTTTGTTTCGCGATCTGATGCACGGAATTTAATTTTGAATCCATCTAATACTTTCATACGTAATTGATGTAGACGGTCCATAATATTATCCACACCTTCACCGCTCCAACCATAAGATCCAAAGCATGATACCACTTTTCCACCGTGAACGATTGGATTTAAATTGATTGCTAAGTCCCAAATGATAGGAAGTGCGTCTCCATTGATTGTACATGTTCCGAATAAAATTCCATCTGCATCAGCGAATGCTGCTAAGATTTCATCTTTCTTCTGTGGATAATTTAAGATATCTAAGTTATACATTACAACGTCGATAGATGTGTCTACTTCTTGGATTCCTTTGACGATAGCTTCGGCAAGTTCCCCAGTATAACCATAAGCTGATACATAAGGGACGACCACTTTTTTATGATGGGCTTTTTGTGGTGCCGTTGACCATGTTTTGTATGTATTAATGATTTCATCAATGCGAGTATCAAGCACAGGGCCATGTCCGTTACAAATCATTTCGATTTTTAAATTTTTGATTTTATCAATTGCTTTTAAGACATAAGGTTTGAATGGTGAAAAGATAGCCGTGTAGTAATAAAGTAGGGCATCTTGGTAGTTCGCTTCCTCGCTTTCTGGTACTTCAGATAATTTAATGCCATGTTTCGGGCTATAATGTGATCCGAATGAGTCACAAGTAAATAAAATATTATCTGTTTTTAAATAAGAGTACATTGAGTCTGGCCAATGTAAAAATGGAGCAGGGATGAAATCAAATGTTTTATTTCCCAGTGTGAAAGTTTTTAGACTTTCGGCTGTTAAATAGTTAAAATCCATATTGATTAAATCTTTTAAATAAGTAATGGCCGTTTTCGAACCGATAACTGTAATATTAGGAAGAAGTTTTACTAAACGTCCAATTGAACCAGCATGATCTGGTTCTGTATGATTGGTGATAATGTACTTAATATTTTCTAAGTCCCCAATTGTTTCTTTAATTTTTTCTAAATATGAATCAAAGAATTTTTCTTTTACTGTTTCAATTAGAATTGCTCCTTCAGTTGTGTTAACTAAATAAGAGTTATAAGTTGTTCCGTATTTTGTCTCCATGATGATATCAAAGACATCAAGGTTTGGGTCAAGAATTCCTAACCAATGAACATCATTATTTAAGGCTACAGTCTGAATCATACATTACCCTCCAACAGTCAAATTTGAAATAAATTATGGAATTATTCCTATAAGTAGTATGAACTATATCTATATTTATATATTGTGATATTTTTAATTTATTTCTAATCTTACTTTAACAAAATTCAAAAAAGATGGTCAAGGATAGTGCATTCTAATTTTTTTTGAAATAAAAATTATACTTTTATGTGTAATGAAAACCTTATTTTACCATAATAATTTAAACGATTAATAAGGAGGAGTAGGATGCCAACTGTTACTGAATGGAGCCGATTATATCAAGCGTCTATGGATTTTAAATATTTCAGTCCATGGAATTTTATGACGGAGCATCAATTATTTGCGGTGCAAGATCCGGAAACTAATTTGACTGGATTTTGCTGTATTTTGGGCCAAAAAGGAAAACATTTAGCTTTGAATGTTTATTTAGGGATAGAAGGATTGAAAGGGTATTTACAGATGTTAGAATTAAGTGATGATGAGCTGTGGCACCCAAATTATTTTAAAACATTATGGGGACAAACTTGTTTAGTTTCTAGCTTTGAAGATAGAAGTCAGTTATCTGATAAAGATATTGAACAAATCAAAGTATTAGGTTTAAAATTTAAAGGTACTAAGGAATGGCCACAGTTTCGAGATTATAAAGCAGGATTTTTACCAGCTGAGCTTGAGGATGGATGGCAATGCCGTTTTTTAGCCACAGCACTTGAGCAAGCAACTCAGTTAGCTAACCTCATTCAGACGAATCAAATTAACGCAACTGGTGATCAAATTTTTATCCGTGTTCAAAATGAACAAGCTGAGTGGAATACGATTAAAGTTTCAATGAATTTATTTTTGGAACAAATTTCTGATTTGCAAATTACATATCATAATGAATTAGAAGCGTACCGTATTATGAAGTTACCACAGTATGATATGGTGTTTGAAGTCACTCAGTTTTTATTGCCTGACCCCGTTCAAACAAAACCTAGTGCCAGAGGATTTTTTCCAATGATTACAGCGATTTTAGAGAAAGATTCAAAGCAATTAGTTCTAGCTGAGATGACGGATTCGAGTCGAGAAAGTTATAATGAAGTTTTATCAAAATTTGCAAGAACATTAAGTAGAGATTTAAAATTTAGACCTGCTTGTTTAGTCTCAGATCATCAAGAAGTTATTGATGTATTTGCTGACTTTTGTAAGAAAACTAAAATACCGATTTTGAAAGTAGATTATTTAGAAGCTGCTCATGAATTTATGGACGATTTAATTGATTCTACAGAAGATGAAAATTATGACTTTGATGAAGATTCTTTAAATCAAGTTGATGTCATGATGCAAACAATTCGAGAGATTTGTAAGACTATTTTAAATTCTGATTCATTATCTAGAGATATGTCAAAAGAAGTTCAAGCTCAATTTTCAAATATTGTGGAGTTGTTTCATATTGTTATGCTTGGAAATTTCAATGAATTTCCGGATTATTGGACAGCAGATCATGTAGAAACAGCATGTCGTGAAATTTTACCAAATATTTTATCTGAAGAGGAATTAAAATTGGTTCCTGAAATTTTATATCGTTATTTATTTATCGCAGGAGAGGCTAAAATTATGCCTAATAGCGAAACATTACAACAAAGAGTAAAGACAGTTTATAATTTATAAAAAGATGTATCTCTATATTCAAAATCAATGGAATAAAATAAAAAAAATAAAAACACTGAAATTCAGTGTTTTTATTTTTTTTATACTTGTTGTTTTTTATATGCGTGAATAAAGTTAAAGTAATATGGAATAGCAATGATAAATCCACCAACAATATTCCCGATAGTAGCAATGAATAAATTCCATCCAATACCACCAAACGTAATATCAGCACCTAAAACTTTTCCCATTCCTAAAACAAACATATTAGCAATACAGTGTTCTACACCCATTAAAGCAAAGACTGCAACAACGATAACATTTAATAAAACTTTTCCTGTTACATCTTTAGCTGCATAAGATACATATACACCACCGGCAATTAAGATATTACATAAAATTGCACGGAAGAAAACTTCTGATGTTGAAAGTGTATGAATTTTTACTTCAGCAATATGCATAATATTTTCTGCAACCGTTGGACTAACACCATTTGTAAATAAACGAGCCCCGTATAGTAATCCAATAGCACATAAAATACCTAATAGGTTACCGACCCAAACTAGTACTAAATTCTTAATATAAGCACTTACTTTAACTTCTTTTTTAAAGCATGCTTTAGCAATTAATGTATTTCCAGTAAATAAATCTGCTCCCGTTAATAAAATTAAAATTAAAGCAATTGGGAATAAGAATGAACCGACAACTTTACCTACATAAGGGTCTGACATTTGACCATAAACTAGTAAATAAACTGTATATCCTAAGCCGATAAATAATCCAGCTAGCATACCAGAAATTAAAACAACACTATTTTTTCTAGATACTTTGTATTTACTTACTTCAACGACTTCATTCGCAATTTCTTTTGCTGATAACATACGTGGTTGTTGCATATTGTGCCCTCCATAATATTTTTTGTTTTTAAAAGATATCAGATATAAAGTATTACTTTCCTATTTTACAAATTTAACTTCTCTTCGACAAGAAAAAAAATCTATTTTCTTTACTAATCACTCATTTTATTTACGTTTTCATATAATTTCTTACATAAAAATTTAGTTGATATATGAGGGTGAATATTTATTATATATTAACTAGTATTTTAATTTGTAAAAGAGTTATACACAGAAGGAATTTATTATATAAAAAAAGAGAAACACTTTTTTGTGCTTCTCTTTTAAAAAATATGATTTTATTTAAATTAACTTATCTAAAATAAAATTATTTTTTCGCTTGTGGTTTTTTGAAAATTAAGTATTGAACAATCGTCATGATTTGTCCAGTTAAGAAGTATAATCCAAATGCAAATGGTGTTCCAATTGTGATTGAGAACATTGCAAATGGGAAGTAGTAAGTCATAACTTTCATCATCATATTGCTTGTTTGGTTTTGTTGAGCGCTAGAGGCCATGTTCTTATTCATCATACGTTGAGAAAGAATCGTTAATCCAGCTACAATGAATGCCAAAATATAGTTAGGCATTGTTCCAGTTGCTCCTAAGTTAATTCCGAAGAATTCCGCTGCAGCCGCATCTTTAATTAATGGATGACGAGAAATTGCTTGGTAGAATGCTAAGAAGACTGGCATTTGTAAAAATGGTAAAATACATCCCATCATTGGGTTATAGTTGTATTTTTTGTAAAGATCCATCATCTCAGTTTGCATTTTTGCTTGAGAAGCTTGATCTTTTTTGTTTTCATATTTCTTTTGAATTTTTTGCATCTCCGGTTGGATTTCTTGCATCACAGCCATTGATTTATTTGATTTTGAATATAATGGCATTAAGATTAAACGAATAATTGCAGTCGCCAGGATAATCGCAAATCCTAGGTTTTGGCTTAATATGTTATATAAAAATGTAATGAATGTTGCTAATGGTAATACGAAGACCTTGTCCCATAAACCAGATGCTGTTTCAGATGTAATTGGAACTTGCGAAATACTACATCCTGATAATAATCCAACAGCTAAAACCAATGTTAATGTTAGACCTAATTTCTTTTTCAAGTGAATACCTTCTTTCCCCTAGTAGTGTTTATTGATATATTGTTAAGTCAATTAATTATCAAAACCAAGTCAAAACCAACAATATTCTAAACTTTCCATAATTATATTAAATACTTACAATAATGAGTATTATAAGTGAATTTAAGGGCTAATTCAATAAAAATTGTGTAAAAAAACTTTTAAAAATGAAGGGTTATCATTATAAAAAATTCTTTTAATGAAAAAAACACATAAATTAGAAGCAATTTTATTTAGATATAAAATTATAATTATTAGAATTTTTAACGATTATTTTTTTTTTCATTATTATTTTGATTATAAATGATTACTCATATTCTTTATTTTAAAAAAATATCTTAAAAATTTTCTAATTTAGGGATAAGAATGAGATAGATTGCTTTTGATGAGAGTTGAGGATAGTTTTATGAAGGAATCCTAGATAGATGGTAGCTTAATGTTAGAAAAATCAAATGATAAGCGATACCATGAATTTTTTAAATCAGAGGTTATGGATTCTCATAGCAATTAGAATGAATGGAGATAGAAGGACAAATTATTTATTTGATAAATTCTAGTTGTAGGTAAAAGTGGTAATTTAAAAAGCTTAGAAAAATGAAATGGATTTTAGCGTTCATGATGGTTTGGTATTCATAAATTTTAACTGAAGATATAGTCGATTTTACTTTTAAAGTGTTTAATAGAAAAAATGACGGTCATATCTTTATGAGTTGGAAAATATTTTTTATTAAATTGAAACAAGAGATATTATTCGACGAGGTTAGCTATTCTTTAATGCTATAGTATTTAAAAAGATTGATTCGAAGAGAGAATTTTTTAATCGGATATTTATCCAAATTGTTGCAAAGTTTTAGAAAGAGGGGAATTTTTTGAAAAAGAAGTTAAGTTTAGTTGTATCTTTAATCTTAGCGATAGGATTGATGACGGGGTGTTCTATTTCAACTAAATCTATTACTCCTGAGACGGCATCCGGTCTATGGGATAAGGTCTTTGTATTACCATTAGCAACATTCATTACATTTTTATATAACTTATTAAATCAAAATTTGGGACTTGCGATTATTTTAGCTACCGCTATTGTTCGGTTAGTTTTAATGCCATTATATTTGAAGTCAAATAAGACTTCAGCTATTATGCAAGAGATTCAGCCAGAGATGCAACGGATTCAAAAGAAATATGAAAATAAAACAGATCAAGCATCTCAAGTAAAAATGCAAACTGAGATGATGGATCTTTATAAAAAATATAATTTTAATCCGATGATGGGATGTATTTTGCCATTTTTACAAATGCCAGTCTTTTTAGCATTCTACCAGGCAATTTCTCGTCATCCATTAATTAAAGATGCAGCTGCATCTGAATTTTTAGGGGTTAATTTAGGTGCCACAGTACAACTGGCTAACTGGATTTTGGCCCTTATTGTAGCGGGGCTTTCAATTTATTCTCAGCGCTTGATGAATAAGAGTATGATGACTAATTCGTCTGCGCAACAAAATAAAACGAGTAATATGATGATGAAAGTAATGACTTATTATATGACATTTGCCATGTTTTCGATTACAATAGCGACTCCATTTGCGTTTGGACTCTATTTTTTAACAGGGTCCGTGATGCAAATTATTCAATTCTTTATTGTAAAAAGATCAACTTCTAACCAATAAACAATACATATAAACTGAGTGTTTAAGTGACTTAAGCTAGTTGAAGTCACTTTTTGTTTTTTTACCTCTGTAAAATTTAACATGATTCTTCGAGTAACGACATATTATTTACTAAGGATGATTAGTTTTAGTCGAGGAGAGGGTGAATTTAGATGGGAAATATCACGAATATTGAGCTACATCGTCTTTATGAAGCAGCCATTGCGTTTAGAGATTTAAAGCCGTGGACGTGGATGTATGCATCTCAGGTGTTTATTATTCATGACGATGAAAGGGATATTGATGGATTTTGTAGTATTATGGGAATGATGGGCGAACATTTCTCATTATCTGTGTATTTAGGTCCAAGTGGTTATCAATCATATCGATATTTGTATGATAAAGCAAGTTTAGCTTATATGGATCATGTCTTTATGAAAAGTGAAGTGAAACGTAATTGTTTAACAGTTAGTTTCGAAAATTCGGAAAACATGACAGATGTCGATGATGAACAAGCAATATTACTTGGATATGATTTTAAGGGAAAAAATCAGTTTCCACGCTTCAGATATCATCATCCAGGCGTTTACTCTTGGTATTTAACTGATGGATGGCAATGCCGTTTTTTAACGAAGGCGATAGAACAAGCTATAGTGGTGTCTAAGCTTTGTTTTCAAAAGGTGTTAAAGGTTCCTGAAATTTATGATGCAAAGTATTATATGCGTTATCATACAGATGAAGGTTGGAAATCTAAGTTTGTGGATGCGAGTCTATACCGCAAAAGTGTCTCAACTAAAAAAACAATTTTTCAAAATGATTTACTCGCCTATCGCTTAAAAAAATTGCCTCAGTTACTCGTCACATTAGAAGCCATTCAATTTTACTTACCAACTCCGGTTGTATCAGAAAACTCAAAGCAACCTTTCTATATGTTGGTGACAGCCTTTGTGGATTCTGAAGAAGGCCAATTGTTTTTCCTAGATATTCAGGAAACGGCAGCCCTTTATTTAACGGATACGATTAATGAGTTTGGAAAACAATTACTTGAACTTAAACTCAGACCATGCGAAATTGTCGCTGAAGATGAAGATACTTATGCATTACTTGAAGATTTTTGTCACCAAATTGATGTTAAGCTAACATTAAATCCACACGTTTTAAGAGCTCACGAATTTGCAGAATATATTTTTGAAGAGTTACAAACATCAGCAAATGAACCTAAAGCGATTGAAAGTGAAGAAATGACAGATGAAGAAAAATTAGTTAGTTTTGTAGAACAAATTACAGATACATTACAGACGCAACAAGCTTTAGATGACCTATCGCCTTCACAGCAACAACACTATAAAGTGATAACTCAGACGTTTGTTTTAGCTATGTATACTATTAAGGATCAAATTCCAAATGAATGGACATCCGATGCAGTAAAAGATATTTGTTTACATGTTCTTCCCGAACAATTAGATCTTAATTTATTACTGGATGCAGCTGCTGTTTTAAATCATTTTATCAGTGTTTTAGGAGAAGATGAAATCATTCCAAAATATCGTTCTTTGTTATTAGTTATTAACAATTGTTTATAATAATAAAACGACAGGTACTGTCGTTTTATTATTTTTCCAAAAATTACTGTTTGAGAAGGTTAAAGCATGTTACAATCATCGTAGTTTATCATTTGATTAGTAGGGAGCGAAAATAATGAACGTGAATGAGAAAATTAATTTATTAAGAAATATGATGAAAAATCATGGATTATCCGCGTATGTGATTCCGAGTTCTGATGCACATCTAAGTGAATATGTGGCGACACATTGGCAAGGTCGTGCGTATATGTCGGGATTTACAGGTTCTGCGGGGACACTTGTGATTACATTAGATGAGAGTGGACTTTTCACAGATGGACGTTACTTCATTCAAGCTGAAAATGAGTTAAAAGGAAGTGAGGTTAAGCTGTTTAAGATGGCACAACCGGGCGTTCCAACTATTAATGAGTATTTAGTTAGTGTGTTGAATGAAGGAGATACAGTAGGATTTGATGGGAAAGTATTATCTGTTGCGACTGTTAAAGAGATGAAAAAGGCGTTTGAAGCTAAACATCTTAAACTTAAAGTCGATGAAGATTTACTTGATTCTGTTTGGGAAAATCGTCCGGCAATTCCATCAACAGATGTATTTGTTCATGAAACTCAGTATACAGGATATAGTTGTCATGAAAAGTTGAGCATTGTACGCGAGGAAATGAAAAAAATATCGGCCAATGGTTATGTTTTAACAGCACTTGGAAGTATTGCTTGGTTATTTAATGTTCGAGGTGATGATATTTTATTCAATCCGCTTGTCGTTTCTTATGGCTTAGTACTTGAAAATGAAGCTTACTTATTTGTAGATAATCATCGTTTAAGTGAAGATGTTAAAACGTATCTAACTGAAAATGGTGTGACATTGAAAGATTACGCTCAAATTGATGAGGTGTTAAATCAATTAAGTGGTTCTATTTTATGTCCTGTTGATTCAATGAACTATTATTTATACGATATTTTAACGAAGAAACAAGAGGTAACAGTGATTGATGGACATGATATCGTTAATGAATTGAAAGCTGTTAAAAATAAAGTTGAGATTGAAAATACACATAATGCTCAAGTAAAAGATAGCGTAGCGTTAGTTGGTGCGGTTTGCGAGATTTATGAAAAGCTAGACTCAGAAGCGGGATTAACTGAATTCGATGTGCGTGAAATTTTAGAAGTTCATAGAAGCCGTCAACCATTAAATTATGGTTCAAGTTTTGGGGCTATTGTTGCTTACGGTGCAAATGCAGCTATGATGCATTATAATCCAACGAAAGAGAATTGTACGAAACTTGATAAAAAAGGATTCCTGCTTATTGATTCAGGAGGGCAATATCTTGATGGAACGACGGATATTACAAGAACTTTTGTGCTTGGTGAGTTGACTGATGAAGAAAAATTACATTACACACTTGTTTTAAAAGGACATATTAATCTGTGTAAAGCAGTCTTCCAAAAAGGATGTACAGGTGGAAATCTTGATATTTTAGCTCGTCAACCAATTTGGGAGTATGGATTAGACTATCGTTGTGGAACAGGTCATGGGGTTTCTTATTTCGGTGGGGTTCATGAAGGTCCACAAGGGTTTAGATTAACGCAAACTGTTCCATTAAAACCGGGAATGATGATTACGAATGAACCAGGAATTTATGAGGAGGGTCGTCACGGAATTCGTATTGAAAATACGTTATTAGTTGTAGAACGTAATGCAACAGAATATGGTGAGTTTTATGAATTTGAAACTATTTCATACTTCCCGATTGATACGAGAGCGGTTGATGTAACATTAATGACAGAATCAGAATTAGCATGGTTAAATCAGTATCATCAAAAAGTGTTAGACGTTTTATCACCTAATTTAGAAGGACGCGAATTAGAGTGGTTAGTCGAACAAACAAAACCTTTAACAAAATAAATGAGGAAAAGACTAATTTCTCGGGAAATTAGTCTTTTTTTTAACTATAGTAGAAGGAGTAGATGGTTTTTATCGTTTTAGAGTGGTGCGTATTATTTAATAATTTATAATAAAAACAAAATTATCATTAAAATATTACCTATAATTATATAGTAGATGGATTAGTAAAAATTAGATAGTGAATAGTTGAGAATACTAAAAGATGAAATGTTATAATGAAAGACTAAAAGACAACTAAGAAAGTGCCGGTGAGTATGATGGAACAAGTTTTTGATCGTATCGTTGAATTTTTAGAAAGTGAGTTAGGCGTGGATTCGAGTGGACATAGTATTGATCATGCCCTTCGTGTTTCTAGAATCGCTAAACATATTTCTAAAAGAGAAGGAGGCAATGAACGTGTTATTTTAATTTCGGCATTAGTTCATGATGTGATTGATGCGAAATTATTTGAAGATGTTGTTGCTCAAAAAGCTAAGTTATTTTTGTTTTTACAAATGATTGGATGTACACAATCTGAGTTAGAGCAAATTTTTTATATAATTGAAAATATTTCTTATAAAGGGGGGAATGGAGAAGCTGTTAAAACTTTAGAGGCCCAAATTGTTCAAGATGCTGATCGTTTAGATGCAATTGGAGCAATTGGGATCGGTCGTACGTTTATGTATGGTGGAGCAAAAGGTTCTAAAATGTTCGATGAAGATATTGAACCCGTAGATTTTTTAGATGAGGCTGCGTATCGTGCACATCAAGGAACAGTAATTAATCACTTTTATGAAAAATTATTTAAATTAAAGGATTTAATGAATACAGAGACGGCAAAAGAAATTGCCAACCATCGTCATCAAGTAATGGAGTCATTTGTTAAAGAATTTTTAAGTGAATGGTTTTTTGTATAAAAACGTTTTTCTGTCGAAACATGTATTTGTCGTTCAGGAGTTGTTGACATTTTAAAAGAATTCTCCTATAATAACCAAGAAAGCTTTAATTCGGTCCCGTGAGGCTGAGAAGAACACGTTAATAGATAATAGATATTTTATATCTTCCTTTAATGGAACTCGTGTATCCTCTTTTGGCCTACCTATAAGCTAAAAGGGGATTTTTTTGTATAATAAAAGGCTTCATCGAGCATCTGCTCGTTGAAGGTGGATTGAAGATTAAGCCAATTCTTATACAGAAAAAATAAAGCTAAAAAAGAAAAGAAGGGTGATTATTATGGAAAAGAAGTTAGTTTTAGATGTCCATGAAAAACCAAAAGCATTACACTGGATTGCATTAAGTATTCAACACGTTTTAGCCATGTTTGGATCAACAGTTTTGGTCCCAATTTTAACAGGATTACCAGTAAGTTTAGCTTTAATTTCATCAGGAATTGGAACTTTATTTTATATTTTTGTAACAAAAGGAAAATCACCAGTCTATTTAGGATCATCATTTGCGTATATTGCTCCAATTACAGCAGCTTTAGCATTAAGTGCAACAGGAGTAGCAGACGGAGCTAATTATGGGGCCGTGATGGGCGGATTAATGATGGTTGGGTTAGTTTATATGTTTATTGCGGTCATCATTAAATTTGTCGGAACTGATTGGTTAAATAAAATTTTACCACCAGTTGTTATCGGACCAACAATTATGGTTATCGGATTAAGTTTAGCAGGAACTGCGGTAAATATGGCATCAGAACATATCGTAGTTGCATTAATCACATTGCTAACAGCCGTTATCGTGTCAACTTATACAAAAGGATTATTACAACTACTCCCAATCTTTAGTGGAATTGTAGCAGGATATATTTCAGCGGTGTGCTTTAACTTAGTTGATTTCACACCAGTTGCACAGGCGAACCTATTCGAACTTCCAAGCTTTGCTTTTTTACATTCAAAGCCAGTCTTTAGCTTAGAAGTAGCAGCGATTATGATTCCGGTTGCAATTGTAACCATTACAGAGCATATCGGAGATCACTTAGTTCTTGGCACAATCGTTGGACGAGACTTAACAAAAAATCCTGGATTACATCGAACATTAATTGGGGATGGGGTTGCAACATTTATGGCTGGATTCATTGGCGGACCAGCAAATACAACATACGGTGAAAATACTGGAGTTATTGGTTTAACAAAAGTAGCTTCTGTTTGGGTTATCGGTGGGGCAGCAATTGTCGCTTTCACGCTAGGATTCATCGGGAAATTTACAGCATTAGTTCAAACAGTACCAAGCGCGGTTATGGGTGGAGTTAGTATCTTACTATTTGGAGTTATTGCTTCATCAGGTGCACGTGTCTTAATCAATAATCAAATCGACTTTGGAAAACAACGTAACTTGATTATCGGTGCGGTTATTTTAATCACAGGAATCGGTGGATTAACAATTAACATTGGACAAATCACTTTATCAGGAATGGCATTGGCTGCGATTATCGGTGTTATCTTACACTTAATCTTACCTGAAAAAGAAGCTTCTTACGGGCCAAGTTCTAGAACAACTGAATGTGAATTAGAAGTAGCAGAAGAATCTGTATCTTCTACTGTTGTGAAGGCAAAACCAACTGTGACTAATTAGTCTTTTATAAAAGAGTCAGCTTTTGTGCTGATTTTTTTATAACCAAATTTCAAGAAAAATATAGAAAATAAGGAAAAATATTGTAGAAAAAGGTGATAAGAATGACTCAAGTGAAGCATTTAACACGATTATCTGATTTAACGATTGAAGAAATTATGACTATTTTAGAAACAGCAAATCAATATGCTGAAGGTGGGAATGTACCACAATTAACAGGCAAAGTAGTAGCAAATTTATTCTTTGAACCAAGTACAAGAACTCAGTATTCATTTGCGATGGCTGAACATAAAGTGGGGCTCCACACATTAGATTTTACGGCAGAAACTTCGAGCGTTCAAAAAGGAGAAACGCTTTATGACACAGTTAAAACATTTGAAGCCATCGGAGTAGATGGAGTTGTTATCCGTCACCCACAAAATAACTACTTTGATGAACTGATTCCAAATCTCAACATTCCAATATTCAATGGTGGAGATGGAAGTGGTAATCATCCGACGCAGTCATTACTTGATTTACTCACTATCCTTCAAGAGTATGGGGAATTTGAAGGATTAAAGATTGCAATTGTTGGAGATATTGCTCACTCACGCGTTGCACATACAAATATTGAAGTGATGAATCGATTAGGAATGGAAGTTCATGTGGTGGCACCGGAACAATTCCAGGAGGTTGGGTACCATTGGGAAACATTAGATGAAGTGATTGAGGAAATGGATATTATCATGCTACTTCGAGTTCAACACGAACGTCACGATAATGGGATGAGCTTAACAAAAGAAGAGTATCATCAGCAATATGGATTAACAGTAGAACGTGAAAAACGTATGAAAGATGGAGCGATTATTATGCATCCGGCACCATTTAACCGTGGAGTAGAGATTGCAAATGAAGTCGTCGAATGTGAACGAAGTCGAATCTTTAAACAGATGGAAAACGGAGTTTATGTTCGTATGTCAGTTTTAACTCATTTATTAGGATAAAAGTCATCGAGCGAATATGATTACAAATTTTGAGTAGGAAGTGATTGGGATGATACTTTTAAAAAATGGGAAACGTGTTAATGAACACGGTGAGTTCGAATCAGTTGAAATTTTAATCAACAAAGGGATGATAAAAAAAATAGCTGATCATATTGAGGAAACATCAGCAACCGTATATGACTTAAAAGGAAAATTAGTTGCACCTGGATTAATTGATGTACATGTTCATCTAAGAGAACCGGGATATGAAAGAAAAGAGACAATTGAAACAGGGACGGAAGCGGCAGCCCGTGGCGGATACACCACAATAGCAGCGATGGCTAATACCATCCCAGTCCCAGATACACTTGAAAATGTTTCATATATTGAAAATTTAATTAAACAAAGTGCAAAGGTACGTGTTTTACCTTACGGAGCGATTACGATTGGGGAGCGCGGTGAGGAAATCGTCGACGTTGAGGGATTATCAAATACAAGTATTTTAGGATTCTCAGATGATGGGAGAGGAATTCAAGAAGCTGGTGTAATGTATCAAGCTATGCAACGTGCGAAGGCAGTTAATAAACCAATCGTTGCTCACTGTGAGGATGATAGTTTATTATTTGGCGGTTATTTACACGAGGGAGAATATGCTAAGGCAAATGGACATCGTGGAATTTTATCAGTTAGTGAATCAGCACAAATTGCACGAGATATTATGTTAGCACAGGCGACAGGAGTTCATTATCATATCTGTCATATCAGTACAAAGGAAAGTGTTGAGTTAGTTCGTTTTGCAAAATCACAAGGTATTAATGTAACAGCTGAAGTTTCACCACATCACTTAATTTTATGTGATATGGATATTCAAAACGATGATCCAAACTTTAAAATGAATCCGCCACTACGCAGTGATGAAGATCGTGCGGCATGTATTGCAGGACTTCTCGATGGAACGATTGATGTCATTGCAACAGACCACGCACCACACCATGAAGATGAAAAAGCGTGGGGGCTTGAAACAGCGCCGTTTGGAATTGTTGGACTTGAAACAGCATTCCCGCTACTTTACACTCACTTCGTTAAGACGAATAAAATGAGTTTAAAACAATTACTTGACTGTATGAGTACTAAACCGGCTCAAATCTTTGACTTACCATATGGAACGTTGAATATAGGTGTAAGTGCAGATATTACAGTCATTGATTTAGATAAAGAGAGGGAGATTGATCCGAAAACATTTAAATCAAAAGGAAAAAATACACCATTTACTGGTTATAAAACAATGGGATGGCCAGTCATGACTTTAGTAGAAGGAAAAATTGTTTATATTGAGTCTGAGATGAACTAACAGGAGGGTTAAAAATGTATAATCGTAAGCTTGTATTAGAAGATGGAACAGTATTTTTAGGAACGGCATTTGGATGCACAGATTCAGTGATTGGAGAAGTCGTATTCAATACTGGAATGACAGGATATCAAGAAATTTTATCTGATCCATCATATTTTGGTCAGATGGTTACGATGACATATCCTCTTATTGGAAACTACGGAATTAATGATCATGACTTCGAATCATTCTCACCATCAGCATCTGCAATTATTGTAAAAGAATATTGTGAAGTGCCGTCTAACTGGCGTAAAACAAAAACATTAAGTCAATTTTTAGAAGCAAAGAAAGTTCCAGGACTTTGCAATGTTGATACGCGAGCATTAACTATCAAAATCCGAGAGCATGGGGCTATTCGCGGAATGATTGCTGACATTAACTTAAGTGATGAAGAAATTTTGGCCAAGTTAAAAGCAACACCTGTTTTAAATCGTCATGTTGAGCATGTTTCAACCAAAATGGTTTATACAGCACCAGGATCAGGGCACCGAGTTGTCTTAGTAGACTTCGGAGTAAAAAAAGGAATTGTGCGTGAATTAACAGCTAGAGGATGCGAAGTGGTTGTGGTTCCATTCGATACAACAGCTGAAGCAATTGAATTGTTAAATCCAGATGGAGTCGTATTAAGTAATGGTCCTGGAGACCCAAAAGATGTCGTTGAGGCCTTACCAATGATTCGCAAAATTCAAACGAAATACCCATTATTCGGAATCTGCTTAGGTCATCAATTATTTGCCTTAGCAAATGGAGCAGATACGAAGAAAATGAAGTTTGGACACCGTGGATGTAATCACCCAGTAAAAGATTTACTGACAAATAAAGTGCATATCACATCACAAAACCACGGATATGAGGTAGACCGTGATTCAGTTGAAGGGACAGATTTAGAGGTAACTCATGTTGCTTTAAATGATAATACTGTTGAAGGATTATCACATAAAACATATAAAGCATTCACAGTACAATACCATCCTGAAGCATCTCCAGGACCAGATGATGCAAGTTACTTATTTGATCGATTCATTTCAAATTTAAAATAATCCCTTTTTTGGATTAAGGATGAGAAGAATAATTTATTAGGAGGAATACACTATGCCAAAACGTACGGATATTAATCGCATTTTAGTTATTGGGTCAGGGCCAATTATTATCGGACAAGCAGCTGAGTTTGACTATGCGGGGACACAAGCTTGCCAATCTTTAAAAGAAGAAGGATATGAAGTGATTTTAGTTAACTCAAATCCTGCGACAATTATGACGGATACAGAAGTTGCCGATAAAGTTTATATGGAGCCTTTAACAAAAGAATTCCTAAGTAAAATTATTCGTAAAGAACGCCCAGATGCAGTGCTTCCATCGCTTGGAGGACAAACAGGGTTAAATTTAGTTGTTGAATTAGCTGAAGATGGAATTTTAAGAGAATGTAACGTTGAAATTTTAGGAACAGATTTATCAGCGATTAAAAAAGCAGAAGACCGCGATTTATTTCGTGAATTAATGTTTGAATTAAAACAGCCGATTCCAGAATCAGAAATTGTTAATACAGTCGAAGAAGCCGTAGCTTTTGCTAATACAATCGGATATCCAATTATTGTTCGTCCTGCTTTTACACTTGGAGGAACAGGTGGGGGAATCGTTGCCGATGAAGCTGCACTACGTGTTACAGTTGAAAATGGATTAAATTTATCTCCAGTAACGCAATGTTTAATTGAAAAATCAATTGCAGGATATAAAGAGATTGAATATGAAGTTATGCGTGATGCAAATGATAATGCAATTGTGGTTTGTAATATGGAAAATTTTGATCCAGTTGGAATCCATACGGGAGATTCAATTGTCGTGGCGCCTTCTCAAACATTAGCAGATCGCGAATATCACATGTTACGCGAAGTGTCATTAACGATTATTCGCGCCTTAGGAATTGAAGGAGGATGTAATGTTCAGTTAGCTTTAGATCCTCATAGCTTCAATTATTATGTTATTGAGGTAAATCCACGTGTTTCTCGTTCCTCAGCACTAGCGTCAAAGGCAACAGGATATCCAATCGCTAAGATTGCAGCCAAAATTGCAGTGGGATTAACACTAGATGAAATTATCAATCCAGTAACTGGTGTTTCTTATGCTTGCTTTGAGCCTGCACTTGACTATGTGGTTGCAAAAATTCCACGTTGGCCATTCGATAAATTTAACTCAGCGAATCGTCGTTTAGGAACTCAGATGAAAGCGACTGGAGAGGTTATGGCGATTGGTCGTAACTTTGAAGAGGCATTATTAAAGGCAGTTCGTTCACTGGAGACAAAAGTGTATCATGTCGAATTGAAATCTTTAAAAGAAGAATCTGACGAAATTTTATGGAAACGTACGAAGGAAGCGGATGATGAGCGATTATTTGTCATCAGTGAATTAATTCGCCGTGGGGCTTCGATTAATGAGATTCATGAAGTGACGAAAATAGATTTATTCTTCTTAACAAAATTAAAAGGGATTATTGATTTTGAATCAGTGATTAAAGAAAATCCATGGAATTTAGATATCTTAGGACAAGCTAAACGTATGGGATTTGCTGATATTACGATTGCAAAGTACTGGGGAAGTACAGAGCTTGAAGTTTATAACTTCCGTAAAGAAAAATCAATAATGCCAGTTTATAAAATGGTTGATACATGTAGTGCGGAATTTGAATCAAAAACACCTTACTACTATGGAACTTATGAAACATTCAATGAGTCTAAGCGCACAGATAAACCAAGTGTTGTCGTGTTAGGATCAGGACCAATTCGTATCGGACAAGGGGTAGAGTTCGATTACGCAACTGTTCACTGTGTTATGGCTATTCAACAAGCAGGTTACGAAGCGATTATTATTAATAACAATCCGGAGACAGTATCTACGGACTTCTCAATTTCAGATAAATTATACTTTGAACCCTTAACAATCGAAGATGTCATGCATGTGATTGATTTAGAACAACCAGAGGGAGTTATCGTTCAGTTCGGTGGGCAAACAGCGATTAACTTAGCTTCTAAATTACAAGAGCGTGGCATTAAAATTTTAGGAACATCTTTAGAAAATATCGATCGTGCAGAAGATCGCGATCAATTTGAAAAATTATTACGCGAATTAGAAGTGCCACAACCATTAGGTTCAACTTGTCAATCAGTTGAAGGTGCTTTAGAAATTGCAAACCGAATCGGGTATCCAGTTTTATTACGTCCTTCATATGTACTCGGTGGACGTGCGATGGAAATTATTGATAACGATGCAGAAATCGAGCGTTACATGAAAGAAGCTTTAAAAGAGAATGGAGAAAATCCAATCTTAATCGATCGTTATTTAACTGGGAAAGAGGTAGAAGTTGATGCTATTTCAGATGGTGAGAATGTGTATATTCCAGGTATTATGGAACACATTGAACGTGCAGGGGTTCACTCAGGAGACTCGATGGCAGTTTATCCACCACAAACATTATCAGATAAAGTTATGGAATTATTAGTCGATTATACAACGCGTATTGCACGCGGATTAAAAATTGTTGGATTGTTAAATATCCAGTTCGTTGTGACAAAAGAAGAAGAAGTTTATGTTCTTGAAGTAAACCCACGTTCTTCTCGTACGGTGCCATTTTTAAGTAAAATTACAAATGTACCAATGGCAAATATTGCGACAAAAGCAATCCTTGGAAAATCATTAGTAGAACAAGGGTATGAGACAGGATATCATCCACATTCTGAAGGTGTTTATGTAAAAGCTCCAGTGTTCTCATTCTCGAAATTACGTAAAGTAGATATCTCTTTAGGCCCAGAGATGAAGTCAACAGGAGAAGCAATCGGAAAAGATAAAACATTAGAGAAAGCTTTATACAAAGCATTAGTTGCAGCGGGAATGAAAATGCCAATGCATGGACGTATTCTATTCACAATCGGTAACAGAGATAAAGAAGAAGCCGTTGAATTAGCTCGTAATTTTACAGAAATCGGATACGAATTAATCTCCACAGCAGGAACTTGTAAAATGTTACATGAACACGGAATCTATGCGACACCAATCGGTAAGATTGGAGAAGAGGGACGCACTGTTTTAGATGTGATTCGTGGGCAAAAAGTTCAATTCGTTATCAATACATTCTCAACAAGTAAAAAAGATAAAATTACAGATGGATTCTTAATTCGTCGTGAAGCGGTAGAAAACAACATTCCATGTTTAACATCACTTGATACTGCTAAAGCCGTATACAAAGTATTAGAATCAATGAGCTTCGCCATTGATGCATCTAAATAGCTCTAATCGAACGTCAGGGAGATTTAGACTATGTTGTCCAGCACCATTTGTCCCCATGAAAGAGAAATAGGAGTCGGGCTAAATAGCTCTAATCGAGCATCAGAGAGATTTAGACTATGTTGTCCAGCGCCATTTGTCCCCATGAAAGAGAAATAGGAGTCGGGCTAAATAGCTCTAATTGAACTTTAGATAAACTTCATTGTTTATAAAACCGACATCACAAGATGTCGGTTTCAATAAGCAAGATTTCAATAAATCTGTTATATATAGAAAACGATAAATCTTTCATATTTCAGTCAGTCTTGGATGCACGTATTTGAGACGGATATTAAGACATTCTATAGAAGCGTTAAAAGTTTTTACGCTGTGAAAAACTTAACGCTTCTTATATATAAGGAGAGAAACTAAACCATGCGTAAAGTACAGAAGATGACGATTGTCAGTCAAAAAATGATTGCAAAAAATGTTTTTGAATTAGTATTAAGTGGTGACTTAGTTGAGTGCATGTTACAAGCTGGGCAGTTTGTTAATATTAAAATTAATGAGGTGGCTTATCCACTTTTAAGACGTCCAATCTCAATTTGTCATATTGATTATGAATTAAATCAGTTTACTGTCATCTACCGTGCTGAGGGTGAAGGAACAAAACTGTTATCTTTAAAAACTGCAGGTGAATTAGTTGATATTTTAGGTCCTCTTGGGACAGGATTTGAAATTGATGAAGTTCAAACTTCTGAGACAGTTGTGTTAGTCGGAGGTGGAATTGGGGTTCCGCCAATGTATGAAATGGCTAAGCGTCTAAATGCTAAAGGCGTTAAAGTAATCAGTGTGCTTGGATTTGCATCAAGTGCCGATGTTTTTTATGAAGAAGAATTTAAGAAGTTTGCAGAAGTATATATCGCAACAATGGACGGAAGCCATGGATTTAAAGGAAATGTTGTGGAGTTAATGAAGTCTGAAAATTTAGAATTTGATTGGATTTTTGGATGTGGACCAAAGGTGATGTTAAAAGCAATCGAAACAGAATACGGTCAAACGAAAAAAGGATATTTATCATTTGAAGAGCGTATGGCTTGTGGAATTGGAGCTTGCTACGCTTGTGTTTGCCAGTTAAATAACGGAAAAATGGCACGTGTCTGTAAAGAAGGACCAGTCTTTAAACTTGGGGAGGTAGCACTATAATGAATCGTTTAGCAGTTAATTTACCTGGATTAGAATTAAAAAATCCCGTTATTCCGGCATCTGGATGTTTTGGTTTTGGACGTGAGTTTGCAGAGTATTATGATTTGTCTCGTCTTGGATCAATTATGATTAAAGCAGCTACTGATGAAGCGCGTGTCGGGAATCCAACTCCACGAGTTGCTGAAACACCAGGTGGAATGTTAAATGCCATCGGATTACAAAATCCAGGTGTTGATGTAATTATTGAATGTGAATTACCATTTTTAGAGCAATATGATTTACCAATTATCGCAAACGTAGCAGGAAAAACGTTAGAAGAGTACGTAACAGTTGCTAAAAAAATCTGTCAGGCTCCAAATGTGGCAGCACTTGAAATTAATATTTCTTGTCCAAATGTTAAAGAGGGTGGGATTGCCTTTGGAACTGATGCTAAAGTCGCAGCAGAATTAACAAAAGCAATTAAAGAAGTTTCAACGGTACCAGTTTACATTAAATTATCTCCAAATGTAACAAATGTTGTTGAAATTGCAAAAGCAGTTGAAGCAGCAGGAGCTGATGGAATTACGATGATTAATACACTTCTTGGAATGCGATTCGATATGAAAACAGGAAAACCAATACTAGCAAATGGAACAGGTGGATTATCAGGACCAGCTATTAAACCAGTAGCTCTTCGTATGATTCACGATGTTTACAAAAATGTTAATATCCCAATCATCGGAATGGGTGGAATTGAAACAGCAGAAGATGTATTAGAATTCTTCTATGCAGGAGCAAGCGCAGTCGCTGTTGGAACAGCAAACTTCATTAACCCATATGTATGTGTGGATATTATTGAGCAATTACCAGCCGTACTTGATAAATACGGATTCGAAAAATTAAGTGACGCAACGGGATATGCTCATAAATAAGATCCTACTAATTTGCAATACGTCTTTTTAGTTTGCTAGGGTTAATTAAATATAGATAAAAGGAATAGCTCGTTTAGTGGGAAACGAACTATTCCTTTTTTGTTATAAGATGCCGAATTTAAATTAAGAGAATCGGTGAAGTGTATAATAAAGTTAAATGTGGGGGAGGGGATTACTATGCGTAAATATAGGTTGAGTTTATTATTAATCATATGTTTTATGATGATGGGATGTAGTCAGCAACCAGTTGAACAAGAAGTTATTGAAGAAACTGTGGATAATGAAAATCAGTTAGAGGTATTAGCCGAATTTATACCTGAGTTAAAGTTGGAAACTCTTAATTTACAAAATTTAGAACCTTATGAGGTGAGATATACTCCTTATGAAAGTGATTGTGGTATTTATACGGGAGTAAATAACATTGATTTACGTATTGAGGAGTATTATAACGAAAATACCAGGACGTATTCTTATGTATTAACGGTAGAGGAAAAGGAATTAGAAGAAGATTCGGAGTTTGTACCATACAAAATAATTAAGATTCAAGTTGGAACACTGCCAGATGAGGAAAAAGGAATTTATACGTTGAGTACAACAAGTCCACTTTATATAAATCTAGAGTATAGAGAAGCATTCGAAATGAATTTTTATGGACAAAATTATTTTTTGTTTAGTTCAAGTAATCGATTATTTGATGAAGAGTTTCGAGTGGAATTACTCATGGTTAATCAGGAGCCGCTTGATGATTATGAACCTTACTCACAGACGTTTCGCTTAATCAATACATCTAGTAGAGGGAATAATAGTTATACGATATTAACGGATTAGGAAATAACTTATTAAATTGAAGACTTCGAATGAAGTCTTTTTATTTTTAATCTAGTCTAAGCTAAGTCTGGTCTTCATCTTTTTTATGTTAAAATTTATTTAAAAATGAAGAATGTGGATTAGTTGTTTCGGATATATGGGTGACACGTGTTAAGGGAGGTATTTTTAGGTGGAGATTGAGCAAGTCATTGAGGAAGTGCTAAACAATCATAATGCTTATGAGAAAATCATTGATGTTTATTATACAGATATTTATCAGTATGTTTTGAAACAGATTGGGGATGTGGAAGTAACGAAGGAGCTTTGTCAGGATATCTTTTTTGAGACTTATCGCTCTTTGAAACGTTATGATAAGAAAAAGGCGAGTTTTAGAACATGGCTATACAAAATTGCGAATTATCGTTGCATTGATTATCTACGAAGTCGAGCCTATAAATATCAAGCTGATTCTTTCGATGAAGCGATCAAGACTATAGCTGATAACTCAAACGATGTGTTAACAACATTAATTCAGCAAGAAAAGACGCAGACAGTGAACGAACTGATGCGTCGTTGTTTAAAACCCAAGCATGAACGCATTATGAGATATTACTTTTATGCTGATTTATCAGTTGGGGAAATTTCTATTCTTGAAAAAATGCCAACTAAAACGATTTATACGATTATTAATAGAAGTTTAGAAAAGTTAAAACAAGAATTAGGAGGGGATTTTAATGAAAGATAAACTCATAGAAGAACAAAAGAAAATCATTATGAATCGGATTCAGAATTATGAGAATAAAAAACGTAAAAATTTTAAACCGATGATTTTAGTAGCCGCTATTTTATTAATTTTTATGATGCCACTGTTTTCAACTTCATCAAGCTCTTTTGGAATTACGCAAATTAATGCAAATGAATATACGCTAAATATTTTTGGGGATAAAGTTCATTTTAAATTTTATGCTTTGATGGAAAATCCAAATAAAATATTGATTAATGATGAGATGTCTTACTATGAAGGATTTCAAAAGTATTTTGATCTAACTTCAAAATTTAAATTAGAGCCGATTGAAATTGAAGGATACCTATTTTTGAAGATGATGAAAGGCAATGAAGTCATCAGTTATTTATATGTGGATAACTATGATGAGCATACTAGGTCTGTGCAAATGATAGATCGAAAGTTTTCTAATTTTGAAAGTGAGATACGTGAAATCATAGAAAATGTGAAGGTTTATCCATATGAGATAACGATTGAATCTGATGGTTGGTGCAGGGTCGAGGCAAATCAGGATGCATGGGAATTGAGTGAAAAAGAATTAGAGGATTATTTGTGGTTTAAAGAGATGCAATTACGTGTGTGGTCATCAGAGCCCATTGATGAGTATGAGGTTGTTATTTATTTAGATGAAGCGGGCAAGATGATAAACACGGGACATGTGATTGGACGATATAGTGAAGAGTTAGGTGTAGATTTTGCTGTTAATCCAACAGGTACGTTATCAGGTCATGACGAGGTAAATGGGCTGAAGATTGCATCGTATAAATATTTATTTGAAGAAATGGACGGAATACCTTGGGTAGCGGCGATGAAAATTGATTTTGGGCATTTAAATCCTGATGATTATGAGGTGAGATTGAACATTAATGATGAGATTGTTTCGTTGCAATGGTCTCTAAAAGATGAGGGAATCCTTTATTTAGCTTCTGAATTTATGCCATTAAATCAAAGGACAGAAAATATAGGGGGACAAAATGAATCAACTGTTCCGGTTGAAATGTATGTTGAATTATTAATTGTGGATAAATTAACAGGCGAAGTTTTAGTTAATTATAGTGACTATAATAGTATGGGTCCAACGATATATGAAGAACCTTAAAAGGGTCATCTCTATGCGAGATGACTTTTTTATTTGATCGGTGTATAGTTGATTTGTGATTCTTCATCGGTACGTATAATTTTGAAAATAACAGGACGAATCCCATCGTTGCACGAACAGATTGCGACTCCTTTTTTATCAATCCAATCTCCATAGTAGAAGGTTTCACTTTCATGGGATAAGGCAAAGACGTATTGATACATGGCTTTCCATGCCTCATCGCATAATCCTTCTGGTTTAGCATAGTCACCATAAAAGATATCCCCAACTTTATGCATTGGACATTTTCCCAGATCTTTGCATCCATATTCTTTTGCTAAATCTTCGTGAAATGTTGTTTTTAAAACTTCAATCTTACACTTTTTCAATCTTAGCACTCCTCACTTAGTTATCTTTGTGTTGCTACTAATATAATCCATGTTTTATACTTGAACAAGAATGCACTTTAAAGTAAGGTACTAACTGTTAGGAAAGTGGGGGAGAAACGATAATGAGTATGAGTGAGTTTAAAGATAAAGATTTAACAGATATTAAAGCGACACCATTTGGATATACACTTTCGATTATTGGTGGAAAGTGGAAGATGATTATTATGTTTTGGCTAGTTGAATATGAGATTTTACGCTATGGACAGTTGAAACGATTGGTTGGTCAAATTAGTGATAAGGTACTAAATACTCAGTTAAAAGAATTAGAACGAGACGGAATTATTACTCGAAAAGAATATCCACAGATTCCTCCAAGAGTTGAATATTCGTTGACACCACGTGGCTTATCATTAATGCCGATTTTAGAAGAAATATGTCACTGGGGAGAATCAAACCGAAAACAATAAATTACTTATTTTTCGATAGTTGACAAAAAACACCTTATCTTCTATAATGATTGAGATAGCTTTAATTCGGTCCCGTGAGGCTGAGAAGAACACGTTTAAAATAAAAAAATATTCCGATTATTTAATGGAATTCGTGTATCCTCTTTTAGCATACTTACAGGCTGAAAGGGGATTTTTTTATACAGACGCGGGTTAAAGCATAAAGTTAATTGGGAGGTATTTTATGAATAAAGCAGTTATCATCGCATTAGATTTTAAAAATTTTGAAGAAACAAAAGCATTCATCGATCAATTTGAAGAGTCTTTATACGTTAAAGTAGGGATGGAGCTGTTTTATGCTGAAGGTCCTCAAATCATTAAATACTTAAAAGAAAAAAATCATAAAATTTTCTTAGATTTAAAATTACATGACATTCCAAACACTGTGAAAAGCGCCATGAAAAACTTAGCGCGTCTAGGTGTGGATATGGTTAACGTTCATGCAGCAGGTACAATTCCGATGATGAAAGCTGCAATGGAAGGATTAATTGAAGGAACACCTGAAGGAATGAATCGTCCTTTATGTATTGCTGTTACCCAATTAACTTCAACAACTGAAGAAATTATGCAAGAACAAATTTTAATTAATGAAACTTTACCTAATACAGTTTTAAAATATGCAACAAATACAAAAGAAGCAGGGCTAGACGGGATTGTATGTTCGGCTTTAGAAACAAAGGAAATCCATGAAAAATTAGGATTAGACTTTGTAACATGTACGCCAGGAATTCGCCAAGCTAGTGACTCTGTAGATGATCAAAAACGCGTTGTAACGCCAGAAAAAGCACGTGAATTAGGATCAGACTATATTGTAGTCGGACGCTCAATTACCAAAGCAGAAAATCCAGTTGAAACATATCGCTTAATTAATAAACAATTTTTAGGATTATAAAATAAAAATATAAAATGATAACGATGAGGAGAGATTTCTTTATGAAACGTACAATTGCTAAACACTTATTAGATATTCATGCTGTATTATTACGCCCAGAAAATCCATTTACTTGGACTTCAGGAATCAAATCACCAATTTATTGTGACAATCGTTTAACATTATCTTACCCAGCTGTTCGTCGTGATATTGAAGCAGGATTATGCGAAATTATTAAAAATGAATATCCAGAATGTGAAATGTTAATGGGAACAGCGACAGCTGGGATTCCTCATGCCGCAATTATGGCTGGTATTTTAGACTTACCAATGGGATATGTTCGTTCATCAGCTAAAAAACACGGACGTGGAAACCAAGTTGAAGGATTAGTTAAAGAAGGGATGAAAGTAGTTGTTGTTGAAGATTTAATTTCAACAGGAAAATCTTCAATTGAAGCAGTAGAAGTATTACGCGAATTAGGATGCGATGTTTTAGGAATCGTTTCTATCTTCTCTTATGAGTTAGAATCAGGACTTAAAAATTTAGAGGCTGCATCTTGTAAAAATGTTTCTTTATGTAATTATCAAACATTAGTTGAGGTAGCTGCTGAAGTTGGAGAAATTAGTGAAGATTCTATCGCTAAATTATCAGCATGGCGTCAAAACCCAGCAGATGAAAGTTGGTTAACAAAATAATTTTAAACATCGAGGATGCAAATGCATCCTTTTCTTGTATCTAATGATGCTTTAGATTATGATTAATACATTATAAGCAATCAACAGGAGGAAAGAATGATGAATGTTAAACGTTATTTTATCACAGGGGCATCAAGTGGAATTGGAGAAGATGTGACCAAAAAATTGATTGAATCGAATTATGAGGTCATAGGATGTGGATTAGAAGAAGAGACAGATTTTAAGCATCCTAATTTCTATTATTTCCAAGCTGATGTTACTGATTGGCAGTCGTTGACCTTAAACTTAAAAGAAGTGATGACAGAGAATCAATTTGAAAAAATTGACGGAATTGTGACGAGTGCAGGTGTTTGTGGAGTTGCTGAAGATATTTATGGGACAACAGAAGAGCGTTTTGCTGAATTGTTCAATGTTAATGTGATGGGAACCTATAATTCAATTCGTGCAGCATTACCTTACTTACAAAATGGTGCAATTGTAACGTTGTCTTCAAGTCTTGGTACGAAACCTGTTAAAAATTGTATTGGATATTCTCCTGCTAAAGCGGCAATCTGTCAGTTAACTCAAAATTTAGCACTTGAATTAGCACCTAATATTCGTGTAAATACTGTGGCACCTTCTTATATTGATACTCCAATGACGAGAAGAGAACCAGAAAAAGATGCAATGCGTCAGGCACTAGTAGCCAATTATCCGCTGCAACGTATTGGATACATTGAAGACGTTACGCCAGCTATTTTATATTTATTAAGTGATCAAGCTTCATTTATTACAGGAGAGATTCTTCGCGTTAGTGGTGGTGGACACTTACGATAATCAAAATATTCGTTAAATTTTGATAAATTTCTCTCATTAAAATCCATTTTTATCCATATTAAAAGTTGACAAAAGAACTAATAGAAGGCATGATAAATATGTAGAAGTGTGTTCTGACATAGGCTACAACATAGTGAATAATCTTTCTGATTTAGAAAAGGGTGAAGTTATGGGAGAACGTGTTATTATTGCATCACAATCAGAGAAGTTAGTTTCAAGTATTAGATCACAAATTGTAAGCAATGGCTATGAAGTTGTGGGAGTTAGTACAGATGGGTATGAATTAATTCGTCGTGCTAAAGCTTTATCGCCAGAAGTTGTCATCATTGATGAAGACTTAGGAGGAGTGAGCATTGTATCACTTGTAGAAACACTCATTTTTGAGCGTCAAGCTGTTTTATTATTGGGGAAATCGTATCAGAAATTTTATTATCGTCAGGATCCTTATTTTGAATTTTGTGAGAAGCCAGTACAACCCATTGTTTTAGTAACGATGTTACGTGTATTGACGAAGTATGGTCAGACTGTCAGACAGTTAGAATCTAAAGTAAATCAATTAGAAGAAGCACAAAAAACGGAAAAAGCTATTCGGTTAGCGAAACGAGCTCTTCAACAAAATGAAAATATGACAGAGGACGAAGCACATCGTTATATTCAAAAGAGGAGTATGGAGCTTAGGATTAGTAAACTAGAACTTTCTGAAAGAATTTTAAAAAGTTATCAGAAAAAGAGTTGATTTTTCAAAGGGCATCTCATATAATGGAAATATAGACAAGGGCGTCTTTAAGTAGCAAATAAATAAACTAATAAATGGTGAACAATGGGGTTCATTAAGTGAAACACTTATATAGTGTTAGCTTAGTGACCCTTTTTTTGTTAGTTTAACTCATTTTACGAAGTAAAATATAGTTAAACTATACACCTTGAGGTGTCTTCACTAGTGCTTTTAATGAGATGCGAATAAATCTTATAAAGATGACACTTTTAGGCATTCAACGGAGAATGGAAAATGTTCAATATTTAATCAATCATTAGATAGTAAACAGAGAGTATTAAGAATTTATGAGGAGGAATTGTGTTATGGCAACTTTCACTAAAGAAGAAATTTTACGTCTTGCACATGAAGAAGGGGTAAACTTTATTCGTTTAATGTTTACAGATTTATTTGGGGTATTAAAAAATGTTGAGATTCCATTATCTCAATTAGAAAAAGCATTAAACAATCAAATGATGTTTGACGGATCATCAATTGAAGGATTCACTCGTATCCAAGAATCTGATATGTACTTATATCCAGATTATAGCACTTGGTTAGTATTCCCTTGGAATCCAGGTGAAGCTAAAATTGCTCGTTTAATCTGTGATGTTCACAACGTAGATGGAGAACCATTTGCTGGAGATCCACGTTCAAACTTACGTCGTGTCATTAAAGAAATGAACGATTTAGGATTTACTCGTTTTAACTTAGGACCAGAAGCTGAGTTCTTCTTATTCAAATTAGATGAAAATGGAATGCCAACTCGTGAATTAAATGATCACGGAGGATATTTCGATTTTGCGCCACTTGACTTAGCTGAAAACTGCCGTCGTGATATCGTAATTGAACTTGAAAAATTAGGATTCGAAATTGAAGCATCTCACCATGAGGTAGCTCCAGGACAACACGAAATCGACTTCAAATATGATGACGTATTAGCGGCATGTGACAAAATCCAAACATTCAAATTAGTAGTTAAATCAATTGCTCGTAAACATGGATTATATGCAACATTCATGCCAAAACCAATCGCTGGAATCAACGGTTCAGGAATGCACTGTAACGTATCATTGTTCAATGAAGATGGAACAAATGCATTCTATGATCCAAGTGGAGACTTACAATTAAGTGAAACAGCATATCACTTCTTAGCTGGTATCTTAACACATGTTCGTAACTTTACGGCTGTTTCAAATCCAACAGTTAATTCATATAAACGTTTAACTCCTGGATATGAAGCACCAGTATACGTAGCTTGGTCACCATCTAACCGTTCACCACTAGTACGTGTTCCTGCATCTCGTGGGATGGGAACTCGTTTGGAAGTTCGTTCAGTAGATCCATCTGCAAATCCATACTTAGCATTAGCAGCTATTTTATCAGCTGGACTTGATGGAATTAAAAACAAATTAACTCCTCCTGCATCAGTTGAAGAAAATATTTTTGAAATGAACCAAGAAGAGTTAGATGCTCATGGAATTACAGCTTTACCAGGAACTTTATTCGATGCTTTAACTTTATTAGAGCAAGATGAAGTGATTAAAGCTGCATTAGGATCACACATTTTTGAAAAATTTGTTGAAGCTAAACATCAAGAATACGATGAATATCGTTTAGCTGTTCATGATTGGGAATTAAAACGTTACATGAGCTTATTATAATAAAATCTTTTCGATTTTAGGGAGTATCAAATATAATCATTCTTTTTTGGGGGGAAACAAAAAAGAATAATCAAAGGGATACTGAATCAGTTGCAAATAGTAACTGATTCAGTATCCCTTTTCATCTATAAATAGGTGAGAAGGGATGTTATAATTTTAGTGAAATTTTTCAAATGGGTGATCAATAATGGGGATATTAGAGGAACTTAGTAATCCAACGTTCAAAGTAACAAAATCGGATAAAATTTTAATCGAATACATAAAAAACACACTGAATACGGTGGTTTATAAGCCAATATCTGAAATAGCTAAAGAATCAGGTATTGGAGAAGCGACGGTTACTCGATTTACAAAAAAATTAGGATATAGTGGTTTCCAAGAATTTAAAATTAATTTAACGAAAGAATTAACGCTTCAAGAAGAAAAAGTGATTATGAATCCTAATATAAGTTGTAATGAAGAAGTAACAGAAACAGCTATGAAATTGTTTCAGGCCACATCAGAGGTATTACATCAAACACTTGAAAAAATTAATCCACATATGATTGTACAGTGTGTGCAAATGTTAACAAAAGCACGAAAAATTTATATCATTGGAATAGGATACTCAGGGATTGTTGCGACAGATTTTAATTATAAATTAATGAGAATTGGAGCTAATAGTTTTCCCATCATAGATAGTCATACGATGTTAATGTTAGCCTCTATTATGCATCAAGATGATATTATTTTAGCAATCTCTCATTCAGGAAATACAGATGAAGTGATTGAAACCGTTCATCTGGCAAAACAGCAAGGAGCAAAAATTATCGCTTTAACTGAAAATTACAACAGTCCATTGCTTCAAGTAGCCGATGTTTTTTTAACATATCAGTCAAATGAAACAACATTTGAAACAGGCTCAGTTACTTCAAAACTAGCTCAAATGTTTATGCTCGATCTCATTTACACGGAAATGATTAAAGAACAATTTGATGACGTATTAGAAAAGAAAGTTAAAACAACTGATGTTATTGTAGCGTATAAAAATAAACGCAAAAAAAATTAGATATCTAACATGTTATTTAGTCGAAAATATGTTAAGTTAGGAATAGAAGTAAAAAGTGGAATTTTAAAAGTGAACGTTGTTTCAGAAGAAGGGGCGTTAGATTTTAACATTACATCAACTGATGGAACTGATGATGAAGCTTTTAAAGATATTGTGGATAAGTGTGAAAAATATGAATGATCGGTTGAAGTGGAGGTGGAGTCAGGTGAGAGTTAAGACAGTCGATATTCATTCGATGACTGTGATGCAGGCCAAAAGTTTTTTACTTCAGACGTTCAATAAATTAGAGCCAGGGATCGAGGAAGTGATTGTTATTCATGGATTTAATCAAGGTACTTCTTTAAAAGAGTTAGTTTTACATGAATTTAAACATCCTAAAATTCAGTCAAAATATCCATCGCTGAATTCAGGTCGAACACGAATCTTTATTAAATCATAGTGTTTTTTTAGTAATCTGTTTTATAATAAGGATAGATATGAAAAAGGAGTGAAAGAGATGAAATTAATGTTTGCATCCGACATTCACGGTTCGGCGTATTGGGCTAAAAAAATTCTTGAACGCTTTGAATCAGAAGAAGCTGATTACTTAGTATTACTTGGAGATATTTTATATCATGGGCCACGTAATCCGTTGCCTCAAGATTATAATCCACAGGTTGTCATTAAATTATTAAATAGCGTTAAAGATAAAATTATTGCCGTACGTGGAAACTGCGATAGCGAAGTCGATCAAATGGTTTTAGAGTTTCCAATCATGGCAGACTATAATATCATACCATTTAAACATCGCAAGATAATGGCGAGCCATGGACATATTTATGATGAGAATAAACTTCCGATTTCACTTGCACAAGGTGATGTTTTCATTTTTGGACACATTCACGTTCCTGTTTTAAAACAACTAGAAGGAATTTATATCTTAAATCCTGGTTCAGCTACCCTTCCAAAAGAAAATCATCCCAACACTTACGCAACTTTAGTTGGGGATCATTTTAAAGTCAAAACATTTGATGGAGAAGTATATAAAGATTTACATCTAAAATAAAGAAAACTCGTCGATTAGACGAGTTTTTTCTTGTTTATTGGTTGTATGGTTCGATAAATTTTGTCATAAACTCTTCAAGCGTACCAATCTGATAATAATGCATCAGTCTTGCCACTCTTTTTCCTACAAAGGTGATATGCCAGGGTTCATACCTATATCCGGTTAAATGACTCAGTCCTTTTTGGTAACGAATAATAAATCCATACTCATGTGCATGATTATTAATCCAGTTTGATTCCTTTGTCCCTTCAAATTTATCTGATTCATGGTCTGTTTCACAAATATCAATAGCGTAGCCTGTTTGATGTTCACTGTGTCCTGCTCTTGCACTATAAGTATCCACAGCTTGCATGGAATCTTTTTTTAAGTAGTCGTGATAAAGATTTTCTTGATAATCAAATGTTCGATAGGCGGACACAACGGATAAATGACAACCTGCTACACGAGCATCTTCTTGTAGTTGTAAAAAAGCTTCTACTGTATTTTGACAGGCCTGATATGTCGAGTTAGGAAAATAAGTGAGAGTGGAAGGGATAAAGTGAGATGGCAATTTTTTATACTTATTAACGAGTAGCGGAAATACACTTGTATCTTTAATTTCTTCAATCCCTTCATAAAAGGGTCGATAAAGTCCAGCGTTGACTTGCCAGATCACATCAGATGTTTGAAGCTGTGGATTTTTAAGGGCATAATCATAATAATGTTGTAAATGTTCTTCCTTATAATAAGAATAAAATTCAAAGCGGTTCAAATCATCACCTCCCACTAGTTTATACTATAGAATATGAACCCCCTCATGCTAAACATGCATGAGGGGGTTCTGTTTTTTTGATACGCAATATTGAGTCATTTATAGATTTCTAAAACTAATATATATAATAATACGTGATGAGTGATTTTTTCAGAAAATTATATCTATTTTTTTGCCTAGTAGTTCAGGATTATTTTTTACGTAAAATGCTAGCGAACCTACATTTTAAGAATCAGTTTTAATTCATAGTAGACAGATTTATAAATTTAAATACGAGCTACATTTGTTTTTTTAGCTGTTTCTTTAACAGCCTCTGCGACTTTTTTAGCAACATCAGGATTGAATGGCGACGGAATAATGAAATCAGGTGCTAATTCATCGTCACTTACACAAGAGGCGATGGCGATTGCAGCTGCCATTTTCATTTCTTCATTGATTTTTTTAGCACGAGCGTCAAGTGCTCCACGGAAAATGCCTGGGAAGGCTAAGACGTTATTAATTTGGTTCGGGAAGTCTGAGCGTCCGGTACCAACGACTAGTGCGCCACCTTCTTTTGCTAAATCTGGCATGATTTCAGGATTTGGATTGGCCATTGCAAAGATAAAAGGATCTTTGTTCATTTTAGCAATCATTTCTTTTGTTACAATGTTAGCAACAGAGACACCGATAAATACATCGGCTCCAACTAAGGCACTTGCTAATGTATCATCCCCGATGAAATCTTCAGGATTTGTAATTTCAAGTAATTCCTTTGTTAAGAAGTCATAACGGTCTGCTTTACTTTTGTGGACAATTCCATCGATATTATATCCAATAATATTTTTAACGCCTAAAGCATGTAACATTTTAATAATAGAGCTTCCCGCTGCTCCTGTTCCACTGACGATAACTTTTAAAGATGATAGTTCTTTATTTGTTAATTTGCACGCATTAATCAATGCGGCACTCACAACAATGGCTGTTCCGTGTTGGTCATCATGAAAAACTGGAATATCCATTTCTTCGATTAAACGGCGTTCGATTTCAACGCAACGAGGTGCTGAAATATCTTCAAGGTTGATTCCACCTAAAGATGGGGCAAGTAGTTTACAAGTTTGAATGATAAGTTCTACATCTTGAGTATCGAGGCATAATGGGAAAGAATCAACATTTGCAAATTGTTTTAATAAAATTGATTTTCCCTCCATAACAGGTAGAGCTGCTTTAGGACCGATATTTCCAAGCCCTAAAACGGCTGAACCATCGGTAATAACGGCAACCATATTCCCTTTACTTGTGTATTTATAAATTTCATCTTCATTTTTAGCGATTTCACGACAAGGTTCGGCCACACCTGGCGAGTATGCTAAACTTAAATCTTCTTTTGTTTCTACCTTAACTTTTGAATTAATTTCTATTTTTCCACGAGCTGATTCGTGTAGTGCTAACGATTTTTCAAATACATTCATGATGTTTCCTCCAAATAGTAATGTTTTTTAGTTTTGAGTTGAATATAGACTATTACCGTAACAATCCGTTGCTACGATAACAGGGAAATCTTCTACATATAGGCGTCTAATGGCCTCTGTACCTAAATCATCAAATGCAATGACTTCGCATTCTTTAATTTGTTTTGCAAGTAATGCAGCGGCTCCACCTACTGCAGCAAAATAAATACCAGTATTTTGTTTCATTGATTCAATAACTAGTTCATTTCTTGGCCCTTTTCCAATCATTCCACTTAACCCAAGTTCTAGTAAAGTTGGAGAGTAGGCATCCATTCGATAACTGGTTGTTGGACCTGCAGAACCAATAACGGCTCCAGGTTTTTCAGGTGTTGGACCAACATAATAGATGATATTATCTTTTAAATCAAAAGGAAGAGGTTCATTATGTTCGATTAATTCAATTAAACGTTTATGAGCGGCATCACGTGCCGTATAAATAACACCTGTTATTTTAACCATATCTCCAGCTTTTAATGTTTTAACGATATCCTTTGTTAAAGGTGTTTGTAAATTTATCATGACGGCCCCCTAAAAAATTTCTGTTAAATGTCTAGAAGCGTGACATTGGATGTTTACGGCCACGGGAAGCGATGCGATGTGACATGGATAGGTGTTAACTTTAACGGCTAACGCTGTTGTAACCCCTCCAAATCCCATTGGACCAATATTTAATTCGTTAATTTCTTTTAATAGTTCAGTTTCTAATTTAGCGGCAATCTCATCTTGCGACTGGTCTTTTATTTCACGCATTAAAGCTTGTTTTGAAAGAAGGGCACATTTTTCAAAGTTACCACCGATTCCAATCCCAACAATAATCGGAGGACATGGATTTCCACCTGCTTTTAAGACAGTATCAATAACGAACCGTTTAACTCCTTCATATCCATCTGATGGTTTTAACATTGAAATTGCGCTGACGTTTTCACTTCCGGCACCTTTAGGAGCAATGGTAATTTTTAATTGATCCCCTTCTGTAAAATTATAGTGGATAATAGCGGGAGTATTATCCTTTGTATTAATACGGTGAAGCGGGTGAGCGACGACCGATTTTCTTAAATATCCTTTTTCGTATCCACGACGAATTCCTTCATGTATCGCAGCTTCAAGATTTCCAATGAGTTGAAGCTCGTGGCCAATTTCTACAAATACAACGACAATTCCTGTATCCTGGCACATTGGAACGTGATCTTTTGATGCAATTTCATCATTTTCTATAATTTGAGAAAGGATGGTTTTTCCTAGAGTAGAGGTTTCGACATCTTTTGCCATTCTTAATGTGTTAAATAATGAGTGACTGGCATAATAATTAGCTTCAATACACATTTGTTCAATTTTTGGAATAATACTTGAGACTTCAAGTTTTTTCATCTATAAAATCCCTCCTTATTACCTAATATTTTACAGTAATATAGAATATAATAAAAGGGAAACGACGAGCTTATAAATTTTGTTAGAGTGTCTTTCATTGATAGTAGAGATTTAATAAGAAATAATATTCCAAAATAACCACAAAATTATATTTTTGGTACAAAATTTCTTTTATTTTAGGGTGGAAAAATGTCTAATTTTGTAATTGATTACAATTATCATTAAATTTTGAAAAAAATAATAGAGAAGCACTATAAAAGGTAAAATATCTTTAACAACTTAGGCCAAAGTTTGATATAATACAATAGGTATTCGTGTAGAACAGAAAGGAAGAGCGTCAATGGAAGTGATTAAAATAGAAGGAGGACGTCCTTTAAGAGGAACAGTCCGAATTGACAGTGCTAAAAATAGTACAGTTGCTTTAATTCCTGCGGCCATTTTAGCGGATTCTTCAGTTATATTAGAAGGCGTTCCACAAATTGTTGACGTCGATCATCTAGGAATGATGATTGAACAATTAAATGGTACATATAAGTTAGAAAATGATGAATTAATTATAGATCCTACAAACTTAATAAATACACCGTTAATTGAGGGTGCAGTCAATAAATTACGAGCTTCATATTATTTCATGGGAGCTTTGCTTGGAAAATTTAAAGAAGCGGTAATTGGAATGCCAGGAGGTTGTTATCTTGGACCTCGTCCGATTGATTTACATTTAAAAGGATTTGAAGCGTTAGGGGCAACCATTACTCAAGAAGCAGGGGCTATCAAATTAAAAGCGGATGTTTTACGTGGGGCAAAAATCTATCTAGATTTCCCATCAGTAGGGGCGACAATTAACATTATGTTAGCAGCTGTAAAAGCTGAGGGAACAACCGTGATTGAAAATGCAGCAAAAGAACCTGAAATTGTTGATATTGCAAACTTATTAAATAGTATGGGAGCAAAAATCAAAGGAGCAGGAACAGGAGAAATCCGTATTCAAGGGGTTGAAAAACTTCATGGAACTCGTCATGCAATTATTCCAGACCGTATTGAAGCGGGAACTTATATTACATTAGCAGCTGTAGCGGGAGAAGAAGTGAAAATTGATAATATCATTCCTCATCACTTAGAAGCATTAATTGCTAAATTACGTGAAATGGGTGTTGATATCGATGTTTTCACCGATCATGTGATTGTACGTGGATTAAAATCAATGAAAGCTGTAGATTTTAAAACCAGCACATATCCAGGACTAGCAACAGATTTACAACAACCATTAGTGACTTTATTAACTCAATCAACAGGAGTTGGAATGGTGACAGATACAATCTACTCTGACCGTTTTAAAAACTGCTTTGAGTTAAATAAAATGGGAGCTAATATCAAGGTACAAGGCAATTCAGCTATCGTTCAAGGTCCTAGCAAATTATATGCAGCACGCGTTAAAGCAACGGACTTAAGAGCAGGAGCATCACTTGTTATCGCTGGATTAGTTGCACAAGGTGTAACTGAAATCTCAAACACATATCATATTGATCGAGGATACTCGAACATTGAACAAAAATTAAATAACATCGGTGCCAAAGTATGGCGTGAAGATGTAAATGAGTAATAAAAAAATCAATAGAACATAATTGAAAAGCTTTATAGGATATAGGTGAAAAAATTAGAAAATTGGGAATATTTTTATTGCCGGATTCGTAAAATTTATATTGCACCATAACTATAAATCTAGTATAATTCTATTGTTATATAGACTTTCTCTGATTTAAAAATTAATCAGGGCCGAAGGAGTGAAAGAAATGAAACAAGGAATCCATCCAGAATACAACCGTATTAACGTAGTATGTACTACATGTGGAAACGAATTCGAAAGCGGATCTGTTAAGAAAGAAATCCGTGTTGACACTTGCTCAAACTGTCACCCATTCTATACGGGACGTCAAAAATTCGCTCAAGCTGACGGACGTATCGAACGCTTCAACAAAAAATACGGAATCAATTCTAAATAGTTTTGATACTAAAACACCACCATTTGTGTGGTGTTTTTTTTATACTTATAAAAATGAATATCTTCTCTTTTACTCATTTTTATCTTATTTTTCGAATATTTTTTCATTTCGTTCTTTTGATAGGATATAATCTGGATTTTTGTTACCGTACTATTAAATAAAATCATAAAATTAAAAATGTATCTGATAATGAGACTGCTTTATCATTGATGTGTGAAAGCATAAAAAACAATACAGCATGAACAAGTCGTCATTTTTTTTAGAATCAATAGAAGTAAAGTTGTAAGGTAAAATTTAGCAAATTATTTTAATTTGTGAAAATAGTAATAACGCTTTCTTTCGGTAAGGAACTGTGATAGAATCCAAATTGTACAAGAAAAGATTATAACGTTAAATTGCCAAGCGATAACAATCCGTTTATTCTTGTTAAAATGTTTTTTACCCTAATTGAAAAGAGGCTTCCGAATGAATCGGAAGTCTCTTTTTGATAAGAAAGACAATTTGTGAAAAAACGGATTAGGGGAAGGAAAAAGGTTAATTTAATTATTAATCTTATAAAATGAAGGGGATGAATAAAATATGAAATGTGAAGTGATTGTAATCAAAAACCTAATCAAACAAAATAAATTAGATTTAGCTATTCAGGAATTAATGGACTATGCGGATAAAACGGGGGCAAACAATATTGTAGTCAATCATTATTGGTCACAACAAAAATTACAACAATTAATTGAAGAACAATGCAAAGATGAATATATGCATTGGATTACCGTCTATGATTCAATTTCCCATATTGAAACTTTAAAAGCACCTTGGTTTTATCGTGATGAATTAGGAAACTTTTATAATATAAATGAAATGATACTTGAATTAACACTTAAAAAAATTGAGAATAATGTAAAATCAGCATAATTGGGGATAAGTCTGAAAAGTAGGGGAAAACAATGAGGGATGATCAGAAAAGTACACGAGAAAAACATTTGAAATTACTTGGTAAAAGTTTTCCAAGTATTGATAGCGCTGCTACAGAAATTATTAATTTAGAAGCAATATTGAACTTACCGAAAGGAACGGAACATTTTTTGACGGATATTCATGGGGAGTATGAACCTTTTATACATGTTTTAAAAAATGGTTCAGGAGTTGTAAAGGTTAAGATTGAAGAAGTTTTTCGAAATACCTTGCTAGATAGCGAGAAAAAGTCATTAGCTACGTTGGTCTATTATCCAGAACAAAAAATTGAGATGGTTGAAAAGCAATCTGACAAGATGGATGACTGGTACCGAGTTAATTTATATCGACTCATTGAACTTTGTCGAAATGCTTCAAGTAAGTACACGCGGTCTAAAGTTAGAAAAGCTTTACCAGAGGATTTTCGATATATCATTGAAGAATTGTTACATGAGCAAGAAAATGGCATTGATAAGCATGATTACTATGATGGAATCATTAATACGATTATTGAAGTCGGAAAGGCACGGGAGTTTATTATTGCCTTATCTAATCTTATTCAACGTCTTGTTATTGATCGCCTACACATTATCGGAGATATTTACGATCGTGGACCAAGGCCCGATATTATTATGGATACTCTTTTGAATTATCATAGCGTCGATATCCAATGGGGAAATCACGATATTGTGTGGATGGGCGCTGCATCTGGTCATCAGGCTTGTATCGCCAACGTTTTAAGAGTTTCAGCACGTTATAATAATTTAGATGTTATAGAAGATGCCTACGGTATCAACTTATTGCCACTTGCAACTTTTGCTATGCATGCCTATCAAGATGATCCATGTCATGCCTTTCAAATTTTAGATAATCGTAAGGAAGATTATGCGATGGGAGAATTTGAACTAATTTCCAAAATGCATAAAGCAATTACGATTATTCAATTAAAATTAGAGTATGATATCATCACGAAACATCCAGAATTTGAAATGACACATCGACTTTTATTACATAAAATCAATTATGAAGCAGGAACAATTGATTTAAACGGACAAACTTATCCACTGACTGATACCCATTTTCCAACGATTAATCCTCATCAGCCATATGAGCTAACAGATGAAGAGAGAAATGTTATTGAACGCCTAACGATTTCTTTTATTAACAGTGACAAATTACAAAAACATGTGCGTTTTTTGTTTAAGTGTGGCAGCATGTATTTAAAATATAATTCGAATCTCTTATTTCATGGATGCATTCCCATGAATGAGGATAAAACATTTCAAGAAATGACGATTCAAAATAAACGGTATAAAGGAAAAAAACTACTAGATCAATTTGAAGTTATGGCAAGAGAGGGTTATTTTAATCAAAATAATCTTGAAGATAAGCAGTATGGGATGGATATCATGTGGTATTTATGGTGTGGGGCAAAATCCTCTTTATTTGGAAAAGAATCAATGACAATGTTTGAACGCTATTTTTTAGAAGATAAAAAGCTCATGGTTGAGAAAAAGAATGCCTATTATAAGTTTCGTGATGATGAAGAAATGTGTAACTTGATTTTTGAAGAATTTGGACTTGATCAATGCGAGTCTCGTATTGTTAATGGACATGTTCCCGTTAAAAAAAAGGATGGTGAAAGTCCGATTAAAGCAAATGGAAAATTGCTTGTCATTGATGGTGGATTTTCGAGGACGTATCAACGGAAAACGGGGATTGCAGGCTATACGCTGATTTATAATTCATACGGGCTACAAATTGTCGCTCACGAACCTTTCGAATCAACGGAAAAAGCCATCGCTCTTGAATTAGATATTTTATCCACAAGAGTCGTTGTCGAAAAAATATTAGTAAGAAAGCGGGTAAGGGACACTGATGTTGGCCTTGAATTAATGGATCAGATTGATGATTTGAAATTACTTTTAAATTCCTATCGTCGAGGCTCTATGAAATTTTAAAAATCTTCTGTATAAAAGTTTGATCATTGGATAGTCTATGTCTATCGTAAACTTATTTTTTCAGTATTTCTATGTTTGAAGTGAGGTTTCCATGTCAGAGTGGAGACCTCTTTTTAATAAAGGAAATAGTTTGTGAAATTTTCAAAAGTAATGATAGATAAAACAAAAGATGATTCACGAAATTAAAACTTTAATTCATTAAAATAGATTATAGTGAGAAATATAGTTCAGATGAGAAAAACTAGCCCTAAACAATTTACAAGATTTTATTTACAATAGTCAAAAAAGTAGTTGACCTTTACGCAACGTTAACCTGTATGATAAAGATGAAAGGAGGAATTTGAAGATGGAATATACTATTTTAAAGTTAGCACATCTTGCAGGGATTAGTACGAGAACGTTACGTTATTATGATGAAATTGATTTGTTAAAGCCGGCTCGAATGAGTTCGTCAGGATATCGTATCTACTCACAAAAAGAAGTTGATCAACTTCAACAGATTTTATTTTATAAAGAATTAGGCGTTGGACTTGATGAGATTAAACAGATAATCAACAATCCACAGTTTGATGATATGCAAGCTTTACAAGACCATTATCAAAAACTCCTTGAAAAAAGAAAACAGATTGATACTATGATTGAAACCGTACAATTAACGATTCAATCTCGTAAAGGAGAGATAAAAATGACAGATAAACAAAAATTTGAAGGATTAAAAAAACAATTAATTGAAGAAAACGAACAAAGATATGGACAGGAACTTCGTGAAAAATACGGAGAAGATGTCATTAATCATTCTAATAAACAATTCAAAAACTTATCAAAAGAACAATATGAAGCAATGAACCAATTATCATATGAAATTTTAGCATTACTTGAAGAGGCGATGGAGACTAATAATCCAGAAAGTGAACTCGCTCAAGTTTTAGCTAAAAAACATCATGAATGGTTAGGGTATACATGGCCATCATATAGTAAAGAAGCCCACGCAGGCTTGGCCCAAATGTATGTAGCGGACCCACGATTTACAGCTTACTATGATGAAAAAATAAAACCAGGAGCTGCACAATTTTTATGCGATGCTATCCTGGTATATACAAAATAATAAGAGAGGGACATTTCATTTGAGATGTCCCTTTTAAATATAAATATAAGAAATATTTTATGTTTTTTTGTTAAAATCTTAACAAGATATCATTTTTATATAGCCATCCTCATATGAAACAATTTATAATAGAGAATGGTTCAAAATTTTTGAAGAATTTTGACGATAATATAGTGAAAAAGTATCGATAAGCTCAAAGCTAGAAGAAGATATCACATATTTGAGGAGGGATATACGGATGGCTTTTAAAGATATTCAGCATTTTATGCGATTTTTAGAAGATAGAGGGGAATTAGTCCGCGTTAAAGCCGAAGTCGATGCCGATTTAGAAATTACAGAAATTACGGATCGAGTGTCTAAAAATTACGGTAAGGCTTTATTATTTGAAAATGTTAAAGGATCTGATTATCCTGTCTTAATTAATTCAATGGGAAGTGAAGAGCGAATGAGCTGGGCACTTGGCGTTGAAAAATTAGAAGATGTTGAGCGAGATATTGCAGATTTAATTAATATGCAAAATTATATGAAAATTCCAAGTCTGATTAAATCAGTGCCAAACTTAATGCGTTTGTTAGCTGTTTTACCTTGGAAATTACCTATTAAAGGAGCGTGTCAGGAAGTAATTGAGCATGATCCTGACTTATCCACACTTCCAGTTTTAAAGTGTTGGCCAGATGATGGAGGAAAATTCTTTACGTTACCTTTAGTTATGACAAAAGACCCAGATACAGGTGTTCAAAACACGGGGATGTACCGCATGCAGATCTTTGATAAGAACACGACAGGAATGCACTGGCATTGGCATAAAGATGGTCGAGAAATTTATGATAAGTATCGTAAATTAGGTGGTAAGATGCCAGTTTCAGTCGCGATTGGATGTGATCCAGCCTTAATTTTCTCAGCCATTTCACCATTACCAAAAATGATTGATGAAATGATGTTTGCAGGATATTTACGTAAGCGTCCAGTTAAGATGGTTAAATCGATTACAAACGATATTTACGTACCAGCAGATGCCGAATTTATATTAGAGGGATATGTGGATGTAAATGAAGCGTTACGTTTAGAAGGTCCATTTGGGGATCATACGGGGTACTATTCATTAGCAGATATGTATCCAGCCTTCCACGTGACATGCATAACTCATAAGAAAAATCCAGTTTATCCAGCGACGATTGTTGGACGTCCACCAATGGAAGATTGCTATATGAGTAAAGCAACAGAACGTGCATTTTTACCGTTATTAAAAATGATTTATCCAGAAATTGTGGATTACTCATTACCATTTGAAGGGGTATTCCATAACTGTGTCATCGTTTCAATCAAAAAACGATTCCCAGGTCATGGTAAAAAAGTGATGAACTCTTTATGGGGAATGGGGCAAATGATGTACGCTAAAATGATTATCGTCGTTGATGCTGACATTAATCCACATGATACTAAAGCTGTTGCTAAACAAGTCTTTGAAAGTTTGGACATGACAAAAGATTTAGTCTTCTCGCAAGGTCCGCTTGATGCCCTAGATCATGCCTCATCAACTGATCATTATGGTTATAGATTAGGAGTCGATGCGACTCGTAAATTTGACGTTGAAGGAACTGAATCGAAATGGGACATTAAAATCCAAGACGATATGACGGCATACTTATCAACTCATGAAAAAATATTAAATTTTGATTATCCAATGTCAGACGTTTTACAAGGATGCCTAGTTGTTTCAATCAAAAAAGAAAGCAAGGATGATGTGCGTCAGTTAATGGAAGAATTATGGTCACAAGATGCTATGAAATATAATAAATTCTTAATTGTTGTTGACGAGGATGTTGATTCAACAGATACATCAAAAGTTGCATGGAAAGTCTTTAATAATATTGATGCTATGCGTGATTTAGTCATTCGTGAGGTTCCATCTGAACAGTTTGGGCATCGTTTAGGAATCGATGCAACGAAAAAGTTAGCAATGGATGGTCATCAACGCGTTTGGCCAGATGATATTGTCATGTCAGATGATGTAAAAGAAAAAGTCACACGTAGATGGAGTGAGTATGGAATTGATTAAGAAAATAGGAAAAAAAATTAATGACTACGGAGTACTAGTCATGTTCTCACATACCATTTTCTCATTGTCATTTGCTTTAATTTCAATGTTACTTGCAGGAAATGGAAAGTTAAATTTTAGAGTTATCTTTTGGATTTTAGTTGCATTTATGTCAGCCCGAACAGGAGCGAATGCCTTAAATCGTGTCATTGATGCTGAAATTGATGCCAAAAATCCACGAACAGCAACACGTCAATTACCACAGGGATTAATGAATAAAAAAGAAATTTTAATTTTTGTTGTGATCTGTTTTGCTATTATGGTCTTTGCAGCATGGCAGTTAAATACCATTTGTTTTATCTTATCCCCAATCGCGTTATTCTTAATGACGATTTATTCATACACGAAACGTTTTACTTGGATGTGTCACTTAGTCCTTGGAATTACTTCGGCAGCAGCACCAGTTGGAGCATGGCTTGCCGTAACAGGAAAAATTTCATTAATTCCACTTGCGATGGGAGCTGCTAATACATTATGGGTAGCAGGGTTTGATATCATTTACGGTGCTCAAGATTATGATTTTGATACGAAAAATGGAATTCATTCCATCCCGGCTCGCTTTGGAGTGAAAAATGCCTTACATATTTCATCGGTATTTCATGTTTTAGCTGTCATTCTCTTACTTATGGTTGGCTTATTAGCTCCGCAATTGGGTATAATTTATTATGGCGGTTTATTAATAAATATGGTATTATTTGTAATTCAACACAGGTTAGTGAAGCCAGATAATTTAACAAATGTTAAAATCGCTTCTTATAGTATTAATCAAGTTATCAGTATTGTCTTTTTAGTGACAGGATTACTTGATTGTTTAATTTAGGAGATTAATCATGAAAAAAATTGTTGTTGGAATCACAGGAGCAAGTGGTAGTATTTATGCCAAACGATTGATTGAAGAACTTGCATCAAAGGGTTACTTGGTTCATGTTATTGCGACGGATAAAGGAAAGCAAGTCTTTAAATATGAGCTCTCTTTAGATTTAAAGCAATGGATCCAAGAACTAAATCAACCAACTGTTAAGTTAGAAGATAATCAGAATTTATTTGCTGGAGTGGCAAGTGGTTCACATGGATTTGATGCTGTTATTGTGATGCCTTGTTCAATGGGGACTTTAGCAGAAATTAGCCATGGATTATCTAGAAATTTACTATGTCGTGCAGCAGATGTTGCACTAAAAGAAGGACGTAAATTAATTATTGTACCGAGAGAGACTCCGTTCAATACGATTCATCTTGAAAATATGTGTCATCTTTCAAAAGTAGGTGCTACTATTATTCCGGCGATGCCTGGATTTTACCACCATCCACAAACTTTAGAAGACTTAGTTAATTTCGTTGTAGGAAAGGTATTAAGCTATCTTAATATAAATCATAATTTATTTAAAAAATGGGAGGATACAAACTATGAAGATTAAGAAATTTTCACTAATGGCAGTAGCTTTGATGGCCACAACAATGTTAGCTGCATGTGGTGATCAAAAAGAGGAGCAAGTAACACCAACTCCTGAAGGATCAGAAACGACTGAGACAACAGAATTAACTAAATTAAGCTTTGGAGTCATGAGTTCGATTGATGTTGTTCCATTAATCATCGCACAAGATCAAGGTTATTTCACTGAAGAGGGGATTGATCTTGATTTACAAGTATTCGCAGCAGCAAAAGATCGCGATGCGGCTTTACAAGCAGGGGAATTAGACGGAGTTTTATGCGATGAAGTTGCGATTTCAATTTATCAAAATTCTGATATTAACATGCAAATCACAGGGACGACAAATGGTTCTTGGACATTAGTAGCAACACCTGAATCAGGAATTTCTACGCTAGCTGATTTAAAAGGAAAATCGATGGCGATTTCAGAAAATACAATGATTGATTATTTATCAGATTATTTAGCGATTAGTAACGGAATGACAGTAGCTGATATTGAAAAAATTGCAATTCCTGCTATGCCAGCTCGTTTAGAAGCATTACAAAACAACCAAGTGGATGCAGCTATTTTACCAACACCATTTAATGATACGGCTATTGCAAATGGAGCAAAAGAAGTAGATAAAATCTACAATGAAGATATCATGATTTCAGTGACAGCTTTCTTACAAGAAGTAATTGATGAAAATAAAGAAGCTGTTCAAGGATTCTACAAGGCGTATAATAAAGCAATCGATTATATTAACAACACAGATATCGCTGAATTTGAAGATGTAATCATCAATGCAGCAAATTATTCAGATGAAATGCGTGGAAATATCATTTTACCTGAGTACTTACACAACTACTTACCAGCTGAAGAAAATGTCCAAAAAGTATTAGACTGGTCAAAAGATAAGGGTTTATTAACTAAAGACATTAAAGCAGCTGATGTAATCAACAACATCGCGATGCAATAAGGAGGCTTTTATGATACAGGTAAATCACTTATCTGTTTCCTATAAAAGCAAAAATAAAGAGGTTAAGGCATTAGAAAATATTAATTTCACAGCAGATAGTCATGATATCTGTGCCATTATTGGACCATCTGGGTGTGGGAAGTCAACACTTCTAAATGTCTTATCTGGAATAATCAAAGAGTATGAGGGTCAAGTTCTTCTAAACGGGGAGGAGCTTAACCCTCATCTTCATAAGATAGGATTTATTCCTCAAAATTTTGGGCTTTTACCGTGGAAAACAGTCGAAGAAAATTGTTTATTATCTTTTAAAATTAAACGCGAAAAAGTAACAAATGAAACATTGAATAAAATGAATGAGACGATGAAGACATTAAATATTGATGCTCTTAACAAAAGATATCCAAGTGAACTCTCGGGGGGACAAAAGCAACGTGTCTCAATGGTACGCAGTTTCCTAATGCAGCCTGACTTACTCTTAATGGATGAAGCTTTTTCAGCACTAGATGCCATTATCAAAGAAGATGCACAGGAACTATTCTTAAAAATTTGGCAAGAAAATCAGATTAACACCTTCTTCGTCACACATAGTATCGATGAAGCATTATATATGGGAAAAAAAATTATCATCATGTCGAATACTCCAGGACAAATTACAGAAATAATTGAAAATCCACTTTTCAACAACAATCATTTCAGACAACACCCTGAATATTTAACATTATACGATCATATGAAAAAATTAATTAAAAAGGGGTGGGCGAATTGACTTCATTAGAAAAATTATGGAGCTTTATCAAAGGGTTCATCTTGTTAAATATTATTTGGATCATAGGATCGTTCTTGATGGATACTCGAAGCTTACCGATGCCAGGTAAAGTTTATTTGAATTTACCAACCCTTTTTGAAAATGGATTTTATGTTCATATCCTTGCGAGTCTGTATCGCATTTTTGTCGGACTCTTAATCTCTTTTACTATTGGCTCACTTGTTGGACTTTTGATGGGATATTCTAAGCGATGTAATAAATTATTAAACCCACTCGTCTATTTTGTTTATCCTGTCCCCAAAACGGCTTTATTGCCTGTGGTAATGACATTATATGGACTTGGGGATAACTCTAAAATCGTGATTATCGTGTTAATTACCGTATTTCAGGTCATCGTATCGGTACGCGACGCTGTTTTAAATGTAGAGGGTGAACTTTATAATCCACTCATCAGTCTTGGAGCGAATCGTTGGCAGCTATTTTTACATGTTACATTCCCGGCTATTTTATCAGAGGTGTTAACGAATATTCGTCTATCAATTGGGACGGCTTTTTCTGTATTATTTTTTGCAGAAGCCTACGGAACAAAGCAAGGATTAGGTTACTTTATTCAAGATTCATGGTCGCGTATCAACTATATAGACATGTATTCAGGAATTGTCGTGTTAAGTTTAGTTGGTCTAATATTGTTCATCTTAATTGATTATTTAGAAAGTATTTGCTGTCGCTATAAACGAAATTAATTTGAGGTGAGTTAAGATGTTAGTTATTAGTGAAAAATTTAAAGAACACAACATTAAATGCCGAATCATTAAAATGGGGAACGATTTAAATATCACAATCGAAGGTGGAGATATTCCTCATATTGGAGCTGTAGCGTTAGGAATTCCTGTTGATATGCCACATGATATTTCTAAAAAGACAACCTCGGTTTCTTTACTAACAGTTCCGGGACACAAAGAAGATGATGTGGTATTAAAATGTGCGAAACGATTAGTAAAAGAGCTAGGTGTAACTGTTGTTGTAACTTGTGGAATTCATATTAAGGATATTACTTTTAATGAGATTAACGATTTACTGACACTTATTAATCAAATGATGACTCAAATCATTGAACAATTAAAATAGAGATAGGCTATTATCTATAATGGATAATAGCTTTTTTTGTGGATAAAATTATCGAGTTTTTATATAAGTTACACCTCTTTTTGATTATAATAATATTAATTGACAAAATTCGTTTAAGATTTGAGGGAAATATCATGAAACAAAGAGACATCCAGGTATTAATTATTAGTGCTAATCATGACATTGAAAAAATGTTAAAAAAAGTTTCATACGAATTTCTTCAACAATATGCTTTAAAATTTGAAACACATCGTGAGATTATAATAAAAGAATTTGATTTCATCATTATTGAGGATGATAAACATGCCCTATCACACTTAAAAGAGTTAAAGAATTGTTCATTATATGATAACAAACCTGTTTTAATTGTTGTTGAGAAAAAGAAAAATTTAGCATCATTTATTGAGATGGGAGTTCATGATTATCTTGTGAAACCTCTTCATATAGAAGAACTTAAGTTGAAAGTTAAAAGTTATTTGATATATATATCTGTGCTTAGAGAATCTAAAAATAGTCAATTACAATTTGATGCTTTATTAAATAATACTCCTTATATGGCATGGTTCAAAAATACAGATAGTCAATATATTAAAGTGAATCGTGAGTTTAGAGAACATTCAGGTAAAGACGATGATGTTATTTTTGGGCGGGATGATTCCTTTGTATGGGATGGAAAAATTGGAAAGACATGTCGAGAGTATGATTTGATTGTCATGAATGAAAGACGACAAATTGTTTTTGAGGAAGTGATTCCCGGGAAAAAAGGATATCGTGAATTTAATATTTACAAAGCCCCGGTCGTTGATGAATTGGATGAAGTCATTGGAACAATAGGGATTGCACGAGATGTCACAGAACTTAGAAACAAAGATGCCAAACTTCAAATGATTTTAGAAAATATTCCATTTGCCATATGTTTAAAAGAATTAGATGGAACAATCATTGATGTAAATTCTAAGTTTATGGAATATTACAACAAATCACGAGAATCAATCGTGGGATATAAAATTTCAGAATTAGATAAGTCATTTAATGCGGTCATTGCTTATGAAGATCAGACTGTCATCAAAGAAGGATGTAGTCAAAAATTTATCCGTCAGTTTGAGTTACGGGGTGAGGAACGAATTGCTGAAATTTATAAGGCACCTGTTTTTGATATTGCAAATAAAATGATTGGGATTGTCGCACTGATGCGTGAGGTGACGGAAGATATTAAAACACAAGAGCATATTAAACGATTAGCTTATACTGATTTTTTAACTGGGCTGCATAATAGACGTAGTTTATACAAATATATTGAATCAGAAAAAGCTCAATTAAATTTAACAGTTATGTTTATGGATTTAGACAACTTTAAAAAATTAAATGATAGTTTTGGACATCATTATGGAGATGAGGCCTTGTTGCTGATTTCTAAAAAACTAATTTCACTTTGTGAAGATGCTTTTGTTGCTCGTATTGGAGGCGATGAGTTTGTCGTTGTGTGGAAAAATCTAAATTCTGAAACTGATTTAATGAATAAGATTAATGAAATCTTATTAGAAATGAAAACAGAGTTTAGCAAAGGAGATAAGACAAATATCATCTCAGTTAGTATGGGGATTGTAAATAGCAAAGGGCGTGATATTGATGTGGATCACTTATTACTTCAAGGTGATTTAGCACTCTACCGAGCAAAAGAAAAAGGTAAAAATCAATTCGTCATTTACACTGATGATTTAGAGAAGGAGCGGTTATTTGCACTCGAACTCGAGATGGATTTACGAGATGCTATTAAAAATAATGAAATTACGTTATTTTATCAACCTCAATATACTTGTGATAAACAACTACAAGGATTTGAGGCGTTGTTTAGATGGGATAATCCAAAATATCAGCACGTATCCATTATTGATATTATTAAAATGATTGAAGAGTGTCGTATGATTGATGAAATTGGCGATTATATCATTGAACACTCATGTCGCTTTGCAAAAAAGGTAAATGAATATTCAACTAAACTATTGGTTGTTTCGATGAATATTTCTGCTTTGCAAATTATGAATCATAATTTTGTGGATAAGTTTAAATCATTGATTGAAAAAGTTGGTGTTTCACCAAGTCTCATTGGAATTGAGATTACTGAGACAGTTTTAATGGAAAATATGAAGGAAAATACGAAGAAACTTAAAGCGTTAAAAGCGTTAGGCGTAAAGATTTCACTCGATGATTTTGGGACAGGATATTCTTCATTAAATTATTTAGTTCATTTGCCATTATCTCAGGTTAAAATTGATCAAAGCTTTGTTAGAGGAATGAGTCAAGGTGAGGAATTTATTAGATTAGTCAAATTGATCGTTAATATAGCACATACTTTATCTTTACCAGTTGTAGCAGAGGGAGTAGAGTATGAAGAAGATTTAAAATTGTTACAGTCTTTGAAGATAGATTATATTCAAGGTTATTATTTTTCAAAACCAGTCTGTGAAGAAGAAGCATTAAAATTAATTTAAACTAAAGCTCATCCTATAGGATGGGCTTTTTTTATATTCATAAGATAAGCCCCTACTTACATATAATGAGATGTACTGTATTCAAACTAGGGGAGGCGCTTAAATGTGAAGCAAAAGGTGAAAGAAATGGTGGACGCCATTTATCCGACGTTAGTTGAAATTCGACGAGATTTTCATCGTCATCCTGAGTTAGGATTAGAGGAATATCGAACATCATCGAAAATTAAAAGTTATTTGAAAGAAACAGGAATTAAAATAGATCAGTTAATTGGAGAAACAGGAATTGTAGGATTGATTGAAGGTGCATCGGACGGGAAAACAATTGGGTTAAGAGCGGATATTGATGCACTTCCGATTCAAGAGGTCAATAAAACGGATTACATATCGTTAAATCCGGGGAAGATGCATGCTTGTGGACATGATGTTCATACGACTATTTTACTTGGAACAGCATTTGTTTTACAAAGTTTGAAAGATGAGTTTAAGGGAAATGTAAAACTCTTTTTCCAACCTGCTGAGGAAACAGTAGGTGGGGCTAAGACGATGATTGAAGCGGGATGTTTAGAAAATCCACATGTTGAACATTGTCTTGGATTACATGTACGCCCGACACTACAAGTTGGTGAAATTGGATTCCATTATGGAAAATGTCATGCGGCAAGTGATACGCTAACGATTAAGGTGCAAGGAAAACAAGCTCATGGGGCTTATCCACAAGATGGAATTGACGCCATTGTAATAGCTTCTAATATTATTTTAGCACTACAGACAATTGTAAGTCGTAACTTATCCCCATTTAATTCTGCGGTCATTAGCCTTGGAATGATTGAAGGTGGTAGTGCAGGAAATATTGTGTGTAATGACGTAACCATTAGAGGGACGCTAAGAACACTCGATCTTGAAACAAGAACTTTTATGAAAAAACGAATTGTGGAAGTCGTTGAAAGTACAGGTAAAGCTTATGGGGGGAACGCCTTCGTTGAAATTGAAGAAGGGTATGCGCCATTAATTAATGATAATTACATAGTTGATGAAGTAAAAGAAGTCGCCACTGATTTATTAGGTGAGACGAATATTGTTATCTTTGACCATCCAAGTCTTGGAGTGGAAGATTTCGCATATTTTTCACAGGCTGTTCCATCTTGTTTTTACAGTTTAGGAACTTCAAATAAGAAAAAAGGAATTGAGGCAACATTACACGAAAATACGTTTGATATTGATGAGGAAGCAATTAAAGTAGGGGTTTGCTTACAAGTTTTATCAACTCTTAAACTATTACAAAACTAAGAAAGAGAGATGGATGGGGATGATTCAACCAAAAGCCTTGTTACCAGGAGGAAAAATAGGAATTGTAGCATTAGCGGGGCCCCTAGAAGTAGAAACAGTTTTTAAGGGGGAAGCGACGTTAAAAGAATTGGGATTTGATGTAGTGGTTGCACCGAGTTGTTATGAAAGAAAAGGATACCTAGCTGGCATGTCAGATCGTCGACGAGCAGAGGATTTGATTATGATGTTTGCTGATGATGAGGTTGATGCGATTTTGTGCATGCGAGGTGGTTATGGCTGTAATCGAATCATCCCATATTTGAAGAATTTTAAATTTTCAAAATATCCAAAACCATTTGTAGGATATAGCGATATTACCTATCTACATATTTACTTAAATCAATGTCATAATCTAATTACTTATCATGGTCCGATGTTGAAAGACTTGATGTTAAAGGATGAGGTGACTCTACAAAGTGCTAAGCATGTGATAATAGAAGCTAAACCTGTAGAATTAACGGATATTTCTTACTATGATGATACCAAAGATTCAGTGGAGGGAATATTAGTTGGTGGAAATCTTACAATCATTTGCTCGACGCTTGGAACACCTTATGAGATTGATACGAAGGATAAGATTTTATTTATTGAGGAAGTGAATGAGCCGGTTTATGCAATTGATCGACTGTTAACTCAACTCAAATACAGTGGCAAACTTGAAGATGCAGCGGGAATCATGATTGGTGATTTTAATGTTTTTGATAAGAAGGCTTCAGCTAAATTATTAAAAAAAATGTTAAAAGGGCTTGGGAAGCCAGTTGCTTATGGGATTGAAAGCGGGCATTGTAGTCCCCTTTTAACACTTCCTATGGGAGCAAAAGTTTGTTTAAATCCGAATGAACATCGGGTAAAAATTGGATAAAATTAAAAAGAGGAAATTCCTCTTTTTTTGTTTTTACTGAAAAAAATTTCATTTTTGCATCTATCTTGAATCCTAAAATATATATCTGTTATAATTATCAGGTTGCTTTAGTTGGGTGTCAAAATTCAACTAAATTTGTTTGATTATGCAGAAGGATGAAAGGTGGTTTTTAGAATGTATGATTTCCGTCAAGAGGGTTGGGTTGAAGCTATTTGTGGGAGTATGTATGCAGGTAAAACAGAGGAATTAATTCGTCGTTTAAAACGATTAGATTTTGCTCGTCGTCCATATTGTTTATTTAAACCGGTTATTGATAATCGTTATAGTGAAGATGAAGTGGTATCACATAGTGGATTAAAAATGCCGTCTATTCCAATTGAACATCCGATTCAAATTTTAGACCACATCACAGATAAAACATATGCTGTGGCAATCGATGAAGTGCAATTTTTTGAAGAAAATGTAGTAGACGTAGTAGAATACCTAGCGGATCGTGGAATTCGAGTTATTGTAGCAGGATTAGATAAAGACTTCCGCGGGGAACCATTCGGAACAATGCCAATTCTACTAACAAAATCAGAATTCGTAACAAAACTAACATCAATTTGTAGCGTTTGTGGTGCACCAGCTACGCGTTCACAACGTCTAATTAATGGACAACCAGCTTCATACCATGATCCAATCATCCAAGTTGGGGCAAAAGAAGCATACGAACCACGTTGTCGTCACTGCCATGAAGTAAGAGATTTACCAGATCCACTAAATTTAAGAAATAAATAAAAAGGCTGAGACAAGCGGTTAGAAAATCGTAGAAATGAAGAGAAAGTGACAGGAGCGTTTTTTGCTCCAATCAAGTTTATCAAATTTCATAGAGGAGCTGCTCGATGAAGCTAGATTACACAAACCCTGTGTCACTAATGATTCTAATCCTCCTATTCTCGGATAGAATCATTAGTGACACAGGATAAGATACTCTAAAACTTCGCAAGCTCAGTTAGAGATATCTAAAAGGCTGAATCGAGTGGTTAAGCTCAGCGAAACTGAGTGAAACAAATCTTACGTCAAATGGTTCTATGCAAATAGAATCATTAAAGACGAAGGAAATTTTTATATGTATAATCTATGTGTTGTTTATAGATGAGGAATTAGATCATTTAGAAGTAAAAAAAAATAAAAAAATTATTAACTTTTGTTGACAATAGGTTTTGAGTCATGTATAATTAATTTTGTTGATACGGAGGAATACCCAAGTCCGGCTGAAGGGATCGGTCTTGAAAACCGACAGTACGTGAGAGCGTAGCGGGGGTTCGAATCCCTCTTCCTCCGCCATAAATTGACATAACGTCGCACAGGAATGTGCGGCTTTTTTTTATTTTTAAAACTCACAGTTATATAAAGTAAAAAGAAAAGAGAACTCAGGCTTCGTTTCGAGTTCTCTTTTTATATATTGTTAAAGCTATCAGATAGAATATACAGATAAAAGTTTGGGAGGTTATCGTGTTTTTATCTTTAGCTATTAACCAAATTTAGATTATTTAGAACATTTATTAATAGATTTACATCCTGAGCATCCACATCCACAACTACTTTCTTTATGATCACGGCGAATCTTACTGATAGCAAATCCCAGTGCTAGTAAAACGATTAGTGAAATGATAATAGTTGAAGGTGAGATGTTATGATTGATAATGATTGTTCCGACTTGATAGATTAGGAAGGCAACTACGTAAGCTAAACCAGTTTGGTAGCCAATCGCGATTAATGTCCACTTCCAAGATGCCATTTCACGTTTAATAGCTCCAATTGCTGCAAAACATGGCGCAGCAAGTAAAGTAAATGCCATAAATGCATAAGCACTTAATGGAGTGAATAATGAGTGGATTGTGCCAAGTAATTCAACTGACTCCTCATTCATCTCTTCACCTAATCCGAATAAGACACCGAATGTTGCAACCACATTTTCTTTTGCTAAGAATCCAGTCAATGTTGCAACAGCAGCTTGCCAATTTCCAAACCCTAATGGAGTGAAGATAGGAGCAATAATACGTCCGATTGAAGCTAAAATACTTTCACTGGCATCAACCATTTCAAGCGACCAGTTAAATGATTGTAAGAACCAAACTAAACCAGAGGCTACAAAGATAATAGTTCCGGCTTTATAGATAAATGCCTTAGCACGATCCCACATGTGGATAAATAAGCCTTTAATACTAGGGAAGTGATAAGCGGGTAACTCCATAATAAATGGAGCTGCATCTCCTGCAAATAAACGAGTACGTTTTAATAAGATACCTGAAATAATAACCATTGTAATTCCTAAGAAATACATTGAAGGTGCAACCCAAGACATGGTAGGGAAGAAAGCACCTGCCATTAGGGCGAACACGGGTAACTTAGCACCACAAGGAATAAATGGTGTTAACATAATCGTCATCTTACGATCTTTTTCATTTTCAATTGTACGACTCGCCATAACAGCAGGTACACTACAACCAGAACCAATTAACATTGGAATAAATGATTTTCCAGATAGACCAAATTTTCTAAAGACACGATCCATAATGAAGGCAACACGCGCCATATATCCACAATCTTCTAAAATCGCGATTAAGAAGAATAAAATCATGATTTGAGGAACAAATCCTAACACGGCCCCGACCCCACCAATAATTCCATCTACAATTAGGCCTGTTAACCAATCAGCCGTATTAATACTTTCTAGGAAAGTTGCTACATTTCCCTGAACAATCTCTCCAAAGAACGTGTCATTAATCCAATCCGTTGCAATCGAACCGACAGAGGTAATCGCAATATAGTAAATTCCCCACATAATCAATGCGAATATGGGAAGTGCCAGCCAACGATTTGTCAAAATTTGATCAATCTTATCTGATGGTGTTAAAGTAGAATGATTATTTTTTTTCACGCATTTACTCACAATATTCCCGATAAAATCATAACGCCCATTCGTAATAATACTTTCGCTATCATCATCAAGCAAATCTTCGCATGATACAAGCATTGATTCGATTTCCATTGTAATTGACTGAGTTAAATTTAAGGAATTCAAAACTTTTTGATCACGCTCAAATAACTTAATTGCATACCAACGTGATTGAAATGGTTTAACCTGAGCTTTAATTAAATTCGTAATATTATCGATAATTGCTTCAACATTATGGTTGAAAATCGGCTTTAAAGTAACCGTAGAATATTTTGATTCAATGACTGCCTTGACTAATTCTTTTAATCCTTTGTTTTTTAAAGCTGACATTTGTATAATAGGACAGTTTAGATGATTAGAAAGAGCTTTGATATTAATTTTTGTCCCATTTTTTTCAACAATGTCCATCATATTTAATGCAATAACTACTGGTATTCCACATTCGATTAATTGTGTGGTTAAGTAAAGATTACGTTCAATATTAGAAGCATCCACAATATTTAAAACAACATCTGGTTTTTCATGAATTAAAAATTCTCGTGTAATAATTTCTTCAGGCGAATAAGGTGATAAAGAATAGATTCCCGGTAAATCAACAATAGTAACATCTTTATGACCTTTTAAACGACCTTCTTTTTTCTCAACCGTAACTCCAGGCCAATTTCCAACATATTGATTACTTCCTGTTAAAGCATTAAATGTAGTTGTTTTCCCACAGTTTGGATTTCCTATAAGTGCAACAGTTAAACTCATCATTAGTCCCCCTATATTAGTTAGCCTAAACTAACTGCGTTATAAAAAAATTAATCAATTAAAATATTTTCAGCATCAGATTTTCTAAGGGATAGCTCATACCCACGAACCGTTACCTCGATTGGATCACCAAGTGGGGCAACTTTACGAACATAAATAGATGTTCCTTTTGTAATTCCCATATCCATAAGACGACGCTTCGTTGCACCTTCACCATTAAACTTTAAAACTTTGACGGTTTCACCAATTGTAGCTGATTTTAATGTTCTCATTATTTCATCCCCCTTAAACAAAAATACGTTTAGCCATCGATTCATCGATTGCAACGCGTGTATCTTTTACATTAACAATGAAATTCCCACCAAACTTAGAGATAACCATAACCTGACTTCCTGTTACAAAACCTAAACTTTCTAAAAATCGCTTCGTATCATCACGACCATTAATCTTTTTAATCAATAATTGTGTTCCAATATCCGCCATCGTAAGTGGCATCATAAGTCCCCCTCTTTAAGTAAGTCTATGCTAACTCGCGTGAAAAAAACAAGTTAGCTTTTGCTAACTGATAATAGTAGTATGCCATGTTTGGATAATGATGTCAATTCAATTTTGAGAAAAAAGTATCAAAGTTGAATTAAATGACCTCAATATGTTAAGATTAACTATATTTATATCATGATTATAAAATGAAAAAGGGGATACCTATGAAGCTACAAGAGTCAGGAGAAAACTACTTAGAAACCATTTTAATTCTCGAACAAAGAAATGGGGTTGTACGCTCTATAGATATTGCGAATGAACTCAACTTTTCAAAAGCGAGTATTAGCCGTGCAATGGGAATTTTAAAAAATGCAGAGCTTATTACAATAGAGAAGAGTGGACAAATTAAACTCACACAATCTGGACATCAAAAAGCAACAGAAATTTTTGAACGCCATTGCTTAATAAAAGAATTTTTAATGATGACCTTAAATATCGATGAAGATCTGGCTGATAAAGATGCTTGTCGTATTGAACATGTTATCAGTCCTGAAACATTTGAACGCATTAAACAAATCACAAAAAAAGGAGTCGATTCAAAGTAGAATCAACTCCTTTTTTTATTTATTTAGGTAACTCTTAGCCTTTTAAATCTCTCTAACTGAGCTTGCGAATTTTTAGAGCATTTTATTCTACATTATTAATATTTCTATTTGAATGAATGTGAGAATTAGAAATAATCAATGTAGGTTTGTATAATCTAGCTTCAAGGGGCAACATCCTGGTAAATTTTCGATAGTCACTTGTGGCTACACCACAACGAACTCTCATCAAATTTCAGCGGATGTTAATCGCCTCTTTCAACTTTTTGTGTAATCTAGCTTCAAGGGGCAACATCCTGGTAATTTTTCGATAGTCACTTGTGGCTATGCCACTACGGACTCTGATCAAATTTCAGCGGATGTTAATCGCCTCTTTCAGCTTTTTGTGTTTAATACTCTTCCGATTTTTGTTAGGATGTAGTCGATTGATTTTTCGTCGTTTACGAGGTCGTATTCGTTAATATTTAGACGAAGGACTGGTGCCGATGTAAAGTTTTCAATCCAATCTTCGTAACGACGGTGTAGGTTGTACCAATATTCAACAGGTGTATCGATTTCCATTTGGCGTCCACGTGTTCCAATACGTCCTACAATTTCATCGATATCTCCTTCAAGGTAAATAATTAAATTAGGATGAGGAAAGTACGGAGTCATCACCATAGCGTTAAATAATGAGTTATAAGTATCGAAATCTTCCTTACTCATACTCCCATTATCGTAATTCATTTGAGCAAAAATTGCAGTATCTTCATAAATTGAACGGTCCTGAATAAATCCACCACCGTATTGAAACATTCTTTTTTGTTCCTTAAAACGCTCTGCTAAAAAATAAATTTGTAAGTGGAAAGACCAACGATTAAAATCTTGGTAATACTTTTCAAGATAAGGGTTTCCATCTACCTTTTCAAAAGAAGTTCTAAAATCTAGAGTTTCTGCTAATTTTTTTGTTAACGTTGATTTACCAACTCCAACAGTTCCTGCAATCGTAATAATCGCATCGCGTGGAATTCCGTATTTTTCACATGCCTCGTACATTCTTAATCCTCCTGACCAATCATTTCATCGATTTTCTTGATAACTTGTTGTAAGTGCTTTGGATTATTTACATAATCAAGCTCATCACCATTTAGTTCAATAACCTTAATTTCCTCATGATTTTCTTTTAACAATGCTGTATATTCATGATAAGAATCGATTAAAGTCTGAAGATAATTGGGATCAATATTTTGTTCAAAATGACGGTTTCTCATTTTAATACGCTTCATAATCGTTTCAAGCGTCGCATTTACAATAATAATAACATTTGGCTTAGGAAGATCTTCCTCTAGAATATGATAAATTTTTTGATACTTATTAAAATTATTAACGTCGAGCGTCATCTTACTAAAAATCACATTTTTAAATAAATGATAATCAGATACAACAGATTTCTGATTATCTAAAAAATCTTTTTGAATATCTGTTAACTGTTTATAACGATTCGTTAAGAAAAACATTTCTGTTTGAAATGCCCAAGAATCAATATCATCATAAAATTTATCTAAAAAAGGATTTTCATAAACAATTTCTTTTAAAAGATGATAATTATAATGCTTTGAAAGTAAGGTCGCTAAAGAGGTTTTCCCAATTCCGATAGGACCTTCAATGGCTATAAAATAAGGTTTGTTCTTCATATCTGTCACTCCTGCTACGATAAAAAAAAGAAGTTCGAATTATCGAACTGTGTATCCTAAACGATTAAATGCATCTAAAATATATTTTGGCGAACCGATACTATCGTTGTAACGAACTGATACTAGTTTAAGAGAAAGATTAATATCTAATTTTTCAACCCCATCTAAATTTGTTTCAAAATAACTCTCGATTTTTTTAACATCCTCATCCGTTTTTAAATTTTCAACGTTAATCATGAACGTTTTAACCATCATCCTCACCTCAGACTTTCTTAAGATTTAGTCTTGATAACAGTAATATTTTATCATAGAATAGATGAGAATCATTCATTTTTGTACGAAAAAATTTAATGACTTTGATTAAAGATTATCTAAAGAGAATAAAGTCGTTAAGAAAAGAATAAACTAACAAGGTGGTGACTTATGAAGCACATAACATATATGCAAGCAGCAATAGAAGAAGCTAAAAAAGCGCAAAACCTTGGTGAAGTTCCTATTGGAGCTGTTATCGTCAAAGATGGAGAAATCATCGCTAGAGGTTATAACTTGCGAGAAACAAGTCAACTTTCAAATGCCCATGCTGAAATGATTGCTATTGCAAAGGCTAATGAAACGGTTGGTTCCTGGCGTCTTGAAGATTGTACACTATATGTTACACTTGAACCTTGTCCAATGTGTGCAGGTGCAATCGTACAATCGCGAATTCCAACCGTGGTATTCGGAGCCCATGATCCTAAAGGTGGATGCTGCGGAACTATTTATAATTTACTTGATGAGTCGAAATTTAATCATCGTTGTGAGCTAGTATCCGGTGTTTTAGAAGAAGAATGTGGACAACTTTTGTCAGATTTTTTCAGAAATTTACGCCAGAAAAAAAAGCAGCAGCGTGTTGACAATGAGACTTCAAATTGATATACTAAATGTGTATCAATTGAAACTCTCTTTTGGTACCCTTATTCAATAGGACGTTGTGAACCAGGTCAGGACAGGAATGTAGCAGCCTTAAGCAATTAGTTTTATGTGGGTAAGGGTACCAAAGGGGAGTTTTTTTTTATTCCTTAACAGAATTTTAACAAACCCAAAGATTTAAATATGATAAAATGAGCATAATTAGATGGTTTTGGAGGGTTGAATACATGAGCAAGAGAATATTGGTTGTTGAGGATGAGTTTTCTATACAACGAATTTTACAATACGATTTAACACAATCAGGTTTTTTAGTTGACTTAGCTAGTGATGGTGAGGAAGGATTAAAAAAGGCGCTGGTTAATGATTATGATGTCATTTTACTCGATATCATGTTGCCTAAAAAAGATGGATTTGCAGTTTGTAAAGAGTTACGAGCCCAAAATATTTCAACGTACATCGTCATGCTTTCAGCACGTGATGATGAATTGGACCGTGTATCAGGACTTGATTTTGGAGCAGATGATTATATGACAAAACCATTCTCATCAAGAGAAGTGGTTTCAAAAATTAAAGCCATTATTCGCCGTAAAGAAGTCTTATCTAGTGAAAAAAATAAAAATTATTTAGGATACGGAAGTATTAAATTAGATAATAGTCGCTTTGAAGTATTAGTAAATGGGCAAGTTATCGATTTTACGTTGAAAGAATATGAATTGTTAGAGTTTTTAATTCAACATAAAGGGCAAGCCATGTCTCGGGATGTGTTACTTGATCGCCTATGGGGATTTGAATACGATGGGGATACGCGAATCGTTGACGTTCACATTTTTAAGATTCGTGAAAAATTAAAAGATTATGGAATTAAAATTAAAACGATTCGTGGAATTGGCTATATGCTAGAGGATGAAGTCCATGATTAGTAGTCGCCACGAATTACTGGCCCTCTTCATTGTTTTTATTACCTTACTCATAGTTAATGTTCATAGTGAACCAAGTTTTCCAGTGACAGTTGTTTTTTTATTAGTGCTATTGATCCTAATGTTTATGCAATATCGCCGAGCTATGAAATATTTAGAGCAACTAAGAAAATATGATAAAGTAGCTGAAAGTATTCAGTCTCAAAAAAAATGGAGTATGGTTGCGCCTCTTGTGATTGAACAGCAAGAGGTTTTAGGAATTAAATATAATAAGTTGATGCGATTTATTCAACAACAGGAATATCGAAATCGTCGAAATATGCAAATTATTAGTATTATTACAAATAGCATTGAGGATCCGATGGTTATTTTAAACATTAGTGGTGAACTTGAGTATGCCAATAATCGATTCAAAAAATGGGTTGATTTATCCGCATTAAAAACTGTTTCGTTTAATGAAGTTAAACAACCAGAACTTCGTAAAGTATTAGAAGATGCATTAATTTGTGAAACAACACGAAAAAAAACATTAGAAATTGATCAAAAATTTTATATTTCTACTGCTAATCCAATTTACAACGAACATGATGATTTTAATGGATCGGTTATTATTTTTCATGATATTACTGATCTTCAAAAATATCAAAATCTTCAAAAAGAATTTTTCGGAAATGTTTCTCATGAATTAAAAACTCCAATTAGTGCAATTAAGGGATGTACAGAAATTCTATTAAATGGAGCGAAAAATGACCCGGCGGCATTAGATGAATTTTTAACGATGATTTCAGATGAGAATAATCGAATGGAACAACTTGTTAAAGATTTATTACTGATTAATCGATATGAATTTGATCAGATTAAAATGAAAACTGAAGTATTTTGTTTAAATGAATTGTTGACCGATTGTATTGTTCAACCTTTAAATGTTGCGAAGTTAAAACACCAAAAAATTAAACTTGAAGCACCGGAGCAATATCAAATAGAAGGAGATTACATTCAACTTAAACATTGTTTTCTTAATTTGTTAACAAATGCTATTCATTATTCAGGTGAAAATACAACGATTACTGTTAAAGCCAAAGCAGTAGGGGAATATTATCAAATTCAAGTTATTGATCAAGGCATCGGGATTCCAAGCGCAGATTTACCTCATATTTTTGAACGATTTTATCGTGTGGATAGAGCAAGATCTCGTCATACAGGGGGGACTGGACTTGGATTATCGATTGTTCAGTCTATTATTGAAGCACATAAAGGCCGTATAATGGTTAACAGTGAACTAAATGTAGGAACAACATTTACCGTTTCTTTACCTAAGAAAAAGAAGTAGTTTAAAATAAACTACTTCTTTTTTTATGCATGAAGAACATGGTTAGATACAGAATAAAACTAGATAATCCCTTGTAATTGAGATAGATTTTTAAAAATCTTAGCAGGATCAAGAATGACTAATTAAAAAATATATACCAGACTTCTGTTTCTACATTAGTTAATTTTATCTTAACCGTTTCTTAACAGAAAATTAATATTTCTAAAACAGATTTATATTACAATAACAACATAAGGAAACAGATTTAAAAAATGGAGGAATGAACATAATGAAGAAATTAATGTCTATTATGGCGGCGGCAGCTTTAACTTTTTCACTAGCTGCATGTGGATCAAAAACTGAAACATCAGAACAGCCGCAAACATCAACAGAAGGTTCTAATACTGAAACCACAAGCCTAGGTGTCATCGATGTTGTGAGCCGTGAAGAAGGTTCAGGGACTCGTAGCGCATTCGAAGAAATTATCGGATTTAACGTAGACGGTGAAGATCCAATGACTAGTAATGCAACAATCAAAGATGGAAACGGTGTAGTTGCAACATATGTAGCTGGAAACGAATCAGCAATCGGATACGTATCATTCGTAACATTAGAAGAAAAAGCATCAGAATTAAAAGGATTAACAGTTGATGGAGTTGAACCAACAGCTGCCAATGTATTAGAAGGAACTTACGGTGTGTCTCGTCCATTTATGATGGTATATAAGGATGAAAACCTAACAGATGTTGAACGTGCATTCATCGACTTCTTAGCTTCAAAAGATGGATTAGAAGTCTTAGAGTCAACGGGAACAATTGTTGATACTGCCAATGCAGAAGATTTTGATATGTCTAAATATGATAACTTAACAGGAAATATGACATTAGGTGGATCAACCTCAACTGAAAAAGCAGTAAAAGCTGCAGCGGATGAATTCACAGCATTATTCCCAAAAGTAACTTACACTTATGATGGAACAGGATCTGGAACAGGTGTTAAAAATGCACAAGATGGAACTTACACATTAGGATTCGCATCTCGTGAATTAAAAGAATCAGAAATCGAAAGTGGTTTAGCATACTCAACATTATGTATGGATGGAATCGCAGTTGTTGTTAATAAAGAAAACTCAACAAACGATATCACACTAGAACAAATTCGAGAAGTATACACAGGAAAAATTACTGACTGGAATGAAGTAAAATAACAACAAAAAAACGAGACAACGAGAGTCTCGCTTTTTTTATGCTTTTAAATAGATATAAATTTAATGAAAAGAAATATTTGTATTTTTAGTATCAAAACAATTGTAAATCCATTTAGGTAACGTATCTTTATCGAGCAGCTCCTCTATGAAATTCGATAAAGTTGATTGGAGCCCAGACCGCTTCGATCACTTTCTCTTCATTTCTACGATGAGCTAAGCGCTCGCTTCAGCTTTTTTGTGTAATCTAGCTTCATCGAGCAGCTCCTCTATGAAATTCGATAAAGTTGATTGGAGCCCAGACCGCTTCGATCACTTTCTCTTCATTTCTACGATGAGCTAAGCGCTCG
>OLNJ01000106.1_pt1 | contig 83913 bp, 73 predicted proteins | sample 1672191 | NCBI WGS metagenome assembly OLNJ01 (sample SAMEA3136657, study PRJEB25190) | human gut metagenome | biome: human gut; feature: human-associated habitat; material: faeces | place: Austria | collected 2013
GGACAACAAAAAAGGCCGTATTTATGCGGCTTATGGCGTTTCGCAAACGCCTATATATATTAAGATTGAGAGGAAAAGAAATGGAGAAACAAAAGAAAAATCTAGGATCTGTGGCCTTTCTTCCACTGATCGTATTTCTAGTATGTTATGTAGGATGTGGAATTACATTTACCTTGATGGGAGCAGACGACCCATTTGGAAAATTTCCACGTCATGTCGCACTTTTGGCAGGATGTGCGGTAGCACTTCTTTTAAATAGAAGTATGGATGTAAAAGATAAATTAAACATTATGACGACAAACATGGGAAATTCTGGAGTTATGATGATCGTTTTGATCTATCTGATGGCAGGGGGATTTCAGGGAGCAGCAGCGGCAATGGGAGGAAAAGATTCTGTTGTTAATCTATGTCTTCATGTGATTCCAGTAACATTTTTGATTCCAGGTGTATTTTTAATGTGCTGTTTTATTTCTACATCGATAGGAACATCCATGGGAACCATTGCAGCAATGGCACCAATCGCGATCAATGTGGCACAGGGAGCACACTTAAATGTTGCGATCGTTGGAGCAGCAGTGATCGGAGGTTCTTATTTTGGAGATAACCTTTCCATGATCTCTGATACAACGATCTCAGCAGCAGAAGGATGCGGTTCTGAGATGAAAGATAAGTTTAAGATGAACTTCTTTATCGCATTACCGGCTGCGATCGTGGCAATGATCCTTTATTCAGTGGTCGGAGGTACTGGAAGTGGAGCAATCAAGGCAGGAAGTTACAATATCATTGAAGTCCTTCCATATCTTATCGTTCTTGGAGCAGCATTGATGGGGATTAACGTTGCAGTTGTACTTTTTGTAGGAATCCTCTCTGCAGGTATTATCGGACTTTGTGTGGGAAGCTGCGGATTCTTTGACTGGATTCAGGCAATTGGAAATGGTATGAGTGATATGTTTAGTATCAGTATGGTTGCGATCTTGGTATCTGGAATCATTGGTATTGTTCGCGAATATGGCGGAGTTGAGTGGCTGGTAGGAGCGATCAGTGGCAAGATCAAGAACAGACGCGGTGCAGAATATGGAATCGGACTGATGTCAGGAATTCTTTCCGCGGCAATGGTAAATAACACGATCGCTATTATTGTTACTTGTCCGATCGCAAAAGAAATCGGTGAAAAATACAAGATTGCACCAAAGAGACTTGCCAGTCTGGTAGATATCTTTGCCTGCGCATTTATCTCATTGATGCCACATGATGGAGGTATGTTAATGATTACGGCACTCGCAGATGTGTCACCACTTAATGTGTTAAAATATTCATTTTATATGTTTGGATTGATCATTGCTACTTGTGTGACGATACAGTTTGGATTAATGGATGAGAAGAATTAAGTTGAAAATACGGTAATTCATCAAGTATAAATAGAGATGGGAGTACGAAAAATGAATTTCCATCTCTATTTTTGTGTTTATTTATACCCGAAGGAACGTTGGTTAAAATTAGATTGTTTTAAATGGAAATGGTGTTGATTATGTGATTTTGGGACTTGAAAATCAATCTAAGATACATTATGCGATGCCATTAAGGCATATGATAGGAGATGCTTTCAGTTATTTGAAGGAATATAAGGAACTGGAAGCTAAGAATAAAAAATATAAGAATTATAAGACAAAACATGAATTCTTATCAAAATTTCAAAAGACAGATCGGTTGCATCCGATTGTTACGATTTGTATATATTATGGGGAGGATTCATTGAAATTAGAACAGGAAGGAGTTGAGTTGAATATGTGCAAGGCCTTAGAAGAATTAGAAGAAAGAGGAAGAGAGAAAGGAAGGATAGAAGGAAGAGTAGAGGGTGCAATTAAAATTTATAAGAAGATGGAAGCATCAAGAGAAGATACAATAAAAAATATCATGGAGGACTTTTCTTTGGATAAAGAAGTTGCTGATAAATATGTAGAAGAATATTATTAAATTATATAAAATTTAAACATAAAAATGGAGTTATTGCGTTATCTATAGTTCTTTTTGAACTTTTATTATGATAATGCAATAACTCTATTTTTTATTTATTTTAAAACAAACACCATATAACAGTTGACAACAGTTTGATGCTGTTATACACTGTTTATAAGTGAAGGAGGATGATACAAAATGAAGATCATAATCAACACATCATCCATGGTTCCAATCTATGAGCAGATCATAGACCAGATCAAAACAATGATCCGAAAGCAAGAATTAAAGCAGAATGACCAGCTGCCATCTGTCCGGGCATTGTCAAAGGAATTAAAGATCAGTGCTTTAACGGTAAAGAAAGCTTACGATGAACTGGAAAGAGAAGGCTTTACAGTAACGATTCATGGAAAAGGCAGCTATGTGACAGCGGCGAACACGGAGTTGATGATGGAAGAGCAAAAGAAGGAAGTAGAACAGGACTTAGAACAAGCAATTCTAAAAGGAAGGCGTTTTGGCATCAGTGATGAAGATATCAAAACCTTGTTTGAGTTAATATTGGAGGGATAAGGTATGTTAAAAATTGATAAATTAAAGAAACAATATAAGAATTTCACCCTCAACTGTTCCATGGAAGTAAAAGAGGGGATGATCACTGGGTTTGTAGGTCCGAATGGATCTGGAAAAAGCACAACTTTAAAGGCAGTGCTTGGATTGATTTACATAGATGGAGGAGATATTCAGATTTTTGGAAAGAATGTCAAGGATATAAAACCAGAGGATAAGGAACAGATCGGTGTCGTACTTTCTGATTCTGGTTTTAGCAGATATCTTACAGTAAAAGACATCAAGGATATTCTAAAAAATACATATGAAGCATTTGATGAACAGTTATTTACAAACTATATAGAGAAATATCAGTTGCCAACAGACAAAAAACTAGAACAGTTTTCTGTTGGAATGAAAGCAAAATTAAAGTTAATTACAGCAATCTGCCACAAAGCAAAACTATTAATCTTAGATGAACCAACGGCAGGGCTTGATGTCATGGCAAGGAATGAGATGCTTGATATGTTAAGAGATTATATGGAAGAAGATGAAGAACGTTCGATTCTTGTAAGTTCTCATATATCAACAGATCTTGAAACCTTATGTGATAATATTTATATGATCAATGAAGGAAATATCATCTTGCACGAAGAAACAGACCGGTTATTAAGTAATTATGCGATCTTAAAGGTTGATGAAGAACAGTCAAAAACACTAGATCCACAATATATAATAAAAATGAAGAAAGAATCCTATGGATATGCATGTCTTACAGATCAGAAACAATTTTATCTGGAGAATTATCCAAAGATCGTGGTAGAAAAAGGAACGATCGATCAGATCATTACATTAATGATACAGGGGGTGTAGAAGATGAAAGGATTATGGACAAAAGACATCAGATTAATCTCATCACAACAAAAAAATCTGGCAGTGATCTGGCTAGTTGCAGCAGGAATCTTAATCGCTACGGATCAAATATCATTTGCAATTAGCTATACGTCTGTGATTACAATCATGACAGCAATCAGTACGATTAGTTACGATACATTTGATAATGGCAATGCGTTTTTATTTACGCTTCCATTTAGCAGAAAAGAATATACAAGAGAAAAATATCTGTTTAGCCTCTTTTGGGGAATGATAACAGTCATTGGAGGTATATTGTTAGTAGGCATCGTTACAGCAGCAAAAGGTACATTGTTAATGAGGTCAGAAGAAATTGTGATGGCAGTCTTACTCAATATTCCAATGCTATTGATTTTTCAATCAATGGCCCTTCCTTTTCTATTAAAATATGAAGCAGAGAAGGGAAGAATCGCGTTAGCAGCTATGATCGGAGGGATTGTTTTTGTTGTTATCTTCTTTTTCAAAATGTTTGAAACGGCAGGGATTGAGCTGATTGACATCGTGATGAATCAAATGTATTTAAAAAATATTACACTATGGGCTTCTATCTATATAATTTCCATTGTCATTTGGTTCCTGTCATTGAAAATAGCTGAAGGAATTATGCTAAAAAAAGAATTTTAATTTATTAGAAAAATGAATAATATAAACAAAAGTAGTTGTATGAAACAAAAATGTTTGGTATAACTACTTTTTTTCGTTTCTCCCTCATATGAGGGAGAACAATTCCAGGAATCAGACTATAGTAAAGTTATCAAAAGGATAGCGGATATGAAAGGAAGGAGCAGCAGTAAAATGAAAGTATTTGAACCGTTTAAAATCAATCAGATGGAGCTTAAAAACCGTATGGTCGTATCAGCAATGGTAACAAACTATTGTTCTGAGGATGGAATGGCAACAGAGAAATTTATTGCCTATCATGAACATAAAGCAAAAGGTGGATGGGGACTGATCATCACAGAAGATTATGCAGTGACACCAACTGCATGTGGATTTAAAAAGCTTCCTGGATTATGGGAAGATGGACAGATTGAAAGCCATAAGGAGTTAACAAGAAGAATTCATGAAGCAGGTGGAAAGATCGCAGCACAGATTTATCGTGCAGGAAGAGAGACAAGCAGTGCGATCACAGGAGAACAGCCAATCGGACCTTCCGCGTTAAAAGATCCAACAATGCCAGAGACACCAAGAGAAATGACGGTAGAAGAAATTCATGAACTGGTTGAGCAATTCGGAGATTGCGCAAGAAGAGCAAAAGAAGCTGGATTTGATGCAGTTGAAGTTCATGGGGCACATGGATATCTGATTGGAGCATTTGCCTCTCCATTTTCCAATAAGAGAAGTGACGAATACGGAGGAACGATCCGAAACCGTGCAAGATTTGCAATGGAGATCATTGAGAATATTAAGGAAAAATGCGGAAAAGATTATCCAGTTTTATACAGAATGTCAGCGGTTGAATATGTCCCAGGTGGATTAGAAATCGAGGAATCTAAGATACTTGCAAGACTGGTAGAGGAAGCAGGAGCAGATTGTATTCATTGTTCACAGGGTGTTTATGCATCCACACATGTGATCATTCCACCATCTGTTGTTCCAAGAGCAGCATATGTAGAAAATGCAGCAGAGATCAAAAAAGTGGTAGATATTCCAGTGATCGCAGTAGGAAGAATCAATGATGTTGAAATTGCAGAAAGTGTTTTACAAGCAGACAAAGCAGATCTTGTAACAATGGCGAGAGCTTCTCTTATCAAGGAGACAAATTGAAATCATAAATAGTGAAAAACTTTTAGAACATTGTACCCTGGGAATGAGAACAAGCATTTAAAATCTTTATTTTATTATAAAACTAAAGTTAAAATCCAATACTCATGAGCAGTCACTCATACCTACAGCTTATCAATAAACAAAATTTAAATATATAAAAAATAGATTGTTTCCCTTGGACCATATGAGCTCGTCGGCACTTAATGAGCAGTGACGATTCATCGTCGCTGTCGAATTTAGTGTCCGCTACGTGCGAATCTGAACGAGAGTGGGTCCAAGGGAAACAATCTATTTTTTATATATTTCCACAAATTTTATTTATTCATAAGTTTTTATTTATTAGGGATCAATACAATATCTTCCCCAGCTTTTCTTCTCTGATATAACTCAGCAGTTGCTGTAAGTAATACATCAGAAGAAGAGTTTAAGCAAGTTTCAACAGAATCCTGTACTACTCCGATGATGAATCCAACACCAACAACCTGCATGGCAACATCATTTGAGATACCAAATAAAGAACATGCAAGAGGGATCAACAGCAGGGATCCACCAGCAACACCAGAAGCACCACATGCAGAAACAGCAGCTAAGACACTTAAGATGATTGCTGTAGGAATATCAACAGAGATACCCATTGTATGAGCAGCTGCAAGAGACATAACTGTGATCGTGATCGCAGCACCATCCATGTTGATCGTAGAACCAAGAGGGATAGATACAGAATAGTTATCTTCATTTAATCCCAGTTTTTCGCAAAGAGCCATGTTCATAGGAATGTTTGCAGCAGAACTTCTTGTAAAGAATGCTGTTAAACCACTTTCTTTTAAACATTTTAAGATCAGTGGATATGGGTTTCTGCGAAGCATACTAAATACGATGATTGGGTTTGTTACAAATACAGTAAATAACATACATCCAACTAATAGGGCAAGAAGTTTACCATAATCAGTAAAGATGCTTAATCCGTTTGTAGATACAGTGTTATATACAAGTCCAAGAATACCAAATGGAGCACAGTTGATGATCCAGTGTACAGCTTTTGTAACTGCAGCAGAGATATCATGAAGAGCTTTTTTAGTTCCAGGAGTTGCAGCTTTTAATGCAAGTCCAAAAACAACAGCCCATGCAAGGATACCGATGTAGTTTGCTTTTACAAGGGAATCAACAGGGTTTGATACGATATTCATTAATAAGTTCTTTAATACTTCTAACACACCCGTTGGAGGAGCGGCTTCAGATGTAGCAGCTTTTCCAAGACGTAATGTGATTGGGAAGAGAAAACTTCCGCATACTGCGACAACAGCACCAATAAAAGTTGTTAGCATATAAAGGATGATAACAATACGCATATTTTTTGCACCGTTGCTCTTAGAATTTGCTAAAGAAGCAATGACAAGTACAAATACAAGGATTGGGGCTACAGCACGAAGAGCACCAACAAATAAATCTCCAAGTAGAGCAAGCCCTGTTGCTTTTGGAGCAGCTACACCAAGAATAGCACCGATGATCAGACCGATTAAGATTCTTACGATCAGACTTAAGCTATTCCACTTTTGTAATAAGTTTTTCATTTTAAAAATTCCTTCTTTCATTATTTTTTTATTTTTAAGTGATATTTTGATACTTACATCATATTTTCTTAAAAATAAAGAATCAATCTTATTCATTATATTTACTTTTATTCCTTAAGTCAATACAAAATGTCTTTTTTACGGAAATGAATGTCTTTCTAGTGCGGACACACAAAAATCTTTTCACAATGAAATATTGACACTTTACGCATTTGATTTTACAATAAAACATAAGAGTATAGATCATAAGAGAAGACGTACAAAGTCTATACGGAAAGCGGAAAAGGAGAAAATAATGAAACAGGTAATATTAACAGGAGACAGACCAACGGGACGACTGCATGTTGGACATTATGTAGGATCTTTAAAAGAACGAGTGAGACTGCAGAATTCTGGTAAATTCGACGAAATTTATATCATGATCGCTGATGCCCAGGCATTAACAGATAATGCAGAACATCCAGAGAAAGTAAGACAGAACATTATGCAGGTAGCACTTGATTATCTTGCATGTGGGTTAGATCCAGAGAAAGTCAATATTTTTATTCAGTCTATGGTACCAGAACTTACAGAACTGTCTTTCTACTATATGAACTTAGTTACAGTTGCAAGAGTGCAGCGTAACCCAACAGTAAAAGCAGAGATCAAACAGAAGAATTTTGAAGCAAGCATTCCGGTTGGATTTTTCACATATCCGATCAGTCAGGCAGCAGATATCACTGCATTTAGAGCAACGGTTGTACCAGCAGGAGAAGATCAGATGCCAATGGTAGAGCAGTGCAAAGAGATCGTACACAAGTTTAACTCTGTATATGGAGAGACATTAACAGACCCACAGATCGTACTGCCAGACAATCAGGCATGTTTAAGACTTCCAGGAATCGACGGAAAAGCGAAGATGAGTAAATCTCTTGGAAACTGTATTTACTTATCTGATGAACCACAGGATATCAAGAAGAAAGTAATGTCCATGTTTACAGATCCAAATCATTTAAGGGTTGAAGATCCAGGACAGGTAGAAGGTAATCCAGTATTTATCTACTTAGATGCGTTCTGTAAACCAGAATACTTTGAAGAGTTCTGGCCAGAATACAATAACTTAGATGAATTAAAAGCCCATTATCAGCGTGGAGGACTTGGAGATGTCAAAGTGAAGAAGTTCTTAAACAAAGTACTTCAGGCAGAATTAGAACCAATCCGCGAGAGAAGAAAGATGTGGGAAGCAAAACTTCCAGAAGTTGCAGAAATTCTTCAGCAGGGGACAAAAGCTGCAAGGGCAAAAGCACAGGAAACAATGAAAGATGTGCGTCATGCGATGAGAATCGATTATTTTAATGAAGAAGGATTATTTTAATTTTAGATCATATATTTTTAAAGTAAAGCATGACAAAAGGGTCTGCCTATCCGTAGGATAGGCAGGCCCTTTTTTAACTTTATATCATAGGAAATTCCGATGAAATGCCACGATAGAATTAAGATACAAAAGAACAAGAAAAGGAGGTAGCAGCTTATAAAGAACAGGATGAAGATGTATTAAGTTATGCTTTATTCCCTCAGGTTGCTACAGAGTATTTTAAATATCGCGATGCACAGGAAAAGAAAGTTGATGTTACAGAAGGAAATGAAGAAGCATACCCTGTATAAAATGTAATTTGCTTTAATTCCTAGGTACTCCGTTGCTATAACTTAAAACTATGGCAAACCGCTAAATATATATATTTTAAAAGATGATTTTGAAATGATATACTATATACAACTTAAAAAACAAGGCAAAAAGGAGACGACAGAAAATGAGTAAATTACAAGAGCCATTTCGATATGATTATGTAGGAAGCTTTTTAAGAACAGAAGAATTAAAGAAAGCAACAACACAATATAACGAAAACAAAATCACAAAAGAAGTATACGATAACATCGTAAATGAAGAGATCGCAAAATTAGTAGCAAAACAAAAAGAATTAGGATATCATGTGATCACGGACGGAGAATTCAGAAGAACTTACTGGCATTTAGATTTTATGTGGGGATTTGAAGGGGTAGCACATGAACAGACAGGAAGTGGAGTACAGTTCGATGGAGAATTAGCTTCTTTAGAAGACACTTATCTGATAGGAAAGGTCAAAGCGAAAAAGCATCCATTTGTAGAGTATTTCAGATATTTAAAACAGTTTGAAGATGAAAATACAATTGCAAAATATACAATTCCTGCACCAGCACAGATGTTTCAGCAAATGATCGTTCCAACAAACATTGAAACGACAAGAAAATATTATGCGACAAATGAAGAATTGATTCAGGATATTGGTGTTGCATATCAGGATGTGATCAAACAGTTCTATAAGGCAGGATGCCGTAATCTTCAGTTAGATGACTGTACTTGGGGAGCGATCGTGGGAGATGCTGCGAAACAAAGATATAAAGCATTAGGAATTGATCTTGAAGATGTGAAGAAACAGCTGCTTACTGTGAACAACCTTGCATTAGAAGGAAGACCAGACGACATGGTAATTACATCCCATATCTGTCGTGGAAATTATCATTCTACATTCTTCACAAGTGGTCCATATGATACAGTTGCAGACTATGTATTTGCAAAAGAAAATGTTGATGCACTTTTCCTTGAATATGATGATGAAAGATCTGGAGGATTTGCACCACTTAAGAAAGTATCAGAAGACAAGAAAGTTGTCCTTGGTCTGATCACGACAAAGAAACCAGATCTTGAAGACAAAGAAAAAGTGATCAGCAGAATCAGACAGGCAGCAAAATACATTCCTTTGGAAAGACTATGCCTAAGCCCACAGTGTGGATTTGCTTCTTGTGCGATCGGTAATAAATTAACAGAAGAAGAACAGTGGGCAAAACTAAAATTAGTGAAAGAAATTGCTGAGGAAGTCTGGGGAGAATAAGATTAGATCTTAATACTCCACAGAAACCAGAAATAACCCTTGAGGCGGTGCAGTAATCCCTGCATCGCTTCTTTTTGTACTTTCCAGTGCTTTTGTAATATCCTCTGGTTTTATTTTTCCACATCCAACTTCTACTAAAGTTCCAGTAAGAATCCGGACCATGTTATGAAGGAAGCCATTTCCTGTATAAGAGATCTGGATTTCTTTTTTTGTCTTTTTGATCTCGATGTTATAGATAGTACGGACGGTAGATTTCTTCGTTTTCTTAATTGAAGAAAATCCTTTAAAATCATGCGTTCCGATCAGTAATGATGCAGCTTCTTCCATCTTTTTGATATCCAAAGTTTCCGGGAAATACCAAAGGTATTTACGTTCAAAAACATTCGATACACCAGGAATTGCAATCCGGTAAAGATAAGTTTTCTCTTTCGCATTTAAACGACTGTGAAAACGTTCGGAAGCTTCAGAAACTTCCACAATACCGATATCAGATGGAAGATATTTGGTAAGATAGTTTTTGATCTCACTAACAGACATCATACAGTCTGTATGGAAATTGGCAACCTGACCATAAGCATGAACACCAGCATCGGTACGGCCAGATCCATTGATATTGACATCTTCTCCAGTCATTTTTGATAAAACAGACTCTAATTTTCCTTGAATCGTATTCGCATTGGAATCACCACCAAGCCTCTGCCAGCCCTGATAGCGGGAACCATCATATTCAATTGTTAATCTGATATTACGTTTCATATATGTATAAATCCTTTCATTGTAAAGATATGGTTGTTGTAAAACAGATTTATTATAACGAATTTCTTAAAAAGTGGCAATAAATAAAAAAGAGAGGCGGTAGTTTACTATATATGGTAAAATTAAGATAAAACGCGGTGAAGGTAGAGAAAGAAAGGATAGGTTATCATGGAAATCAATCAAATGTTAAAAAGACAAGAACATTTTTTTCAAAGTCAGAAGACAAAGAAATACGAATTTCGAAAGAAAGCATTATTGCGCTTGGAATGTGCGATCAAACAACATGAAGAAGATATGGAACATGCATTATATAAAGATTTAGGGAAATCATCTTTTGAGTCCTATATGGCAGAGATTGGCATGGTAAAAAGTGAACTTTCTTATGCAAAGAAGCATCTAAAAAAATGGATGAAAACAGAGCAGGTAAAAACACCGCTTGCCCAGTTTCCATCCCAAAGTTATAAGATCAAAGAACCACTCGGAAAGGTGTTGATCATAGCCCCATGGAATTATCCAATTCTTTTATCCTTACAGCCGCTGATCGGAGCAATCGCAGCAGGAAATTGTTGTGTTTTAAAACCATCTGAACACGCACCACATTGTGCCAGTCTTTTAAAGAAGATGATTGGAGAAGTTTTCCCTTCTCATTACGTTACTGTGATCAATGGAGGAGTAGAAATCAGTGAAAAACTTCTGGAACAGTCATTTGATCATATTTTCTATACTGGTGGAGAACGAGTTGGAAAGATCGTGATGGAAAAAGCATCGAGACATTTAACACCAGTGACTTTGGAATTAGGTGGAAAAAGTCCATGCATTGTAGAAGAAAGTGCCAATATTAAGTTGGCAGCAAAACGAATTGTTTTTGGAAAATTTTTAAACAGTGGGCAGACCTGTGTTGCGCCAGATTACATTTTCGTAGATAAAAAAGCAGAAAGTGAACTGATCTTCTACTTAAAATACTGGATCAATAAAATGATCGGGGAACATCCTTTGTCGAATAAAGATTATTCATCTATGATAAATCCGAGACATTATCAGCGCATTATGGAATTGATGAAACATGAAAAGATCGTTGAAGGCGGTTATGGAGATATAAGACTTCGAAAGATCACCCCAACGATACTTGTGAATGTAAAAGAAGAATCCACGGTGATGCAGGAAGAGATTTTTGGTCCATTACTTCCTATAATGACATATGACAAATTAGAAGATGCAGTTTCGTATATCAGAGATCATAACAAGCCTTTGGCATTGTATTTATTTACAGAAAATGATAAAGTAGAACAAGATGTACTTTCACAGTTGTCTTTTGGCGGTGGCTGTATCAATGATACGATCATCCACCTTGCAACTCCATATCTAGGATTTGGAGGAGTTGGGAATAGCGGAATGGGGTCTTATCATGGGAAGAAAAGTTTTGATACATTTACGCATGAAAAGAGTATCATAAAGAAATCAGATAAGATTGATATTCCAGTTCGTTATATGCCATATAACAAAGCTAAAGAACAATTGATGAAATTTTTTCTGAAATTATAAGATAAAGGAGCAACTTTTATGGAATTTACAAATGTATTACCAGGAGTGAAATTGGTAAAACAAGATGAAGCTGGGAATGAGGAAGAACTTTTTGTTTCACAAAATGATCATGTGATCGTAAAGACATTAAATGGAAGAGAGATTAAAGGTATTTTTATGCAGATTGAATTTGCAAGATGCTTAGAAGAAGATGATATTGTACATGTGCATAAAGACAATGGGGAAAATGAAGGAATCCCGTTTGACACGATCGATGATATCATTAAGGGTTAAGAAAGAAATAGAGGATGAATTTATATGGGAAATCCAAATGATACTATATAAAACAAATAAAAAAGAGATAGAATACGAAACATGAATTTCATCTCTTTTTTATTTGTTTTATATACATGAAGGTTATAGAATACCATTAAGATATGTGATAAGAAAACAAAAAAATTAAAGTGTATGATATACGTCACCTTTTAAGGTTTTCCATAAAAACTTTTTATCTTCGTAAATCATATACCCATGTTCGGATCCTTCTTTTGGGATGGACACAGATCCTGGATTTAAATATAAAAAGTTATCATATTCTTCCCAGGCTGGGATATGGGTATGGCCAGTCAACAGAATATCTCCTTTATGTAATTTTGGAGGATTTGCTGGAGAGTTTATGTGCCCGTGGGTTGCGTAGATGGTTTGTCCATCGATGTATAGGATGCAGGATTCGCTTAGAACAGGGAAGTTTAGTACCATCTGGTCGACTTCGGCTTCGCAGTTTCCTCTGACACAGATCAATTGGTCGCTGATAGCGTTTAGCATTTCGATGACTTGTTTTGGTGCGTAATCTTTAGGAAGGTCATTTCTTGGGCCATGATAAAGTAAATCTCCTAAAAGAAGTAGTTTATCAGGCTGTTCTTGTTTATATGCTTCGATTAATTGTTTACAGTAAAAAGCAGATCCATGAATATCGGATGCGATCATTAATTTCATATGTAAATACCTCAATTCTGTAAAAATACGATAAAATATCTTTATTCCAGTATACCACAAAATATGTTAAAATGGTCGGGATAATAAATTTGAGATGACAATTTTAGAAAGGTTTAAATAATAAAATGAAACGATTAGTATTAGCAGAAAAGCCTTCGGTTGGGCGTGATATTGCGAGAGTTCTTGGCTGTAAGAAGGAAACGCATAGTTATATCGAAGGAAATGATCATATTGTAACGTGGGCATTAGGGCATTTAGTATCTCTGGCGGATCCTGAGCAGTATGGAAAGGAATACAAAGAGTGGAATATGGATGTCCTTCCAATGATGCCAAAACATTGGAAATTAACAGTGTTAAAGAAGACATCCAAACAATTCCAGACAGTAAAGAAATTACTCCTTCGACATGATATCAAAGATGTGATCATTGCAACCGATGCAGGAAGAGAAGGAGAATTAGTTGCCAGATGGATCTTACAGATGTCTGGAAATAAGAAACCAATCTACCGTTTGTGGATATCTTCGGTAACAGACAAAGCAATCAAAGATGGTTTTGCACATTTAAAACCGGGAAAAGAATATGAAGATCTCTTCCGTGCAGCAAGATCAAGAGCTGAAGCAGACTGGTTAGTCGGGATCAATGCGACAAGAGCTTTGACATGTAAATACAATGCTCAGTTATCTTGTGGGCGTGTGCAGACCCCAACTTTGGCAATGATCATGAATCGAGAGCAGGAAATTAAGAGTTTCAAACCGCAGAAATATTACGGTTATAAGATTTTTGCAACAGGAATGAATTTCACATGGGAGAATCAGAAAGGAAATCAGAGAATTTCTGACAAGAAATGGGCAGAGGAACTTGGTAAGAAATTAAGAGGTCATGATCTTGTGATCACGGAGGTTTCAAAAAAAGAGAAAAAGAACTATGCTCCAGAACTTTATGATCTGACAACTTTGCAGAAAGAAGCGAGTAAACGTTACGGCTTTTCACCAAAACAGACATTAAATATCATGCAGAGTCTTTATGAGCATCACAAAGTATTGACATATCCAAGAACAGATTCCAGATATTTGACCAATGACATGACAGACACATTAAAAGACAGGATCAAAGCATGTCAGAATGGATCATATAAAAAGGCAGCAGCAACGTTATTAAGAAAAGAAATCAAAGCAAGCAGCCGTTTTATCAATGATAAAAAAGTATCTGACCATCATGCGATCATTCCAACAGAGCAGTATGCATCATTGACAAGTTTTAGTTCCGATGAACGAAAGATCTATGATATGGTTGTTGCAAGATTTTTAGCTGTTTTATCAGCACCAGCAATTTCTGAACAATTCTCTGTGAAAGCAAGCATAAATGGAGAACTATTCCGTGCAAAAGCAGAGAATATCAAACAGCTGGGATGGAGAGAACTCTACGAAGAGGAAACTCAAACAAAAGACGCGATCAAAGCAGGAAATATCCCAGTCAAAGGAAAAGAATATCCGGTTGGAACGATTTCCATGACAGAAGGAACAACGAACCCACCAGGGCGTTACACAGAAGGAACATTGATTGATCAGATGGATAAAAAAGGACTTGGAACGGTTGCGACAAGAGCCGATATCATTGATAAATTATTTAACAGCTATCTTCTTGAGAAAAAAGGAAATGAAATTCATATCACATCCAAAGGAAAGCAGTTATTAGAACTAGTTCCGGAAGATCTTAAGAAAGCAGAATTAACCGCTGACTGGGAGAAGAAACTGACAGCAATTTCTAAAGGAAAACAAAATGATCAGAAATTTATGAGAGAAATCTCAGACTATACACAGGCATTGATCAATGATATTAAAACATCGGATGGTAAATTTAGACATGATAATGTTACAAGACACCGCTGTCCGGAATGTGGAAAATTTTTATTGGAAGTCAATGGAAAACACGGAAAACGTCTAGTATGTCAGGACCGTATCTGTGGATATAAAAAGACGATCTCAAAAGTCACAAACGCCAGATGTCCCGTATGCCACAAGAAGATGGAGATGGTCGGAGAAGGTGAAGGACAGAAGTTTGTATGTGTTTGCGGGTATAAAGAGAAACTGTCTGCATTTAAACAAAGAAAAGAAAAACAAGGTTCTGGAATGAGTAAAAAAGAAGTGAACCGATATTTGAAAAAACAGCAAAAAGAAGCACAGGCACCGATCAATAATGCATTTGCGGAGGCTTTTTCGAAGATAAAACTATAAAGTAGCATTATCTTAAAACATAAGATTTCACAGGCTTTCCTACAGGATTATATTCGGATTGCTGGTCATAATATTGAATCAATCCATCCAATTCTTTTGCAACAGTTTTCTGCAATACATCAACAGAGGTGATCTGTGAAAGATATGGAAGGTTATCAAAGTGTTCCCGATATTTTTCATCTCCGCCAGTAAAGAAATGTTCCATTGGGGTTGCGAGCCGTTGTGCGTAGGCGCAATAACGTACTTGATGATGTTCTAAGATGTATTCTTCCTGACGGATTTTGCGTCCAACCAGAAAGTTTACAGGTTCTGTATTGGCTGGGTTGGATGTCATTTTTACAAGCAGAGATTGGAAGAAAGAAGCATCTAAGATATTCTTTAAATGAAGATATTCATAAACCAGATCTTCGATGGCAATGACTTTTGAGGAAAATTCAAAAGGATTCTGGACTAAAATTTGGTTAGCACCAAAAGTTGTTGCAATTCCGTTTTGGAATACAAAGAGCTTTTCTGGATTCCTGTGAACGTCTTCATAAGATTGCCCATTTTCTACTCTGGATGCCTTTGAATCAACGACAGCGACAATGCCGTTTTTTGCTTTGAAAATGCCGGTAAATGACATGATAAAATTCCTCATTTCTGTTAGAATATTCCCGAAGGATCAGGAATCATCGGGAATTTTTAAGATCATTATAGCAAAAAAATCATAAAAAGAATACATTGAACGCAAAACACAGAAATGATATACTATGTTTAATAAAGTCAAAAAGGAGAAAATCAATGATTAGAATTGGTATTATGGGTTATGGTAACCTTGGACGCGGAATTGAATGCGCGATCAAACAGAATGACGATTTGGAGCTTGTAGCTGTATTTACAAGAAGAGATCCAGCGACAGTCAGCATTTTAACAGAAGGTGCAGCTGTATGTAATGTCAAAGATGTAGAAGATTGGAAAGATAAGATCGATGTATTAATGTTATGTGGAGGAAGTGCAACAGACCTTCCTGTTCAGACACCAGAATATGCCAAATTATTTAACGTGGTAGACAGCTTTGATACACACGCAAGAATTCCAGAACATTTTGCAAATGTAGATAAAGCAGCGAAAGAATATGGACATGTTGGAATCATCTCTGTAGGTTGGGACCCAGGAATGTTCTCTTTAAATAGAATGTATGCAAATGCAATCCTTCCAGAAGGAAAAGACTATACATTCTGGGGAAAAGGAGTCAGCCAGGGACACTCTGATGCGATCCGTCGTGTGGAAGGTGTCAAAGATGGTAAACAGTACACAATTCCTGTAGAAGCAGCTTTAGAAGCAGTTCGTAATGGGGAAGATCCAGAACTTACAACAAGACAGAAGCATACAAGAGAATGCTTTGTAGTACTTGAAGAAGGTGCAGATGCGAAGAAAGTTGAAGAAGAGATCAAGACAATGCCGAACTACTTCTCAGACTATGATACAACTGTACATTTCATCAGTCAGGAAGAATTAGATTGTGACCACAGCAAGATCCCTCATGGTGGATTTGTATTAAGAAGTGGATGTACAGGATGGGAAAAAGAAAACAAACATATCATTGAGTACAGCTTAAAATTAGATTCTAACCCAGAATTTACATCAAGTGTTTTAGTTGCATATGCAAGAGCTGCATATAAACTTTCCAAAGAAGGACAGAGTGGATGTAAGACTGTATTTGATATTGCGCCAGCATATTTGAGTGCGAAATCCGGAGACGAATTAAGAGCTTCTTTGTTATAAAAATATGAAGAATTAATCATTCAATAAAATGATTATAAAATATTTCTAAACTGCCTTGATTTCATGTAGGAGGAACGATATAATCATCTACATGTTACAGAGAAAGAAGGGAGATATTTATGTATCCATACGGTTATGGTTATTATTTTGACCCAACGTATATTTTGATCATCATCGGAGTGATCATCACGATGATCGCATCTTCCAAGATGAATTCAACGTTTCGAAGATATTCAAGAGTCCGTTGTCATTGCGGACTGACAGGTTCTCAGGCTGCTGAACGTATTTTAAACCAGGCAGGAATTTACGATGTTTCGGTAGAACGTGTCAGCGGGAATCTTACAGATCATTACGATCCAAAGAATAAAGTATTAAGATTATCAGATGCAACTTATGGATCTGATTCGATCGCAGCGATCGGTGTTGCAGCCCATGAGTGTGGGCACGCTGTACAGCATCAGCAAGGATATGCACCATTGAAGATCCGTGGGGCTATGGTTCCAGCTGTGAATCTTGGATCCAATCTTTCCTGGTTGTTTATTCTAGGTGGAGTGATCCTTGGAATGAATCAGACATTATTGAATGTTGGAATTTTATTATTTTCATTAGCAGTGATCTTTCAATTAGTAACACTTCCGGTGGAATTTAATGCCTCTTCAAGAGCGTTACGAATTCTTGGAAGTACAGGGATCATGTACGAAGATGAAGTGGGGCAGACAAGGAAGGTTTTATCAGCAGCTGCACTGACATATGTAGCAGGTGCAGCATCAGCACTTCTGAGCTTGCTTCGTCTGATCATTTTATTTGGTGGAAGAGATAACGACTAGAATCATAAGGTTAGGGAAAATCCTGCAATGCAGGATTTTTTCTTTTCAAAGAAAATTATAATATAAGGATTAAGACTATTAAAGAAATAAGAGGAAATATATGGCAGGAAAATTTTACGCAGTAAAAAAAGGAAGAAAACCAGGGATCTATATGTCATGGGATGCATGTAAAGCACAGGTCATGGGATTCCCAAATGCAAGATACAAAGGATTTAAGACAAAGGCAGAAGCAGAAGCGTTCTTAAATCCCGATGCAAATGAATTGATGCAGATTGATGAAGATACATTAGTTGCATATGTTGATGGAAGTTATGATCATTCTCAGAAGAGATTTTCTTATGGTATGGTATTAATGCATGATGGGGTAGAACGTTATTTTGCATATCCTTATGCGGATAAAGAATTAGCAACCATGCGCAACGTAGCAGGCGAGATCAAAGGTTCTGAAGCGGCCATGTGTTTTGCAAAAGAAAATGGCTATAAAAAGCTGGCGATTCATTATGATTATGAAGGGATCCAGAAATGGTGCACAGGAGAATGGGCAGCGAAAAAAGAAGGAACACAGGCGTATCAACGAATTTATGAAGAAATGAAACAGTATGTGCAGATCAAGTTCGTGAAAGTGAAAGGACATTCTAATGATAAATATAATGATTATGCTGATATGTTAGCAAAATCTGCATTGGGAATCGGGGATGGCAGCTTTGAGAAAAAAGAAGATCAGGAATGGATCAAAGTTAGATAATGAGGAATGATATCTTCATAAGTGCCATCTTTTAATAAAATTACAAAAAATAAAAATATTTCTTGAAAAATCATCATATTTATTGTAATATAATATGGCTTGTGTACCAGTAACTCAGTGGATAGAGTGGCAGCCTCCGAAGCTGTTGGCCGCGGGTTCGACTCCCGCCTGGTGCATGCTTTATCTAGATAAAATCAACGAATACAATTTAATATCGTCTTATAAGAGACTATAGATTTTACTGTTTCTGATTATTAAACAGCAAGGTCTATCGTCTCTTTTTTTTGTTATTAAGGAGGAATCATTTTATGGATCAGATGTATATGAAAGAAAAACCAATTTTACCATTATTACTATCAATGGCTCTGCCAATGGTAATCTCAATGTTTGTAAACTCATTGTATAACATCATTGACAGTATTTTCGTTGCCAAGATCAGCGAAGATGCAATGACCGCATTATCCCTTGTATATCCAGTACAAAATCTGATCAACTCAATTGCAGTTGGATTCGGTGTTGGAATTAATGCAGTCATTGCAATGTTTCTTGGTGCAGGAAAAGCAAAGGAAGCCAATAAAGCTGCAACTCAGGGATTGTTTTTAAATGTCATTCATGGAATTCTGCTTACAATCGTTGGATTAATGATCATGCCATCATTTCTTGCAATGTTTACGAATGATCAAACTGTTATTGGGATGGGATTACAATATTCAACAATTATATTAATGTTTTCAACAATCATTATGGTAAGTATTTCTTTTGAAAAGATTTTTCAGGCAGTTGGAAATATGGTGATCACTATGCTCTCTTTAATGACTGGCTGTATTGTAAATATCATATTAGACCCGCTTTTGATCTTTGGAATCGGATTCTTCCCCAAACTTGGAATTCAGGGTGCAGCACTTGCAACAGGTATCGGTCAAAGCAGTACACTAATCATTTATCTTCTTGTTTATGTATTACGCCCAATTCATGTGAAAATCAGAAAAGATTACTTAAAGCTAGAAGCTGTTTACGTTAAGCGCTTATATGCAATCGGAATTCCAGCAACTTTAAATATGGCACTGCCATCTTTCTTAGTAGCTGCTTTAAATGCGATCTTAGCATCATTTTCACAAACATATGTTGTTGTACTTGGTGTTTATTACAAATTACAAACATTCTTATATCTAACAGCAAATGGAATGATCCAGGGAATGCGTCCGATCATGAGTTATAATTATGGAGCAAAGGAATCAGCTCGTGTCCGCAAGATTTATCTTATGACGTTTGAGATCGTTGTTGGAATCATGGCTGTTGGAACGGTTATTTGTTTCGTGGTGCCACAGACACTGATGAGTATGTTTACAAACAATCCTGAAACATTGACAGAAGGTGCGATCGCTCTTCGTATTATTTGTGCAGGATTTATAGCTTCTTCCGTTTCTGTTGTTTCTGCAGGTGCGTTTGAAGCGTTAGGAAAAGGTATCCAGTCTTTTCTGATTTCATTTTTACGTTATGTTGTAGTGATCATTCCTGCTGCATTTGTATTAAGCAAAACAGTTGGAGTGCATGGTGTATGGCATGCTTTCTGGATTGCTGAAATCATTACAGCTGTAATAGCTTTTATTCTTTATTACCAGTTGATCGGAAAATCAGGAAAAGAAAAATTGACTAAATTTTGACAGATTGTAAAGAAACGCTTACAATAAACAAAAAGAAAAAAGGAGCGTAAAATTTATGGGACATATATCAACCGTTGAAGTTCGTTATGCAGAAACAGATCAGATGGGAATTGCTCATCACAGCAACTATGCCGTCTGGTTTGAAGTTGCCAGAACTGATTTTATCAAGGCTGTTGGCATTTCTTATACAGATGTAGAAAAAGAAGGAATCATCACTCCATTAACGAGTCTTGAATGTAAATACAAAAAAGCAGCTTTCTATGAAGACCAGTTACAGATTCATGCAAGTCTTACAAAGCTGTCTCCGGTTCGTCTGGAATTCTCTTATAAGGTTACAAGAGATGGGGACCTGATCGCTACTGGAAAAACAACACATGGTATGGTGACAAAAGATTTAAAACCGATCAACGTAAAAAAAGAACATCCGGAAATTTACCGAATGTTCGAAAATGCTTTGGATTAAAGATAACTTAACTGCTCAATTAGAATTAACCGCATTAGTTGATGTGGGAATGTCATTCTACTGAAACTTAATTTTAATTTTCCTTTGGATACAACCTTTGGTGATAATCCGAGGGAACCACCAATAATAAATGTGATATTGTTTATGGACTCCTTGTTCCACTGATCCCATTTCTTCTGGAATTGTTCGGTGGAGTAAGGAGTTCCTTCTATACAGAGAGGAATTACGAAAGATCCTTCTGGAATCTTATCAAGAATTCTTTGACCTTCAATTTCTTTAATCTTTGACTCCTCTTTGTCACTGGCATTATCTGGAGTTTTCTCATCAGGGAGTTCTATGATCTCAAAATTATATTTTTTACGGATGATCTTTGTGTAATGATCGATCAGTTCTCTTAAATATGTTTCTTTGATTTTTCCGACACAGATCATTTGGATTTTCATGTGTTTTGATACCTTCCTTTATAATTATATTCCAACGGTTTGGGTAGTTTTATCTTTGCTTTTATTTTTTACACAAAGTGTACCACATTTCCTTGATTCTATCAAACGTCGTTAATACAATAACATAGTCCTTCGGACTGGACTCGCTTCGCTCGATAAGGTATAATATACTGTAAATTTGCTGTAGGTGGATTGGAGGGATGTGCGTGAAGCTTAGAAAATCTACAATTGTTGTTATCATTACAAGCTGGATCTTATTTTTTATTGCAGCTTTTTTGGCATATGCGAAATTGGACCAGATGAAACAAGAACGACTTACAAATGAAAAGATTTTTCAACAAACAACACAAAAGAATACCTCACAAGGCGTGATCAGAGAAACAAATGATGCAGCGGAAACGAAGAAGGGAGATTCAGAGACTGAGAAAAAAGCAGTTGAGGATTTTATGAAAACATATTATGAGAGAGTTCAGAAAAATGATCTGGAAAATCTTAAGAATATGGTAGAAGATACGAATGAATTAACTGAGGATCAAAAGGCAATCCATCAGTATGTGAAGAAATATAAGAATCTTACATATCTAATCAAACAAGGAGCAGACGATGAATCCTATATCGTTTATGTAACATATGAGATGAAGATCCGCAAGATTAAAACACTTGCACCGGGGATGACATCGTATTATGTGATGAAGAAAGGGGATACATTCTGTATCTATAATAATCAAAAACATGATACGGAGGAGATCACAGATGCAAAAAAAGAAAGCCAGAATAGCAAAGAAATTAAAAAACTTACAAAACAGATCAACAAAAGATATGAGCTGGCTTTAAAACAAGATAAAAAATTAAAACAATTTTTTGAAGGAAATTAAAAGATATGATGAAATTTGAAATTTATATTCTGCAGAAGAAATCACAGGATCCTAAGATGTATCAGGAAGCAATGGGTGAGTATCTAAAACGTCTTGGTGCATACGCGAAAGTTTCTGTAGTATATAAGAAGAATGCAAAACAAGTAGAGAAAATATTAAAAGAACCGGGAGAACATTATCATATCCTGCCTGGAAGAGACAGTATGACAAGTCCGGGGCTTGCAAAACTGATCAATGAAAGTTCTGTACAGGGAATTTCAAAGTTTCATTTTTATATTGGAGATTTAGGATCAGAGGAAGCAAAGCCATTTCATGTATCGTCATTTACACAAAGTGGTTCGCTGACAGGCACGATCATATTAGAACAGATTTATCGTGCATATCGGATTTTGAATCATCAGCCATATCACAAATAAAAATATTACGAGAAAACACTAGAATGGAGTTGATAAAGATGGAGTTTAAAACACCAACAATTGAAGATAAGGAAGAAATTGATCGATGTATCTTAGCAGATGATACAAGAAGTTGTGATTATGCAACAGCGAATATTATTTTATGGAGTCCTTTTTATCAAGTAAAATATGCGATCATAGATGGATTATTTGTATCTCATACTGATGAGGAGGGAGGTTCTTTTTGTTATCCACTTGGAAAAGGAAATAAAAAGAAAGTATTGCAATATTTTATGGATGATTGCAAAGAAAAAAAGATTCCGTTTGTATTACATGGTGTAACTCATGAGATGGAAGAAGAGTTTCGTGAAATATTTGGAGATATTTATGAGATTGAATATGACAGAGATATCTCAGAATATATTTATGACAGAGAAAAACTCGCAACATTATCAGGAAAGAAACTTCATGGAAAGAGAAATCATATCAATCGTTTTAAAGAAAATCATGAATGGTCCTATGAACCACTTTCCGATGAAAATCAGTTAGAAGTACTGGCAATGCTGATGGAATGGAAGATGCAAAATTGTGATCCAGAAGATATAGAGAAACATGACGAGATCTGTGTTTCTAAAAATTGTGTGATCAATTATAAAGAATTAGGACTTGTCGGAGGTGTTCTGCGTGCGGAAGGAAAGGTCGTAGGATTTTCAATCGGTGAACGTGCATCAAATGAAGATACATTTATCGTTCATATTGAAAAAGCTTTTGCAGATATCCAAGGAGCTTATCCGATGATCAATCAACAGTTTGTGATCCATGAGATGGAAGATTTCAAATATGTGAACAGAGAAGACGATGCTGGAGAAGAGGGACTTAGAAAGTCAAAATTATCGTATCGACCAGTCTTTATGGTAGACAAGGGCGTTCTTCGTCTAAAATCAGAAGTAAAGAATTGACACTAGGTGCCTAAAAATGTAGAATTGAAGGTAGGACAAACCATTAGGAGGAATATGTAATGAGACATTTGATTGATCCGATGGATTTAAGCGTGGAAGATATTGATAGATTATTAGACCGCGCTGATGACATCGCAAAGAATCCTGAGAAGTATCAGGAAGTGTGCAAACACAAGAAATTAGCAACGCTGTTCTTTGAACCAAGTACAAGAACAAGATTAAGCTTTGAAGCAGCAATGCTTGAATTAGGGGGAAGTGTTCTTGGATTTTCTTCTGCTGATTCATCGTCTGCATCTAAAGGAGAAAGTGTTGCAGATACAGCAAGAGTCATTGAATGTTATGCAGATATCATTGCGATGCGTCATCCAAAGGAAGGAGCACCATATGTAGCGTCACAGTATGTAAATATCCCTGTGATCAATGCAGGAGACGGTGGTCATAATCATCCAACACAGACATTGACAGACCTTTTAACAATTCGAAGAGAAAAGGGACGTTTAAGTAATTTCACGATTGGATTTTGTGGAGATTTAAAATTTGGACGAACAGTGCATTCTCTGATCAAAGCATTATCAAGATATGAAGGAATCAATTATATTTTAATTTCTCCAGAAGAACTCCAGATTCCAGAGTATCTGAAGAAAGATGTTTTTGAGAAGAAAGGAATCACATTTACAGAAGTTGATAAGATGGAAGATGTGATGCCACAGCTTGACATTCTTTATATGACACGAGTACAGAGAGAACGTTTCTTTAATGAAGCTGATTATGTAAGATTGAAGGATAGCTATATCTTAGATATGGATAAATTAAAGATCGCCAAGAAAGATCTTTCTATTTTACATCCATTACCTCGTGTGAATGAGATTTCTGTAAAAGTTGATAACGATCCAAGAGCCTGCTATTTTAAACAGGTATTGAATGGAAAACATGTAAGAATGGCATTGATCATGGAATTACTGGGGGTAAGTGCAGATGAACATTGATAGCATTAAGAATGGAATCGTATTAGATCATATCCGTGCAGGACGCGGAATGCAGATTTATAATAGTCTTGGATTAGATCAGTTAGATTGCAGTGTTGCGATCATTAAGAATGTAAAAAGCAGCAAAATGGGCAAGAAAGATATCATTAAGATTTCAGATGCATTTGAAGTGAACTTTGATGTTTTAGGTTATATAGATCCAGAAGTTACGGTATGTGTCATTGAAAATGGCAGTGTAAAGTCCAAACACAAAGTAGAACTTCCAGAGAAGATCGTGAATATTGCAAAATGCAAGAATCCAAGATGTATTACATCTGTAGAACAAGAAATCGATCATGTGTTTAAATTGACAGACAGAGAACACCAAGTATATCGCTGTATTTACTGCGAATCAAAGCTTAAAAAATAATCAAAAGAAACAAGAGGTATCCGTGCATGAAACAAGAAAGCAGAACAAACATTAATCGTGTAAAGAAGGATATCAGCAGTCCAGATAGTTTCACACCGCCTGAGGAACTGAAACGACAGCTGATCACAACCATGCAAAGCATTTATGATGAAGAAGATATTGAGGCTGTAGAACGTGCCTATAAAGTAGCATATAAGGCACATGAGAAACAGAAACGAAAGTCTGGAGAGCCATATATCATTCATCCTATTTGTGTTGCGATCATATTGGCAGAATTAGAACTTGATAAAGAAACGATTATGGCAGGACTGCTTCATGATGTAGTAGAAGACACGGAAACAACCCATGAAGATATTGTAAGAGATTTTGGGGAAGAAGTTGCCCAGTTAGTTGATGGCGTAACAAAGTTAGGACAATTAAGCTATTCCAAAGACAAGATCGAAGTTCAGGCGGAGAACTTACGAAAGATGTTTCTTGCAATGGCAAAAGATATCCGAGTGATCCTGATCAAACTTGCTGACCGTTTGCATAATATGCGTACCATGCAGTTTATGCGTCCAGAGAAGCAAAAAGAGAAATCCAGAGAGACGATGGATATTTATGCACCGATCGCACATCGTCTTGGTATTTCCAAGATCAAAGTTGAATTAGATGATCTGGCACTTCGATATTTAAAACCAGATGTTTATGAAGATTTAGAACGTTCTCTTGATTCTGCAAAGGAGGAAAGAGAAGCATTCATTCAGGAAATCGTTGACGAAGTGAAAGGACATATTGACCACGCTGGAATTAAGGCAGAGATTGATGGCCGTGTGAAACACATGTTCAGTATATATAAGAAGATGGTCAATCAGCATAAGACGATCGATCAGATTTATGACTTATTTGCAGTCCGGATCAAGGTTGATACGGTTAAGGACTGTTATGCGGCACTTGGGATCATTCATGAGATGTATAAACCAATCCCAGGAAGATTCAAGGATTATATTGCGATGCCAAAACCGAATATGTATCAGTCACTTCACACAACATTGATCGGACCAGAAGGACATCCATTTGAGATTCAGATCCGTACATTTGAGATGCATCGTGTTGCTGAATATGGTATCGCAGCCCATTGGAAATATAAAGAAAATAATAATACCAAGGGACTTAACAAAGAGGAAGAAAAGTTAAGCTGGTTAAGAGAAGTGCTGGAATGGCAGCGTGATATGGATGATAACAAAGAGTTTTTAAGTTTGCTGAAGACGAACTTGGATCTCTTTGCAGAACAGGTATATTGTTTTACACCGAATGGAGATGTCAAAAACCTTGCGAATGGTTCGACACCGATCGATTTTGCATATTCAATCCATAGTGCAGTCGGTAATAAGATGGTTGGAGCCAGGGTCAATGGAAGACAGGTACCATTTGATTATCATTTGCAGAATGGTGATCGTGTAGAGATCATTACATCACAGAATTCAAAAGGACCTAGCAGAGACTGGTTAGGAATCGTAAAATCAGCACAGGCAAGAAGTAAGATCAATCAGTGGTTTAAACGACAATTCAAGGAAGAGAATATCGTCAGAGGTAAGGAACTGTTAGAAAAATACTGTAAGAGCAAGAGCATCAGGCTCCCAGAACTCATGAAACCTGAATACATTAAGAAGGTTGAACTAAAATACGGATTTAAAGACTGGGATTCTGTATGTGCAGCTGTTGGACATGGTGGTTTAAAAGAAGGCCAGGTTATCAATAAGATGCAGGAAGAAGACCGTAAGATCCAGAAACAAAAGATCACGGATGAACAGATCTTGCAGAAAACAACAGAAGCAGCACAGGCGGCAGCAGCGAATCCAGAGAAGAAAAAGGAAGAGAAATCCAAAGGAGGAATTGTTGTACGTGGAGCGAATGATGTTGCTGTTCGTTTTTCAAAGTGTTGTAATCCAGTACCAGGAGATGAGATCGTTGGATTTATTACAAGAGGACGAGGAATTTCGATTCACAGAACAGATTGTGTGAACCTTCTGAATATGCCAGAATCTGACAGGGCAAGACTTATTGAAGCTGAATGGCAGGTAAGTGAAGCAGATACAACACAGACTTACACGACAGAGATCAATATTTATGCCAATAATCGAAAGGGATTGTTAGCAGAAGTATCAAAGATCTTCTTAGAATTAGATATTGACATCATAACGATCAACGTATCAAACAATAAGAAAGGAAGAGCAACGCTTAGTATGTCCTTTGATATTACAGGCGTAGAGCAGTTGAACCGTATTATTGCGAAGATTAGGAATGTAGAAGGCGTGATCGACATAGAAAGAACAGCAGGATAGGTGAAAATATGAGCGAAACAACATTAAGACTTGACAGACCTCTTAAGATGGTAACGATCTGTCTTGGGCAGATGCAGACAAACTGCTATATTGTTGAGAATACAAAAACAAATCAGGCATTCGTCTTTGATCCGGGAGATCAGGGAGAACGTATTATGAATACATTAGAAGAAGATGGAATGGAACTGGCAGGCGTATGTCTGACACATGGGCATTTTGATCATGTAATGGCCCTTCCATATCTGATGGAACAAAAACCAGATCTTGATATCTATCTTTATGAAGATGAAGTAGATGTTCTGGCAGATCCACAGCTCAATCTCGGAGCGATGATGGGAATGGATCTCTCATTAAAAGCGAATCATCTGGTGAAAGATGGAGAGATCATAGATGTATTAGGAACAAAGGTAAAATGTATCCATGTTCCAGGACATACAAAAGGTGGAGTATGTTATTATTTTGCAGATTATGGATGGCTGATCTCTGGAGATACACTGTTCCAGATGAGCATTGGAAGAACAGACTTTCCGACAGGCAATTTGAATGATCTTCTGACAGCAATCAGAGAGAAATTATTCGTACTCCCACCATGGACAAAGGTACTATCCGGTCATACACCACCAACGACGATCGAGGAGGAAAGCAGATGCAATCCGTTTCTGCAATAGATTATGATTGGATTAATTCAGAACAAGACCATTTATGAATATGACATTCGAAGTTTAATATTGGCATTTATGCTTGGAGAGAAGATAGAATTGACGGATCACGTTGATTCTATCTATGATTTTATACTGGACGTGGATTATAAAGATCAGGAAATCGTCATGAATCTATATAAAAAGGGCGAGTTAGAAGATGAGATCCAGTTATTTGGTGATTATGAAAATAAGAAGATTTTTAAAAACCGGATGAAACAAGGAATCTATCAGTTGTTTTCCAAAGCATTAGACAAACAGCTTCCATGGGGAACGTTGACTGGGATCCGTCCGACAAAGATTGCTTTTGATGGATATGAAAAGGGTGAGAGCAGTGAAGAGATCATTCACAGATTTCAAAAGGATTATCTGGCATCCGAAGAAAAAGCAAGATTATGTACAGAAACCGTTCAGAAAGAGAAAGAACTGCTAAAAGCATTTCCATACAAAGAAGGATACAGTCTATATATAGGAATCCCATTTTGCCCAAGCACATGTTTGTACTGTTCTTTTACATCGTATTCGATCGATCAATTTGATAATATTGTACAAGACTATCTTGAAGCTTTATTGAAAGAACTGGATTTTGTGGCAAAGACTTATGCGCACAAAGAACTTCAGACGATGTATATTGGCGGTGGAACACCAACATCTTTAAAAGAAGAAGATCTGGAATATCTGTTATATGAGGTTAATAAGAGATTCCCATTTTCAAAGATCCAGGAGATCACTGTGGAAGCAGGACGGCCAGACAGCTTGAATTTCGAGAAATTAAAGATTCTAAAGAAATATGGTGTGACAAGGATCAGTATCAATCCACAGTCAATGAACGATAAGACATTAAAACTCATTGGAAGAAATCATTTTGCACAAGATATCAAAGAGAAATTTAATCTTGCGAGACAGGCTGGGATCGATAACATTAATATGGATATGATCTGTGGGCTTCCAGAAGAAGGCATGGATGAACTTTCCTATACTTTAGATGAGATCAAAAAACTTGATCCAGAGAGTTTAACGGTTCATGCACTTGCAGTCAAGCGTTCATCGAGATTGAATCGAATGAAAGATACATATCACTTTGGAGCGAGTGAAGAGATGGTATCTTATGCCGCTTCATGTGCAAGAGATATGAATATGGAACCATATTATTTATACCGGCAGAAAAACATTCCAGGGAACCTTGAGAATGTCGGTTTTTCGAAAAAAGGAAAAGAATGTCTCTATAATATTTTGATTATGGAGGAATTACATGATATTATAGCAGTTGGTGCTGGTACATCTTCAAAGATCGTCCATCAGGAAGACCATCAGGTGGACCGCATCGAAAATCTTAAAGATATAAAGCAATACATTACACGAATTGATGAGATCATTCATAGAAAAGAATTAAAGATGATATAAACAGGAGTTTGATTATGGCAATCAGTTATGGACGAACAGATATTGAGACACCGATCCATGCGGATATAAAAGAAACGATCAGTCATGGTATCATTGTCAGTAATTTGGCTTATCTTGTTGGCAAGGAATTAGGATTACAAGAAGAAGTGTGTTATGATCTTGCGGTTGCAGGAATGTTACATGATCTTGGGAAAGTAAGACTTAATTTCTATATGAATGAGAAAGTGGAAGATGAGATTCTGGCTGTTGACGAAACAAGATATATGAGAATGCATCCATCCATTGGATATGCAATCCTTGCAGATTACGATTATAACCAGACGGTTTTAGACGCAGTTCTATATCATCATGAACATTATGATGGTACCGGTTATCCACATAATCTGGTAGGAAAACAGATTCCATTGGTTGGAAGGATCATGCATGTATGTGATATTTTCGGAGCATTGATCTCAAACAGGGATTATAGAGAAGGATTTGATGTTGAGACTGCACTTGATATCATGATCGATGAAGTAAAGAATTTTGATATGAAAGTATTTTTAGCATTCCAGAGAGTCGCATTTTCAGACGGAGTTATGGAAACTGTGATGGAAAAAGGCAATCTGGATGAATTATTTGAGGAGGAACAAGAATGATTACACAGGCACCAAGAGGAACAAAAGACTGGTTTGGAAAAGATATGGACCAGCGTACATATTTAGAGAATATTTTCAAAGATTTATGCGCATCCTATAATATTCACGAGATCATCACACCAGTATTTGAGCATACAGAGCTTTTTCAGAGAGGTGTTGGAGAAACAACAGACGTTGTCCAGAAAGAGATGTATACATTTGAAGATAAAGGACACAGAAGCATTTCATTAAAACCAGAAGGAACATCAGGAGCGATCCGTGCATATTTACAGAATGGTCTGGCAAATGAGCCACAGCCGATCAAGATGTTCTATATCACACCAGCATTCCGCTATGAAAAACCACAGAGTGGAAGATTAAGACAGCACCACCAGTTCGGAGTTGAATTTGTCGGAGCGGAAAGTCCATTAGCAGAAGTAGAGCTGATCACATTAGTATCCACTTTTATTAAGAAAATTGGGTTAAAAGATGCAAAATTACACATCAACAGCATTGGATGTGAAAATTGTAGAAAAGAATACAACAAAGCATTATTAGCATATTTAAAAGAACATGAAGAACATTTATGTCCTACATGCAGAGAACGTATGGAAAAGAATCCATTACGTGTCATTGATTGTAAAGTTCCAGAATGCAAAGAGATCGTCAAAGATGCACCAAGAACGATCGACTATTTAGATGATGAATGTAAAGCACATTTTGAAGAATTAAAGAGTCTGTTAGATGCATTAAATATTCCATATGAAGTTGATACAGAAATCGTTCGTGGATTAGACTACTATACAAAGACCGTATTCGAATTTGTAAATGAAGATGGATTTACTTTATGTGGTGGTGGACGTTACGACAATCTTGTTCATGAGATCGATGGAAAAGTTTCTATGCCATCCGTTGGATTTGGTATGGGTGTAGAGAGAATCCTTTATTTCTTAGAAGAAGAGAAAGTAGATCTTCCATGCACAAGAGATATTGACCTTTATGTAGGAATTCTTGGACAGGAAGCAAAAGCAAAAGCTTACCAGATCGTTGTAGATCTTCGTGATCAGGGATTTGTCGTAGAAACAGATTATCTTGGAAGAAGCGTAAAAGCACAGATGAAATATGCAAATAAGCTGAATGCCAAGAATACGATCATCATTGGTGATGACGAATTAGCGAAGAATGAAGGAAATGTCAAAAATATGGAAACAAGAGAAGTTACGACCATTTCGCTTGATAAGATCGCAGATTGTTTAAAATAAAATCATGCTTTCTTATACTAGTTCGTGACATTTTTGACAAAATCATATATAATGAGTAATAATTACAAGAAAGGAGGTAACATGCATGAGTGAATATGCGATCGTGGCACCAGAAGATTTCGACCAAAGCGTATTTCGCCTGATTGGTAAGGAATGGATGCTTGTTACTGCAAAGAATCAGGAAGGAAAAGTTAACACAATGACTGCCTCATGGGGTGGTTTAGGTGTTATGTGGGGTAAGAATGTTGCTGTGACAGTCTTAAGACCACAAAGATATACAAAAGAATTCATTGACCAGTCAGAATCATTTACATTATCTTTTTATGATGATACTTTTAAGAAGGATTTAAGCTATCTTGGAAGTGTATCTGGAAGAGATGAAGACAAGATCGCGAAGACACGTCTGACACCAACAGATGCGAATGGAATTCCATTTTTTGAGGAAGCAAAGATCGTACTGATCTGTAAGAAGTTATATTCTCAGCCAATGGATCCAGAAGGATTTGTTGATAAATCTTTAGATGAACAGTGGTATCCAGAGAAGGATTATCACGTACTTTACGCTGCAGAGATCGAACAGATCCTTGTAAGAAAAGATTCATAAAAGAATATATAAGGCAGAACCGAAGATACGGGCTCTGCCTTTCGTACAAAGTGAAAAGGATGAAGGAGGAAATATCATGGCAGAATCAATGTCAGGTTTAGCCAGATCCCACCGATGTACAGAGGTAAGCAACAAACTTATCGGAACAGAAGTCACTGTCATGGGATGGGTACAGAAACGAAGAAATTTAGGAAGTCTTATATTTGTGGACTTAAGAGACCGCTCAGGAATCTTACAGTTAGTTTTTGATCAGGAAGTATTATCTGAGGAAGACTATAATAAGGCAAACTCTTTAAGAAGTGAGTATGTCGTTGCAGCAGTAGGTACTGTAGAGAAGAGAAGTGCAGCGATCAACGAGAACTTGAAGACAGGAGATATCGAGATCAAGGTACATACATTACGTATCTTATCAGAATCAGAAACTCCTCCATTTCCAATTGACGAGAATCAGACAGTCAAAGATGAACTTCGTTTAAAATACCGTTATCTTGATCTTCGAAGACCAAATCTTCAGAGAAACTTACGCATTCGTAATGATGTAACAAGAATGGTACGTAACTTCTTAGGGGATGAAGGATTCTTAGAGATCGAGACACCAGTTTTAGGAAAGAGTACACCAGAAGGAGCAAGAGATTATCTTGTACCAAGCCGTGTACATCCAGGAGAATTTTACGGACTTCCACAGTCACCACAGCTGTTTAAACAGCTTTTAATGTGCTCTGGATTCGACCGTTACTATCAGATCGCAAAATGTTTCCGTGACGAAGATCTACGTGCAGACCGCCAGCCAGAGTTTACACAGATCGATATGGAACTTTCATTTGTTGATGTCGATGATGTGATCGATGTAAATGAACGTCTGTTAAAGAAGATCTTCAAAGAAGTATTAGATATTGATGTACAGCTTCCTATGCTTCGCATGACTTATAAAGAAGCAATGGACCGTTTCGGATCTGATAAACCAGATATGCGTTTTGGAATGGAACTTACGAATGTATCCGATACAGTTGCCGGATGCGACTTTATGGTATTTAAAGGAGCATTAGAGAATGGTGGATCCGTAAGAGGATTAAACGCTAAAGGTTTAGGAGATCTTGGACGTAAGAAGATCGATGGATTCGTTGACTACGCCAAAGACTTCGGAGCGAAAGGACTTGCATATATTCAGTTAAAGAGCGATGGAACAGTGAAATCATCTTTCGCTAAATTCATGAAAGAAGAAGAGATGGATGCACTGATCAAAGCAATGGATGGACAGGCAGGAGACTTATTACTATTTGCCGCAGACAAAGACAAAGTTGTCTTTGATGTACTTGGTAACTTAAGACTTCACATTGCGAAACAGTACGATATGATCGACAAATCCCAGTATAAGTTCTTATGGGTTACAGAATTCCCATTACTTGAGTGGAGCGATGAACAGAATCGTTACACAGCAATGCATCACCCATTTACGATGCCATTTGAAGAAGATCTTGAATTCATTGATGAAAGACCAGGAGATGTCCGTGCGAAAGCATACGATATCGTATTAAATGGTACAGAACTTGGTGGTGGATCAATCCGTATCCATCAGGATGATATTCAGGAGAAGATGTTTGAAGCTCTTGGATTTACAAAAGAAGATGCTTACAACCGTTTTGGATTCTTATTAGATGCATTCAAATTTGGAGTACCACCACATGCTGGTTTAGCTTATGGTCTTGACCGTCTTGTTATGTGGTTAACAGGAGAAGACAGCATTCGTGATGTCATCGCCTTCCCGAAAGTAAAAGATGCTTCCTGCCTGATGACACAGGCTCCAGGACCGGTTGATACATTACAGCTAGAAGAACTTGGAATTGAACTTTCAACACCAGAGGAGGAATAATCAGATGGAGAAAATGTTATTTAGCGGTGTTCAGTCTAACTCTGAAGTTGCACTGATCGCAATCAAAGGAATCAAAAACCAGCCAGGAATCGCAGCAAAAGTTTTTGGTGCCATTGCAGAAGAAAAAATCAACGTGGAACTGATCCTTCAGTCCATCGGACGTGGAGAGAATAAAGATATTTCTTTCGTTGTAGCACAGGATGAAGCAGATCATGCCGTTGAAACATTAAAGAAAGCATTTGATGAAGCAGATTACGAAGATATCATCAGTGATAAAGAAGTCGGAATCGTATCTATTGTCGGAGCTGGAATGATGTCTAATAGCGGAGCAGCTTCTAAGATGTTTGAAGCACTGTATAATCGTGGAATTAACATTCATTTAATCTACACATCAGAGATCAAGATCACTGTTCTGATCAAAGAGAGTCGTGTAGAACGTGCAGTAGAAGCATTAAAAGAACAGTTCCAGGAATAATCAGATAGATCAGGCAATCGAATGATCATAAGAACAAGACACAATATACGAGACACAATATTATTTTACATAAATATATAAAGGAGAAAACAATGTTTGATTTTAGCGAAGTAAAGAACTACGATCCAGAATTAGCAGAAGCAATGGAAAACGAATTAACAAGACAGAGAACAAATCTTGAGTTGATCGCATCAGAGAACCTTGTTTCCAAAGCTGTTATGGCTGCAATGGGAAGTCATTTAACAAATAAATATGCAGAGGGATATCCAGGAAAACGTTACTATGGTGGATGCCAGTATGTAGATGTGGTAGAAGATCTTGCAAGAGAACGTGCCAAAGAATTATTTGGATGCGAATATGTAAATGTACAGCCACACTCTGGAGCACAGGCAAACATGGCAGTATTCTTCGCAGTATTGAATGTCGGAGATACATACATGGGAATGAGCTTAGACCACGGTGGACATTTAACACACGGAAGCCCAGTCAACATGTCTGGTAAGAACTATCACTGCGTACCATACGGAGTTAATGATGAAGGATTCATCGATTATGATGAAGTAGAAAGAATCGCATTAGAATGCAAACCAAAGATGATCATTGCTGGTGCAAGTGCATACGCAAGAGCGATCGACTTCAAACGTTTCCGTGAGATCGCTGACAAAGTTGGGGCAGTTTTAATGGTGGATATGGCTCATATCGCAGGATTAGTAGCTGCAGGATTACACCAGAGCCCAATCCCTTATGCTCATGTAACAACAACTACAACACATAAGACATTAAGAGGACCTCGTGGTGGAATGATCATGTGCAGCAATGAAGTGAACGAAAAATACAACTTCAACAAAGCAATCTTCCCAGGAATCCAGGGTGGACCATTAATGCATGTGATCGCTGGTAAAGCTGTAGCATTCAAAGAAGCATTAGACCCATCATTCAAAGAATATATGACACAGGTTGTGAAGAATGCAGATACTCTTGCAAATGCACTGATCGAAGAAGGATTCGATATCGTATCTGGAGGAACAGACAACCACTTAATGTTAGTAGATCTTAAGAAATATGATCTGACAGGAAAAGAAGCTGAAAAAGTACTGGATTCTGTACATATCACATGTAATAAGAATACTGTACCAAACGATCCAAAATCTCCATTCGTAACATCAGGACTTCGTCTTGGAACACCAGCTGTTACAACTCGTGGACTGAAAGAAGACGATATGAAAGTGATTGCAAAAGCTATTCGTCTGACATTATTAGACAAGAAACTTGATGAAGCAAACGAATTAGTATTAGGATTAACAGAAAAATATCCACTCTATGAATAATCCATCACAGAGTCGTATTTGGAGGCAGAAATCAATATGAGGATTACAAAGAAACAAGGGGGAATCATAGGAGGTGCCGTAGCGGTTGTTTTAATAGCAGCCGCTATCGGTGTCCATGCCCATTATCAGAACCGTTGGTATCCGGGGAGTACATTTAACAAGGTTGATGTGTCAGGAATGACATACGAAGAATCAGTGAAGAAAGTAAAGAAATCCATTGATTCTTACAAGTTAAAGATCAAGGGAAGAAATAACGGACAGGAAGTGATTTCCGGTAAGGAGATCGATCTTGCATTTAAGACAGAATCACATGTAAAGGATGCTTACAAAAAGCAGCACAGCCAAAGTGTATTTTCAACGATCTTTGGTGGCAAAAAAACCAAAGTGACAGCAGTTGCATTATCAGAGCAGAAATTAAAGGCCAAATTAAAACAATCCGTTTTGATCAAAGGCAGTGATACATATAAGATCACAAAACCCGTGGATGCAACGATCGTATATTCTGCAGATAAGAAATACGGTGTAATCCAGAAGGAAGATGAAGGAAATTACTTAAACCGTAAAGCATTTTATGACGCAGTAGAGAAATCCATAGAGTCTTTAAGTAACACACTGAATCTGACAGATGAAAAGAAGAATCCGGACGTCTATAAAAAGCCTGGTCTGTATCATGATGATGAAGAATTAAAACAGATGCAGACAACCTATAATGAGTATTTATTACATTTCATTCAGTGGGATATGGGCAATAATGTCAAAGAAACATTAGGTCCAGATGCGTTAAAAGACTGCATCAAAGTAAACACAAAGAGACATACTGTAAAATTAGATCAGCCTGCCGTCGAGAAATGGTTAGAAAGCTTTTGCTTAAAATACAAGACACAGGGAATCGCAAGAACATTTAAGACACATTCTGGCAAGAAGATCAAAGTCAGTGGTGGAGACTATGGATGGCGTATTGATTATGATAAAGTTATCGCACAGACAATGAAAGCGTTAAAGAAAGCACCAGAAGAATCTGCGATCAAAGCCTATGAGAAAGACCCTTCCAAGGAGAATGAACAGGCTTTACTTACAAGCTTAAAACCAGTCTACAGCCACAAAGGATATCGTATGGATTATACGAACAAGCAAAATGACTGGGATACACAAAACTACAGTGAAGTTGACCTGTCAGCACAGGAAGTTTTCGTCTACAAGAAAGGAAAACTTGTATTCAGCACAACCTGTATCACTGGAAAAGCAACACCAGATCGTATCACAAGAACCGGTGTTTATGACATCAAAGAGAAGAAACTTACAAAGACATTAACAGGTGCGGATTACAGTGTTCCAACAAGATACTGGACAAGGATCATGTGGACAGGAACCGGATATCATTACAGCAGCAGAGGAGACTGGGGAAGCTGGTCACCAACGTATTATAAGACGAATGGATCTCATGGATGTGTTAACTTAACATTATCAGATGCAAGATCTGTATATAACCTGACGAAGATCGGAGATCCTGTATTTATTCATTATTAAAAGAAAGAAAAAGAGGTTTCAATCAATGAGAAATCAATATGAAAAACAGGAAAAAGTATTATGGTATGCACAGATCATGATCTTTCTAGGTGCTTTGGCAACTTGGTTTAATCATATGGATATGCATACATTTTATACGATCAATATCATTTTATCAGTGATTTCAATCATTTCTCTGACACTGGATCGCTTTTATTTTAGTGAGAAGATCGGGCAGAAAGTACATAATTCTTATTCTGTTGCATATGGATTACTAGTGATCTTTACGTTACTACTGGTAATTTTGTATGCGGGGATATTAAAGATCGATCTGATCATGCAAGAAGAGACAAAGATGATCTGGGCATTAACACCAGCATTGAGCCTTCTTTGGAAGACGAAATTCATCGCCTTCCGTGAATGGGATCAGCGTTAGAAGAAAGAGTTTGTTGCTGAAGAACAGATTTATAAAAGGCTCTTGGCGTTATGCCGAGGGTCTTTTTAAACATTTCAGAGAAATAACTGCTGCCAGAGAAACCATACATCTTAGCGATATCTGTTATCTTTTTCTCATGTTTGATGATCTCAGACAAGCTCATATGAATACGAAGCTGATTCAGATAATCCACAGGACTTAGATGAACATTTCTTTGAAAGAGTCGGCAGCATTCACTATTGCTTAGATGGCAGTAAGAAGCAATATCAGCGAGTGTATGCTTTTGGTAGATCGTTTTAGTAAGATATATCATCACATCTTTCATACGTTCCAAATCTCTGGATTCTTTTAAGGATAGTTCTTTGGAGAGATTCACATTATGAAAGATATAATAAAAGATCTCGTTTACAAAATGGTTGATCTTCAATTCATAACCATCAACAGGACGGTCACAGATATCATTCATTTTGCGGATCATTTCAAGGATATATTTCTGCCAAGGGACTTTTGGAACGAACGTTAAAAATCCAAAAGAAGGATGATCGACCAGAGGTTTGATATATTTTTGATATAAAGGATTATCTTCTGTCTGAAAAAGAACAGAAGGGCAGATTCGGTAGATAACAAAGCGGCAGTCGTAAGACTGATATGCACAAGCGGAATGAATCTCCCCAGTGTTTAAAAAGAAACCTTCCCCAGAAGAAACCAGAAAAGCCTTCTGCCGGACACGAAATTCCATCATGCCAGAGAGAACATATATAAACTCAAATTCATCATCCCAATGAGGAAATAAAACCTGAGCAGGCATCTGTCGGATATCCAATACCTTGCGTTCAAATGAAACGGTTTTAGAAAGCGGAAGCAGTGGAAAATAAGTGATAGATGAATGGCAAATATCATAATTCATAGAAAAACCTCATAATATCAATATTGTTATAAAAAATGTCGAATTGTGTCATAATATAGTTTGATTTTACTATGATTGTTATAAAAATTCAAGAATAGAAAAGGCATTTTCACTGGAATGGCGATAAAATATCCAGTGAAAATGCCTGATAAAATGTCTGTGTTCTGTGATATTTGATAGAAAGAGCGAGTGCCTTAATAACCTAGAGATTCACCAACAAGGATCACTTTGACACGATCTTTCATCATTGCACTCTGACGTCTTGTCACAACGATCTGACTGCAGATGCAGGTATCACCATAACAGTCTCCACAACGTCCAGTCATAGAACAAGGAGTTTTCAGTCCGAGACGAAGAGTGTTTGGAGGGCTGGCAAAATTACGAACTCTCTTAATACCATCTTCCACATCATTGACAACTTTGTTCATACCAACGATCATGATCACATGTTTAGGACCATAACTTAAGCACGCAACACGGTTACCAGTTCCATCGATATTGATCAGTTCTCCGTCTAAGGTGATCGCATTAGAGCTCATCAGGAAATAATCAGATAAGACAGCCTTAGAAAAGATCTCACGCTGCTCATCAAAATTCTTTGCAACAGAACGATCGATCAGATGATAGTTTCCTTCCTTTAAGGCATCCATCAGCCCAATCTCAGAAACACTCATAGAACCACCCCAAGAAACAGAAGAACCCTCTTTGATATAACTAAGAGCCTGTTTTAGGGCGTCTTCCTTGGTTGCACAGAAAACACCATGCATATTTCTTTTTTCAAGTCCCTTGATAATTGTCTGTGCACGAAGTTTGGTTGCTTCATTTAAAAACATACTCATCATCCTTTCAGTATAAATTTTATGTGGAATCATGATTCTACAGATATGAATTCCACAAGAACTAGATTTAATTATATCATGTTTTCAATGGTTATGTTATAATATATCGTAAAACTTTTAGAAAGAGGTAATTTTTTGAAAGCACTATTTATCACAGAGAAACCAAGTGTCGCAAGAGAATTCGCAGCGGCACTGAATATAAATGCAAAAAACAGAGACGGATACATGGAAGGAGACAAGGCAGTCATCACATGGTGCGTCGGACATTTAGTTACCATGTCTTATCCAGACCAGTATGACCCTGCACTGAAGAAATGGGACTTAGAAACCATTCCATTTATTCCAGATACATTTAAATATGAAACGATCCCAGGAGTACAAAAACAGTTTGATATCGTATCTTCACTCCTTAATCGAGAAGACATTGATACGATCTACGTCTGCACTGACTCTGGACGAGAGGGAGAATACATCTACCGTCTGGTAGACCAGCAGGCCAATGTCAGCAAAGACAAGAAGAAAAAACGTGTCTGGATCGACTCCCAGACAAAAGAAGAAGTGATCCGCGGGGTAAAAGAAGCGAAAGACTTAAGTGAATACGACAACCTAGCAGCCGCCGCATACCTGCGAGCCAAAGAAGACTATCTGATGGGAATCAACTTCTCCAGAGTCCTGACACTCAAATATGGCTGGACACTTGGTAACTATTTAAATCAGAAACGAAGCTTAGTGGTAGCAGTCGGACGAGTGATGACCTGTGTTCTCGGAATGATCGTCAAGAGAGAACGAGAGATCCGTACCTTTGTGCCAACACCGTTTTACAGAATCTTAGGACACTTTGACTGCCAGGGATTTGAAGTGGAAGCCGAATGGAAAGCAGTGAAAGGATCAAAGTACTTTGAGTCCAAGAAACTATATAAGGATAACGGATTCCTAGACAAGAACAATGCACAGGAATTCATAAAATATTTAGAAGATGGAAGCAACAATGAGACGATCGTAGTATCCTCATCCAAACGACAGGAAAAGAAGAATCCGCCGTTATTATACAATCTGGCAGAACTTCAGAATGAATGTTCCAAACGATTCAAGCTAAGCCCTGATGAGACATTAAAAGTGGTCCAGGACCTATATGAAAAGAAACTGGTTACATACCCAAGAACCGATGCCAGAGTCTTATCCAGTGCGGTCGCCAAAGAGATTTATAAAAATATCGGGGGATTAAACAACTACACTCCATTATCAGGATTTGCAAATGAGATCATGCAAGGCAAGAAGTATCAGGGAATCATCAAGTCGAAATACGTGGATGACAAGAAGATCACCGACCACTATGCGATCATTCCAACCGGACAGGCAGTAGGCAGTTTATCAAGAATTTCAGAGATGGGACAGAAAGTCTACGATGTGATCGCCAGAAGATTCCTAAGCATTTTTATGCCGCCAGCTGTGTACTTAAAGATCAAATTAGAGACACAGACCAAAGGCGAAGCATTCTTTGCAAACTTTAAGATGTTAAAAGACCCAGGATATTTAAAAGTCACAGGAATGGGTGGACAGAAGAAAGAAGCCCAATTAACAGAAGAACAGATCCATGCGATCTCATCTTTGAAGAAAGGTATGCCTCTTCCAGTGAAAGACTATACGATCAAAGATGGAACGACATCCGCACCAAAACGATACAATTCAGGTTCCCTGATCCTTGCGATGGAAAATGCAGGACAGCTGATCGAAGATGAAGATTTAAGGGAACAGATCAAAGGAAGCGGGATCGGAACGAGTGCGACAAGAGCAGAGATCGTAAAGAAATTAGTGTCCAATAAATACATTGCATTAAATAAAAAGACACAGATCGTAACACCGACTTTAACCGGAGAGATGATCGTCAATGTTGTCAGTGCATCCATTGGATCACTCTTAAACCCAACCTTAACCGCAAGCTGGGAAAAAGGTCTTACTTATGTGGCAGAAGGAAGTGTCACAGAAGAAGAGTATATGCAGAAGTTAGACAAGTTTGTCACCCAGAAGACAAATATCGTCAAGCAAAATAACTTCCAGTATCAGCTCAGGCACTCCTTTGATCAGATCGCACCATATTATCAGAAGAAAAAATAAAATAACATTCATAAAAACACCTTCCATCACATATATTTGGATTATACCAAAATGGGGAGGTGTTTTTAAATTTATGAAAGAGGAAGAAATCTTAGGAATCCTTCCATTACATATCAGAACGATCATAAAGCAGGCAGACATCAACTGGGACGAACTTCAGGAAATCCGCCTGCGTATTCAAAAGCCAGTCATTTTAAAATACAACGCAAAAACCTGTTATCTATCCGAACAGGGAAAGATCACAACAAGAAAAGAACAATTACATATCGTAACCTCACAAGAGATCAGACAAGCCATGGAATATATCAGCAGCTATTCGATGTATGCATATATCGAACAGTTAAAACAAGGATTTTTAACGATCCGAGGCGGACACCGAGTTGGAATCTGCGGAACCATTGTCATGGATCATGACAAAGTCAAAACGATCCGACATATTTCCGGGTTAAATATCCGAGTCGCACATGAGGTGAAAGGGTGTGCGGACACCTTATATTCACGCTGCACCAGAATGGGGAAACTCATTCCAACGCTGATCATTTCACCACCCGGCTGTGGAAAAACAACTCTGCTTCGGGATATGATCCGAAAAATCTCTGATGAAGGACAGACCGTCGGGGTTGTCGATGAACGAAGTGAGATCGGAGCATGCTACCAAGGCGTTGCCCAAAATGATCTCGGGATCCAGACAGATGTCATGGATGCATGTGAAAAAGGACAGGGCATGAATATGCTGATCCGTTCCATGGCCCCCGATGTGATCGCTGTGGACGAGATTGGAAGCAAAGAAGATGTGGAAGCCTTATTTTTCTGTGCCTACCGTGGCTGCAGCATTCTTGCAACGGCCCATGGAAAGAACAAAGAATCGTTATCTAAGAATCCTTATATGCGGGAGATCATCAACAAAAAGATGTTTCAGCGCTACGTGATCTTAGAACAGCGAAACCAGCCAGGCTATATCGCACAGATCATGGATGAAAACGGGGTGGTTCTAAATTGATCAAGATATTAGGATCATTGATCGTGATCTTCGCAGGGATCGGATTTGGATTTCACAAAGCCGCAAAAGAACAAAAACGTCTGGAACAGGGAATTGCAATCAAACGAATGTTATACCTTCTGCAAGGAGAGATCCGCTATGGATTTACCCCACTTCCAGAAGCTGTTTTAAAAATATCGACAAAGACAGAAAAGGAATATCAGCCATTTCTAAAAAAGGTGGCAAAGCAGTTAGAGACACACAGCGAAGAATCTTTCGCTAAAATATGGCAACAGACCGCTGATCAGAAATTAAAACAAGTGATCTATGAACCAAAGTTTTATGAAATCTTAAAAAACATGGGTGAAACGATCGGATATCTTGACCAACAGATGCAGGAGAAAACGATCCTGCTGACGATCGAACAACTCGATGACCAGATCTTCCTTATGAAAGATCAAGTAGTAAAGAACTGCAAGATGTACCGAAGCCTCGGTATATCACTAAGCGTTCTGATCGTGATCATCTTACTATAAAGCAACTACCAGACATTTTTATGACAAGGAGGGGTTATGAGTGTCAATATCATTTTTCGGATCGCAGCCGTTGGAATTCTTGTAACGATCCTTGTGCAGGTCTTAAAACATTCCGGAAGAGACGAACAGGCATTTTTGATCACACTTGCCGGACTGATCCTTGTCCTTGGTTGGGTGATCCCGTATATCTATGATCTGTTTGAAAGCGTCCAGACACTTTTTACGATATCCTAGAGATTGGAGGCGGATACTAAGATGATAAAAGTCGCAGTCTTTGGGATCGTTGCAAGTCTGATCGCCATGAAGATCAAAACGATCCGTCCAGAGATCGCAGTCGTGATCGCAGTGATCTCAAGCATTCTTCTAGCAATGTATGGACTAAAACAAATGGAGGAAATACTAACTGTGTTTGAGATGATCCGGTCCTATTCAAAAATCCCACAAAGCTACTTCCAGATCCTTTTAAAACTGATCGGTATCTCCTTCATCTGCGAGTTTGCATCCAACATCTGCAAAGATGCAGGACAGGCATCGATTGCAAAGCAGATTGAGTTTGCAGGAAAATTAGCGATCCTGATCGTTGGACTTCCAGTCTTTGAATCGCTGCTTGGAACAATCCAGAAACTATTAGGAAATGGTACATGAAACAAAGAATATTCCTGCTAACCTTGCTATTTTTACTGATCCTTACAAGAACAAATGATATTTCAGCCAAAGAAACAAAACTAAACGAAGATATGTTTACCAATGTGGAAAACACCTTAAAAGACAAAGAGATCGATCTATCTTATACACAATTAGTAAAACAGCTGATCCACGGAAATGTAAAAGGTGTTCTGCATACGATCAAAACCAAAATGAAAGAGGTCTTTTTAAACCGTATGTTGATCCAAAAAGACTTGATCAGAGAAATCCTTCTGATCGCATTTACCGCAGCCATCTTTAAAAATCTGTCCGATTCCTTTTTTCAGCAAAGCACAGCCAATAGTGCATTTTATATTACTTATGTGATCCTATGCGGTGTCATGGTACATTCCTTTTTTTATTTAAACAAAACAGTGACGCAGCTTGTTACCTTAATGGCAGATTATATGAAAGGAATGATCATGGCATATTCACTGGCTGTTGTCTCAACTTCCGGGATCACGACATCAACGACAGTTTATGAATTCTATCTTCTGCTGATCTATGCAATGACAACCCTTACAAATGTTGTATTACTTCCGATGATCAAGATCTTATTTGTCTTAAAGATCATCAATCATATATCAAAAGAAGAACATTTTTCAAGACTATGTAAAACGCTCGAAGGTGTGATCAAGTTTTTGCTCAAAGGATTCCTAAGTGTATTGTTAGGAGTCCAGCTGATTCAGTCGATGATCCTTCCAGCCGTTGATTCCATGAAAAATACAGTTCTCCAAAAAGGAATGAGTGCCATTCCAGGAATCGGAAGTGGTTTGAATTCAGCCATGACCATGGTCATCGGTTCGGCAGTTGTGATCAAAAACAGCATCGGAGCCGTTGGGATCCTTGTACTGATCGTGATCATCGTCCCACCAGTCATAGAAATCACAGCAGTTGTTCTTACCTATCTGCTGGCAGGGATCATGATCCAGCCCATATCCGACAAAAGGATCACCGGAGCGATGGATGCAGTCATTCAAAGTGGGAAATTAATGCTTTCGATGATCTTTACGATGGCACTATTATTTATCCTGTCCGTGGCATTGATCGCATTCTCAACCAACGTTAATTATTATGCGGGGTAAGGATTATGGATTATCTGAAAATGATCATATTTTTTCTGATCTTAACAACACTGATCGATCAGCTCTGCGACAAAAGCATCTACCGTCCATACCTTCGGTTAATGACAGGATTTATGCTCATCTCCCTGATGATGCAGCCAATATCCTATTATTTATCCAACGAAGATATCGTGACACAGGCAATCTCAACAGCAGTCAAAGGAGAAAATAACCCTACATTTTTAGATGGTGCAAAAGAAGAAAAACAAAATCAAATCAAAGAACAGATCACAACATTATTTTCACAGTACGATCTCAAAGTATTAGACGTTGACTCAAAGGTAAATGAAAAAGGAACCATCGAGAAGATCGACATCAAAACAGACAAGCTTCGTCATACAAAGAAACTAAAAACCGCAATTTCAAACTTCTATAATATGAAGGAATCTAATATAAATATAAGTGAGTAGAAGAAATATGATAGAGAGGGAAAAACTACAACATCTGATCGAAAATATCGGCATTCCAAAACTTTGCCTGATCTTACTTCTTGGCATCAGCCTGATTATCGTAAGCATCCCATCCGGGAAGACAAAGAAGAACACACAAAGTAGTGAAACCACAGCAAAAGAAGATTCTACCGATCTCTATGTGAAAAAACAGGAGAGGCGATTGGTCAATGCATTAAAACATGTAGAAGGAGTCGGAAAAGTAAAAGTGATGATCACCGTTAATTCATCCAAAGAAGCTGTCGTAAATAAAGATAGTCCCTACGAACAAAGCAGCAGTGAAAAAGAAAAAACAGTCAAAGAAGATGAACAGACCGTCTTAGTCGAAGAAGACGGAAAAAAAGTTCCATACGTGATCAAAGAAGTAGAACCAGTCGTCGAAGGAGTGGTCGTCGTCGCCCAAGGCGGCGGGAATGATATTATAAAGAATCAGATCGTTGAAGCAGTTTCTGTGTTATTTCATATTTCATCTTATAAAGTAAAAGTCTTAAAAATGGAGGATTCCTAACAATGAAAAAAGTATTTCAGAAAAATCAGATGATCATCATGACCTTAGCGGTTGTGATCGCTGTTGCAGGGTATGTAAATTATAGTCAGAAATACGATCCGGCTGGGACGAAGAATAGTAAGACGAAGACAGTTTCAAAGAATGTGGCAAAAGAAAGTGCGGCAGCAGTAACCGATGATGTGACCGATGTTGGAGAAGCGGTGCTTACAAATGCTCAGGTTAGTAATTATGTGGCGAAAGCGAAACTTGAGAGGGAGCAGACACATAGCAAGGCGAAGGATACACTGGAGGAGATTATTAAGGATCAGACAGTGAAAGATAGTGTGAAGCAGGATGCAGTGGATAAACTGGCGATGCTGTCAGAACAGATGGAGATGGAGACGGCAGCGGAGAATCTGCTAGGGGCTAAGGGATTTTTGAATAGTATTGTTACGATTACGAATGGGAAGGTGGATGTGTTGGTGAATAAGAAGGATCTGTCTAAGGTTGAGAGGAGTCAGATTGAGGATATTGTTGTTCGGAAGGTGGGGTGTCAGTTGGGGGATGTGGTGATTAGTTCGATTAAGGTGGAGGAGTAGGGGATATTATTAGTTTAGAAATATAAAATAGAGCTTCGTAAAGAGGCTCTATTTTTGTCGCTTTTTGAGCGACCATTAAGATTTTGGAGAAAGGTAAAATATATGTATGCATCGTAATATGATTACTTGGAGTAATAGTCTTATAAGGGTATAAAAAAATGATCTATAGGTTTGAAAAAATAGACCAAAAGTGCTATACTATCTATATAAATTGTTCGACAAAAAAGTATAGAATTGTGCGCGACAATTCTATATTATTCATTTTCAGACGAGAGAAAAGAGGGCATTTCATGGCAATTTCATATAATAATCTATGGAAACTATTGATTGACAAAGAAATGAACAAAGGCGATTTGTGCAATAAAGCTAAAATTAGTAAAGGTACTATGGCTAAAATGACAAATAATGAACCGGTTACACTTACAGTTATTGAAAAAATATGTGATGCTCTTCAATGTGATATTGGGGATGTTGTTCAAATAGCAGATATTAACAAGGATAGGAGATGATTACATGAGTGAAGCTTTATTAGATAAAAAATTTGGATATTGGCAAAATCAGCTTCTTGACTTGGGGAAACGAAATAAAATGATAAACTACAGGGAGACTAAGAGAGCAACACTTAAGTTGATTGAACCTGAGTTTGAAGAATTATTCAATAGAATTGCAGTAAATGAAGAAGAGTTAACTTTTCAGAGTCCTGTTGATAAAAATTCAGATATTAGAGCTTATTCTGTATTGTCATTATTAGAAACTCTGTCTTGTCCTATACCTGTTAATATTGGAGATATAAAAGCAAATGGAAGTATTTTAGAGAGACAGAAGACTTTGAAACAGATGAGATCTAAGTCAAGACTGGCTTTAGATGAGCAGGGAACAAATATTTTATACTTGGTATCAGGCTTTGTAGAGTGGAAGGAAAAGAATGATACATCGTCGCCATGGATAAAATCACCTCTAATTTTGGTACCAGTTTCTTTGGTGCTGGAATCAATAAATACACCGTATATATTAAAAAAATATGATGATGACATAGTTGTAAATCCAACATTAGCATATTTGTTTGAACGCGATTATGGCATAACACTTCCAACATTTGATCCAGATGAAGAATCTCTTAACGAATTTATGAATAGTATGGAGAAACTGGTTGATAGAAAAGGTTGGAGAGTAATTCGCGAAAATAGTTTAGGTCTGGTATCTTTCTTAAAAATAAATATGTACAAGGATTTGTGCAATAATGAAGATAATGTAAAGAGTAATCCTATCATCCGTGCGTTTGCTGGAGAAGATAGTGACTTGGATGAGATACCAGAGGAACTTTATAATTATAATCATGATAGTGTTCCGTCGATAGACAGATATCAGGTTGTTAACGCTGACTCTAGCCAGCAAGATGCAATATTGTTATCACAAAAAGGCGTAAGTTTTGTTATGCAAGGACCTCCTGGAACCGGAAAAAGCCAGACGATAACAAATATTATTGCACAAGGACTGGCAGATGGTAAGAAGATTTTATTTGTATCTGAAAAAGCAGCCGCACTAGAAGTTGTTTATAAACGTCTTTCAGAAGTGCATTTGGATGATTTTTGTCTGGCATTGCATAATTATAAAGCAAATAAAAAAGAAGTTTTAGATGAACTTGCGAAAAGCCTTGAGTTAAGTTCGATTAAGGTTAAAGCAGAGGAAACTGCCAAACTGATAGAGTTAGATACATTAAAGGAATTTCTGGGACAATATGTGTCTGATATTCATGAGGAAAAAATGCCGCTAGAAATGAGCCTCTATGAAGTATATGGGGCTTTAGTGGCATTAGATGATACAATAGAATTACCCTTGGAACTTAAATCAATAGAGAATATGACAAAAGATCAAGTAAACAGGCTTGGTCTGCTTGTGGCGGATTTTGATAAGGCAAAAAATAATTTAGGGGAACAGTGGTATAAGAATCCGTGGAATGGAACAAATATAGTAAATGTAACATATGATTTAACCAATCAAATAAATGAAAAACTGACGCATACATTACACAATATAAAAAGTGTTATTGATGATTTCGAAAAGATTGATAATACGGATAATATGCAGGCAATTGCAAATCTTGAGAATATTTCTGTGTATTTGGAATTAATTAAGAAATGTTCAGAGAGTGAAGCGATTCCAACTGGATGGATTGATGATAATGATATATTGAGCAGAGCCCAGACTACAGCAAAAGAACTGGCTGAAAAGGAAGCTGCTGTAATTAGTAATAGAAAATATATGGATGAACTTTTTACATCAGGCTTCTATTTGATTGATGCTGAAAGTAAATTAGACAAAATTAAAAAAATAAAAGAAATCATAGAATCAAATCTGACAATTGAAAAGTACGATTGGAATAGATATGTACTTGAAGTAACTGAAAAAGCAAAATCAATTAACAACTTATATGAAGCTTTTGATAGAATTTTACATGAAATTGACGAGTTCTGTGATTCTATAAAAGTGCAGCATCCGGATTCCATTTGTGATTTGTATGGCAAATACAGATTACATAGAATCCTTGATGAAAAATATTTAGTAGATGACAAGTGGTTTGAAACTAGTACAGAGAAATGCACTCAGACAATAGAAGAATATAGTACATTGAGTTCTCAGTTATCTACGATTAAAGGGCTAATAGCAACAAGCAGTAAATTAGAGATAATAGAGGGAATTAGGGATAATTTCAATATTACAGAGGTAGCAGGATATGAACAAATAAACGAGTATAATTTCAATGAACTAAACAAATGCATTGAAGAAAAAAATAAAAAATATCTTACTATTAAGAAAATATATGAAGAAATTCAAAGCTCTGTGGGAGATAAAGTTGCACATGTAAGGAAACTGCCGGATAGGTTTGAAGAAATTCAGAGATATATAAAAATTTGTAATTTGCTTGTCAGAGACATATTACCGGGAACAGGATGGTCTGATGATCAGCAGAATGATATTTTTAATGAAAAATATGAATTGTGCATTGAAAAGACAAATACATACAGCAAATTAAAAAGAGAAGTTGAGGAAGAGTGGAATGATGAAGTATTCCAATTAGCATATATGGAATTGCTGGGGCGTTTTCGTTCGGAATATCATGGCTTCTTTAAGATATTTAAAAAATCATATCGGGAAGATATGAAATTATTAAAAGGTTTATATTGCGCTAACTCTGCTTCATTAAAGGAAACAGATGCTATTATTTTGATGCTTGAAAAAGTGCAAACAATCAAAGAAATTGAAAAGTGGTTTATTGAAAATGATGAGATGTTACGGAAGATTATGGGCGGAAAATTCTGTGGCATTAATTCCAACTTTATGCAAATCAGAGAGGATAGAAAAGCATATAGGGAATGTTATTCATTGGATGATGTTGGCTCAAAATTACTAATTTATATTGAAAAATATAATAATGATGATAGGAATTATTTCCTCGTTGCAAGCGATTTGTTGAATAAATTATATATGTCAATAGGTGAGCTGGGCTTAAACAGCATTTTTGAAGAACAAACTATTTCGTCAGCATTGGGGGATATATCTAATGAACTGGATGATTGGAATAGAGTGTATAAGTTGTATGATGATATTAAAATATTGCTCCTACAATCAGAGAATATTACTATTTCAGAACTTAATGCATTAATTGAACAGATTATACAATATGACAAAGTGAATGAAGAAAAGCAAAATACAGAGAAAAAATTGCGACAATTCTTAGGAGACATCGCCAATAAGGATATGAGCAATTTGAAGGAAATTAAGCTTGGAATCGAAGCTGTTGATGCGTTAAAGGCTATGTTTGATAAAGTTCCGGATGAAGTGAGAAATATGATGAGTGCACCAGATCATCCATTGAAATTAGAGTACTCAGAGGAATCAACAAGAAATATTGTTGAAGATTTGTGTGGAAAGTTATCAGGTGTAGACATTGCAAGCATCAGATGTGACGAACTTCAAAAACAAGTAGAAAGCTTATTATATAATTGTGATGAATTGCAGAGTGAAAATGAGACTGTATTGTCTTTTGTTAAACCTGAAACCGAAAAAGTTGATGTTATAGAATGTTTGGGAAAATTGCAGAGTGAACAGAAATTCAAAAAAATGTTATCTGAGAATCAGACAGTGTATAAAAGCATATTTGGCATTTTATTTGATGATCAGAAAACAAACTTGGATAATATAATCACATTGGTTGATAACTGTTTGAAAATAAAGGAGTTAGCAAACCAGTTACAATGTGGGAAATTATTTATCAAGAATGTGTTAGGCTGTGATACATTAGGAATTTCACATGGAAAAATTGAGAACGATATAAAGAATCTACTCAATTGCGAATCTGAATACAAATGGATCTGCAGTTTATTTGATGAAACAGTCGATTTTATGGGTATGGATTTAAAAAGGCTTTTTGTGAGATGGACAAATTGTGTAGAAAAGCTGGCAACCTTAGATACATGGATTGATTTCCGTGACAGTAGAAAAAAGTGTTGTGAAGCCGGACTTGAGTCCTTTGTTACGGGAGCAGAAGATTCATATTATAAAGCTGGAACATTAGTGAATTGCTTTATGAAAATGTTTTATTTAAAGTGGATCGAAGTTAATTGTTTAGGAGATGATGCGGTTGCACAATTTAGGGCACGTATACAAGAAAGTAAAATTGAAAGATTTTGTGAATTAGATGATCATCAGTTGCCGGTTGCTCAAATGCGTATTAGGGAAAAGCTGATCTCCGATATGCCTAATAGAAATAATTTTAATCGTGCGACAGATGAAATGGGAGTATTGTTACATGAATTAAATAAAAAAAGAAAGATTATGCCGTTAAGGAAATTATTCAAGACAATTCCAAATCTGCTATTGAAATTAAAACCTTGTTTGATGATGTCACCATTGTCGGTTTCATATTTTCTGGAAGCAGAGACATATAAGTTTGATATGGTAATATTTGATGAGGCATCACAGATATTCCCTCAAGATGCAATAGGTGCAATTTGCAGAGGAAAGCAGGTGATTATTGCTGGAGATAGCAAACAGTTACCACCTACAAGCTTTTTTGCAGCAAGTACCAATAATACAGATGGAGAATATGATTCTGATGAGGAAGAGGATGATGTTATATATGATTCAATTCTGGAGGAAGCAACCAATAGTCTGCCAAATAGATCTTTATTATGGCATTACAGAAGCAGAAATGAAGATTTAATTGCATTTTCTAACCAGGAAATCTACAAAAATAAATTGATAACATTTCCTAGCAGCAATACTGTAGTAGCAGATTCAGGGGTTGAATATGTGTATGTAGAAAATGGAACTTATTCAGGCAGATGTAATATTCAAGAGGCAAATAAATGTGTTGAACTTATAAAAGAACATATAGATAAGCATGATGATCGTTCTCTTGGAATTATTGCGTTTAGTGAGAAACAGCAATCAACTATTGAAGAAGCTGTTCAAAAATTTAGGGAAAGAAATCCAAGGTATGAAAAATTCTTTTCTGAAGACAAAGAAGAACCATTTTTTATAAAAAATCTGGAAAATGTACAAGGAGATGAACGTGATACCATTATTTTCAGCATTTGTTATGCAAAAGATCCTAATGGAAGAATGTATATGCGTTTTGGTCCATTAGGTCATCAAGGTGGAGAAAGAAGATTAAATGTTGCCATAACAAGGGCAAAGCATAATATAAAATTGGTTGGCTCAATTATGCCATATGATATCGATTTAAGTAAGACAAAATCAGAGGGCATAAGGATGCTTAAAGATTATATAGAATTTGCTATAAAAGGCAGTGCGGTATTGCATCCGCATAAGAGTTTCAATGTATTATATGAAACAGATGAGTTCTGTAATGGTGTTGCAAGATTCATTACAAGTAAAGGGTATCACGTTAAACAATATGTTGGAAACTCAGACTACAAAATTGATATAGCAGTTGAACATCCGAAATATCCGAGGTGCTATGTGGCAGGAATTGAATGCGATGGAAATTCTTATTATATGGCTAGGACAATCCGAGATAGAGAACATCTGAGGAAGTCAGTTCTGGAACAGATGGGATGGAAGATGTTCAGGGTATGGTCAACAGAATGGATAAATAATAAGGTTGGCGAGCAAAAAAGATTATTGGATTTTATTGAAAATGCAATTAATACCTATCAAGAATCTGCCAATAAAGAAAAAGTATCTTTTCCGGAGAAAAAAGAGGAAAGTGTAGAAGTGGAGTTCTTGCAGAAAACATCTGTTGAACCATCTAAACTAAACTTTCCGTATTATCGCATAGGAGACTGGAGAACTGCTGTATTTGATTATAACAAGGGTAATTTAGAAAATTTGTCTGCAAGAATCAGAGCAGTTGTTGAAGTAGAACAACCGATACATTTAGATTTATTGTATCGTAGATTAGCAAGCGCATTCGGAAATGAAAAAGCGACGAAGCCAATCAGATATACAATTGACCAAGCATTAGAGAATGTTATGGCAAATGAAGTTGTAATAGAAGATGGCTTTGTACGTTTTAAGACATTTACAGATGTAAAAGCAAGAATTCCTAATGGTGCACAAGATAGAAACATTGAGTATATTTCCAAAATGGAAATTGCAGATGCCATGATGACAGTAATAAAGCATTCATATGGAATTGACAAAAAGGCATTGTGTGCAGAAGTAACAAGCATTTTTGGATATGACAGAATGGGACCTAAAATAGCAAAAGCAATGAATGATACTATTGATTATATGATGCAGAATAATATGGTTACTATTATGGATGGGAAAATGCATATTAAGTAAGGAGAATTTGAAATGGCTAATGAAACGCAGATTAATAGAGAAATCGCAGAAAATAACGCAACTGTAATAAATCCGGCATTAAATCCGAGCAGCAATGCAACTGTAATAAATGCTGAGGTGGCAGGAATATCTTCTTCAATTGCAGCGGGTAGTGTCTTATGCGGAAAGTACTCTGTTATTAAAAAAATGGATATTGTTACAGGCGAAGCTGATTTATATTTAACTGAATATGAAAATAATCAGTATGTTGCAAAGGTATATAGGAGAAAAGTTGCTATAAAGCCGGAAATTGCAAATAAACTTAAGAATACCAGATCTAAGTATGTTGCTGCAATTTATGAAACAGGAGAGATAAAAGGGCATTCTGTTGAAATAATTCCGTACTATAAATATGGCAGTCTACAAGGAAGAAAATATACATTTGAGCAGTTAAAGAATGATATCATACCAAGCCTTAATGAGGGGTTAAAGGTATTGCATGATAATGGTATTTTACATAAAGATTTAAAGCCATCGAATATCATGGTAGGGGATAATCAGAAAGATGTTGCTATTATTGATTTTGGTATCAGTTCAGTAAGAGAGGACAATAATACTATTATTGTAACAAAAACTGGAATGACACCAGAGTATTCAGCGCCGGAAACATTCCGCAATTTATTTTTGGAAGAGTCAGATTATTATTCATTGGGAATAACATTGTATGAGTTGTTCTGTGGATATACTCCATATAACAATATGGAACAAGATGCTATCGAACAGTATATATCAGTACAAAGAATACCATTTCCTGATGATATGCCAGTAGAATTACAGAATTTGATTGCAGCATGTACATATTATGACATTACAAATCGTAAGAATAAATCAAATCCTAACAGAAGATGGACATATGAAGAGGTCAAAAAGTGGTGTGAAGGAGTTAAACAAGTTATTCCAGGGGAAGGAATTGGTAACTCTAAGGTAGGCGATATGAACCCATATAAATTTATGGGTGAAACATATGTAGAAGTATCTGAACTTACAAAGGCTCTTGCCATAAACTGGAATGAAGGAAAGAAACAATTGTTTAGGGGAATTTTGTCTGGATTTTTTAAGGCTTGTAATCCTGAAATTGCTGGCTTTTGTATAGATGCAGAGGAAGAAGCAACTCGTGTAAACGGACGAGATGACATGATATTCTGGAATCTGTTGTATAAATTAAATCCTCAGACTACAGATTTTTACTGGAAAGGACATATATATCAGGGATTGCCAGCTCTTGGAAGAGAAGTTCTTGAAAAACTCTGGGAACATGATTCAAGTAGTGAAAATTATTATCATGATATACTTAGTGAAAAAATGCTTTCAAAATATGTTGAAATAAAAGCTGGAAAAAATAAGGCACTTTCAGAAGCTGTAAAAGGTTTGGAAGACGGGGATAAATTAGCTGATAGTCCACGTCTGAAAAAGAAAAATCTATATTTAATGGCATATTTGTTATCAGGACAAAAACTTATGCAGTTTGATGGAAAAGAGTTCAGAACTGTTGGAGAGTTTGCGAATTATATGAAGTCTCTATTAGATGATTCATATGATAAGTTTGAAGAGGCGTGCCATAGACTTATAGATTATGATGATAATTTGGATGTGCAATTTGAAAGCTGGCTGTTAGCATTGGGAAAAAAGAAAGAGTTAAATGCTTGGAGAGAGGCTATACAAGGATAATCAGGAAAGGTTGGTGATATATTGAGTCATATAGTGAATTAAGCAAAAGAATATCGGAAATAGAAGAAAAATCATCATATGATTTGTTATAGGAGTGATATTAAATGAGTGGACCAAAATCAGCGAGATATACACTTACTCCGGAACAACGGAGAATATTAGCGGAAGCAAGAGAACGAGAACGAAAGACAAAGAGAGAATTGGACAAGCTGCAGCAGCATAGAGGAGAGCTTGCAACATTAAAAGAAAGACTCAGCACTGCAACAACAAGCATTGATATGTTGGTAGACAGAATTGGAGATGGAAATGAAGTACAAAGGAGTATTCAAAACTCAATATCACAAATTGAGACGATTATACAAGAATCTGCTGGTTTAAGTAAACAAAGAGGATTAGAAAAACTGCAAGTATTTAATTCCAAAGTTAAAACAGTAGAAGAAGTTGCAAGGAAAATTGTTGCACAATATGAAAGCCAAAGTAATGAAATAAATGCTGTATTGTCAAAGAATATAGAGGATAGCATTACTGATGGTATGTTGATAAGAATAGATGATGAAATTGTAAATCCTCAGAGTTATTTAGAAAGTCAAATAGCAAAAATCAAAGATACATTGCATGAAATACAAAGCTCTAATGTCAGTTCTGATTTGCAAAAAGAAGGTATTATCATTTTAGAAAGAGCGCAGAGAATAACAGACGACAGTTTTATTGATAATTATTATGCTATGACAGTTCTTCCATATATAAAAAGATGTAAGGCGTATGAAGAACAGATCAAAGAATATGGAGAAGAATTTGATGAACTTGCATCAAAACATAGATATTATAGTGAGTATTTAGGAATGCCTGTGATTTCATTTACTTTCTCAATGGATTCTTTGAATTCTTTAAGACGTGAAGTTGCAGAACTGGAATCGCAAAGTGCAAAAATAGAAGAACAGCAATATATATCAGAGAGCTTGAATCAGGTTATGCGTGATATGGGCTATAATGTGGTAGGAAGCAGAGAGGTGGTTAAGAAGAGTGGAAGAAAGTTTCGAAATGAACTATACCATTTCTCCGAAGGTTCAGTTGTTAATGTTACATATGCGGCTAATGAGCAGATATCAATGGAATTAGGTGGAGTAGACACTTGTGATAGAGAACCTTCTGAAGAGGAAAGTTCTGTATTGTGTGATGAGATGGTGGAATTTTGTGATGAATTTCCAGAAATTGAGAGGAGACTTAAAGAAAAAGGTGTTGTATTGATGAATAGGATTTCTATGTTACCACCAGCAGAAGAATATACACAAATTATAAATGTAAGTGATTTTAATATGACAGAAAAAGTTGATGTGCTTGAAACTGCTAGCAAAAAACAGACAGAGACAAGAAAACAGGTATTAAGAAAAGAGTGATTATATGGAAAAGTTCAAGATATGTCCGGTATGCGGTATGCATAACAAACCCAATATGATTGAATGTATTGGATGCGAGACTGACCTGACAAGTGTAAAAGCTACTGATGAAGCGACTGAACAGGCAAAAATTACTGCTCAGGAGAATACTTCTGAAAATGTGGAAGAAAAATATGTAAGAATCTGCGATTGTGGGTGCATAAATTCAGCTACAGCAAAGAAATGTATTGAGTGTGGAGAAGACATTTCGGATATTGCACCAATATTACAAAGTGAGAATAATACTTGCAAATATGTAATGACATCGTTAGATGGAGAATATGCATATGAAATTAAAGATGGAACTGCGATATTAGGAAGAGAAAATGAAATGAAAGAATATCTTGCGGATAAAGCATATGTAAGCAGACAGCATGCCAAAATTATGAAAGATGACGACAAGGTTTATATAGAAAATCTTAGCAATACAAATTTTACTTTTGTAAATAATCAAAAGATAGTTGAAAAAACAGAGTTGCATGTAGATGATGAAATAGGTTTAGGTGGAAATGAAACAAATGGTAGCAGACAATCAGGGGCTGCATATTTGATATTGAGGAATGTTTAATGTATATAGCAAGAATCCTTTATCCTGTAAAGGTGCTTGGACCTGGAAATAGAATTGGAATATGGTTTGCTGGATGTCATCATAAATGTAAAGGTTGTAGTAATCCGGAACTTTGGAAAGCTGATGAAAAATATTTTGTTACGATTGAGCAAGTTGAAAAATTGATACGTACTGTAGCGGTAGGACATGAAATTGATGGGTTTACGATTACTGGAGGCGATCCTGTGGAACAGGCAGACGAACTGACAAATTTATTGACACGAGTAGCAGACATTTCACAAGATGTTATTTTATATACAGGTTACCAAATAAAAGAATTGACAAGTGAAACACAAATAAAATTATTAGACAGAATATCAGTGCTAATCGATGGCGAATATAAGGAAGAACTGAATGATGGGGCATTTCTCAGAGGATCATCTAATCAAATTATTCATATATTAAATGATCAGTATTGCGATAAGTATGAAAAATATATTAGAGGAAATCATAATGAAATTCAAAATTTTATGATAAATAATGAGGTTATATCGGTTGGCATTCATAATAAAGAATTTAGATTTTAAGGAGGATATATAAATGGGCAATTTTACTCCTAAGTGGCAAAAGGAACTTGATATTTTTGACAGAATAAAGCCAATTGTAATATTAGAAGGTAATGTGCTGGATAAATATCAATATTCCGGAGATGACGGTATGCAACAGGGTAGTATATTGAGACTAACCGAGTATTTGCATTATCATTTAAAAAATGAAGGATATCAGAATATTGTATTCTACGATAGTATTAGGGGATTTTATAATAATTGTGAAGAAGGATATATCCAGAAATTTGCACGGTTAGTACAGACTAATGTATCTGACGGTTGTATTTCGGCAGAGTTTAGAGGACGAAATGCAACTGCGGCAAGACTTACAAGAACAGCTATAACGCAGAACCAAGAGGCTACTACTGTAATAATGGATTTTGCATCAAGATATATAACTTCGCCGGATAATATGGAGCAGTCTGAAGTTGACAGCTTTACCGTATTAATGCAAGCCTCTTTAGAGGGAAAAGATGTAAAAACAGAACAGGGAATTTTAAAAAATCTGGTCATACTTATTGTTAATAAAATTAATGATATACCGGCATGGTTTTATTTGGATAATCCGAATGTAAAAACAATAACATTAAGAACTCCTGAAAAGGAAGAGAGGGAATTGCTTGTAAAAGGCGACAATTTTCCAACCTTTTTTGCAGGTGATATTTATGTAGATGAGTTTCCATACTATAACGAAAATCCAAGTGAACTTGAAAAGATTCAGGATAGATTTGTTGCATTGACCGAAGGATTCAGTTTTACAGAATTAAATGGCTTAAGAAGATTGTGTAAAAATGAAAGAATACATATTAAAGATATGTGCGATGTTATTGATTTATATAAGTATGGAATTAAGGATAACCCATGGAATAAATTAAGCATTTCTGAATTGAAAACAGCGGAAGAAGATTTTAGAAAAAGAGTAAAGGGACAGGGTTATGCGATAGTTAAAACACTTGATATTATTAAACGTGCAGTAACAGGTATGTCAGGAGTTCAAACAGCATCGCACGGAAAGCCAAAGGGAGTACTATTTTTTGCAGGTCCGACTGGTACTGGTAAAACAGAGACAGCAAAGACTCTGGCGGAAAAGTTATTCGGCGATGAAAAATGCTGCATTCGATTTGATATGAGTGAGTATGGACAATCACATAGTGATCAGAAATTACTTGGAGCACCTCCGGGATATGTTGGCTATGAAGCAGGCGGACAGCTGACAAATACTGTAAAAAATAATCCTTTTTCCATACTGTTGTTTGATGAGATAGAAAAGGCACATCCGTCTATTTTAGATAAGTTCCTTCAAATATTGGAGGATGGAAGAATGACTGATGGACAAGGTAATACAGTTTATTTTTCTGAAACAATTATTATTTTTACCAGCAATCTCGGAATATATCAGACAACTGCCAGTGGTGAGCGTAAGCAGGTTGTTTTTTCTGATATGTCTTATGAAGAAGTTCAATCTAAAGTAAGAGAAGGCATAGAGCATTATTTTAAGCTGGAATTGGGAAGACCGGAAATACTGAATCGAATCGGAGAAAACATCGTTGTGTTTGATTTCATCAGAGAAAGTGTTGCTGGAGAAATTTTTGATTCTCAGATAAATCGTATAATTAACAATTTGAAAATGGATAAAGGAATTAAGCTTGTGTTGTCAGATCAAGTACATGACACATTATTAAATGCGGCTATAGGAAATTTGGATAATGGTGGACGAGGTATTGGCAACATTGTTGAGAGTATGTTTATTAATCCTCTTTCTAGGTACATGTTTGACCATGAGTTATTCTCTGATTGTGAAATTGTGGTGGAGTCTATAGTTAATGAAAATATGACGTATTCATTAAAATGCACAGAAGCACATGGGGATAGAGAAGAATAATATGTGTAAGAAATTAAGAGGCAGGTGGCAATATGAGAGTAATTATTTATTCTGAAAAAGGATATAAAAAAGTAATATGTGAAGATGCAGCATTATTGAATGAGTATATTATATCTGATTCATTTTCTGAAACGCAGATAAATTCCAGAGCTTTGATAGCAATTGCAGATGGTGTAGGTGGTAATGCAGGTGGAGAGCTTGCTAGCCGATATATATTAAATCAGTTCGATAAAATTAATATAGAGGATATTACAGCAGAAGAACTGCATCAATTTATAGAAAACTGTAATACAGGTCTATTGGAATATGCAAAACAGTTTCCAGGTAAAGAAAACATGGCAACTACGCTTACAGGAATAATTTTATTACCAGATACTTGCTATATTTTTCATATTGGAAATACAAGAGTGTATGGCTTGCAGGGCAGTTATTTAAAACAGTTCACAAAAGATCAGACAACATATCAGTGGCTGCTTGACAGAGGGCAGATTGAAGAAGCAGATATATGTAATAAGAATGAGATAACCTATTGTTTGGGTGGTGGAAATCTAAAATATGCTACAGGTATTTGTGTGAATGAATATTCACCATTGAATCAGTGTAAAAGAATACTATTATTATCAGATGGAATACATGAGTATGTATCAATAGATGAACTTGAAGATTTTATACTTGATGATATAAACAAGGAGACAATGAAAGAAATTGCAGACAAAGCAAGAAACAATGGGTCAGATGATGATAAAACAATTGTAGTGATAGACAGGATGTGAAATTATGGGATTACGATTTAGAAAAAGCGTTACGTTGTGTAAGGGTGTTAAGTTAAACTTTGGAAAAACTGGCATGAGTGTAAGCGTAGGTGGAAAAGGATATCATAAGACAATAAATACCAAAGGACAAGTGACGACTAGTGTTGGTATACCTGGAAGCGGTATTTATTACACTGACACAAAAAGACTGGGAGGAAATAGACAAGTTAACACACAAAGAAACGTTCAAAATCAATACTATAATCAGAATACGATCAGAGAATCACAGCCTATTCAGGAATATGAAATCAATGATAGTATTGAATCATATTTGAATCTGCAAGAACAAAACATAAATTCTGGATTTGTGAAGAATGAAGTGATACAGGAACCTGAAGAAAGAATCAACAATGAAACTGAAACAATGGGTAATGCTCCGAAATTGATTTCAGAGGATGAAATCAGAAATTTGTATTTAAAAAGTGATGAACCAGTAGATTGGACAGAACTTTTAATAAGCACAACTGCAGATGATGTGTTTATGGAACAAGATAAGTGGAATTTTTTGAAAGGTATTTCTCACAGAATTTTGTCCGGAGATATAGATGCGTATCTAGAAACCATTGAGAAAATGAGACCAGTAGATGATCTGCTAGATTATGGAAGTCAATTTGAATTTGGTACGGACAATCCTAAATCTATGGAGGTCGAATTCCAGATAAACCAGCATAATGATATGATATCAGACGGAACAAATTCAGAATTATACAATGAATATGTGGCTGCATGTACAATCAGAGTAGCACGTGATTTGTTTGCACTTTTGCCGGTAAGATACGTGATTGTTCATGCACAAAGTGGCGAGATGTCGGTATTAGAGGCTAAGTTTGATAAAAATACATTGCAAACAATTGATTTTGTTCATGAGAAGGGAACAGAAATAATAGAGCTGTTTAAACTTAAAAAAAGATAGTATAATCGTTTTTAACAAGTAGACATACCATTTAATAATTGGCTTAATGTCCAGTGACCAATGTGGTCAACTTAAGAAGGAAAAGTTCTATAAAAAATTAATTTTATCATTGAAAAAAATACAGTGGGAAACCATAAAAAAGTGTCTTCGACACTTTTTTATAGAGAGTTGTTCCGTTCATAAATAGGCTTAAGTTCCCAGGGACCTTACGAAATCAAGTGAAAATGTAATAAATAATAAAGTACATGACGAATTTGTAGCAGCATGTTCAATTAGAATAGCTCGTGATTTATTTGCTCTGTTACCAGTAAGGTATGTAGTTATTTATGTTAAAGATGGAGAAAATTTAGTATTAGAAGCTAAGTTTGACAAGAGTAGATTGCAACTAATTGACTTTAAAGGAGAAAAAGCTAGTGGTATTATTAAAAAATTAAGAATGTAAATATGACCGTAGATAATATGAGAAGTAGGAAGAAAGAAAGCTATGAAAATTGAAACAAAGGAATATATATTAGGAATTATTGGTGGATGTTGGATATTATTTTTTCTGCTACTATTAATTTGGACAAAAATAGAAGCACAAGATTTATATAATACAAATAATATTACAATATTAATGGCAGTTCAAATCATTTGGGCAAGTTATCCATTTATTTTTAAATTATTAAATTTAGATGGGACATGGAATATAATATTAAATTTATTGATTTCTGTGATAAATATTGCACTATGGATTAAATTTTTTTCTATTTCTTTTTTACTTCAAGGAATGATGGGATTTATATTCAAGATGTTCTATGATGATTTAATATATAAATTGATAGATGATATTAATTGTAAGAGAAAAATAAAAATATTAATGCAAGTAGAATCTAAAATTCAACAAAAAATGCAGATTTATGAAAAAATCATAAGCATGCTTTCAATTAATGAGAATAACAAAGAAATAAAAAGAGTTGTAGATCTTTTAACATTATGTACAGATCAAACAATTTATAGTTTGTATAACAAAAAATACAAAGAAAATAATTATGTCATATTAAAAAAAATAGAAGAACTAAGTAGTCAAAATATATTAGGATTAAAAGTTCAGAATAGTACAATGTTTGAAATAAAAACAAATGCTGAAGAAAAGTTAAATATTTTGCAAAATGATATAAAAAAATTAAGAATGGGTAGTATAGCAGAGATAAAACATTATATTATTTGAAAATTGAAGGTGATTCTTGATTAGGCATAAGAAGTTATTATAAGTAAAGAGAAGGTGTAGTGATGAAAAATTCAACAGGGCAATCATGTTTAACAGTATTTTTTATAATCCTTTTTGGATTTATTGGTCCATTGGCGATAACGATATATACATTAACTTCAGATTCTGTAACAATGATAGGGGCATTTTTTATCTGTATAATTGCCATGATATGTTGCTTTATATTTATAAATGAAGAACCATTGAATTGGATAATAGCAGGTAGTGTTTCATTTATATATGCATTGATTTTTTGTACATGGTATTCAGAGATTGTTTTAGAAGGAAACTATAATGATGGCGGACTAGGAGATTTAATAGGAATGTTTTTAATGACTTTTACATTATTACTCCCATCTTGTCTTATAGGTGACTCTATTAGATTCAAATATAAAAAATATAAAGAAAATAAAAAATTAGAAAAAATAAATAACATTAAGAAATCTATATTAGAGTTGGAGGTAGAAAATCAAAATATAGATATTAAAATTCAAAGATATAAAACAATATTAAATTTGATTGATTTATTTCAAAGATGTGGACAAGATATTGTTTATGATAACGAAATAAAGAGTATATGTGACTTAAATAATTTGAAAAAGAAAAATAAAAAACATATTAAAATAAAAAAAGAAGAGTTAGAAAAGTTATAGTGGTTCAGTTGTCAAGACAAAAATCTAAGACTTTCATAATGAACTGATAGGTTGATAAGTTACTGTATCTGTAGAGATGTACGTAGGATGAACTAGTTTTCTTTACAGATAATTAAGCTACATATGACATTCAGCATTGCAGGATAATAATATTCTGTTGGTGTGTGATAATCCAATGCAGAATGATATCTTTCAAAGTTATAGGTGTGAACATATCGTTTGATAGCTGCTCTGGCTTCTTTGATATTATTATATTGTGTCAGGTAAGCTTCTTTCATACTTAAAACTTCGAAACCATCGTTCGATCATGATATTATCAGCCCAACGACTTTTTCCATCCATACTCTGACGGATACCATTTTCTTTTACAAAATCGATATATTGCTGGCTGGTAAACTGACATCCCTGATCTGAGTTCAAGATCTGAGGTTTGGCTATCTTAAATGCTTTATTTAATGCATTGAGCACCATTCGGGTATCAAGAGTATCATCTACTTCCCATCCGACGATACAGCGGCTGTACCAGTCGATCACTGCAGTCAGATACAGAAATCCGTGTTTGATCGGGATATATGTAATGTCAATGGACCATGCCTGATTTGGCTTATCGATGACAGCGTTGCGGAGTAGATAAGGGCAGACTTTTGCCTGTTGCATACGCTTAGACAGATTCATCTTAGGATAGATTGGATGAATGTCCATTTCATTCATATATCGTCTGGCTTTCCGACGACCGACTCTATATCCTCTGGCTTTTAATTGTGCAGACATCCGTCTTGCACCCTAGGTTGGATTATCCGTATGGAGATGATCAATGATCTCTTTACATGTCAGTTCATCATCAGATACTGGAGATCCTTTGTAATAAATACTTGTACGGTTGATATCAAGTAAGCTGGCGCCAACAGAAGCAGGAAGTTCTTTAGTCGTCAAAAGGTTTCGGACTAAATTTACTCTCGTAGTCAGGTCCGCAAATTTCTTCAGATTTTTTTTGAGCCAGTCCACCTGCATGGTTAACTGACCAACCTTTTTTGCATACTCAGCTTTTTCCTTGCGTTCTTCGACAAGCTTTTCCTTGAGATTTTCCTCACGTTTGTCGTCAAACACAGCAGAAGCATTGTTCAAGAATTCTCTTTTCCAGTTACGGAGAAGATTTGGTTGAATATTGTTTTCTGTTGCTAAGGTATTGAAATCTTTTTCTCCTTTGAGTAGCTCGATCACAAGGTCTGATTTAAATTTTGCACTAAAATTTCTTCTTTTTCTGGACATGACACTGAATCCTTTCTTATGTATTGATTTAAGTATATCAGATTCATTAAGATCTGTCCGAAAAAGTGTCTTAATTTATGAGACCATTATAGAGTTTCGAAAAATATTTATTAAATGTAGTCTACCATTGCTGTATTTATTTATGGAACGTTATGAACACAGTAAATTTGTACCGATATCAAACTTCATAAAAGGATTAAAAAAAGATATAGATGCAGTAGAAAATGCTGTCGTTAGTCCATTAAGTAATGGTTTTATTGAAGGAATTAACAATAGGACGAAAATGATCAAGCGTGTTATGTATGGACGATGTGGCATAGACCTATTATCTGCAAAAATTATATTACCTTATGCTAAAAACGGATAAATGCGGAAGAACCCTCAAGTAAAATCATATCATGGACATTTTGAGATATCACAAACACCGGTCAATGATTTGTCTATAGATGATATAAAAAAAGATAATTTGGTATTAGCTGTAAAAATAAGTTGGAAAGATTCTTTTAAGAAAAATTCGAAATAGCCATCTAATTTCCCAGTTAAAGTAAAATACCATACACTTGAAAATTTGATGAGAATGCTACATATCGTGCAGATGCAAAAGTTATTATAATATATCATTCTTTAAGAAAAAAGAAACCAAAATAAATTAAAAACGCTCATTGCCTTTTTCTTAATGAATTTTCTATCAGAACGTAAGATTTAATAGGAGTTGTGAAGTTATGAGTAAGAGATTTCAAGAGGGGAAGATAATTGAAAATTTGGGACAAATGAAAAAATAATATGTGTTGAATGATTTAGGTGGTGCGGATGAAGGAAATAGTGTGAAATGGAGTTAGTAATGTGAGGGATTACAAACATGTGAAGTCTTTTTAATATTTATAAATAAAAATATGGGAGGAATGAAAAATATTGAAAACAAGAAGATATTGGAAGATACGAAAAAAACTGCTTAATTTGATATTCAGATTTAAAAGGATAATTTATGTGACTTATAATCGTAGACAGTCATCCAAAGAGTATAAATCCTTTAAAAAGATTCTTTTAGAGAAGTTCATTTCTGGTTCCTTTCGGGGGCTAATATTAGCAGTTGTTTTTCGACAGTTTGATATTTACCTGTCAAATGCGTGCATAAAGTTTACCTTAAATAAGGACCTCTTTGCAAATGTCATCATTGGAGAATTGGGTGTTGCAGGTGTTATCTTAGGTTTGTATTGCTCTAATATTTCCAGTGTTTATTCAACAAGATATGCTAATGCTCCTGAGAAAATTGCAATAGCTTTTCAATATGATCGTTTGACGGTTAAATGCTTGAATTCAATAAGTGGTTTTATTATTTACGGAACTATAATTCTTATCGAATTATTAATGGAGTTAAAGGTTGGGTGGATATCCGGAGGTGCATTAATCATATGGTCTATATTGGTTGTTATTTCTTTTGGAATAACTGGAAATAGAATATATCAATTGTCGGACGTGTTTAGAATATCGGATGATGCAGTTATTATTTTAGAGAGGGTGATATCGAAGTATATAAATCGAGGCCTTTATGCGATGGATGATAATTATCAAAATCATTTTTGTAAGGTTGCTACAGAAAAAATTGAACTCCTTAAAACTATTCAAGAATATGGGTGTGATTCGAAGCTGCCTACGAATTCGTCCATCCTTAACTTTATGTGTACTAATTTGGGATTGATAGAACAGTATTGGTTGACAAAACGAGATATATCCAAGGACTCGTTGTGGTTTAGAAGGAAGGGAAAATATCAAAAATGGCACTACGCAAATATCGCTGAAACCTCTAGTGCATTAGAAACAGGAACATTTTTACGAACAAAATATGAACCCGATTATTATTGGATGGAAGATGAACTGATGTCAATAAATCATGCTTGTGTGAGTTATTTAATTACGAAGGAAGATTTTGGTTCATTATATAGCTATTTTTTAGCTTTTGAATCTGTTTGCAAAACCGCAATAAATCAGAAAGAAGCAAATTATTATGTAGGACAAATTGATTGGCTTAAAAATATTATTCAAAAAGCAGTGCAGGATAAAAACATATGTGGTAATACTACGTTTGCGGGGATTGTTGAACATATCTCGCTTTTGTATTTGGATATTATTTTGGAGGCAGGGAAGTATTGTCAAAGATTAGATATAGATGGGATATGCCAATCTGTGATAGCGGAAATTGATAGCAGAAAGGTCTATAAGTCTAAAAAAACAATTCGAGGTAGAGAATATGCAGAAACATATAAGAAGATATTAACCGAGGTATATGCGGAAGGTCATCGTATTACACCAGATTGGCTAGTTAAGCAATATGTGGCAAAGGAAGAGTATATTTATGTAAATTCATTGTTTGATATGGTTAAGGAAAGTATTGAACATGCATATTTGCTTAGCTCTGTTTTTATTGAAAAAAAGATGTACTATGAAGCATGTATTTTGCTTACGAGATTTTATGAATATGAATCCAAGCTATCAAATCTTTACGGATATGCAAAACAACTAGAACTGAAATTAAACAAATTTCACTTGGACACTGAAGATAAATGGGATGAAAGTAGATTAAGTAGAGTAGATGAGACATTTTCTCGATATAAGAAGAATTTGCCAGAAATGTTATCGAAATGTTCAAGTGCTTTTGCAATACAAAATTGGGATAAAAGAGAAGAATACCCTGACTTTTTAGGTGAATGTTACAATCACCTCGCGGAAGATACAGTGGAAGCGATTGTAAATTCAGATAAAGAACAGTTTATGAAAGATTTTGAAAACTTGTCAAAAATCATGATTTTGTATCAGGAGTATATTAGGTCTGACTTTGTTAAGAATAAAGATTTGTATAGAGTAGAATATGCGTACTATATGTTTACTTCACCCATTGTTGAATGGGCACAGATTGGTGGATTGGGAATTTTATGGGGAGAATTTTTTAAAGATAAGGAATGGTATTCTATTGTAAAAAATGCTTCAAGTATAATTTTAAAGGAAAAAAATGATGATAGTGAAAATTCTATACTTGCAGAGCAATTAATTGAATATGTATCGCAACGCGATAAGTTTATGCTTGGTATAGGAGCAAGGAATATTTTGGAAACAAGATGGAATCAACTTGTTGAAAATGCAATAAGAAAGTCCGCAAAAATCGAAACTGAACATGTAATGTTTGGACAAAGAATTAAAACAGATAGTAATTTGCTAAAAGTTTTTTGTTCGAATTTTTGGGAAATGGGATTTTCAACAGATCCATCTGAAGTGTTTTGGGTAGTATGTGTTAACCCGTTATTGTCCGAAGAAAAGAAATTTCACACCAGATTTTCATGGGAGGATAAGCTAGATGAAGAACAGTAGAAGGATTAGCAACAAAATAGAAAAGAAATATAAACGTCCCATTGATAATCTATATTCATATAGATTTTATGAAGATTTATTTACCAATTATGCTTATTCTTTAAGTGAGAAAAAGTTTGATAGGAGTGATTTTTTTATGATTGTATCAGATGATAAGGAGATAGTAAAAATATTCAGAAATGCTACTAATTACAGTTTTTCATATGAATTTGAACAAACAATTAATGATGCTTTATATAGTATGGCCGTTTATGGACAAGCATATATTTTTGTGAAACCAGAATATGTTAAAAAAACTGAGAAAGACGGAAAATTTAATGACGTATTTAATGCATTGCATATTGTGGAAGTAAAAGGAATAGCAAAAAAAAATACATTTTATTATAGATCTTTTTCAAAAGAAATTTTGAGTTTTGATATAAACGAAGGTGTGTTAATAACTTTGGATTTAAAGGATTTAGGATTTAAAAGAAATTATTTTAAAAATCTTGTAAAGAGATTGGGAAAGTATGATACTACATCTGCTTCCCTTGGGTTAATTAACAATGAACCATCATATGATTTCGGTGTACATGTTAAAAAAAACCAAGAAAAATTGCTTAGAGAGGTGAGAAATATCGGTTGGAGCTTTGGTACAGATGGTCTTTCGGATAGTTATATTTTGTATAAAGAGATAAAGAAGAGAATATTTAAGATGCGATTGCTGCAATATGTGCTTGAAAAAATAAATAAAGTGTTAGCAGATGAATTTTTTCAGCATAAGGGAGTTAGAATAGAAGCATTGACAAATAATATTGATTATTTAAAAGTGTGGGAAAGATATAATAAAGGAGAGTTAACCGTCTCTGATTTAAATAAAATCATATGGACTAGGTAGGCATAAAGTACGCGAGCTTAAGGTTCCGTATGGAGCGACTTAAGGTCTCGCAGACATTAAGAAATCATGGGATTTGACAACTATGTGCTGTTTATTGTTTTATGGAGGAATAAAGATGAATTATAGTACGGACAAGCCAATTGATACATGTGAACAAGATTTATTAGGAAGAGCATCTTTTTCAAAACAATTGGGAAGAGCAATCTATGATTATAATGGAAAAGATGGATTAGTAATTGGATTATACGGAAAGTGGGGTTCTGGAAAGACATCTGTAATTAACATGGCAGTCAATGAAATGATAACTCTTGCTGAGCAAGAAAATAATATGCCTTTAGTTATGAAATTTGCACCATGGAATTATTCGGATAAAGATAATTTGATTAGCATCTTTTTTCAGAGCTTGAAAAACAAAATTGAGTTGCAAGACAACGAAGAACTGAAAAAGGAAGTTGGAAAGGCTTTAAATGATTATGCTGGTGCATTTGATGCATTATCCTTAATTCCAATCGTAGGATCAGGAGTTGCTGCTATATTAAAAACCGTTGCACAAGCTCAAGGCACAAATTTAATGCAAGGTGCAGATTTAGAAAAAACAAAAGAGCTGTTAGAAAGTGCATTAGTTGAAGTAAACAAGAAGATAGTAATTATAATTGATGATATTGATAGATTAACGAATTCGCAAATTCGTGACGTATTTCAATTGGTTAAGCAAGTGGCGGATTTTCCAAATATAATTTACATTTTAGCAATGGATAGAGAGGTTGTCAGAAGGGCATTACAAGAAGTTCATAATGTTGATGGAAATGAATATTTACAAAAGATAATACAAGTACCGTTTGAAATTCCAGAATTACGAAAAAGCAAATTAAATAGTATATTTTTTTCAAGGCTTGATGAGGTTGTCAAGGAGATTTCGGATAAAATAAAATGGGATGATATGTATTGGAAGGATGTATTTCAAAATTGTATAGAACCCTATATCAATACATTACGAGATGTTAATAGAGTAATTAATACTTTTCAGTTTAAATATGGAGCAATGTATGAAGAGACTGCATTTGAAGATATGATAGGAATAACAACAATAGAAGTGCTTGACCCAGAATTATATAAATGGATTGGAAATAATAAAGAAGCTGTGTGTGGTGGCTTTTTTCATGGATTGTCATTCGATAAGAGTGATAAAGATTATTGAATGAAATATTCAGAAGAGTTTTTATCATTAGAAATTAATCCAGATAGGGCAATACGTTGTATTGCGGCAATGTTTCCTATGTTTGCTAATGATGTGAATGAAAAAGGTTTTGAATATTTTTCATCTTCTGATATTAGAAGCAAAATGAGAGCTGCTCATAAAGAAAGATTTGAATTATATTTTATGTATGATCTGGATGATATAAGAATCCCTCGTAATATAATTAATGCATGTATCTACAAGTTAGATACTGAATCAATAAGAAATCACCTAGATAAAATTAATAAACAAGGAAATATCATATATTTTCTTGATGAGGTACGTTCATTAATTAACAATATACCATATAAAAGATTAGGTTTAATAGCTTCTATATTTTTAGAAATGCAAGGAAATTTTCACGGACAGAATTCAAAATCAATTTTTACAATATCTGCAAATGATATAGCAGAACGTTGTATAGATGATATGATGAATAGATTAAAAACAGAGGAAGACCGATTTAAAATTATATATACTGCTGTTAAAAATTTGAATAGTCTTAATTTGGGAACAATGGCGAGAAGGATTAATCGAATTGAATTAGCGTATGGAAGATTGGCAGGAAAAGAGGAGAAAGAAGAAGGAAAGATAATTAGTTTAAATCATTTGCGTGAAATAGAAGAACTCTATGTATCAAGAATTCATGATATAGTGAAAACAGTTCCATTTGTGGATATTAAAGGATCTAAATTTGTATTCTATTTATGGGAATCGTTCGAAAAAGAAGGAGCTAAGAATTATATTAATGAGATGTTTGAAGATGATGTGAATAAAATAAGATTCGTATGTATGTTCGCTGATAAATGGAATGAAACGAATGGATGTTCATGGAGTTTTAATCCTAAAACGTATTCCAAATATATTTCTGATGAAGAAATTTTTAACCTAATCCAAGACTATGATAAATCTATGCTGGAAATATTTTCAAGAGAAGAGCAAATCAAAATGGCGTCATTTGTTCTTCGTTATGGTAAAAATGAAATGTTTGATGTACACGAACAAGAAGCAATGAAGCTAATAGAACAATGGAAGAACTCTATTGATATGTGAGCTTAAAAGCTCCAAGACTTTAATTTATTTAAATTTACAAAAAGAAATCAATAAAGATTATATTGAAGATTGTTTCAGGTATGAGTGAAAAGGAATCGGATGAATTATGTATGATGAATTAAAACATGAAATATTAGAACAGATATATTTTTATGAAAAACAAAATAGCCCTCTTGTATACATATTTATTAAAAATAAAAATGTTTATAAGCACTTATGTCAAGAAAATAAAATATCGAAGGAATCGGTGGATGTATTTAATAAATATGGTCAAAAATTTATTAATGTTTATGAGAAAAATAATATTGAATATTTTAGACAAATTGAGTTTGAAAAAATTATAAAAAAATATTGTGATACTTTGATTGATTCATTAGAAAAATCTAAAAAGATTTCAAAAACAGAGGAGAAATTGATAAATAAAGCAGTAAAAAGTGTAATTGGGGTTAATAAATGGTTTTATCGTAGAATAGATGAAAACACAATAAGATATTTTACAATGAATGGGAAAATATTTTTATTAGATGTTACAAATAATAATGGACAAAAAACATATCGATTACAGTATAGAGGACAAAAAAGTATAGCAGAAGAATGTTCAAAGATTGAAGAAGAGATTCTTGTCAGAAAACCTAAAGAAACCAAAACAGCGATATTTACAAGATCATCAAGAAAATTAAAAACATTAAAAGAAATAGAACTTGAGAAAAAAAGAAAGGCTGAAAAAATAGAAAGGCAAAAAGAAAGAAGATTAGAAGGAGAAGAAGCTAGAAGGAAAAAGAAAGCTGAAAGGAGAAAAATAGCGAAAGCAAAAAAGAAAGAAGAATTGAAAAAGCAACAAGAAATAGAAAATGAAAAGAAAAAAATTGAAAAAGCAACAAGGTTAGAAGGAATTAGAAAAGAACAAGAGAAGTTAAAACAACTTCCACAGATAAAATATGGTGATTTTATTATAAAAAAATCAACTTTTAAATGCATACATAATAATCATCATACAGAAGATATGGCGGCAGCTGTTAATGTTATAGAAAAAGATGGTAATATAAAATTGAAGAAAATTAATGTAGGATATTGTAAAGAATGTAATGTCTTTTTTGTTTTAGAGAGTATCTATGAAGAATTAAAGAAATGGTATGTTCCAATTTGCAAGGTAAGTGATGTGAAAACATATTATGGATCAAATGGAAAATATGGAATGAAATTAGCACAAGAATCTATTTTAAAACAATACGGATATAATGTTTCAAAAACAGAGGATTTATCGGATACTGTAAGACAAAAAATATTAGCAGTTCTTATTGATAATCATATTGTTACAAAGAATGATATTATTAGTTATTTAGATTTTTTTGTCAGTCAAAGACGATATCAGAGTAAATATGAACAAGCAATTTCAAAGTGGGAAGAAGATCGAGAATTTGTAACAAATTATCGACTAGGCGAGTATACAATATACGGAGTAAATGCAATATATAGAAGATAAAAAGATTGAACAGAATATATAATTCAACTGTGAGTTAATGGCAAGGTTTCTTTTTTATGACTAGCTGAATACAGAATTGAGGAGGAATGGATGGATTGGACAAAGTTTAATAATCATGGTGAATCAAACAATCATGCATTTGAAGTTATGTGCAACTTAATTTTTGAATCTTGGTGCAGAGAGACATATCAAGATAAATTAGTGCAATTTGCATTTGTTAATGGGAATGGAGGAGACGGAGGGGTAGAAGCATATGGCATCTTGTCAAATGGAAATATTGTTGGAGTACAGTCAAAATGGTTTCCAAATAAATTAGAAGATGTACAAATTAGACAGATAGAGAATTCGTTTAAAACGGCATTGAAAGTACGTCCTAATATATCTAGATATATTGTTTGCATTCCAAGAGATTTGAATTCTAAGCGAATAGTTAAGAAAGGGAAAAAAGCTAAAAATACGGAATCTGACAAATGGGAGGAAATGGTTAGAAAATTTAAATCTTTTTATCCAAATGTAGAAATAATACTTTGGGATGAAAGTACAATACAGGAGAAAATAACACGTCCTACCTCACAGGGTATTTATAAGTATTGGTTTGAGAATACAGTACTCTTTGATCAAATATTTGAGAATTCATACGATAAAGTAATTCAGAGTTGGGGAAAATTAAAATATATTCCAGAAATTCATACGGTTGGACGTATTCATAAGAGATTAGAGCGTTTTTTGGGAAGTGTGGAATTAACCGAAAGACGTTATAAAGAAATATGTGCTTTCATTTCGAAATTACAGGCATTAAAAAGATCTTATGAAGATTTAATAATATTAGGGATTCCTGAGACAGCTAAAGACTTGGAGATAAAAATACAAAAAGATTTGGTTGTTATTAAAAAGTGGTTAGATATTTTAATAACGAATAAAATATTGGTTAAAAATGGTGGAAAAACAAAATTTATTAATAAAGAATTAGGATTAATATGTACTGAAAAAGATATAAAAGAATGTCCATTAAGATATGGTAAATATTTTCATTTTAGAGAAGTTGAAAAGTTATTAGAGAATATAGAAGATGATTTTTATGAGTTAACGCTATTATTAAAAGATTATGATAGTAATAAACTGATTTTTTTAGGAATGCAAGGTACAGGTAAAACAGCCGGAATGATTGCAGAAACCGCTGGTTTCTTACAAAATAGAATACATTTACCAGTAATTGTACATGCAAAGGAGTTTGCGGAAGGCGAAACATGGGTATCGATTATAACAAAAACATTAGGACTGAGCACTGAATGGAGTGAGATGGAATTGTTTGGTGCTTTACAAAATGCAGCTTTATTAAAAGGGAAAAATAGAGCAAGAGAATTTTTTGTCAGACCACAATGCGTAATTTTTGTCGATGGAATAGATGAAGCACCGTCATGGGAATTTTGGAAAAATAAGATAGATGAAACTAGTACATATGGAAAGATATTTCCTGATATTAAATTTGTATTTCTTTCTAGACCTTATGTATTTGAGAATTATAATAAATCATCATATAGGAGTTGTTTTTATTTATTGCCTAATACTGGAGATGGAGATTTAGAAGAATTATGTGATAAATATTTTATAGCATATAATGTGGATATTGGAGAAAATCAATGGATAAAAAATAATCTTAGATCACCTATGGCGGTAAAATTATTTTGTGACATATATCGGAATCAAAAAATTAGTAAATTGCCACAGAATACAGTAATTTTAACACAGCTATATAAAGCTAAAATTGAATCGTTAGAAGAGAGCTATAATCTAAATAATAATATTAGAGGAGAATCTAGAATGATTCAAATAGCATTGATTGAGTTAGCAGAATTGTTTGCAAAAGATAGTGCTATTCAATACCAAGAAATTTATAATAAAGCATCTGAACAATTAAAGGATTCTTTAGAAAATATATTGGATTTTCTGACAAATGAGGGGTTTATATATACTTTTTCAAAACAAGCAGATGAATTTTCGTCACCTAAAACTTTCTACTCATGGGGAATGCAACCTGTATTTGATTATCTTATTGCTCAAAAAATGTATGTGAGACTAGATATGGATGAAAAAATAGAAATTCAATATATAAATGGTATACATCAAATGCTTTCATTAATTTCAATTGAAAAGGGAAAACTTATAACAGAGTATCCTAATATAATAATTGAGGATAGACAAGCTTTTGAATTAATTTGTTATGCATTAGCGAATTGTTCGTCTGATATTGCTGATAAATATTGTGAATATTTAAAGCAAATGATGAGGGCTTCGGTTTCATCATTCAGAGAAATATTTATTAAAGTTATACAACCAGTCTTAAGAATTGAGAGACATCCATTAGGATCAATTTTGTTGGATCAGTTTTTAAGAGAATTTGATACTTCTGCGGAACGAGATATATGGTGGTCAATACCAGCATATTTAAGAGGTAATGACAATGCAAGTTGGAAAACATATAATGAAATGGATTTTAATAGTATTCGGCTTAAAAACACAGACAAATATTATGCTGCTCCATTAGCTCTTGCTTGGAGTTTGTCTTCCGTGAATAATGAAATTCGTCAGAGTAGTAGACTTAAATTAACAAAATGGGGAATTGAACAACCATTGGAGTTTTGGAAACTTTTGCAAAGCTGTATTGATATTAATGACGATCAGATACTTGAAGATATTTTTGCAGTTGCATATGGAATAGCGTTAGAGTGGTCTATCTGTAATGATTATTTGATGATTGCTGCTGATTGGATATTAAACAATGTATTTACTGAGACAGGATTAAGAAAATATGAAAATGTAGTTTTAAGATATTATAGTACAGGAATAGTAAAAATTGCGATTTACAAAGGATTATTAGATCGCAGTATAACTAAACAGATTGAACCACCTTATGTATATGATCCACAATGTTTACCTTTATATAAAGATGCTTTAGGTGCTGAGCGTATGGGTGGGTATGAAGCAATAGATTATGATTTGGCAAGATATGTACTTTGTGATCGTTTCGATGATTATTTTAGACCAGATTATCAGTCGAAAAATTATTCTACACAAGCTGTTAAATTTATAGAAAAATATAAAATAAAATATGATATTTCAGAATTAAAAATGGAAGGTTTTATTATAGCGATAGCATATCAATATTTATTGGATCATGGATGGAATAAAGAAACATTTTGGTCATACAAAGATAAAAATAAAATTGGTGTGGATATTGTAATAAGTGGAACTTATTATCCTGCGACACATGGACAAATGAGTTCAATTATGACTATTGCAGAAAAAAATGTTTGGCTTGCAAAGCATCAGATAGAAGCAGTTATTGCCAATGAAATACCACTTTGTGAAAATTTTAGAACATATGAATATGTTAATGATTACTCTCAAATAGAAAACTTTGTAAATTCATACCAGGATTATGTGAATACAATCAATTATCAAAATGAACATAAGTGGTTTAATGCTGAATTATTAGCTGCTCCAAAATTTGATACTATGGATAAAAAGAAAATTGAAGGTTGGTTGAACGAAAAATATATTCCTTCGTTTGAAAAATGGTTTTCAGAAGATAACAATAATATTATATTGAGTACATTCACAGATATATATAATAAAATAAGTGGAGTTAATGAAACGGTATGGATATCAGCTGGAATTGTAAATAAATCAGATTTTTCAAAATTTTTGTCAGCTGTGGACAACAAATTTGATGATAGAGATCAAATATTAAATGTTAGTGATTTTCATGCTTATCAAGAATGTAAATGTTATTGTACACCGCAAGAAGTGTGTCTGGTGCATTCAAATAGAGAAATAAATAATAGTTTAATAATTCCTTATTTGGGAAACAAAATAAGGATTCAAAAATTATTGGTAGAGTGTTTAAGTGCCGATGAATTAAAATCTGAAAAACGTTTTACATTACCGTCAAAAATTACGCGAGAACTTTCTGGTATCGCATATGGGGATGGATATTCTTATTTTGATAAAGAAGGAAATGTAATTGCAAGATACAGTAGTGCTGGACAGAGTTGGAAAACATATCAAGATACATTAATGATTAGTAGCGTTGCATTAAAAAGAGGTTTAGATGAACAGGGGTATAAGTTGTTTTGGCTCTACAGAGTATATAGAGAGTCTTCTGCAAAGGCTAGAGAACGATACAAAAAGATATTGCGAGATACGGACAAGACATATATTGTTTGGATAGAAGGTGAAGAATACAAATTTAAAGAGTTAACATGGACAACAAACGATACGGAGGATGAAGATTTAGAAGAACAATATATTAATATATGTGTTGAATATAAATAATCATGAAAGACTTGTTTACATCATAGCGATAAAGATATGTTGACGCAAAGTAGATTACAAGCTATGTGGTGTTATTCATTATTTCAGAATAATGATGATCCTAAGTTTCATTGTAGATTTAAGAGTTTGTAGATATTAAGAAATCAATTTATAAAGTAAGCCGTAGCATTAAAGCACGAATTGTTCAAAAAATTGCAAAACTAGTATATATTTTAACATAAGAACAGAACATTAAAAGATATATCTCCTTGAACAGAGATATGCAAGTACATAGAACAAATGTTCTGTTTTTTTCTGTACATATACTAGTTGCTTTGATATAATAAGAGTGTGTATAAAAGCTACAGAATTACTGATTAGTTTAAATTAGGATTGAGTAGAACAAAATGGGAATGGGAGGAATGTAATAAAATGAATTATGTAGAGGGACGTAAAAATATAGGAGGAATGCAAAATAGTATTGGTATGTCACAACAAGACTGTTCAAGCATAAAATTTTTGTTTGAATATCTTGAAAATGGTTTAGAGGAGATATCCTTTGAATCGTTAAATGATTTTTGTATTGTTCTTGAAGGTGATGAACGATTATACTTTCAAGTGAAAGTTAATCAATTTACATTACCTAAAGTGTCTGAATTATTAAGAGAAAATAATATGCATGAGAAGACAATTTTTATAGGTTCTGGATATGATGATAAGGTTCGGAATTTGTTACAATATAAAGAACGTTATTTGCAGGCAAAACAAGGAATTTTAAATAAAGACAAGGAAAAATTGTTTAAAGAAATGAAAGATATTTGTCATGAGAGAAAGATAAATGTTAAATCATTTTTACGTTGTGATTTTTTTGTAGTTGAAAGTACAAATAGGATTGATATTGCAAAAAGTGCTATAGAAAAATGGGCACGGAATAAAAATATTTATATTAATGTAGACAATTTATTTAATGAGTTAATTGCAATAATTTGTAATAGGCTTCGAACAACTGGAGGAAAATTATCTAAAAATGAAATAATGGAACTTATTAAAAAACATAACACTAGTAAAATAGAATCTTTTATTTCTAAGAAAGATAGAATTTCTTCGGTAATTGAAAAAGAAGCTAAACAAGATATTGCAAGTTTTATGGATGACTTAATTATGAAATACAAAGATCTTCTGGATGATAAATTATTGTTAATAAAATATTTTTTAGAAAATGATCAATTAGTAGAAGCTAAAAATAAAATTAAAAATATTTTAAATGTGTGCCAAGATCTAGAAGCAATATATCTTATGATTTTAAATATAATGGGAGAATATGATACTGTTATTGAACGAGAGGATTTATCTAAAAAAGAAGATTGCATTTTGGAATTTGCAAAAGCACATATGTATAAAAAAGAGTTTACACAGTCCTTGGATTGCTTAAGTCGTGTGGATAAAAGCAAATGGGAGAGTACTTTTTTCTATATAAGTGGAATAAACCATAATGGATTAGAAGATGTGGAAAAAGCGAAGGAAGATTTGAATAAAAGTATTGAATTAGATAATAAAAATATAGATGCATATGTATTTTTGGCTTCATTAATCTATACATCAGATATTGAATTGGCAACAGAATATTTAGATATTGCATTGTATTTAGATTCTGAATATCCAAAGGCATATTATGTAAGAGCACAAATAAGCCAATTATCAGATGATTTTTCTGCAGTTATTGAGAACTGTGAAAAATATATTTCATATAGTGGAGATTTTGAAAATGAATCAGTTTTACTTATGTTAGCAACGAACAAATTTCACCTGAAGGTTAATGGCTGGCAAATGCAATTTTTAAAATGGGATATGGTATTTAGGAAGAATCATAATATAGTAGGCGAAAATAAAATGTCAATATTAGATTGGGGAAGAAAGTATATGTGTCCATTCTTTATACATTCAAATGAGAATGAAGTGACAGTTTTTTTAGGAGAGAAAGAATTATTTTCGGCCGGAATAGGTATGTCGCGAACGGCAATTGGATTATATTCTCCAGAAATAGATAAGAAATTGTTAGAGTTTAGTTTAAAAGAGGAAAACAATCCTATTAGGAAGAGCTCAAAGGCCATTTTTGATGAAGTTGCATTACCGATGATTGCAAAAATTTATAATGATTACAAATCATACCAACAGGTTGTGGAAAGCTTGCTAAAAGAGGAAGTGCTTTACCTAAATCATGATTTTAGTGAACACATAAAAGAGTATGTAATAGAAAAAGATGATGTAGAAGTTAATATTCAAGTTATTGGGAATAAGCTTATTGGAGATGCAAGAATAGGAAATTTCTGGATGAGACTTGAAATTGATCCTCTTACGATCAATATAGATAGATTTGTTGAGCAATTAAATAAAGATTGTGGACATAATGAGGCAGCAATAATATTGACATGTGATGAAAAACATGAAATACAGATTACATTTCCTAAGGAGAAAATGAAGTTAACGCTATCAGAGTAAAATATGTGCTGACATCAGCAGTAGAGAGAGGTTTAAAGTATGGACGGAAGACAGGAGAGATTGTTGAAGTTGGGGAAAAAATGTGTTTGAGGTAAGAAGTATTCCAGAAAGGATAAGATTATGAAAAAATTCAAAAAGAACCTAAAAAAATTATTTGCAATATCAGTATGTACTACATTATTAACATCCTTAATATTTGTAAATACAAATGCAGCAGAAAATAATAAATCTTCGAAGATTGCAAAATCTGAAACAATAAAATCTACAACTCATTTGCAAAATCGATCTATAAAATATAGAAAAGGTAAGAGGTTATCAATTTCAGGAGAATCTTCAAATTCTGACATTGCTACTTATAGTACAGAAGCTAATGGAACGTGTGGCGATAATGTTACATGGGAATTAAAAGATGGTATTTTAACGATTTCTGGAAATGGAACAATGGATGATTTTGTAATAGTTAAAGATGGCAACACCGGACAAATCATAGAATCAGAATCTCATCCTTGTCCATGGGAGAATGATAAAGGTAAAATCAAAGAAGTTTATATTAAAGATGGAGTAACTAAAGTAGGTGCAAGAGCATTTTCAGATTGCTATTCATTAACAAAAGTAGTTATCGGAAATTCCGTAAAATCAATTGGCGAATATGCATTTACAAATGATGACAGTTTAACTGATCTAACTCTTGGAAATTCCGTAGAAACAATAGAAATGGATGCGTTATACGGAATTAGTATTAAAACATTAGTACTTCCTGCAAGTATTAAAAATCTGACAAATTATAGTCTTTTAGCACTTTGGGATTTAGAGAATATTGAAATTTCTGGAAGTAATTTATATCAATCAAAAGATGGTATCCTTTATGCCGATGGTGGAAAGACGTTATTTTTATGTCCGGCGAAGAGGAAAGGAGAATATACGATTCCATCTAATGTAACCAAAATTGCAGAAGATGCATTTGCGTATTCAAATTTAACAAAAATTGTAGTTCCTGATACAGTAACAGAATTAGGAGACGGAGCTTTTGAATATAACGAAAGTTTGGAGACACTGATTTTCGGAAAGGGAGCAACATCAATTCCGTATTGCTGTTGTTATTATGATCTAGGGTTAAAGAATGTTACAATTCCTGAAGGAATTACGACCATCGAAGATACAGCATTTTGGTGGTGTACTTCCTTAGAATCTGTTACATTACCAACAAGTATAACAAAGATTACTCGCCCATTTGAAAAAGATACAAAAGTAATTACACAAAATAAAAATCTGATACGTTTAGAAGATGGATCTTTTACAATTGGATTTTATGTAAATGTGGCAGCAAAAGAAATGTATAAAAATGCTTTTAAAGTATTAGAACTTGTAAATAAAGAAAGAAGAAAAGAAGGCCTATCTGATCTTGTCATGGATCAAAGTCTACTTGAAACAGCAATGCTGAGAGGATTTGAAAATGTTATTTATTGGTCACATACAAGACCGGATGGTGAAGAATGTTTTAGTGCGAATAGCAGAATGATGGGTGAAAATATTGCAACCGGTCAGACTTCACCAGAACAAGTTATGAATGCTTGGATGAATTCTTCTGGACATCGGGCAAATATCCTTGGCTCAACTTATAAAAGTATTGGTATTGGTTGTGTTTATATTCAGGGAACTTATTATTGGGTACAGTGTTTCGGAACAGATGTAGACACGTCTGTTTCATCAAGTGCTTATACGGATAAAGATAATACAAGAAGTGTTTTAGTTAAAAAAGATAAAGAATATTATAATGTGGAGATTGAGCTTTCATCTAATAATTTGAATGTTGGAGAAACTGCTGACATTTCTGTTATATGGAATAGAAGTTGTATAAAAGATTCTGGATTGATCATTCAATCATCCAATCCTTCAGTTTGTGAAGTGAATGGAGAAAGACTGATTGCAAAAAATCCAGGAACAGCAGATATTATCATGTATTATAATGGCTACCCTGAAGCAGCGATAACAAAGCATGTCACAGTAAGGGCAAAAATAAATGATACAAACAGTCTTAAAACAACACAAAAAACTAAAACATCTAAAACTAATAAGACAACGCAGAAGAAGATAGCAAAGGCATCTATTAAAAAGCTGAAAAATAAAAAAAGCAAAAAAGTGATAGTTCAGATAAATAAAATAAAAAATGTAAATGGTTATCAGATTGTGTATGCAAACAATAAAAACTTTAAAAAGGCATCTACAGTTATGACAACAAAAACAAATTGCACAATTAAAAAGTTAAAGAAAAAGAAAACATATTATATAAAAGTAAGAGCATATAAAAAGACTGCTTCTGGAAAGAAAACTTTTGGAGCTTATAGTAAAGTGGTGAAAATTAAAATATCCAAATAAATCCAATAAAAATGACTGATATTATTAAAGAGAATATTTTGGTGTATGGATTGAAATGGAGGATTTTAAGTATGATAAAATTTAAACTTAAAAAAGAGCACATTGAATTTCTTAAAAAGACGTATCCTGATAATAAGCTGATTCAGAGAGTTTTGAGCTTTGAGAAAGAAGGAATTTTCGAAATGGATGATGAGAATACATATATTGATTTCATGGATTATTTGGACGATGAGTCTGTAGCTTGGATGGATAAAAATTATGATGCTACACCACAAACAATTATGTTAGAATCAATAAGAGATGATATTTTTTGTCAGACCAATTAGAAGAGAAAGTGGACATTGAAACAAGACCTTATAGTCATAACAGGCTATAAGATCTTATTACAGGAGAAAATGGATGACGACTTAATCATCATCACGAGGTAAAAACGGTGGTCGGAAGTGGTACAATTCTTCGTAAGATTCAAGCTCGGCTTCTGTTCTTGGAACAACCTGGATCAATCCAGTACAATCCGTGGTAGAACAAATATTGCACATTTCGAAGATATTTTCATCAATTTCTTCGTTTGTAAGTTCTCGTTTCTTCTTCTTATTCATGCATTGAAACCTCCTCGTTTCTTAGTATGTGATAATTTAAGAAAAATATTTTGTAAAATAAATCCAATAAAAGATATTATACGAGGAGATAGGAACAATGTATTATGTACCAGAAGAAAGCAGAGAAAAGGCTGTCCATCCTAGACAGAATGGAAGCCTTTTCCGATAATCTCACTTGTATTAGAAACTAAAAGAAAAGCTTTTGGATCATGTTCTTTGATAAAGTTTCGAAGTTTCACTGCCTGTGAAGGACTAAGAACCGTCAGGATAATATATTTGTCATCCCCTGTAAAGGCTCCGGTCGCATTCACAATGGTTGCTCCGCGCTGTAGATCATTTTGGATAAAATCACAAATACATGTTGCATTGGAAGTTACAACATGAAAGTATTTAGAACGGTTAAAACTTTCAATAAAGTTATCAATCAACGCAGAACGCATGATCAGACCAAACAAAGAATAAAGTCCTGTTTTGACATTAAACACTAGGAATCCTGCGAGAGTAAAGATAAGATCAGAGATCATTAAGCCCTTTCCGATATCTACACTCGTATATTTTTTAAGAATCATAGCGATAACATCTGTACCACCACTAGAAGCTCCAATATTAAATAAGATTGCTGAACCAAGCGCTGGCAATAAGATTGCAAAGATCAACTCTAATAATGGCTCATTGGTAAGTGGATGACTCATAGGATAAATTCGCTCTAAAAGAGATAAACTTACAGATAAAAGAATCGTGCTGTAAGCTGTTTTTTCAGCAAAGCTTTTACCTAAGACGATCCATCCAATGATCAGCAATAAAATATTCACAACAAAAGAAAAATCACTGGCAGAAATAGGAAGGAATTTTGCAACTAAAACGGCAATACCTGTGATACCACCAAATGTGAAATTGTTTGCAAATTTAAAGAAGTAAATTCCGACAGCCATAATGAGTGTGCTGATTGTAAGTAAGGAAAAATTTTTAAGTTTTGATTTCATAATACTACCTTCTTTGACGATTGTTTCATTTATAATGATTTCATAATTCAATCATTTATTTTAGCATGAATATTCTATTTTTCAAGAAATTCGGTGGAAATAGTGAGAAAGAACGTATTATAATTTTTGTTATGGAATCTTGCGACAAAATGGATTGGTGCAATCAAGACAAGTATTTATATTTACGTATCCCCTGTTATAACTGTAATACTTTCCGTGTTGATCTTACATGAAAAAATAACAGTGATTTCTATCATTGGAACTGTATTAATCCTTATTGGGCTTGTGATCTCACAAAAAAACTAAGACAACAGACCAGATTAGATGTATAATATGTGATAATAAAGCAAAAAAGGAGATAGGAACAATGTATTATGTACCAGATGGAACAAAAAAATGCGGATATTATGAATGCAAAAAATGTGGGAATAGATTCCTCTCATTACAGACGATGGAGAAGATTCCATGTCCAGACTGTGAGGCAGAGATTGACTATGAGATTGGACCAGATGAAAGTATGGAAGATATTTTAGATACTGCGCAGTTACTTCAGAAAATCGAGGGTGAAGAAGAAGTCGAAAAGATGGATGCTTTACTAAGCCTTGCTATCACGGGTGGAGACTGCAATTGGATTTAAAAATGTATTTTCTAAAAGACTCAGGGACCATGGACTTCTGAGTCTTTTAGATTGTTGCAATAATTGAAACAGGAAGGCAGGAATATCAATTTATGAACGATACACAAGACAACAAATGGGACAAACTATTGCACATCAAAACCATGGGCAGAGACGACTCTCAATCCGATCAATACCGCTATCCATACGAACCAACTCCATATTCTGTACTGCAACGATTAGCAAATACAGGACTTATAAGGAAGAACAATATGCTCTTAGATTATGGCTGTGGTAAAGGAAGAGTAGACTTTTTCTTATCCTACCAGACAAGATGCCGTTGCCTCGGAGTTGAATATGACGAACGCATTTATGAGAAAGTAATGGAAAATAAGAAAGAAGCCGTATCGAAAGAGAGGGTATCATTTTCATTAGCGAATGCAGAAGAATTTCAACTCCCAGAACAGATAGACCGCATCTATTTTTTTAATCCATTTTCCGTAGAGATTTTGAGAAAAGTGATGGCAAGGATCATGGAATCATACTATGAACATCCAAGACAGATTTTATGTTTCTTCTATAAATCTAAGCAGAGTACCACGTCCATATTTTAATATGGGCGTGGGTTAATGCGTCCTGACGGACACATTAACGTTTCCCCTGATTCCGAATATACTGTTTTA
>OLNJ01000107.1_pt1 | contig 83809 bp, 68 predicted proteins | sample 1672191 | NCBI WGS metagenome assembly OLNJ01 (sample SAMEA3136657, study PRJEB25190) | human gut metagenome | biome: human gut; feature: human-associated habitat; material: faeces | place: Austria | collected 2013
TCTGACTTTTAATCAGAGGGTCAGAGGTTCGAGTCCTCTGCAGGACACCATTTTTTTATTTTGAGTTATTATGGTATTGATTTTTATTAAAAATTTGCTATAATAATGATATGCGGGTGTGGCGGAATTGGCAGACGCGCTAGATTTAGGCTCTAGTACCTTTGGTGTGCAGGTTCAACTCCTGTCACCCGCACCAAATATGATGATTATGGTATCCAAATGGATATCTTTTTTTATGTCTAAAGATGTAAGTCGTAAAATAGTAAAGATGAATATGATTTGAAACTAGGATTTTGTCCTGTTTTTTTTATTTTTAGGTGATGAATAGACAGTATTTGTGATAAGTTTATTTGAACTGTAAAATTAGTGGGGAATTGATCTCATAAAGAGTAGAATTTAAGATGATTCGACTCTAGTAATGGTCATGTTCTTGTGAAAGATAATGAGAGCTGAAAGTAGATTGATCATTAATAAGCAATTAAAGGATTTGTCTTATTGATTGCAGTCTTCTTTGACGTTTATACGAAATCAAAAGCTTCAAAAGTCAGCGCTTAATGAGATGAAAGGCCAGTAGGCCTTTTTTTATTTGCGAAAAGAGGGTATTTTTTCTTCGAATTTTATTTTCTTCTCATCTCATATATTAAAGTAAGAAGGAATAATGGAGGGATGATTATGCCGAATATGATTCGAGTTCTTTCAATTGATGGTGGAGGAATTAGAGGGATTATTCCTGCTAAACTGCTGATTCGGCTGGAGGAATTACTAAAATTTTATAGCGGGAATCAAGAGGCTCACATTAGTGATTATTTTGATCTGATTGCCGGGACGAGTACGGGGGCAATTTTAACGAGTCTTTATTTATGCCCTGAAAGACCGGGATCAACAAAATCAAAATATAGTGCCCAACAGATTTTAGACTTATATGTGAATGAGGGAATTTATATTTTTGAAAAAACAATTTGGAGTCGAATTAGTAGTGGTTTTGGTTTGATTGGACCTAAATATTTACCTCATTATTTAGAACATTTATTAGAAGAGTATTTAGGTGAGACGCGGATGGAAGACTTAGTTAAGCCTTGTTTGATTCCGGCATATAATATTGTCTCAGGAGAGGCAATGTTTTTTAATCAGATGAATGCTTATCGAGATGAATCGTTTAATTTCTTGGTGCGTGAGGTTGTTAGGGGAAGTACAGCTGCGCCAACTTATTTTCCAGTGGCTAAAATTAGTGATGTGTTACGGGGAGAGTTAGCTTTAATTGATGGGGGGATGTTTGCTAATAACCCAGCTTTATGTGCGTTTATAGAGGCCTGTAAGTTTCCATTTAATCCGAGTGAAGAGGATATTTTGATTTTTTCTCTTGGAACAGGGTCGAAAGAGATTAGTTATGAATATGAAAAGGCTAGAAATTGGGGAGATATTCAGTGGGCGATACCAGCGTTATCTATTTACGGATCGGCAGGCTCACAGACAGTTCATCATCAGTTAAGTCGATTATACGCTTCAAATGGGATAAAAGATCAATATATAAGGATTGATCCGGAATTAGAGGCCAATCATGTCAGTCATCAGATGGACAATATTTCAAAAGAAAATATTGAGGCTTTATTAACATTGGGAGATCAAATGATTGATTGTTATAATAATAGACTCAAAATATTAGCTCGAAAATTGGTTGTTGAAGAAATGGGACGTCGTGAAAGTTGTTATCGAATGCATTTTGAAGTTTAATGACGGTGTTTTGAAAGATACGATTTAGAAAATATTGACAGAAGAAGTAGTTAAACTTATAATTAAGTTGTACTTATAACGATTGATGTTGTAAGTACATTTTGTTTTTATATGATTAAAAACGTATTCAAAAGTGGATGGGAGAGGAAGGAATGAGTTCGGAATTTGTAAGGTTAGAAAAGGATTCTTTATTTGAAATCTCGCAAGCAGTGGGAAAGCAGTACTTACTGGATTTAGATGTTGAGCGTTTGTTAGCACCGATTTATGAGGGAGCATCTCAAATCCCACCTAAACCAAGCTATGGAGGATGGGAAAGTTTAGAGATTAAAGGTCATTCCATTGGCCATTATTTATCGGCACTTGCTTGTATGTATGAGGCGACCAAAGATTTAGAGCTTAAAGAGCGTATGGACTATATTATTGAAACATTTTCTCTATTGCAACGAGCAGACGGGTACTTAGGTGGATTTTTAAGTACACCATTTGAACAAGTTTTTACAGGGGAGTTTCATGTTGATCATTTTAGTTTGAGTCATTACTGGGTACCTTGGTATTCGATTCACAAGATATATGCAGGGTTAATGGATGCTTATCAGATTGGAAAAAATGTAGAAGCGTTGAATATTTTAAAAAAGTTAGCAGATTGGGCTTATGAGGGCAGTCGGCTGATGAGTGATGAACAATTTCAACGGATGTTGATTTGTGGGTACGGTGGTATGAATGAGGTGATGGCCGAATTATATGAAATCACCCAGGATGAGCGATACCTTTATTTAGCGAAGCGATTTACGCAACATCTAATTATGGATCCATTAGCTGCAGGGGTTGATGATTTACAAGGTCGTCATGCCAATACACAGATTCCAAAGGTGTTAGGTGCTGCTAAGTTATATGAAGTAACAGGTGATGACTATTATTATCGTGTGGCAAAGTTTTTCTTTGAGACGGTGGTTTTGCATCGCTCTTATGTAATCGGTGGAAATTCAAGTGGTGAACATTTTGGACCAAGTGATACAGAACCATTATCGCGTGAAGCAGCTGAAACGTGTAATACGTATAATATGATTAAGTTGGCGAAGTATTTATTTAAATGGACGAAAGATTCTAAATATATAGATTTTATTGAACGTGCTACGTATAACCATATTTTAGCATCACAAGATCCGCATACAGGATGTAAAATTTATTTTACCTCAAATTATCCAGGACATTTTAAAGTTTATGGAACAAAGGAAGATTCGTTTTGGTGTTGTACGGGAACTGGAATGGAGAATCCAGGTCGTTATACGCACCATATTTTCTTTAAAGAAGATGAAGATTTTTATGTGAATTTATTTATGGCTTCAAGTTTTGTAAAAGAGGATGAGCAGTTAAAAGTAGTGCTTCAAACAGATTTTCCTATTTCAAATGTAGTAAAACTTGTTTTTGAGGAAGCAAATCAGCTGTTTTTAAATGTTAAAATTCGTGTGCCTTATTGGTTAAATGCACCGATAGAAGTAAGGTTCAAAGGTCAAAGTTATGAAGCGAATGGGCAAGGCTATTTAATGATTTCTGATACATTTCATGCAGATGATGAGATTGAGATTGTCCTACCAATGGGGCTTCATGAGTATGTGTCGATGGATGATCCGCATAAGGTTGCGTTTATGTATGGGCCCGTTGTTTTAGCAGCGGTACTTGGTTGTGAGCATTTCCCTGCTTGTGATATTGTACCTGACCACTTATCGTTAATGACGCAACAAACGATTAGGGTCCCTAAAATTGTGACGGATTATCAAGATTTGAATCAATGGATTGAACTTGTTAATCAAAAGACATTAACATTTAAGACTGCACCAAATGCAAAGCCAGGAGATGTTAGTTTTACACTTAAGCCTTTTTATGCCATTCATCATGAGCGATATACGATTTATTTTTCGAAGTATAGGTCAGAGGAATTTTTGAATTTGGGCGATGAAACGTTAAGTCGCGATGAGTTGTTATTTGATCAGACGGTTGATCTTGTTAAAACGGGAGAACAGCAGTCTGAGATTGAGCATCAGTTTAAATCAGTTGAATCTTACGCGGGTTATTTAGCAGATGTAAATATGTGGTGGCGAGATGCACGTGGAATAGATGGAAGTTTTAGTTATGAAATGGAAGTCATACCAAACGAGAAGATGGCTTTACTTGTTTCTTACTTTGGATTAAATGGTGAGAATTTGGAGCCTGTCAAACGTGTTTTTGATCTTTTGGTGAATGATGAATTGATTCAAACCGAGAGATTAATGGCCACGAAAAACGTAGAGGTAGTAGATGTGGTTTATCCGATTTCATCTGATTTATTAGCAAATGTTAAACCGAATGAGGATGGAAAATATAAAGTGACGGTTAGTTTTAGAAATCGATTTGAAGACAGTATTGTGGGAGGAATTTTAGAAGTTCGCACGATTTTACAAGCATAATTGAAAAAGATGATTTCATTTTTTGAAATCATCTTTTATTTTTTTACTTTTTTTGTTTAAATTCCATTTTTTGTCTCACAATAAAATAAATAGTGATAAATAGTTCTCAAGGAGGCTAAATATAGATGAAAATAAAATGGATTTTTGGTATAGCTATTTCAGGTATAGTATTTGTGGCTATGGTTTTTGGTAGTTTATTTTATTTCAATCAGGAGGACACGTCATTGGTGGATACAGTTGAATCGATATCTCCTGTTGGGGTTCAAAATAATTCAAACTTTAATACACAAATGGATGCGTCTATTTTATCCTTTGACTTAGGTGAAATGACACTGAAAGATGAATCAAATTTAATTCAAATTCCTCTTAAGGGAAGTTTAGTTGTTCCAGAAGTTGAAGGAGAGTACCCGATTGTCTTTATTTTTTCGGATTTGAATGCCAAAGAGGGTGTTTCGAGAGCTTATGATGAGATCTTAGCAGCGATTGGAAGCACTAATTGTTTGGCGATTCATTTAGATTTATCTGAGCTAAGTTCTATTGAGGGATACGATGAAGAGATGTTGAAGTCTGTTTTTGATGAATATCGTCAACGTTTAAGTCAATCATTACTTGGTGAAAATGATGAGTTTGGAGTAGAGCTCACGAATAAAGGCAGTTTAGCAAAAGTGGTGATGATTGGTCATGGAAAAAGTACAACAAATGTATATAAGATTGCACTTGATCAAGAGTATAAACAACAATTAAGCCTTGCAGGCCTTTTATTGATTGATCCAGTAGACACTAATTATAAAGAACTTTCATATCCTGATGTTCCGACCGCTATCATGTTATCTGAATATAATGAAGATGAACATTTAGTTGGTAAAGCATTATATGAAGATTATCGTCAGGAGAAAGCTCGTAAATCGATGACTTCATTGGTGTATGTTAAAGCAGGAAAATTTGACGATTTTAATGTAGCAGATTCGGAATTAGAATCAGTCCTAAACTTTGAACATAATGTAGAGTTTGTCAGTCAGTACATTGTTGATTTTCTACAGAGTGTTTTTGATAGCTCGCCTATTGGAAGTGGATTTACCGTTTTAGAAATGATGCCAAAAACACTGTATGGTGCTGAAGTGAGAACAAGTTTAACAGTACCGAATACGATGATGTTGATAAATGCTCAAATTGAATCTAATCCAACGGTGAATACATTAGGTGGTAAAATTATTGCAAATGATATCAATATTGAACGAACAACAGATGGAACAACGAGCTTTTTGATGAAGTGGGATGATACTAATGCGAGCCTTTCGATTGAAATTCCAAAAGGAAGTCGGGATTTGAGTCACTATGATGCGATTTCTTTGTATTTAAGTAATCAATTATCAAATGAAGTGATGAGCGGTGAAGTCATTCAAAATCAATTAGCCACTCAATCTTTTGAAATTGAGTTAATTGATGAACAAAATCAAACCTCAAATGCTAGTATCAATTCGATTGAGGAATTAGTTCTAATGGGAACAAATGAACAGGTTTTATATAATGAGCGTCTTGTTTTAAATCAATTCAAAGAGGTTGATTTAACGAAGATTAAACAAATTAATTTATTATTTAATCAAAGTAGTCAAGGATGTATTCGATTAGCAGATTTATCATTTGTTAAAGAACCGCAATAAAAAAAGTTCTCGAATTTCGAGAACTTTTTTTATTAGAAATTAATAATACCAAGTCCATATAAGAAGACAATAGCAATCGCAACTGGTGCTATATATTTTGTAATAGTAATATAGGCCATCGTTGTTTTAATTGATTTAGATCCTTGTTTTAATTCATCTTCTAATTGATCACGCTTGAAAATAAATCCTAAGAAAATAATGATTAATAATCCACCAATTGGAAGTAATACATTAGCTGTTAGTACATCCATCCAATCAAATAGTGATTTTCCTGCGAAAATAAGGCTTGAATCTGGTGTGTTTGATAAAGCGCATAAGCTTGAGATAAAAACAACTGTAATAGCTGTTAATCCCATTGCTTTACGACGGCTAAATTTCAGCTCTTCTGTCACATAGGCAATAATAACCTCAAAGATTGACACAACAGATGTTAAAGCGGCAATGAATAATAAGAAGAAGAATAAGGCTCCAAAAATTGTTCCACCAGGCATTTGTAAGAAGACGTTTGGTAATGTGATGAAAACTAGACCAGGACCAGCAGTTGGATCAATTCCAAAAGCAAATACAGCCGGGAAAATTGCTAGACCAGCTAATAAGGCAATCACTGTATCTGCAACTGCGATAGAAGCTGTTGTAACTGCTAAGTTTTCTTTTTTATTAATGTATGAACCATATGTTAACATCGTTCCCATTCCGACGCTTAAGGAGAAGAATGAGTGACCTAATGCATCTAGAACAGCTGACATCGATAATTCACTGAAGTTTGGTTTTAGTAAGAATTCAATTCCTTCACTTGCTCCAGGTAAGGTAACGGCGCGAATTACTAATAAAATGATAATTCCAACTAATCCAGGCATTAAAATTTTACTGTATTTTTCAATTCCTTCTTTAACACCACCGAATAAAATAGCTAATGATAGTAAAATAAAGATGATGGTATAAACAATTGGTGCAACACTACTTGTTGAGAATGCTTGATACGTGTTGGCAATTTGATCAGAAGTCATACCGGCAAATCCGTTAGTCACTGTTAAAATAAAGTAATGAATCGTATACCCTGCAATAACGGTATAGAAGCCTAAAATCATGAAGGCAGCAACGATTCCCATCCATCCGATACCGAACCAAGGTGTTTTAGGGGCAATTTTTTTAAACGATCGAACGGCATTTGATTGTCCACGACGTCCGATAATAAATTCTGCTAATAAAACTGGCATCCCAACTAATAAAATCGCAATTAAGTAAACTAAAATGAAGGCTGATCCCCCATTTTCACCTACAATATAAGGGAATTTCCAAATGTTCCCTAGTCCTACAGCTGAACCAGCAGCAGCTGCAATGATTCCAAAGCGTGACGAAAACCCATCGCGCTTTGTCGATGATAATTCTTGACTCATATTTAATTCCTCCTACTGTCCTACACAACGACTCTTTCTAGTCGTTTCCTACAATAATCCTTTTATTTTAATGCTAGACCTACTAAAATGTTAATAAAAAGGCTTAAGCAATAAAAGTTGAACTTATTTTAGCATGAAAATTTTCATTTGAAAAGCAAAATGTCTTTTTGTTTTGAAAAATGTCGAGTAACACGAGAATAGTTTGATTAAATTTGAGGAATGATACAAGAGAAACAATTGTGATAAAAGGGAGGTCTATCATATGTCAATTAAATGTGGTGCGCATAATTGTGTGCATAATGATAATCAAGGAAATTGTTATGCAAGTGTTGTGAATGTTCGTGGCGCGCAAGCAACGGTAACGGATGAAACGTTATGTAAAAGTTTTGCTGATCAAGGGCTTGTTGGTGATGTTGAATTTGGATCAGAGTTTAGTAATACGTCACACAAAGCGACAGTTAATGATATTAAATGCAGTGCATGTCATTGTAAACATAACGATAAAAATTGTTGTCATGCTGATGCCGTACAAATTAATACAGATACAGCAAGTTGCGATACATTTGAAAAATAGGATAGATAAAAAGCTTTCTAAATCTTTAGAAAGCTTTTTATTATGCGAGAACAAAAGTAATAAAGTGATTATTAAATTCATATAATAAGATACGATTAGCTGGGGGAGAGAAAAATGGAGAAAGTAGTGGTGGCAATTTCTTTAAGTGCGATATTTAAGCCTAAGTTAAAGAAAATTCAAACGATGACTGATCAGAGTGATCGTATTTTTGTGTATCATAATGCAAATGAGGTGTTTGATAAAGGTCCCCTTTTTTCTTTTATTGAGCAACTTTTATGCGCTAATCTATCGTTTGTTGACGTGATGATTATATCAGATAGTCCTCCTGAAATATCTGATTGTATTTTTGAAAGTTTAGCTTATTATAAGTTAGAAATTGATAATGTCATTTTATCTAATCGTACCTCGATTTTAGATTATTTAGCAGCTTTAAAGGTTGACTTATTTTTCTCTTCTGACTTAAATTTGGTTCAGGAGACCCAGAAGATGAATATTTTAGCTGGTTTAGTTTCTTTAGGAGTGACAACAACCCATGAGTTCAAGGTGGCGCTCGATCATCGGTTGTTTGCAAAAGAGGGAATGTGCGATGCCTTTGGAAAAATACTACCTGTATTTGGATTTTGGCAAAAGTTATTTGCTAACTTTAAGGTGGCTTTACTAACGACAAGGTGCTATAGTGTTGAATCTTGGGTGAAAGATTTATTTAAATTATCTCAATGTAAAGTGAATGAAGTCTGCTTTTTAGGTATGGGAGGGACTGAAGATGTTTGCCGCCTTTTTGATCTTACGGTTTATATAGAGGGGGAGAGGCAAGATTCTTTGATACGGACGAAGCCAACTCCTCGTATTTTAAATATTGATTTTTAATTTGAAGTAACATAAAAAAGAAACCCATTACATATATTTAAAGGAAGATAAAATGAGAGGAGAGGAGACTATTGAATGACGTATTGTTAATTACTAATGATAATCGCGTTTATTTAAAAAATAATGAAACAGAGAAGTTAGATTTTTATCATCAGGGATATTTGACAGATGATGAAATTTTAGGGATTTGTTCTAAATTTATAGAGTCGAAGCGAGACCTAGCACTTGAAAATAAGTTAGTTGTAACCATCACCTCAAGTGATGAAGGATATGAGGTAGGTTTTGCACCCTTAACCCTTAACTTACCTGAAGTGAAAAAAGTTCAAGGTGAGTTACCTGTTGAATTATTTATCCGATATGGACGTCATTTAGTATTTAATGATTTTAACGCTTTGCTTCAACGTTTAAATGAATATAAAAAGGAAAATTAATAAACGATAGAAGTCCAGATAAGTTTTTTATCGTTGAGTAACTTTAATTTTATGGAGTAGATGAGAAGGGAATCGTTTACTAGCGGGAAGAATGATACGATTGTACTTTTGAAGTGATTTATGTTACATCTGGAATCTACTATGCTCATTGATAGGAAAAAAATATGTCTGGTTCTAGATAGGTTATTAATTTAAAATATAAGGTATTAAAGAGACGAGTGATGAAGAGGAGAAGTCATAGCAATCTACTAATGGAGAACTATGACTTTTTTTGTTGGTTTTAGAATAAATTCGATTAAAGACATATAAATTATAAAGGTGAGAGGAAATAGTTTACTGTCCTTTGTTGAAAAGCGTTTCTTAAATCTATATAATGGAAGTATTAAAGTTATCCACATCTAATATGATAGTGAAACGTAAGTTTATTGATTGAGGTGAAGAGAATGGCGTATGATTTACAGGATAAATTAGTCGTTGCAATTTCAAGTCGTGCTCTTTTTAATTTAGAGCATGAAAATCAGATTTTTGAAACGGAAGGAATTGAGGCGTATCATCGTTACCAAATTGAGAATGAAAATACTGTTTTAGAAAAAGGAACGGCATTTCCATTGATTGAGGCATTGTTAAGTTTGAATGATAAATTTGATTACCCTATTGTTGAGGTTATTATTTTATCAAGTAATAGCCCCGAAACAGGTCTAAGAGTCTTTAATAGTATTGCAGAATATAAACTTGATATTGTTCGTGCTGCTTTTACGGGAGGAGAAGATAAGCTCCCGTATCTGAGCGCTTTTAATATTGACTTATTTTTATCAAGAAATGAACATGATGTTCAAGATGCGATTGATAATGGAGTGGCGGCAGCACTTGTTTACGATGTTCCAAGAGATTATCAACCTAACCAAAAAGAGATTCGAATCGCTTTTGATGCTGATGCGGTTGTTTTCTCAGATGAGTCAGAATTAATTTATAAAGAACAAGGACTTGCAGCTTTTATTGAAAATGAAAATGCAAATGCTGAAAATGCAATGAATGAAGGCCCATTTGCTAAGTTGCTTAAAACATTATCAACGATTAAGGAAAAAGATGATAGCTTAGTTAAAATTGCAATTGTGACGGCAAGAAATTCACCGGCTCATAAACGTGTTATTCTTACATTACGTGAATGGGGATGTAAAGTGGATGAGATGTTCTTCTTAGGAGGAGTGGCAAAAGATAAAGTTCTTAAAGCGTTTAATGCCCATATCTTTTTTGATGATCAAGATTATCATGTTGGTCCAGCTTCTCAGTTGATTCCCTCTGGGCGTGTTCCATATAAATCCAATTCGAGTTTGAATCAATTTCAAAAAGAACAACATCATGAACATGAGCATCATGAGGAGCACCAGCATGAGCATCATGAACCATACCATGGTTAAGATAAATAAATCTTAAAACAATGCGAAGGGATGTCTTTAGATTGGAAAAAGTTTGTCAAAGTTGCGGATTACCACTGAATGAAAGAATTTTAGGAAATGAAAATAATGGGACATTTTCGCAAGAATATTGTTATTTATGTTATCGAAATGGACGCTTTATAAAGCCAGATATGACTTTAACTGATATGAAAAAACAAGTCATTCAAATGATTGACCAAGCACCAGTTAATAAATTTCAAAAATGGATGTTGAAAAAGATTTATCCCTTACAATTAAAAACTTTAAAGCGTTGGAGAGATTAGAGATGAAGAAAAAGTATCAGCTTGCTGATGCTTTTTTTTATTACCCAAGAATAAAGTCAAGTTATTTTTTGTGTCATTTTTGTTTTTAATTAATGTCTTACTGTTTAATAATGGTAAAAATTAGGTTATAATAAAAATAACTTATAAGGATTGATTATTCTTTATAATGGTTATAAAGAGACACATCCATTGGGGGAAATGGATTTTTTAGGAGGGATTGAATTTATGTCAAAGGTATGCAAGAAGTGTTCACAACAGTTTGAGGTCAAAACCACATCTATTCAATCAGGATTAGGAACTTTAACGGTGATAATTGAAGGAATCACGATTTATGTTTGTCCTAAATGTGGGGATACAATATTACAGTCTACGGATGCCCTTGTTTTACAGAAGTTCAAAGAAACGCTAGATTATGAACGAAGTGAGGTTACTTTAAAGGAAAAAGAAGAAGGTCCTGAAATTTTAACCCTGCCAGAGGTGGCTAAAATGTTACGGGTTAGTCATCAAACGATTTATAATATGATTCGTGATGGAAGATTAAAAGGCTATAAGGTTGGAAGAGAGTGGCGCTTTTTAAAAAAAGATATGGATGATTATCTACTGCGGCTTCAGTAAAAAGATGATGAAGTCCCTGATGGCTTTTTTATCATAAAATTTTTCTTTGTTAACGTTTACAATGAAGTGTTGATAAGTTATAATGGATTGATATTATGTTTTTTAGGAGGAGTTATGAAGCAGATACGAATTGGAAATAGTAACATTCATGCCTCAGAGATTGCACTTGGATGTATGGGAATGGGAGGAGAGTGGACTCATAATCCTTTGACAAATGAGGTTAAGAAACAGGCTTTAGTAACCATTGAAGCGGCCTTAGAGCAAGGGATTAATTTTTTTGATCATGCTGATATCTATACGTATGGAAAGTCGGAAGAAGCTTTTTCTGGAATCTGGGAGACTGACTTAGTTAAGCGAGAAGAGATTTATATTCAATCTAAATGTGGAATTCGTTTGAAAGGAAGTTTAGGGGAAGGTTCTGCACCACATTATGATTTTAGCTATCAGTATATTATTGATTCTGTAGATGGTATTTTAAAAAGATTGAAGGTCGATTATTTAGATTCTTTATTGCTACATCGTCCAGATGCACTAGTTGAGCCAGAAGAGGTGGCTCAGGCATTTAGTGAATTACAGGCTCTTGGGAAAGTTAGACATTTTGGGGTTAGTAATCATAATCCTCATCAAATAGAATTGTTAAAACGTTATATTGAACAAGATTTAATTGTGAATCAAATGGAGTTATCGTTAGTTCATGCTAATTTAATTGATGAAGGGATGAATGTTAACAGTTTAACCAATCCGATTGATCATCGAAGTCAAGGAACACTCGAGTATGCGAGATTAAATCATATGACGATTCAAGCCTGGTCACCACTTGCAACGGGGATGTTGACAAAGGAGAAGGTAGAGGCTCCTTATCAAGCAGCGCATGAGGTCATTAAGGAGTATGCCAATGAATTCGGAGTGAGTCAAGAAGCTATTTTAATGGCTTGGTTACTACGTCATCCCGCTAAAATCCAACCGATTGTTGGCACGAAAAACCCACAGAGAATTAAAGCAGTGTGTGAAGGTTCCCAAGTTAAGTTAACACGTGAGCAGTGGTATCGTTTGTATAATGTGATACCAGGAAGAAGTTTATTATAAAGAAAAAAGGTTAAAATCAGATTAGATTTTAACCTTTTTTTGATTATCATTTTAAAAAAAGGAGTGGTGAGTTTCGTATAATTTTACTTAAAATTTCTAACTCTATAACTATAGAGATAAGGATTCTTGCTATTGGTATAAACTTGATGTCTGTTCATCAGGATTAGGAATTTGTGTAGAAATGGAGTTTATTATGAGATGCATGCCTAATCGATCAAAAAGTAAGTTAAATGATAATCAATTAGATAGGAGAAAACTTATTGAGTCGGTCAATTTTTGTTATAAAGGATGATAAGTTATGAAGTTCAAGAGATGGTCCGTGAAGTATTTAGTCTGTACTAGCATCTTATTTACAACACTTAGTTTAGTGATGGGTTGTTCTGCTAATAAAGCAGGAGGAGGGGCTGATGATTCGTATGTTTTAGTGAATGAGTTAGAATTTATTAATCAAACCCTTGAGCAACGTAGCGAAGGAAATTATATTTATCAAGCTCAAATTAAAAATAATTCAAAGTTTATTATACGAGGGATTTCAATCGATATAGAGTTGAGTAATGGAAATTATACAACGATTTCCACACAAGATACGTTAAAATCAGGTGACATTAGTGGGTTTATTCAATGTTTTGGTCCAAGTTCAGGTCGTATTGAGGATATGAAAGCGACGCGGATTTTGATTAATATGTATGATGAGAATATGGTTCATACTGTTGTGGAATATGATGTTAATCAAAATAAATATACTTATACACCAGGAGAGGCATTCTCAGCTGAAACTCCTAAGGTTACCGTGACTGATTTGGAGTTTATGAATCCAACGTTAACGGTTCCTTCAAATGCTAGTGGAAGTGTGTTTGAGACAAGTCTTAAAAATAATTCTGATTATGCCATCATGGGATTAGTTTATACATTTGAAATGAATAATGGAAAAAATGTTAATCTAATGGTTGTTGATACGATTGGGGCACGAGAAAGTATTGGGCCTATTTCTTGTACGGGACCTGAGAGTGGAAATATGGAAGATATGGAAACTAAAACGATTAAATATACGATAATTGATGAAAAAGGAACGAGTCAGACGATTACATACGATGTTCGATTAAATCAATATTTTATTAAGTAGTAAAAAGCGATATTTATGTGGTATCGCTTGTATAAAAAAATACTCCACTTCATGGAAGTGGAGTATTGAAACAGGAAAGAATAGATGCAATGAAAGTGTACCAATTTTATTATTAGAAATTATTTGTAAAACTATTCAAAAAATGGTTGATTTTATATTTTATTTGAACGGATAAGGTGACTTAGGGTGTTAAAAATGCGTTTGAGTAAAATGGCACCTAACAAAATGAGAATCCATTTTAGAAGTTCTGATTTAGGGTTACTTGAGAGCATCATATTTTGATACCAGCGAGTTAAAAAAGGAGTGACGATTAAAAACACTAAAAAATAACCAATGGCTTGATTAATGATTGTTTTAATCTGTTCCAATAACTCTACATGTAGTCCAAATTTTATTAAAAAAGGATCTAATAAAATGGATACAATCTGTCCTCCATCAAAAAAGGGAATCGGAATTAGGTTGAAAAGAAATAGTAAAACATTCATGAATAAAATAATAAATAGGGCATACTGTTGAAGCGTATTTTCATTTGCAATGATTTCGATTGATTCGGTGAATGAGGTATCCGGTATTAAAAAATCATGAACAGACAACATTGAGGTTAAGGAGATAATGAATCTGCTAATGAGTTGGTTCAAAATTTTAAATCCTTCTATTAAGTTTGTTTGATAATAAAGAGTAGAGGCGATAACGGCTGTGATGTAATTAAAGGTGCTACCTGCTAGAAGGATGATGATTTGTTGAAAGGAATTTAATTTATTTTCATCGGTTAAATCATAAATTGTTACACCACCACTCGGAAATAATTTAAAAATAAAGCGAGTATGAGCGGTTTTAATAGACAATATTTTGATACCCATTCCTGTTACCACATCGGTTGCTTTAACTCCAAAGAGGTAAGCTGCACAATAGTGGCCACATTCATGAATGAAAATACTGAGGTAGGCAATGACGATGTATAGAAAAATTGGCATTAGGATTCCCCCCTTTTTAAGACTATCTATACAGAAATAGAAATGTCTTTTCAGTTTTAGAATAAGTCTTAGTTCATCGGACTTTCTACTACTAAGACATCCAATAGTCCATGGGTCCCCTACTCTTGAAGCAGTCTTCTCCGCTGATAGGAGAGGCAAAAGTTTTGCAGTTGTACAAAACTGATTTAGACTTAGACATATACATATATATATGCGTCATGGAATTAGAATATCCTTTAATCCAAAAATAGAAGCATTGCGTTAGGCAATGCTTCTATTTTTGGATTAAAAAAAGTTTGCGATATTGGGCCATATAATCTCCCAATAGGAAAACAACGTATAGATGAATTCAAAAAACAATAATAATCCCATCATGGTCACCACCTTAAATGATTGTTAGTTATAGTCTAAGAAAAATCGATTATTTTATGTGTAATTCGATGTCGAAAAAAGAAAAGAAAACAAGAAAAATAAGAGGTAAAACACCTTGTTTGTAGAATTTTCTTTTGCTTTTTTATTAATAATATGATAAAGTATAAATTTCGAGTTGACTTTTTCTTTTGTAAGGTGGGATTACTGATGCAAAATATGAACGATATTATTAAAGAATCAATGATTGCAAATGCAATTAAATGTAATTATGATGAGAAGTTAGAAACAATTCTAAATAAACTCAAAAAACCTGAATTAAAACGTTTAGTGGATCATCATGGATTAAAAGGATGTTCGTCATTAGCAAAAGGTGGATTAATTGAACGTATTATTGCCACACTTGGTGATGTATCACGTTTAGAGTATATTCTGTGTGGCATGGACGATTTGATGATGAGTGATTTCGTTATGTTAGTTAATGAAGCATATGTTAACTGTGATGAGATGATGTCTTCTTCTGTTTACACGTTATACAATCTTGGATATGTTTACCCTGTCATGAACGGTAAAGAGGTTGTTTACATGATGCCTCAAGTTGTAAAAGAGGCTTATGCTAATATCTCTCAACCAGAATTACAAGATACAAAAGTACGTACGGATCTTGTTTATTTATATCTGAAGGCATTAGTTAATTTATACGGAATTTGTGATTTTGCTCAATTATGTAAAGTGTTTAATGAGTATGAAACAACACCATTAACGCCAGAAGAAGCGCTAAATGTATTATTCTGTAAATTAACATTCCATGGAAATGTTCAATCATTTGGACCATTATTTGTTTCAGATTCATTACTTATTGATTCAGAACAAGAAGTATTAGCTTTACGCGAAACTCAAGAAGAAAAAGAATATTACATGCCAACAAAAGAAGAAATTCAACAGTTTGGAATGGACGAAGGTGAATGGACTCCTCAATTAATGCAAGTTCAAAAATTTATTGAAGAAAATATTTGTGAAGATAAAAAAGTCGCTCGTGAAATTGCACATGAAATGGGAATGTCTTTTGCATATAAATATCAACCTAAATTAGCCTTTATGGCACTTGAAGGCCGTCAAATTGAAATGGAATCTTACAATGTAGGACAGGCGTTAATGATTCTTTTAATGGATGCATTTAATCATGCTCGTACGTGGGAAAATCGTGGATTCCGTCAAGTTGATTTAGAAGCTTCAGCAGTGAAAGAGGTTGCCTCAACACAAGTTGTTGTTCCAATGATTAATCCAATTAAATCAACTAAAATTGGACGTAATGAACCTTGCCCATGTGGGAGTCAAAAAAAATATAAAAAATGTTGTGGACGTTAATCGTCTTATTTAATCGCCTGTTAAAGCCTTTTGCTTTTAAGAGGCGATTTTTTTTATTTCATATTAAAATGAGTTAACTGAATAAAGTGATAAATGTCGAAATATTAAAGTCTATTCATTTAAAAACAGGTTATGATATAATGAAAATCAATCTGATGAAAGAAGAGGAAGCGGAGTATGAGTCGATATTTTAATAATCAAGAAGTTGAATTACTGGCCCCTGTTGGGACGTTCGAAATATTTAAACAAGTCATTCATAGTGGAGCAGATGCGGTTTATTTAGGTGGTAAAATTTTCAATATGCGTATGCATCGAAAAGGATTTAACTTTACAGATGAAGAGTTAGCAGAAGCCGTTAAAATTACACATGATCTAGGAAAGAAAATCTATATTACAGTTAATAACCTGTTAAGTTCAGAGGATTTAAAACAAGCAAAAGATTATTTAACCTATTTGAGTGAATTAAAGCCAGATGCTATTATCGTTCAAGATATGAGTATTGTGTACTTAGTTAATGAACTTGGACTAGATTTAAATATTCATGCCTCTGTTATGATGAATACACATAATCTTGAAACCATTAAAGCCTTACGAGAACTTGGCGTAACACGCGTTGTAACTTCTCGTGATATTGATTTAGAGACGGTCAAGTACTTCTCTCGTCAAACTGATATGGAGTTTGAATATTTTGTGCATGGTGACATGTGTGTGGCACATGGTTCACAATGTACGTATAGTGGAATTTTATTTGGAAAAAGTGGTAATCGTGGTTTATGTATGAAGCCTTGTCGTTGGGGATATAAAATGAACCAAGGGGGGAACCAATACAATACAACTTTCCCATTGGCGGTTAAAGATATGTATATGTATGAAAATATTCCGGAATTAATTGAAGCGGGAGTGGTTTCATTTAAAATTGAAGGTCGTATGCGAGAAGCCGACTATCTACTGGGGATTATTAATAGCTACAGTGATGCCATTAATCGTTATATTGAAGATCCGATTTTTTATGATCGTCAGAAGGATTCAAAAACGTTGTATGAAAACCGAAAACGTGATTTCTCGACCGCTTATGCTTTTGGTAAACCAGGACTAAGTAATATTAATGAACGATGGGAAGGAACAGGGAAGTTTTATAGTACTGGAAAAGTGTTTAGTAAACCAGTCGAAGAGAGTGAAATGAAAGACTCACGAGTTCAACAAATTAAATCGATGCTTGCGACAGAGGACATCAAAACGCATCGACCGACTTTAAGTGTTAAAGTTAATTCTTATCAGGCCGCGATGATGGCAATCGAAGAAGGGGTTGAAAAGATTTATTTATCAGGTGAAGTATTCCAACCACAGTTGCCATTTAGTGTGAAAGAAATTCAAAGTCTTTCGAAAAATAAGGGAAATTCTAAACTTTATTTAGGATTACCGACGATGATGTATGAAGATGATTTCAGTCGTTATGCTCATTTATTACGTACGCAAAATTTAGGAATTGATGGGATTGTCGTGACGAATTTAGGGGCTATTCGTTATTTTGCAGATTTCGGTTTTGAAATGATTGGGGATACAGCTTTAAATATTTATAATGCGACAGCAGCTAATTTCTATGGACGTTTTGGTTTAAGCTTAGCGGGCATGTCAAATGAATCACCAGTGATGAATACAAAAGATTTATTGCAACATTCAGCGTTACCGATTGAGATTACAGTTCATGGGGCCCCTGTTGTGATGTATATGAGTCATGATTTATATGAAAATACAAAAATCGTTGAGGCAAGTCAAAAAGCAGATCGTAAGTATCGTGATAAAGAGGTCTTGTTATTAATTGATGATAGAGGACAGGAACATCCTGTTTATCGTGACAATAAAGGGAATAACCATATGGTATTAGCTAAAGAATTATGTTATTTACCTTTATTAAAAGAATTACATCATTTAGGTGCGGCATCCTTTAAAATTGAAGGATGTAACTATGAACTTGAAACGTTACGTCAGATTATTAATACGTATCAAAAAGCGATAGCGAATCTTGAGCTTTGTGATGAGTTAGTAAAAGAATTAAATTATGAAAACTTAGGCTTCACACTTGGAGCAATGCAATATAATTAAGGAGATAAATTATGATAGGTGCAGATAAAATTATTCAAAAGAAAAAAGAGTTTTTATTTCCATCGTCTCATGGAAATCATTTTTATAAAAATCCTCCACAAATCGTGAAAGGGGATATGCAGTATTTATATGATGATCAAGGAAAAGAGTATATTGATTTTTTTGCGGGTGTTTCAGTGATGAACTGTGGGCATTGTAATAAAGAAATTTTAGATGTGGCGATTTCACAGATGCAAACGTTACAACATACGACGATCATTTATTTAACAGAGCAAATGGTGAATTTAGCAGAGAAGTTAGCAACGGTGTTACCTGGAAATTTACGTCGCTCATTCTTCTGCTGTACGGGTTCTGAGGCGAATGAAGGAGCCATGTTGCTGGCAAGATTATATACGGGGAAAAATGATTTTATAGCCCTTCATAATGGGTTACATGGACGTACGCATTTAACCATGAGTGCCACTGCTATTCCAATGTGGCGAGCAGATCCAGATTTATCTCGTTGTATTCATTTTGCCAAGAATGTTTATAGTGATACATTAGACTTAGAATCAGCGGCAAAGGCTTCAATTGAAAGTATTAAACAAGTTATTGAAGAACAAGGAGCAGAAAATATTGCAGCTTTAATCGCAGAGCCGATTCAAGGAAATGGTGGAATTATTACACCTCCTCTTTGGTACTTCAAAGAATTAAAGGCTCTTCTTGAGCAACATGATATTTTATTATTGATTGATGAAGTTCAAACTGGATTTGCACGTACCGGAAAGATGTTTGCGATTGAAAATTATGGCGTGGTTCCAGACATTATGACGGTTGCGAAAGCACTTGGAAATGGAATGCCAATTTCTGCTTTTTGTACGAATGATGAAATCGCAAAGGCATTTACTAAGCCATCTGCTTCAACACTTGGTGGAAATCCTGTTTCATCAGCTACTGCGATGGCAGTTTTAGATTACATTGAAAAAAATAACCTGTGTGAACGTTCAGAGTATTTAGGAGCTATTTTAAAACAAAAATTAGAGTTGCTAAAGGAAAAGCATCCGATTATTAAAGAGGTTCGTGGACTTGGCTTAATGCTTGGTGCTGAATTAGTAAAAGCAAATGGAGAAGCAGCATCTGAAGAAACAGATCTCATTTTAGAGAAGCTAAAAGATCGCGGATTAATTGTTGGAAAAAATGGACTAGGACGTAATGTACTAGCTTTCCAGCCACCTTTAGTGATTACGGAAGAAAATATCGAAGTTTTAATTCAGAATTTAGATGATGTTTTAAGTGAATTATAAAAGATGAAAGAGGCCTTCATAAGAAAGGTCTCTTTTTATTTTTTTGCAGACATAGTTTGTGATCATTGAAAATATAATAGAATGAAATCATAATAAGGGTAGGAGGAAAGAAGATGGAACGAAGCTTTAGTCGTGTTCGGATTGTTGTTGTACAGCCAGGGGATGAAGTTTATTTTGATCGCTATTATGACGATGTATTGGCAGCAATTGATAAATTTAATTATTTTTGCAAGTTAGCTAATATCAATTACCCTCAAGAAGTTGAATTTGTTCTTGATAAGACAGAAAAGTATAATGAAATGACAGCTTATTTTCCTTATAACGAAATCAATGATTATAACCAATCAGGTTTTGTTCAAGTATCATTATATTTTGAAGTTGGACGAATGTATTCACCTGATCGGTCATCATTACGATAAAATAGGCAACTAGTAGGAGAAGCAGTAATTTTTTATAAAAATTTACTGCTTTTTTTGATTTACATCATATGATGTAAAGAGTTGACTAATTTTTGATTGGGGTGAGATGATGAGAGTATTAAATCCCACATTGTATGAACAAATTGAAGTGTGGCAGGAACAATTGTCACCTGATGTGGATGTGAAAACACTTGGACATACTCAGGATAATTTACACAATAGTAAGGAAGCGATTATTGCTTGTTTAGTAGAACAGTTTCCGATTAGTTATCGTCAAAGTTATGAGGTCTATCATGATTGGTTTTTAAATGTTGAGGTGTATCAAACGTATGATGAGCTTCAAGTGATAAATGTACTAGCGCTTGGAAGTGGTTCAGGTGGAGATGTCTTTGGCTTAATTCAGGTGATGGAAGAGGTTTTTTCTAATAAGATTATTAATGTCTTTACCGTTGAGGGGAATAAGTTAGCCTTGCGAAGTCAAATGAATATTTTTAGACATTATGTAAGTGTTGGACTAATTAAAAATGAGGTGAATTTAGTTCCAATTTCGATGGTTATTCAACCATCATTTAAAGGATTTAAAGAAAAGTTAAATGAGTTATGTTTTAAACCTTACGATTTTACAAAGTTTGATATGATTCAAAGCTTTAATTGGATGAACGAGAAATCAGTTAGAAAACAGATGAAGTTTCTTGATTTATATGAGTTAATTCAAAGTTTGATGAATCCTAATCGAATTGCTGTGATTGCGGAAACTGTCGATCCTAATTCGAAAAGTGAGGAGTCACCTGTTTTCAAAAGAGCATTAAATGCGTTTATGATGTTTTCTTCTCGCACACAAAAAAAACAAATGCCCCTTTATGCCTTAACGCCGACCCCCTGTATTGCAAGGCGATTGGCAGGGCTTTCTAAGTCGCAATGTCAATCATGCAAAGGTTGTTTTGATGAGGTCATGTGTTATGTTAAGTTGTGGCAACAGACACGATATGCTTGGCAATCAAGTTATTTGTTTGTAATGAAAATTGCTTCTTCATCGCTTGGGAGTCATCTGGCTAAGAATTTACAAAATGAGACCATCGGTTATCAAACTGCAAGTCAGGTTGGAGTGTATCAAGAGCGTTACTGTACACTCAATCGCCTTGTTAAAAAAGAAGTGACGGCTAATGCTTTTAAGTTATGTCAAGAAGAGGATTCCTAAGTGGAATCCTTTTTTATTTAAAGGCACCATTAGGGGCTAATTTCATAACTTATTGATATAGAGAGGAGGGGATAGTGTGAAAAATATAGGGTTAGTTCTATGTGGTGGAGGGGCAAAAGGTGCCTATCAAGTGGGTGTTTTTAAAGTGTTGGAAGAATTAGAAATTGCAAACGAAATAAAAATGATATCAGGTTCATCCATTGGCGCTTTAAATGGGGCTCTGTACCTAATGTATAGTGCAGATGAGATTGACCAAATTTGGCAACAGTGTAATTGGACAGCTATTTTTGGTGTGAGTAAAGAAAATATTAAAAAGGTAAATCAAATTGTACATCGTGTGAATACGAGGCAGATGTCGCCTTTTTTTGGGGCGATTAATATGGTTGGAGTTGCTAATCAAACAGGACTTCCATTACAAAGAAAGGGATTTGAGAAAGTATTACGCCAGTATTTAAAGCCATCTATTATACAGAAACAATCAATAGACCTTATCGTATCATGTGGAAAAGTAAATAGTAAGCAATTAGCCTATTTTAACTTAAATCATCAGTCTCCAAAGAAAATGCAAGATATTTTGTTTGCGACAACAGCTGTACCGATGTTGTATAATCCTGTTTATATTGATAACAGCTATTATTGTGATCCGATGAAATATGAACGTGCCCCTCTCGCTCCTTTGTTAAAATCAGATTGTGAGACGATTATTATTGTTTATTTAAATCGGGGGCAGTGTTTGGGTCGAAAAGAAATTAATGGTAAACGACTGATTGAAATTGCACCAAGTCGAGATTTGGGCACTGGTATTTACGGAAGTTTTGATTTTAGAAAAAGTGTGATTGAAAATTCGATTGAACTAGGAGGGAATGATGCATATCGAATTTTGTATAATGTCTTAAAGGAAAATCCGAGACCTCCACGTTATCTTAAGAAAAAATAAGTGAAGATGAACAGACGGAAAATGATTAAATAAAAAAAGAGATACTTTAAGTTATAAAGCATCTCCTTTTTTGTGTCTAAGCCTTATTTTTATAGAGTTTAAGGTTTAGAAGGTTTTGATTGATTTCCATTTTAAATGAGTCAGTCATCATCCCAATTAAGGCTAATTCAAAATCTTTACATCCTTCGCCTGCTAATTCCCAATAACACTCTTCCATTTCAACTTGTCGATTAGTTTGTAAATAATAGCTTAGATCTTTAAGCTTATCTGATTTTTCTACGTTATAGTTACAACTTAGGAGAAGTTCAAATTGTGAGTCTTGCTCATTGATTTGAACAGAGATATTCGTTGCATCTAAGGTGAAGAAGAAGCTAATAAGCTCGTTAGTTATTTTTGCTATGCGTTTTTGTGTTGAAATCATTGACGTGTTTCCTTTCGAAAAGCTTCAATTAATGGTACCAAAATAGCGGCGACAATGCCAGCAGAAAAACCATTATTATATAAATTTAATCCAGCATGCAGGCTTCCGACATGTAAAACAACGGATGAATGTAAAAAGCCTGCTAAAATTCCGTATGCCCAACCAAATTCACCTGCAATCGGAGCGAGTGACGTTCCAAATAAGGCTGCAAGTAAAATCGAGGGATCATTAATAGACCATACCTTTAAATAGGAACCGATGACTACACCAATCATTACCGGGATAATGTTTTTAAAATGTTTTCCAAATGCTCCGAATCCTATAACGGCAAAAATTCCACCGATAGTTGGTCCATTTAACTGACCACCAACTATTAAGACGTAAGTAGTAGCGATTAATCCATTGATTCCCATATTGATGAGTGTTGGAGAAAAACCATCTATTAAAATGAAATCACTAACTAGTCGTCCTGAGTGGTGTGTAATCCGTTTGAATTGTTCAATTGATCGTGTATCAGTCAACTCTCCTAGTAGAATCATTACCGTGCAAAGAAAATAGAGATAGCTTCCGATTAAAAGATTATTCCCCTCTCCCCAAATGAGTTGAGATGAGGGGTTATATCCAAAGGATTTAAATAAGGCAACTAAAACGGTAATCATCATACCTGCTGTAAATCCAACATTATAAAGGTTATATCCTTGGTGAACCTTTAAAAAGTGAGAGGCTAGAGGGGGGAGAATAAATCCAATTAGAATTCCTAAGATAATACCGAGTATGATTCGAAGCGGTAAAATAAGTTGAAAGTGAAAGATAATCTCTGTTACGATGGGGGCCATCGCCGTTCCGAATAATGCGATATAGATGTATCTAGCAAAAGGTTGTTTATGATACTTTGCAAATAAGTAGACCCCAATGATGATGGCCCATATATTTAATAAATTCTTACCTAGAAATGAAAAACCAGCAATTAGGAATAGGGAAGCGAAGGTTGCCCCATTAAAGTGGATTTTGTTTTTCCAGAGTAGAAAAATGATAATTAAGGTTAATATTCCAGAGTTAACAAATGCTCCTCCAATTCCACCGATCACGATATAATCAGTGATAAGGGCATCTGGATGAATAATAATTTCATATAAACCGTTTAAAATGTCTTTAAAGGAAGAGGTAATAAATCCAAATCCGATTAAGGAGAGGGCGATAAATATCATGACCCACATTTTATTGGATTCTTTCCAAATTTTTATTTTTTGCCTCTCTATCGTTTCCATCTATCAATCTCCTTTTCTATTAAATGTTATAACTATTATAATATATTGTGGGAATGGTCGTAAATATAACGTTTTCATTAAAATGTAAGAAAGAAGTGGAGAGAATATGGGAAGTACAGGAGAAATGTGGATAAAATAAGGAAAAAATGACACTAAATTGCTTAAAATTTATTTACAAATAAAGTGAATTGGTGTTATTGTTATGTTATAACGTTATAACATCATAATGTATTAACTCTGATGTTATAGTTAGATTTTAGGAGAATTACGTGGAGGGGTATTTTATGCAACAAATGTTAGCGCCAAAAGAAATTGCTGAAGCAACGGTTGGTGTTGGTAAGTATAAGACATCTAAGAAAAATAGTATTGTATTTGTTTCAGCTATGTTGGCAGGACTATTCATTGGACTTGGCTACACAGGATATTTAATTGTATCTGGCATTATGGCAGATGCGGCAGTTGGTAAAGTGGTTGGAGCTTTATTATTCCCTGTGGGATTATTATTAGTTTTAATTGCTGGAGCTGATTTATTTACCGGTAATACGTTAGTCACGATGGCGTGGTATAAAAAAGAAATTAAATTAGGTGATGTAGCAAAAAATCTTAGTATTGTTTGGCTTGGAAACTTAGTTGGAGCTTTATTCTTAGTTGTTTTAGTGTATTATAGTAATACATTTACCGGATCAATAGCTGAAGGTGTGATGCATTTAGCTGAGAAAAAAGTTCATTTAAATATGGTTGAATTATTAACTCGTAGTACGTTATGTAATATTTTAGTTGCAATCACAGTTTATATGTCTTATGCAGCGAAGGATGTTACAGGAAAAGTTATTATTAGTTATATTCCGATTTGGTTATTCGTTATTACAGGATTTGAACACTGCGTGGCAAACATGTTCGTTTTACCAATGGGATATTTACTTGGAGCAGATCTTACGATTGGACAAATTATGGCTAATATTATTCCAGTTACAATCGGAAATATTATAGGTGGGATGTTAGTGACTGCAGCGTACTACTTCTTATTCTTAAAAGATAAAGATCATCATTAAGATGAGGGCTTGTCCGTAAGGGCAAGCTTTTTTAATTTATAGCAACTATTGACGTGATTTTTTAGAAGGTTATGATGATTTTAAATGGATTCATGATTAAAATAGAAATGAATCTCCTAAAATAGAACTAATGTTTGTTTTTGTAACTTTTTAATCTAGGTGAAGTTATGTTATAATGAATCAATATAAAGAGGTGATGAAGGTGTACGCATATTTAAAAGGAACGGTTGCTTATAGCGCTAAAGATTTCGTTGTGATTGAGGTAGCGGGTATTGGATATAAAGTTTATACGGCGAATCCTTATGAATTTAGAAAGGATGAAGCGACACAGGTTTTTACACACCAAGTGGTGTCAGAGAATGATTTAAGTTTGTATGGATTTAAGACGCTTGAGGAACATGATTTGTTTATCAATTTGATTAGTGCAAGAGGCATTGGACCTAAAACAGCTTGTGCGATTTTAGCGATGAAGGATATGAGTGGATTACGTCATGCGATTGAAAATGGTGATGCAAAATATTTATGTAAGTTTCCTAAAATCGGTCCAAAAACTGCGCAACAAATTATCTTGGATTTAAAAGGTAAGTTAGTTGTGCCAGATGCTGCAATTTTTGTCAATAATAGTTTATCTGAGGCGCTTGAAGCTCTACAAGCACTTGGATATGGAGATAAAGAATTAACGAAGGTTAAAAACGCATTTAAAGATACTGATGCTTCTGTTGATGAAATTATTAAAAAAGGTCTACAATTATTAGTTAAGTAATCGATTAGTCCTGATTAATTTTCTATAGTTATTTTATAGGGCCTATAGTTGGGGTGGATAATCAAGCATTTGAATAATCAAGACTGACTTTTATTATCTTGGTTATTAATTGTTATATATAGAAGAGAGGGATAGGATGAAGTCAATGCAACGTATTAATCCATTTGCTATTGGGGGCGCCTTTGTTGAGTATTGCGTTGATAAGGGATACCTTGTGATGGAAGTAATGGATCATGAGGTGAAATATTATTTGACTGAAGAGGGAGAAGTAAAACTTAAAGAGGAATTTGGTATTACTTTGCATGCTTGTGCAAAAATAAAAGAAGGAAGTAGGGAATGAAGATGACAGAAGAACGCTTAGTGACACCAGATGAAGTCATGGGAGATGAGTCTGAATTAAGCTTACGTCCTGAACGTTTAAATCAGTATATCGGACAGACAGCTGTAAAAGAAAATTTACGTATTTTCATTGAAGCGGCTAAAAATCGTAACGAGTCGCTAGATCATGTTTTATTATTCGGACCTCCGGGTCTTGGTAAAACGACATTAGCCACGATTATTGCAAATGAAATGGGTGTTAACATTAAAACAACATCAGGGCCTATGATTGAAAGAAGTGGTGATTTAGCGGCTATTTTATCAGTTCTTGAACCAGGAGATGTTTTATTTATTGATGAGATTCACCGTTTACCTAAATCAATCGAAGAAGTTTTGTATCCAGCGATGGAAGATTATGTTTTAGATATTGTCGTTGGAAAAGATGAGTCAGCACGTTCGATTCGTGTAGATTTAGCGCCATTTACACTGGTTGGGGCAACGACAAGAGCAGGGGATTTATCAGCTCCACTTCGTGATCGTTTTGGTGTTATTAATCGATTAGAGTACTATACAGAAGAGCAGTTAACTTCTATTGTTAAGCGTACGGCGATTGTTTATGAGATTGAGATGGATGATTTAGCCGCACTAGAGTTAGCTCGTCGTTCTCGTGGCACACCTCGTATTGCAAATCGATTATTCCGTCGTGTTCGTGATTATGCCGAGGTAGTAGGGAATGGAGTGATTACACATGATATTGCAAAATTAGCACTTGATCGTTTAGACATTGATGAGTTAGGGCTTGATTATGTGGATCATAAGTATTTAAGAGGAATTATTGAACGCTTTGGTGGTGGTCCTTGTGGAATTGAAGCGATTGCCGCTTCAATCGGGGAGGAATCACAGACGCTTGAAGATGTTTATGAGCCGTATTTACTTCAAATGGGATTTATTAAACGAACACCTCGTGGTCGAGTGATTACACCACAAGCTTGTCATCATTTAGGGATTGAGTATCCGTTAAAATAAAGATTGAAAAAAAGCGATATTTGGTAGATAATTTAAGAAGTAATTAAATTAATTTTGCAACATAGAAAGTTGGTGTTTTATGCGAGTCGATCAGTTTGATTTTGAATTGCCCGATGAATTAATCGCACAGACTCCATTAAAAGATCGCGATACATCGCGTTTAATGGTTTTAAACAAGAAAACGGGTGAGGTAAAACATGAAGTATTTCATGATGTGTTAAATTACTTGCGCCCAAATGATACATTAGTATTAAATAATACGAAGGTCATGCCAGCTAGGTTAATGGGACAAAAACCAGATACAGGAGCCAGCATTGAGGTTTTATTATTAAAACAAGAACAACAAGATTGTTGGGAAACGTTAGTAAAACCTGCTAAGCGTGTTAAAGTTGGGACGATTGTTGAATTTGGAGACGGACGTTTAAAAGCAGAGTGTATTTCAACAGGCGATATGGGAAAACGTGTTTTCAAATTTATGTATGATGGGATTTTCTATGAGGTATTAGATTCACTTGGAGAAATGCCATTACCACCTTATATTACTGAAAAGTTAGATGATCGTGATCGTTATCAAACTGTTTTTGCTAAGGAAATTGGTTCAGCAGCTGCCCCAACAGCAGGGTTACATTTTACTCCTGAATTACTTGAAGAAATTCAAGCTAAAGGGGTTAAAATTGCTTATGTAACGTTGCATGTTGGACTTGGAACGTTTAGACCAGTATCAGTAGATTCTGTCGAAGAACATGATATGCATGCAGAATTTTATCAAATGTCACAAGAAACGGCAGATATTTTAAATCAAACTCATGAGTTAGGTGGACGTATTATTACAGTTGGAACCACTTCAACACGTACACTTGAAACCATTGCTCGTGATCATGGGAAATTTGTGGCTTGTGAAGGATGGACAGATATCTTTATTTATCCGCCGTATCAATTTAAAGGGATTGATGGAATGATTACAAATTTCCATTTACCAAAGTCAACATTAATTATGTTAATTTCATCTTTAGCAGGACAAGATGCTGTGATGAATGCTTATAAAATTGCAGTTGAGGAAAAATATCGTTTCTTTAGTTTTGGGGATGCGATGCTAATTATAGAATAAAATGCAACTAAGATAGTTAAAGTGAGGTGCCAATCTTGGCGATTAAATATGAATTAATACATGAATGTAAACAATCAGGTGCGCGTTATGGAAAATTACACACACCACACGGAAGTTTTGAAACTCCTGTTTTTATGCCTGTTGGAACATTAGCAACGGTTAAAACATTATCACCAGAAGAGTTAGAAAAAATGGGAGCTAAAATTATTTTAGCGAATACATATCATTTATGGTTACAGCCTGGTGAAAAAATTGTGGAAGAAGCCGGAGGGCTTCATAAATTTGAGAATTGGGGCGGAGCTATTTTAACTGACTCTGGTGGATTCCAAGTTTTTAGCTTAAGTAAACTACGTCAAATCTCGGAAGAAGGAGTAACCTTCCGTGATCATCGTAATGGAGCACCATTATTTATGTCACCAGAAATTTCTATCGGTGTTCAGAATTCATTAGGGGCAGATATTATCATGTCATTTGATGAGTGTCCACCATATCCAGCCACTTATGACTATATGAAAGATTCAGTAGAACGTACGATTCGTTGGGCAGAGCGTGGGAAAAATGCTCATAAAAATCCTGATACGCAAGCGTTATTTGGGATTGTTCAAGGTGGGGAATTCCCAGAACTTCGTAAATACTGTGCTGAAAAGTTAGTTGAAATGGATTTCCCAGGATACTCTGTTGGTGGGGTATCAGTTGGAGAACCAAAAGATGTAGCGCGTAAGATGATTTCGTATACAACACCATATTTACCAAAAGATAAACCACGTTATTTAATGGGAGTAGGATCTCCAGATGATTTAATCGATGGAGCTATTTTAGGTATTGATATGTTTGACTGTGTGTTACCAACTCGTATTGCTCGTCACGGAACAGCGATGACTTCAGTTGGTCGTGTTGTGATTAAAAATAAAACTTATGAACGCGATTTTACTCCGTTAGATCCAAACTGCGATTGCTATGCTTGTAAAAATTATACAAAAGCATACATTCGTCACTTGATTAAAGCGAACGAATCATTTGGACAACGTTTAGTGTCTTATCATAACTTACACTTCTTAATCAACTTAATGGAACAAATCCGTGAAGCCATCAAAAACGATCGTTTACTAGACTTCAAAGAAGAATTCTTCGAACAATACGGACTAAACAAACCAGGATCACGCGGATTCTAATAAGAAAAGCGGGGTCCCCACCCTGACGAAGTCAGGTTTACTCCGTAGGTGGGGCTGTTCCTTCTTGAAGGAAAAATCTTATTCCATTAGACGGACTACTATAATGCGTAGAAAGTAGGGACCTAGAGTTTGGAAAGCTTTCCTCAATTACTGGGCTAAGAGGAGGTGGAAGCAACTGAAGAGTTGCAACAGCTTCTCGAACTTTACAAGCATTGTGCGAGTGTTGCTACACAATAAAAAAAGCGGGGCCCCACTGATGAAGTCGATTTTTATCATGAATTTTGGAGTTTAAACATATTTATTTAATTTAGTGTGAAAAATAGAAAGACTTAATACTGAAAGTATGTGAATATTCTCTATTTTTTTAAGTGAAAGTTTTTTATAATAGAAGTGTAGGAAATCAACTACGATCTTATTTTTCATAAATTTTAAAATTAAGAATGGTGAAGGAGAGATGTTCAATGAGCGCTGATATGATTGTACTTATTATTCAATTTGCCTTATTAGGGGTAATTATTTATTTCTTTATGATTCGTCCAGAAAGTAAACGCCGTAAAGCTGTTGCATCGATGCAAAGTAGTTTAAACAAAGGTGACCGTGTGGTGACTATTGGTGGTGTTCACGGACGTATTCATGCATTAGAAGAGACGACTGTTACTTTAATTAATGATGAAGGTGCAAAATGGACTTTTGAACGTAGTGCCATTGCACGTAAAGCTGAGTAGTAATTGAAAATAAAAAAAGCATAGAACTAATTTTAGTTCTATGCTTTTTTTATTAATTTTTTTTAGTTCCCGGAAGATTAACACCAATCATTCCTCCAGTGACACAGATGACTAAGGTAATCACACAACGAATAGCAAATTTAAATGAAAGAGGTGATTCTACTCCAATGAGATAGTAAAGCAGGCTCAGGATAATCATCGTAGCCGCAATCATTAACCCAATTAACCAACCTTTTTCAGCGACTTGTTTGGCAACAACTGCAGATCCGATGAAAAAGATTGCAACGTATGAAGCATAAATTAATTTTTCTAATGCTCCAACTGAAAGCCATTCAAAATACGCAAAAGTAGTTATAAGTAACCCAAGTATGAGGATACTAATAACAATGAAGCTTAAACCGTATAATAATGCTCGTCCTAATTTTTGTGTCATATTCTCAACTCCTAATACAATCATGTTATCTCAATAATCAATTTATGAACGATGCGACAGGATTATGAGAATCATTAATAAAGTTAGTAATAGATTAAGTAAAAAGAGGAGGACGTTATGGATCCGAATTGTTATATTGTGGTGTATCGAACAACTTTATTTTATATTGTGTTGTTAATTGTATTTAAATTAATGGGAAAAAGGGAAATCGGTCAGTTGACGCTACTTGATTTAGTTGTATCGGTTTTAATGGCTGAGATTGCAGCGATGGCCATTGATAACTTGAATCGTCCCATTCATGAAGTCTTGTTAGCAATTGGTCTTCTAGGGGCTTTACAGTTTTGTTCCGCTTTTATTACATTAAGATTTAAAAAGGTGAGAGAGATTGTAGACGGCAAGCCCTCTATTTTAATTCATCATGGCATGGTTGATTTAGATGAGATGCGTAGACAACGTTATACATTTGATGATTTAATGCTTCAATTGAGAACAAATAATATTTCGTCTGTATTTGAAGTGGAGTATGCGATACTAGAAGCAAATGGTGAGTTATCTGCCTTTAAAAAACAAGAAACTGAATATAACCCATTACCAATTATTACGTCAGGTGGAATTGAAAAAGAAAATTTATTTTTAATTCAAAAAAATGAAGATTGGGTGAAACAAGAACTTGAAAATCAGGGGATTTTTTCGGTTAAAGAGGTGTATTATGCAGCTTATGATGGTGAGCATCTTCAATGTTTAACACGACGAAATCTCGATTTAAATGCAAAAAACGTTACCGAGCAGTAACGTTTTTTAGTCGCAATCCTTCTTTATCTCATGGAAACATATGTTATAATAAGAACGTTATTTCGTTTTGATGGATGTTGTCATTTTTTGTGTTGGAAAAAGTCCACAAATAACAATAAGAAATAGGTAAGCAATCGATACAATCATCATAATGAATATCATATTGAGAAATGGGTTTGTGAAGAAGCTCATAGTAGCGGATAGATATCGGCCCAGTAAAAAGGTAATCCCAATAATTAACGTTCCGTTAATTACAGCACGAAGATCCATACTATATCCGATTTTTTTATGAATAATAATATAATGCCATCCTGTGATAAAGACGATATTGAATAAAACAGAGATAATTAATCCGTAAATATTTAAAGACGGGATTAAAAGTAAGACAACCATCATGATAATTTTGATGATAGAGGAAATAAGTGTGGTCGTCATGGCACGACTTGCTTCATCAATGGCTTGTAAACTGGCTGTCATCGGCCCTTGGAAATAGTATAAAAGGAAAAAGGGTGCCATGATGAGTAGATAGTCTGATCCAGTACTTGTGCCATATAGAAGTTTCATTAATTCAAATGGGAAAATCATCAGTAAGACCGTATAAAGTCCACTCGGAAGAAAAGAGAGTTGAAAAGCTGCATTGAGATGCGAGTGGATTCGTTCGAAGTTTTTACTTGCAAAAGCTTGGCTAATCGGAGGTACAATCGATTGTGTGACAGCCATCGTAATAAAGGATGGCATCAATAGCATAGGAAGGGCGAATCCTGAAACGGCACCGTATAATTTGGCACTTGATTCACTAGTATAACCGATTTGGTAGAGACATTGTACGACAATGATGGGTTCTAGAAAGTGTGAGAAAGAACCGATTAAACGACTTCCAGTTGCGGGTAAGGAGATGGCGATAACATCTTTGAAGTTTTGAGAAGTTAATCGAGTTGGTAAGAGATTAGCACCACGATGGTTAATTCTCATATTGTTTAAGAACATCACAATTAAAATAAAAATGGAAGCTAATTCTCCTGCAATCGAAGCCCAAATTGTCCCGACAACGCCATAGATTACACCATAAGGCAATAACCAATTAATAAAGAAGATACAAATGATAATTCTGACAATTTGTTCAACAAGTGTTGAAATCGCTGAGGGATACATGTTTTGTTCCCCTTGAAAATAGGCTTTCAAAATGGACGATAATGACACACAAAATAAAAGGGGTCCGATTGAAATGAGGGGAAGATAGGTTCTAGCATCCTTTAATAAATAAACAGCTAATGGTTTTGCTGTGAAAAAGAGGATGATAGAAATTAAAAGGCTAGAGGCCATCGCAATAATAAGAGAGACAGATAATATTTTTTTCTGTCGCTTGTTTGCTCGTGAAATTAAGGTTGGGATGGCAACGGGAAGCCCGATACTTGCGAATGTCGTTAATAACATCAATGTCGGTGAAATTAGCATGTAAATACCAATTCCGTCTTCTCCTAACAACCTTGTCACAATAATCCGATTTATCATTCCTAATATTTTAGTAATTAAACCGGCTACAACGAGTATTAAAGTTCCTTGTGCAACGCTTTGTTTTTTCATAGTTATCCACCTATACTTAATTAATATTTCGATTAAGTCTATGATAGAATTTTATAAAATATGAAGGTGAGGAGATATTTTGCTTAAATCTAATTTTTTATGGCAGTGGAGTGAATCAATCGGGGAGTTAGAACTTGGCTTTAATTCAAATCTTCGTGATGAAGTTAAACAACTCATTTTAAATCGCCACTTAGCGAGTGAGAAGAGTATTGACACCTTTTTAAGCGGTGAGGGTCCTTTATATGATCCCTTTTTATTTTCGGATATGAAAAAGAGTGTTGATCGTATAAACAAAGCAATTGAAAATCAAGAGCCAATTTTAATTTATGGGGATTATGATGCTGATGGTGTAACAGGAACTTCTATTTTAATGAGAGCATTAAGAGGGCTAGGAGCCATCGTAGATTATTATATCCCAAATCGTTTTTATGAGGGATATGGGCCGAATGAAGATGCTTTTATGCAGGCTATTTCAGATGGATATAAGTTAATTATAACGGTGGATAATGGAATATCAGGTCTATTAGAAGCTGATATTTTACCTCCTTACGGGGTTGATTTAATTATTACCGACCATCATCAACCAAAGGAATGCCACCCAAATGCTTTTTCAATTATTCATCCGGAATTAGATTCATCTTATCCATTTTATCAATTATCAGGAGCTGGAGTTGCCTTGAAATTAGCTCAAGCCTTAATTGGAGATGGGTTATCAGAAGAGTATTTTGCTATTGCAGCTCTTGGAACAATTGGAGATGTTGTTCCTTTAATTGACGAAAATCGTTATATCGTTAAACGTGGACTTGAGGCGATTAGACGGACTGAGTTATGCGGATTAAATGCGCTGATGAATGAAGCAAAGATAGATAAATCGGAAGTGGATGAAGTTAATGTCGGATTTGAAATTTGTCCAAGGTTAAATGCGCCAGGACGAATGGATGAAGCAGCGTTAGCAGTTGAACTTTTAATTAGTGATGATGAGATGGAAGCCGCTTTGATTGCAACACAAATTGAATCTTTTAACTTAGAACGTCAAAAAGTAACGCAAAAAGTATTAGATCAGGCAAGTACACTCATGACTCCAAAACAACTAGAAGATAAAAAAGTGGTTTTATTATATCAACCGAACTGGCATGAGGGGATTTTAGGAATTGTTGCAGGTCGATTATCGAAATTGTGGCAAAAAGCTGTCTTTGTCTTAACTGATGATCATGATGGATTTGTTAAAGGATCGGCAAGAGCGGTTGAGGGGTATCATTTATTTGATTTACTCAATCAAAATGAAGACTTAATCGAACGTTTTGGGGGACATGCGCTTGCGGCTGGGATTACGTTAGCTCCAGAAAATATTCAACCGTTAGAAGATAAGTTAAATGCTGATTTAAGAGGGATTAAGATTCAACCGATGCAACGGGTAGACTTAAATTTATCACTTGAAAAAATTGATCTTGAATTAGTTGAGGATTTAGCTGTTTTGGCGCCTTATGGTGAGGGCAATCGTCCTCCAGTGATCGGAATTGAGCAGGTTAAAGTTAAAAATATTAAAGCGATCGGAAATAAGTTACAACATTTAAAGTTTACGATTTATGATGAGGCTCATCAACTAGATGCAATTGCGTTTAATAAAGCGGATTTAATGATTTATTTAACGCCTGATACATTGTTTGATTTTATTGGAGAGATTAAAATTAATGAATGGAATGGAAATCGAACGGTTCAATTTCATGTCATGGATGTTAAATGTGATGAGTTCCAGTTGCTTGATTTAAGAAATAAGCAAGTTTACGAACAAAATAGGGAAAAGCTTATTCATGCGACTTTATATTCTGAGGTAACTGAAACATCAGAAATAAGTACGTTAATCATCGATAAAATTCCAAGCTCTAAAGAACAGTTGTGGGCACTTATAAAAGAGCATCCGATTCAAAATATCGTTTTAGCTCCTTTACCAAATCACGTGACATTTGCACCGAGAGAAAAATTTATTACCGTGTATAAGCTAGTCAAACAACACAGTCCAATTCATTTAAATGATCAAATGTATAGTTACTTTATGCGCATTGGAATTAGTAAAAATGAATTATTATTCATTTTGCAGGTGTTTTTTGAGATAGAACTTGTTATAATAAAAAATGGTTCGGTTTTTTCAACCGATTATCAGATGAAGCGTGATTTATCAGAAGCTCCAACGTATCAGTCTCAACAATCAAAGCTTTTGATGCTTGAATTTTTTGAATTGACGACGTGGAGTGAATTGAAGAACAGTTTTATTAACGCTAGGGAGGAAATAACTCATGAATCTTAAAGATTATGTTGCAAACGTACCTAATTTTCCAAAGGAAGGTATTCAGTTTAAAGATATTACACCGTTAATGGCAGACGGAGAAGCATATAACTTTGCAACATCTCAAATGGTGGAATTTGCAAAGGCACAAAACGCAGAATTAATCGTTGGACCTGAAGCTCGTGGATTTATTTTTGGATGTCCAGTTGCAAATGAATTAAAAATTGGATTTGCGCCTGTTCGTAAACCAGGAAAATTACCTCGTGAAACAGTTTCATTTAACTATGATTTAGAATATGGTTCAAATACATTATGCATGCACAAAGATGCCGTAAAGCCAGGGCAACGTGTTTTAATCGTTGATGATTTATTAGCAACAGGTGGAACAGTTGAAGCTACGATTAAAATCATTGAAGAGCTTGGTGGTATTGTAGTTGGATGTGCTTTCTTAATTGAGCTTGTTGATTTAGATGGGCGCAAACACTTAGGAAATTATGACGTTTTCTCATTAATGCAATATTAATTTTTAAAAATATAAAAGATTAAGTAGAGTTGAAGCAATTATTGTTGCAATTCTACTTTTTTTTATGTTAAAATCTAAAAAAAGTATGTATCATGCTAAAATAGTATTGATTATGTTAAGTTTTACGGTTTGTGATAGATGTTGATTTGGTCATCATCTTTTTTTTCACCTAAAATAATTCGAAAATATCATTTTTTTTGAAACAAAAGATGATTTTAGATTTATAATAAATTAAGTATATTAAATGGTAGGAGTAATAATTATGTACCAACTAAATGGGTATGACATTTCAATTGACCATGTTTTAGAGCAAGCTAAAACATATATTAAAAATCCGGATAGTATTGCCATCATTGAAAAAGCGTTTGAACTTGCGTATCAGCAGCATAAGACGCAATTGCGCAAATCAGGGGAACCGTATATTATCCACCCCATTGAGGTCGCTTATATTTTAGCGAAGTGGCAAACGGGACCTCGTACCATTGCTTCAGGGCTTTTACATGACATTATCGAGGATACAGATATTACAAAAGAGGAAATAGCTGAACTCTTTGATGATGAAATTGCCAATATTGTAGATGGTGTGACAAAGTTAACAAAATTATCTTATAAATCAAAAGAAAAACAGCAGGCTGAAAATCATCGTAAAATGTTACTTGCGATGAGTAAAGATATTCGTGTTATTTTAGTTAAATTAGCTGATCGTTTACACAATATTCGTACGCTTAAGTTTTTAGCGCCGGAAAAACAATGTGCGATTGCTCATGAGACGATGGAAATTTATGTTCCAATTGCACATCGTTTAGGGATGTATCGTGTTAAAGCTGAACTTGAGGATACCTCGCTTCGCTTTTTAAAGCCCGAAGATTTTTATCGAATTGCTCAGTTAATTAAACAAAAGAAACACGAGCGAGAAGCACAGATAAAAGAAATGGAAGACGAGATTAAATCAGCATTAAGTGAATATCAAATTAATTTTGAGATTAAAGGGCGTATTAAAAATATTTATAGCGTGTACAAAAAAATGATGACGCGTGAAAAAGATTTTGAAGAAATTTATGATTTGCTAGCGCTACGTTTAATTGTTAATTCTGTTCCTGAATGTTATTCAGCGCTTGGAATTATCCATGCGCACTTTAAACCGATTCCAAATCGCTTTAAAGATTATATTGCGATGCCCAAACCAAATATGTATCAGTCCTTACATACAACGATTATTGGACCACATGGTAATGTCTTTGAGGTTCAAATTCGTACAAAAGAAATGGATGATATCGCGGAGCAAGGAGTTGCTGCTCATTGGGCGTATAAAGAAAATAGACAAATCACTCCAAAACAGGAACAAAAAGAAATTCAAGATAAATTAAAATGGTATGAAACATTAATCGCTTACCAAGAAGAAGTGAATGATGCTGAGAAATTAATGAAGCTCGTTAAAGATGATATCTTTAATGCGAATGTGTATGTCTTTTCTCCAAATGGAGACGTCTTTGATTTTCCACCGGGTTCTACCCCACTTGATTTTGCATATCGTATTCATACAGATCTTGGACATAAAACAACGGGTGCGATTGTGAATGGAAAGATTGTTACCTTAAATTATCAAATGAAAACCGGCGATATTGTTGAAATTAAATCATCAAGAAATTCCTTTGGTCCGAGTGAAGATTGGTTAAATATTGTTCAGACTTCACAAGCCCGTCATAAAATTCGCCAGTACTTTAATCGTATTAAACGCGAAGAGTATGTCAATAAAGGCGAAGAGGCTTTCCTAAAAGAATTAGCTTCGAAAGATTTATCGTTAAGTGATTTAGATATTAAAAAATTATTAACAGCTTATAAAAAGCAAAGTATTGATAAACTAGAAGAGCTTTATTACCAAATTGGTCGCGGTCGCTTAGTCGCTAAAACAATGCTTGAACGATATTTCGCAGATGGTAAGGAAGTCAATGATAGTGAACTCATTCAACAAATTAACGAGGCGGCAAAGATTAAAGAAGAGCATCGTAAAAAAGCAAAAAATCGTTTTGGTATTATTGTAGATGGATTAGATAATGTTGATTTAAGGATTGGGAAATGTTGCCACCCGGTGCCAGGTGATCCGATTGTTGGATATATTACAAAAGGTAGCGGGATTACGATTCACCATGCTGAATGTCATAATATCAAAACCAATGGAAGAATTGTTCCAGTTGAGTGGGATGATGAGCATTCAAATTCATTTAGTGCTAAAATTAGAATCACAGCACTTGATCGTAAAAATGTACTTGGCGATGTGATTCAAAAATTGACAATTTTAAATACGAATATTTCGGAATTGAATGCTGTATCTGCTAATGACACAACCATTATCAATTTATCATTATCTGTACGTAATGTGGAGCAGCTCATCAGTATTGTTAATACAATTAAGCGTGTTAAAGATGTCTTTAGTGTAGAACGTATTATACAGTAATAGGAGTGTAGAAATGAAAGTAGTCGTACAACGTGCAAAATTGGCAAAAGTAATCGTTGAAGGGGAAGTTGTTGGATCGATTGATAAAGGATTATTGTTATTAGTCGGAATAACACACGAAGATACGATAAAAGATTTAGAATACTGTGCAAAAAAAGTAGCTAATTTGCGTATTTTTGAAGATAAAGATGGAAAAATGAATTTATCAGTGAAAGATATTCAAGGATCTATTTTATCTGTTTCTCAATTCACATTATATGGAGACACGCGTAAAGGGAATCGCCCAAGTTTTGTTGAAGCAGCTCGTCCTGAAGTCGCAAAACCTTTATATGACCAGTTTAATGATATCTTACGAAATATGTACCAGTTAACCGTCGAGACAGGTGTTTTTGGTGCGATGATGGATGTAGAATTTACCAATGATGGTCCGACGACTTTAATTATTGAATCTTAAGAAAAAATGTATTATAATGAAGTAAATAGTCAATAATAAAAATAAATTCGATGATCAAGAAAGAGCCTTAATCGATAACGAACTAGAGAACGGAGTCACGGCTGGAAGCTCCGACGGGTAAGTTAAGGAAAGACACTTGTGAGAAGATGTCCTGAACTTTAAGTAGGGATATCCGTAGACGGCGTTAACGTTTCAAGTGGTAGTTATTTGATAACTACAATTAAGGTGGTACCGCGTATATAACGTCCTTAGATTAAATCTAAGGACTTTTTTTATACTTAATTTTAAAAAAGTTAAGTATAACCCGTGTCCGACATCGATTATTGCTTATTATGTAAGGCTATGAAAGGAGCTAAAAGAATGAATTTTAATAAACCTAAAGGGACTTATGATGTTTTACCAAAAGATAGTGCTCGTTGGCAAAATGTTGAAAGTTTAATTCGCGAAATCTGTTCAATCTTTAATTACAAAGAAATTCGTACCCCAATGTTTGAAAGTACACAATTGTATCATCGTTCAGCCGGTGAAACATCTGATGTTGTGTCAAAGGAAACATATGATTTTAAAGACCGTGGTGACCGTATGATGACATTACGTCCGGAAGGAACAGCCGGTGTTGTACGTAGCTATATTGAAAATAAAATGTATGCGGACCAAATGGTACAAAAAATGTTTTATATTGGACCAATGTTCCGTTATGAACGTCAACAAAAAGGACGTTATCGTCAGCACATTCAATTTGGAACAGAAGTATTTGGAAGCGCGGATCCATCAATTGATGCCGAAGTTATTTCGTTAGCTGTTACTTTATATAAAGTTCTTGGACTTCGTAATATTAAAGTTAAGTTAAACTCTCTTGGAGATACTGAAAGTCGTGAAAATTATCGTGCTGCTTTACTTGCTCATTTTGAAGGGCATAAAGAAGAATTATGTGCAGATTGCCAAGTTCGATTAGAAAAAAATCCATTACGTGTTTTGGATTGTAAAGTTGATCGCAATAAAGAAATTATGCAATCAGCACCACAAATGATTGATCATTTAACTGAAGAAGATAAAGCTTACTTTATGAATGTACAAAAATATTTAAAAGCAATGGGAATTGAATATGAGTATGATGCAAGCTTAGTTCGTGGATTTGATTACTATACGCATACTATTTTTGAAATTCAAGCTGAGATTGAAGGATTTGGTTCACAAAATACATTATGTGGTGGTGGACGTTACAACAAGTTAGTAGCTGAACTTGGAGGACCAACTGTTCCTGCTATTGGATTTGGTATGGGACTTGAACGTCTATTATTAGCACTTGAAGCTGAGAATATTCAAGTAGCAGGTGAAGATGCGGTTGATTTATTCTTAATTACTCTTGGGGAAGATGCAAAAGTATTTGGATCACGTTTATTACTCGATTTACGTAGCCGTGGACTTGCTTGTGAAACAGACTATTTAGGTAAAAACTTAAAAGGTCAATTTAAACAAGCCGACCGCTATCATGCACGTTACACAGCGATTTTAGGTGATGAAGAGTTACAACATGGGATGATTAATATTAAAAATAATCAAACAGGTACACAAGAAAGTATTCCAGTAGGATTTGTTATTGACTATATTATCGAAGATCAACAACGTAACCATCAACATGGAGGATGTTGTGGTGGTGGATGCCACGATCATCAAGAAGAAGAACATGAGTGCTGTGGAGGACATGGTCATGGAGATGATCATGAGTGTTGCGGTGGAAATGGTCATGGATGCGGATGTCAACATTAAGAAGAGGTGAAAATTTTATGAATCGTACACATAATAATGGAGAATTAAGACTTGAGAATGTCGGTCAAGTAGTTGAATTAAAAGGTTGGGTTGCTAAATCTCGTAACTTAGGAGGATTAGTTTTCATTGATTTACGTGACCGTTATGGAATGACACAATTAGTGGCAAATCCAGAAACAGTTAGCCCTGAAGTACTAGAAGTGGCTAATAAAGTTCGTAATGAATATGTTATTGCCGTTAAAGGGATCGTTGCAGAACGTCAAAGTAAAAATCCAAATATGCCAACAGGGGATATTGAAGTTGTTTTAGAACAACTAACCATTATCTCAGAGGCAGAAATGACACCTTTAATCATTGCAGATGAAACAGATGCTTTAGAAGATACACGTTTAAAATATCGTTATTTAGATTTACGTCGTCCAATGATGCAAAAGAACTTTATCTTACGTCATAACATTTTAAAATCAGTTCGTAGTTATTTAGATAGTCAAGACTTTATTGAAGTTGAAACACCATATTTAAATAAATCAACACCAGAAGGAGCACGTGATTATCTAGTTCCAAGTCGTGTTCATGAAGGTGAATTCTATGCTTTACCTCAATCACCACAGATTTTCAAACAGTTATTAATGGTATCTGGATTTGAACGTTATTATCAAGTAGCACGTTGTTTCCGTGATGAAGACTTACGTGCTGACCGTCAACCTGAATTTACTCAAATTGACATCGAAACCTCATTCTTAACACAAGAAGAAATTATGAATTTAGTTGAAGAAATGTTAGTTAAGATGATGAAAGATGTTAAAGGGTTAGATATTCCGCGTCCATTCCCACGTTTAAGCTATGAAGAAGCAATGGGACGTTATGGATCAGATAAACCAGACACACGTTTTGAAATGGAATTAATACCTTTAAATCATGTTGTAGCTAACTGTGGATTCTCAGTCTTTGCAAGTACGGTTGAAGCAGGAAATGAAGTAAAAGCATTATGTGTGAAAGGCGCAGCAGAACGCTTCTCACGTAAAGACATTGATAAATTAACTGACTTTGTTAAAAAATATAAAGCTAAAGGATTAGCTTGGGTGAAAGTAGTCGAGGAAGGATTCAATGGTCCAATCGCGAAATTCTTTAATGAAGACGAAGTGGCTTCAATTAAAGCTGCTACAAATGCTGAAATTGGGGATTTATTATTATTCGTTGCTGATACAAAAGCAGTCGTAGCAGATAGCTTAGGAGCATTACGCTTACATTTAGCTAAAGAATTAGGATTAATTGATGAATCAAAATTTAACTTCTTATGGGTGATTGACTGGCCATTATTCGAATATGATGAAGAAGCTGGACGATTCTTTGCAGCACACCACCCATTCACAATGCCAAGTTTAGATACATTAGATACGTTCGATACAGATTCTCATAATGCGAAAGCTCAAGCTTACGATATCGTATTAAATGGATATGAATTAGGAGGAGGATCATTACGTATTTATCGTCCTGATATTCAATCTCGTATGTTTGAAGCATTAGGATTTACAAAAGAAGAAGCTGAAGAACAATTTGGTTTCTTAATGAATGCCTTCAAATACGGAACACCTCCACATGGTGGTTTAGCATTAGGTCTTGACCGAATCGCGATGATTTTAACAGGATCACAAAGTTTACGTGATGTGATTGCATTCCCTAAAAATGCATCGGCAACATGTCCAATGACAGAAGCACCAGGACGCGTAAGCGAGGCACAGTTAACTGAATTACACATTCAATTAAAGAAATAGAACTAAAAATCTCCTCATCATGAGGAGATTTTTTTATGTAATAGGGATTTGCTTTAATTTCAAAAAATGGTGGAATGTAATGGAAAATGTATAAAAATGTATTTTTTTACTTAATTACGATTTTCAATATTTGCATTCTTAGTTAAATAATGTACAATTAAATAGTATGTATTTAGAAGGGGGTTAGTATGAAAGAGTATATCAAAAAAAATAAGCTAATCATATTGGGCGTTTTATTGGGGATTACAGCGTGTGAATTAGCCATTTTAATTTATATGATGGATCAAACCATTAAGCAACTTGAAGAAAAAAGTCATACACAAAATACAATGTTAGATGAATATGAAGCCGTTATTACCGATTATTCAGATATGCTTTGTAAGTATGAAATGGATATTGAGCATTTAACAACCCCTATGTCTAAAGAAGAATTAGTATATATTGCTCATGCAATGGGCGGAATTGATGGGTATCCTTATACAAATTCTATTGAAGCATTTAAAGATAATTATGATAAAGGATTTAGAGTTTTCGAAGTAGACCTACTCTTTACGAGTGATGGAGAATTAGTTGCCCGTCATGAGTGGTCAGAAAGCGATTATGAGCGATTTGAACAACTCGACTTAATTGATTTATCATCGATTGAAAAAAATGAACGTGATGAATATGTTCCAACATTAGAACAATTTTTAAGTATGAAAATCAATGGTCAATATAGCCCCATGACTTTTGAAGATATCATTAAATTATTACAAGAGTATGATGATGTGGTATTTGTTACAGATACAAAATGGGCAGATGAAGACAGTGTAAAACAATCATTTACTGCTATTGTTGAACAGGTAACGGCAGTTGATGAGACATTGTTATCTCGAATTATTCCACAACTTTATACGCTTGAAATGTTCGATATGGTAGAAGAAATTTATGAATTCGATCGTTATATCTATACCATGTATCAGGAAACTCATCGCTCGAATTATGAAGTCATTGAGTTTATTAATGAAAATGAAGAAATTGTATTTGTAACGATGCCACAATTTTTTGCTTCATTATGGGGAGATCCAAGATTTGATCTTTTAAATCAATTGCAGTATCTAAAAAAACCAATGTTCTTCCATACCATTAATGATGATGTCACACTAGAAGAATTGTTATACTATGGGGCAAGTGGTGTGTATACGGATGAATTAATTTATGAAGGTGATATGCATCAAAAAACATGTCAATATGCTTCGGTAATCAAGGAAAGAGAAGGTGAAGAAAATGAAGCTAAATAAGCTGTTAAAAGAGCCCTTTTTAGTTTTCGGGGGAATCTTTACAATCACTACAATTGTTCTTGCAGTTATTTTAATCACTCAGTTAAAAGGAGATAAAAGTACAGTAGGAAATGATGTGAATACGAATATAGGAATTATTGATGTGACCCAAGACGTTGTTGATTATACGTTACGTGAAACAGCTACAGAATATCAAAAAGAAATTTATGATGAATTAATTGAGAATCAAACAGCCTTTGAAGAGTCATGGACTCCAGAAACTGAATCAGCTTATGCAGAGTCTGTTGTTAAAAATTTCATTGCCGATTTCTTTACTTGGTCTAATAAAGGAGGACGTAACGATGTAGGTGGATTACAATTTGTGTATCCGTTATATCGTTCAGATTTTAGAAATAAAGCAGTAGATGTCTTCTATTTATATCTAGATTACTATATTGAAGAGTTCGGTGCCGATCAGTTGCTAACAGTAGAAAATGTTAAGGTAACGGGGGTTGATCCTAACTATGTCTACACAATGCCAGACGGAACAGAGATGGATGGGACATATGTTTATGCAGAATGGACATATACAGATAGTGATGAGTTAGATTTATCAAAATTTCCAACAGAAACAGGATTTATTGTTGTTGAAAAAGAAAATCAATTAGTTTTAATTGAAATTCAGTAGTGGAGGTGAGGAGAAATGAGTAACTTGCAAAATATATTAAAAAAGCCGATTGTTAAGTATTTATTATTATCACTTTTAATTATTCCAATTATTCCAATTGTCTTAAATATTGTTTATATCAATAAATATTCTGGATTCAATAGTTCTCTTCGAATCAATGTGTCGTTAATTTTAATTTTTGCCTTTTTATCTTTATTGATGTTTGGGATGTATTGTCTAAACAAAAATAAAGGGATTGGAATTTTAGTGACAAGTGTGATTGCAATTGTATCAATTATTTGTTCTTCATACTTTGGATATGTGAATATGAAAGTGTATAAATCATTAAATAATATGACAACACAAGAAACCGTGATTAACTATAGTTTAGTTTCAATGACGGATTCAAACATTAAATCATTTGATGATTTAAAAGGAAAAACAATTGGGACCTTAAATATTACTAAAGAAGAAGTTGTAGAAAGTATTAATACATTTTTAGATAAAAATGAGTTATCTGAAGAAAAAGTGAAAACATATGATATGCCATTTGATTTAATTCACGATTTATATCAAGGAGACGTTGATGCCATTATTATTGGGGATAATTATACCACGATTTTTTCCGATCAATTAGGTTATGAAAATATTTCGACAGAGACGACTGTTTTAGCCAACATCGAAACAGTTATTAAGCAAGAGGTTACAGTGGAATCAAATAAAAATTATGATTCTTTAGTTGATCAGCCATTCTCTATTTTATTAATGGGAGTTGACTCTGAAACAGAAGGATTGAATGCAAATTCACGTGCAGATTCCTTAATTTTAGCGACGGTTAATCCACAAAAATTATCTGTGACGATGACTTCAATTCCTCGTGACTCTTATGTTGAAATTCCATGTTATAACAACATGAAGGACAAAATTAACCATGCCAATAATGGTGGAACAACCTGTGTGATTGAAACAGTAGAAAATTGGTTTGATATTGATATTCCATATTACGTGAAAATTAACTTTAAAGGATTTGTTGAGTTAATCGATGCCATTGGTGGAATTTATATGTATGTTCCACAAACGATTATTGAGCAAAATAGTGATCGTAATTGGGGAGATGATATCGTATATGTTGAACAAGGATATCAAATTTTAGATGGAGAGCAGGCACTTGCTTTAGCAAGACATCGAAAAACATTAGCTAATGGCGATCTTGGACGTGCGGAAAGCCAACAAGAGGTTATTCGAGCAGCTATCAGCCAGATGTTAACTGAAATGAATTCTATTAATGAAGTATTAAAAGTCATTGAAGTGCTTGGAAATAATATTGAAACAAATATCTCAATGAATCAAATTACATCGTCATTCCAATATGCATTAGATACAGTAACAAGTTATGGAAGTAACAATCCAATGAATTACATTCATTTTAAAAATATGGTTATTAGTGCCACTTTCGGTAATGTTTATAACGAATTTCGTGGAGATATTTTAAATTATGCCTTTCCATTTGATGGAGCAGTTGCAGATGCTAAAAAAAATATGTTAATTAACTTAGAAGAAATTCAACCTGAAATAAAGTATACATTTAGCTATACACCATTTTCACCACATTATGGTGTGACATGGGTACAGTCATGGTATAATGAAGCATCACCTGATATTCCAGAAATGCCAGAATTAGTTCCAGATTTTGTTTCTGAAGGATGGGTATTAAGCGAAGTAACGTCTTGGGCAAAACAAAATGGGATCAGTATCGATGTGAATTATGTTGAAGAGGGAGATAGTGGTTATATCTCATCTGCTGCCAATAATCAAGTTATTTATCAAAGTGTTAAAGCAAATACGATTGCGTCTAAAGTATCATCTATTTCAGTAAGTGTGATTAAAAAAGGATTAGATTGTACAGATTCAGCTAATCAAAATGCTGAAGAGTGTCGCAGTATGATGCCTGATATGGTAGGCGGGAAGTATACAGCACAAATGGCTCAAAACTGGGCATCTTCAGCAGGCGTTCCGATTACGATTAATAAAATTTCGTGGTCAGATTCAGGATATGATCCATCCAAAGCGGGGTATGTGACGTCTCAAAGTGTTAAAGCTTATACGAAAAAAGATAGTATTAGTAGTTTAACAGTAACCGTGATGGATTATATTACGGTACCAGATTTCAATGCTTTAGGTTGGTCAAAAGACCAAATTAATAATTGGGCAAATAAAGTATCCGTTAAAGTTAACTTTACAGATGATAAGTTCTCTTCTGTATCAGCGGGATTTTGGGTATCTGATGTTTCTGCTGGAACAGTGATTAATGCGAATTCTTCAATTAATGTATATAAATCTAAAGGAGTCGCATCAGTGACACTAGATAATTATGTTGGCAAAACATACGAAGAGTTCGTTTCGTATATTAGTCAGAAAAACGCCGAATTAGGACTTTCAATTACAGTTTCAAAACAAGAGCAGTATAGCGCAACGGTTACAAAAGGAGCGATTATTTCTTATTCACCTGGAGTAGGTCAAAGCGTAAGTTCAGGTCATATTACTGTTGTTGTTTCATTAGGTGTTGAACCTACACCAGATCCAACACCGACACCGGATCCAACACCGACACCGGATCCAACACCAACACCTGATCCAGAACCTGAGGTACCGGCTCCAAATTTCTGTGATGAGAATCCAGATGATCCACTTTGTGTGAGTACAGAGCAACCATCAGCGCCACAATCTTAGTTAAAATATTAATACTTAAATCAAAAAGGTGTATCCTAATGACGATACACCTTTTTATTAAATTATGTCTTTCTAGTCAAATAAAAGGAAAGATTGTGTTAGGAGTGATGAGATGAGAACGAAACATTCGTTTTTTAATATGCTAGCAACAACAATTCCAAATTTAATTTTACCTATTTTAGGTTTTGTTAAATTTAGTTTATTTTCTAGTATCTATGGTAGTTCAATTAACGGACTTTATTCGACATTATTACAAATTATGGCTGTTTTAAATCTAGTTGAAGGTGGATTTGGAATGGCATTTCAGCAAATATTATATAAACCCTTGGCTGATAAAAATCATAAAAAGGTAACCGAATTATATAATGGGGCTGTCTATTTATTTAGATGAATGGGAATTATCATTTTAGTGCTTGGAACAATTATAGGAATTGTTTCTCCGCTATTTATTAGTAAAGCGGATCCGATTCCAAGTGGGACGATCTACTTGATTTATTTCTTATTATTGATTCCAGTGGTGATTTCTTACTTTTTAATGGGACCGAATATTGTCGTTCAATCTGATCAACAATATTATAAAATTAATATCGGAATTCAATTCATTACGTTTATTCGCTCTGTTTTAGTCGTTGTGCTTGCGTTACTGAAAGTAGATTTAGCGATTGTTTTATTAGTCGATGGACTTTTAACCATTGCAACATATGTTTATTCTAGACAGAAATCTCTTAAGTTATATCCTTATTTAAAGAATAATCATGAAGAACGTGACTTATCAGCTCTTGAAAATACAAAACATGTCTTTGCACATAAAATTTCGGGTGTGGTCTTAAGTAATACGGATCCTATTTTATTAAGTGTCTTTGTTGCTACTTCAGTGACGAATATTTATAATGCTTATAATTTAATTTGCTCAAGTTTACAAAAGATTTTATTTAGCATTGTGCAAGCGCCAATTGATAGTTTTGGAAATTTATTTTCAAATGAGAATGAAGAACATAAATATGCAACATTTTTGGAATATACGAATTTTGCCTTTTTCTTAAGTTCAGTGATTTGTAGTATTTTATTTGTTGTCATGAGAGATTTTATGATGTTATGGATGAAAGAGGAGCAATATATTCTTTCATTATTCGCAGTCTTGTTATTTAGTGTAAATTTATTTTATTTGGTGTCAAGAGAACCATTATTAGTTGTTAGAAATGTGAATGGTTTATTTAAAGAGACTAAAAAAATTGCTTACATCACTGCAATAGCTAATCTATTAATTTCTCTAGTATTAATTAAAAACTTTGGAATTACTGGGATTTTATTAGGAACATTCTTGTCTCAGTTTATTTTTGATTTCTTTATGACAGTCAATTTAGTTTATCCACGTGTTTTTAACTTATCACCTTGGTATTATTATCGTCTGGTTCTTGGACGAATAGGGATTATGTTTGTGATTGGATCCATTTCTTATATGGGATGGAAGTTAGTATTCCCATCAGGAACGTCATCAATTTTAGTTTGGTTCCTAGGATCGGCTGTTTTAGGTACCATTGTTTTAATAGCTCATAGCATCTTATATTTTGTATTCTTTAATGAATTTAGATTATTTGTTAATCGTGCAAAGCGAATTGTATTAAAAAAATAAACAATTGTAAAAAGTGTGTCGAAATCTCGATGCGCTTTTTTTGTTTATATTTCCATTGGAATTAAATTATGATATGATAAATGTGACTATTTCTGTTCAAATATGGTTACAACTATAGAATAAATATCTTTTTTAATATAGTCGAATTTTAGATGAAAATGAGCTAAAGTAGGTGTAAACCCCGTGAGTCAAATTAGTGTTATCATTCCTGCGTATAATGTCGCAAAATATATTGATAAATGTTTTAAAAGTTTGGTCACTCAAACATTCAAAGATTTCGAAGTGATAGTGATCAATGATGGTTCTACAGATGAGACCTTAACTTTAATTAGAGAATGGGAGCAAAAGGATTCTCGTTTTAAAGTGATGGATAAGCAAAATGAAGGGGTTGGAAAAACACGAAACTTAGGATTAAGTTTATCGAGTGCTCCCTATGTTATTTTTATTGATCCAGATGATTATCTACATGAAGAAATGTTAGAAAAATTATATGAAGGAATCCGTTTATCTGATGCTTCAGTGGCCATTTGTGAGTATTATGATTGTTATGAAGATTCAAGTGAACAATTTGCTATTTCATTACCAAAATTTGAATCTGAGACGATTGATTTAATGAATCACAAAGAGATTCTGTTTAAAATTAATCCTGCTCCTTGGAATAAACTTATTAAAAAAGAAATTTTAACGGCTAATCAACTACTATTTCCAACAAACTATCGAAGTGAAGATTTAGCCTTTATGTTGATGCTATTAGCACATTGTGAGAAAATCGCGATGATTAATCAACCCTTATATTATTATTTAGCTAATCGTTTAAATAATGTTTCAAGTGCGTATGATGAAAGAATTTTACATACATTATTAGCATTGGAAGCTAGTATCAATTATTATAAAAAACTAAATAAATTCAAAACGTTTGAAGATGAATTAGAGATGGTTTGTATTAATCAAGCCCTTTATGAATTACAAAAAGTCATTCATATTAAAGATTCATCATTAGCACTTAAAATTATGAATGAGTTTTATGATTATTTACAGCAAGAATTTAAAGGCTGGACAAATAATAAATATTATCAACAACAAAAAGCGAATCAATCAATTAAAGAAAAATTAAGAGCTTCAATCTATGAGTCAAAAATGACATTAAAGTTATTTTATAAATTTAAATCTTAGTTTAGTCAGGTGGTGAAAAAAGTGGTAAAAGTAAGTATTATCCTTCCAGTCTATAATGTGGAGCAGTTTTTACCAAGATGTTTAGATTCGATTGTGAATCAAACATTAAAAGAAATAGAATGCATTGTTGTAAATGATGGAAGTCCAGATCAATCTCAACAAATTATTGATGAGTATGTCAAAAAATACCCTCATTTATTTAAACCATTAATTAAAGAAAATGGTGGGTTAAGTGATGCTAGAAATTATGCTTTATCGTATGTACGTGGGGAGTATATTGGTTTTGTTGATAGCGATGATTGGATTGAGCCAATGATGTATGAGAAACTATATCAAAAAGCAAAGGAAGAGAATGCTGATTTGGTTGTATCTGACTTTTTAATGGAATGGGAAGACCGTGGTGTTTCAAATTATATTCAAGGATTGCGTCAACAAGCGGATAATCCCTTTAAAAATTTATTGTTAAGTCCTGCATCAGCTTGGAATAAGCTTTATAAGACGGAGCTGTTTACAAAGACAAATATTCGTTATCCCAAAGGATTATGGTATGAAGATTTAGCGACGACCGCTAAATTTATGCCAAAATGTCATCATATTGCATATGTCAATGAAGCCTTTGTTCATTACATTCAACGTGAAGGGTCTATTATGTCGACAGTTAATCCAAAAGTTTTAGATATTTATAAAGCGATTGATTCGATAGAGTCGTATTATAAGCAGCAAGGAATTTTTGACGAGTACATGGAAGAGTTAGCCTATTTATCAATTGAAAATCTAGCTTTATTTAGTTGTCTGCGCTTTTTAAAACTTGAAGATGGAGAAACATATATTAAAGAGGCTATTGACCATATGAATCGTCATTATCCTGGATGGTTAAGTAATCAATATTTAAGTTGTTTATCGAAGAAAGATCGTTTTATCTTAAAATTGCTTGGGCATAAACAAATTAAATTATTGAAGAGTTTTATTTTTATCAAGCAGAAATTATTGAAATAGGTGTGATAACGTGATAGCAAAATTAAGTGTGATTGTCCCAATTTATAATGTTGAGAAGTATTTAGATAAATGTTTAGCTTCACTTGTTAATCAAACGATGAAGGAGATTGAGATTATTTGTGTGAATGATGGAAGTACGGATCATTCGCAAGATATCGTAGAGGAGTATCAAAAGAAATTTCCCGGGAAAATCATTGGATTGATGAAAAAGAATGGTGGCTTAGCAGATGCTAGAAATTATGGATTAGCACATGCAAATGGGGATTATGTTGCCTTTATTGATAGTGATGACTGGGTAGAGGCAGATATGTTTAAGGTTATGTATCAGCAAGTCGTAAAGAAGCAAGCTGATGTCGTTGTTTGTGATATGCAGTATGTGTATGAATCAGGTGAGACAAAGTTTGTTCCAGGAGGAGAGTTTACTGAAACGAATGTTTCAAATGATCCTTTAATCATTACTATTAATAATAGTGCGTGTAATAAACTGTTTAAACGTTCATTATTTGATGATGTTAAGTTTCCAAAAGGATTATGGTATGAAGATTTAGGCTGTGTTCCGATCGTATTAGCCAAGGCGAATAAAATCGTCAAAGTTAATCATGTTTTTTATAACTATTTTCAACGTGCGGGCTCTATTATGCATACACCTTCTGATAAAATTTTTGATATCTATCGTGCTCTTGATTTAGTCAAGTCTTACGTTGTCAAAAATAAAATTCCTTGTCTTGATGAGGTTAATTATATGTTTGTCGAGCATGGGGCTAAATTAACGACGCAACGCATTAGAGAGTATCAAAATGGACGTGAAGTATTTTTAAATCAGAATATTACCACTTTAAGTAGTAAATATCCAAAATGGATCAAGAATAAGTATATTAATACTTATAGTAAGAAAGAGAAAGTTTTAATGTATTTATTGTATTTACGTCAATTTAAACTAGTGTTATGGTTATATGATCGGAAGTGAGAAAATGTCAAAAAGAATTTTAATTGTTAATGATGAGATGGTCGTTGGCGGAGTAGCACGTGTTTTGAATAATTTATTGACAACACTTGTTAAGACGACAGATTATGAAATAGATTTACTTGTCCTTCATAAGCATGGTGAGATGCTAAAGGGTGTGCCAAAAGAAGTGCGAGTCTTAGAAGGCTCTAAATTTTTTAGTGTCATTGATTTACCCCTCGGACAGTTAATTAAATCTAAAAATTTAGCTTTGATAGCTAGAAAACTATATCTGGTTTTCTTAATGAAGGCCGGAATGATTGGAAATAAAATTAAGCGTGAACGAAAAAAAATGAAACTTGATTCTTATGATGTTGAGATTGCTTTTAAAGAAGGTTTTTGTACAATTTTTGTTGCCAATGGAAATAGTAAGAAAAAAGTAAATTGGGTTCATTTAGATTATAAAGTTCAAAATTTCTCATCTAATTACATGCCATTGCTTAAAAAGACGTTATCCTTAATGGATGAGCAAGTCGCAGTATCAAAGGTTGCTGCGGCTTCCTATCAAGAAGTATTTGAATTAAGCAAACCTGTTAAAGTGATTCATAATATTATTCAAGAAGACTTAATTAAGCAAAAATACAATGTGGAGATTGATGAAACTCGTTCGACATTTTTTAAACAAGAAGTTTTGACATTTATCAGTGTGGGGCGATTAGTAGATCAAAAAGGATATGATCGCTTACTCGAGATCCATCATCGACTCATACAAGAAGGCTTATTGCATCATATTATGATTATTGGTGGTGGAGAGGATGAAGCAGTTTTAAAACAAAAAATTAAGGCTTATCAAGTTGAGGAGACGTTTAAGCTAATTGGTTATCGTGAAAATCCATTTCCATATTTTAAACTTGCCGATTGTTTCTTATTGCCATCACGTTATGAAGGATTGCCAACCGTTGTATTTGAATCTTTACTTTGTTTGACACCTGTGTTAGCAACAAAGGTGGCCGGTATTGAAGAGCAGTTGAAAAATAATGAATATGGGATTGTTGTTGATAACAATGAAAACTCCTTCTATGAAGGGATGAAAGACTTAATTAAACATCCAGAGCAGCTCAATGTGATGGAAGCACACTTGTTGACGTATCATTATCATAATAACCAAATCGTCGAGCAGATTAAAGAGATTGTGGAGGAGTAGTATGTTAAATCAATTAAAATCGATGATTAAAAGTTCAAGTTTTTATGGGATTTTAGTCTTTATTTTTTTAGTGATTCAGCCATTGGTTGATTTAGATTATTTATTGAATGATTTTTTAAAGCAATATCATTTAATTGTTCCATCAACGATTGTTAGATTTCTTATTTTGCCGTTGCTTGCAGTAGGGGCCTTTATTTTGGTTGACAAGCATAAGAAGCGTACGTTTATTGGGGCCGCTATTATCGCAATCATTTGGATAGCTTATGTTGTTTTACATTTTATTTCAACGAAAAATTTAGATTTATTCTTGCCTGCTAATTATCAGTTTTTAACGGGAATTGAGTTGAAGTATATTTTAACCATGACATTACCATTTGTTTTGATGTATGTTGTTTGGATGGCCAACTTTAGTGAAAAATCATTTAATCGCGTCATCTTATGTGTTTCTACGTTCGTTTGTGGTGTGATTTTTATCACAGATTTATTGGCCATTTCAAAAGGAAGTTATGGTGGGTACACGCAATCAAGTTTTATTTCTTGGTTTATGGGGGGATATGAACAGTATAAGGCCACTCAGTTAACATCAAAGGGATTTTTCCAAGAAGCAAATGTCATCGGAGCTTTATTGTTTACGTTACTCCCTTTGCTCTATAAGGTCCTATATGAAGTTAAACGTAAGTGGCCAGTCATGATTTTAATTGTGATTCATTCTCTTTGCATGATGATTGTTGGAACTCGTGTGGCAACCCTTGGTACTATTGCCGTTGCTGTGATTGCATTTATTGGCTATCTCATTATTTTGCTTTTAAAGCAAGGACGTCTTCAAGTCGTTTCACTTGCCTTTATGGCCTTTATGATTGCATTTTGTAGTCTTGTCTTCCCTTATTCTCCAGCTATTAAACATCAACAAGAGAATGCCGTGCAGATTCAAAGTAATCGTGAGGATAATCAAGTGATACCAGACTTATCGAGTGGTCTAGAAGGGATGGAAGGAGATTCATTTGAATATAATTGGGCTTTAATTAATATCGTTCGTAATAATGCTTGGTTGATTGGAATGCCTGCTTATTATGATTATATTTATGAAATTGAATTTGATCCTGTTTTTTGGAAGCATGTTTTAGAGCAACCTTTTGAAGTACGTACAGATGGACGCGATTTACAGAAATTATTTGCAGAGTATAAGTGGGACATGTTAACGCCTAAACAAAAATTATTTGGGACAAGTTATTCAACGGTTAGCCAAGGTGGTTTTATTATTGAACAAGATTTCCTACGTCAATACTATACGCTTGGAATTTTAGGGGCCATCATCTTTACAGGTCCATACCTTGTGTTAATGGCAGCATGTGGAGTTAATATGCTACGTCGCTTTAAATCGATGGTAACATTTGAAAATGGGATGTTACTGGTTTCGGTTGGAGCAGGACTTGGAGCAGCTTATTATAGTGGACATGTATTAGATACGTTATTAACAAGCTTCTTTATTGCATTTAGTTTAATTACTCTATTTCAAAAAACTTTGAAGAAAGTGGATTAAGGGTGTGACGATATGCCGAAAGTAAGTATTATTGTTCCAGTATATAATGTTGAAAAGTATTTAGAAAAGTGTTTAGATTCTTTAGTGAATCAGACACTTCAAGATATTGAAATTATTGTGGTGAATGATTCAACTCCTGATGATTCTCAAATCATTATTGATCATTATGTAAAACAATATCCTCATCTCATTAAAAGCTATATTAAGCCAAACGGTGGAATCGCTGATACTCGTAATTTTGGGATTTCTAAAGTGACGGGAGAGTATTTTGGGTTTGTTGATAGTGATGATTATGTAGAGTTAATAATGTTTGAAAAAATGTATGAAGAGGCGATTAAAAAAGATGCTGATTTAGTCTCTTGTAATTTTTATTGGGAGTATCCTGATAAATTAGTACAAGCAACTGATGGGCCATTTAAAGATAACCGTGAGTATATGACGGAGATGATTGCGACACTTTGGACTAAAATTTATAAAACAAGTTGGTTTAATTCACTCGATATTAAGTTTCCAACGGGGCTTCGCTATGAAGATTCTTCTCTTTTAATTCGATTAGCGCCACATATCAGACGTTTTGGATTTGTTGGGGAGCCGTTTGTTTATTACGTTCAACGCACAGGATCGATTACACATACTCATAATCATCGTGTGCGTGATATGTTAGAGGTCTTTTCAGGAATTTATGATTATTTTAAACAACATGATTTGATTGAATCTTATCATGAAGAATTAGAATATTTGTTTATTAAATATTTTTTAGGAAGTTCATTTTTGCGAGCGGCACAAATTAAAGATAAGACAGAACGAAAGTATGTGTTATCAAATGGGTGGAAATTGTTGAACGAAACTTTTCCAAATTGGAAGAAAAATCACTATTTAAATAAAAAGAAAGATAAGAAGCATCTTTACTTTAGAATGATGAATTCGTTCTCTTATTGGGGATTTGCAAAAGTCTTTTCAGTTATAAAAAGGGGATAGGATAAAAAGATTTGCCCGAAGACGGGCAATCTTTTTTCTTATGTCCATCTATTTTGCAAGAGTTTTGAAATGAAGGTAGGAGGGTACTTAGGTGGTATTTAGTAGTTTTACGTTTTTGTTTTGCTTTTTTCCGTTAATTATTGGAATTTATTTTTTAAGTAAAAATCGTGTCTATCGGAATTTAGTTCTCTTGATTGGGTCGTTAATTTTTTATGCATGGGGCGAGCCTATTTACGTCTTGTTAATGATTTTATCAACGATGAATGACTTTTATCATGCCGAGTGGGTCGGGCGATGTTTACAAAGAAAAGATAATACAGGGGCTAAAAAAGCTTTAATTTCAAGTGTTATCATTAATTTAGTTGTTTTATTTTTCTTCAAATATTGTGATTTTATGATTGAAAATATTAATTTTATATTCCATTTAAATCTTCAACCATTTAACTTGCCATTACCAATTGGAATTAGTTTTTATACCTTCCAAAGTATGTCCTATACTATTGATGTGTATCGTGGTCGTGTAAAAGTTCAAGAGAGTTTTTTAAGGTTAGCAACATATGTTGCATTATTCCCACAGTTGATTGCAGGACCTATTGTCCGTTACTCAACAATTGAAAAAGAATTAAGTTCACGACAAGAGACGCTTGAAAATGTTTCGAATGGATTGAGGCGATTTATCGTTGGATTAATGAAAAAAGTACTGATTTCTAATAAGCTTGGATTATTAGCCACACAAATTCAAGTGTTACATCAAAATGAGTTGAGTTTAATTATTTCATGGATTGGAATTATCGCATATGCCTTGCACATTTATTATGATTTTTCAGGTTATAGTGATATGGCCATTGGGCTTGGGAAAATGTTTGGGTTCCATTTTCTCGAGAATTTTAATTATCCTTATATTTCAAAAAGTATGACAGAATTTTGGCGCCGTTGGCATATTTCACTTGGATCCTGGTTTAGAGATTATGTCTATATTCCACTTGGAGGAAATCGAGGAACTGTTTTAAAACACATTCGTAATATTTTAATTGTCTGGTTTTTAACAGGTTTTTGGCATGGTGCGAGTTGGAACTTTATTTTATGGGGATTGTACTTTGGCGTTATTTTAATTATTGAAAAGTATGTTTTATTGAAGTGGCTTGAAAGACTTCCAAGTCTGATTCAACATATTTATGCGATTGTTTTATTTTTAATTGGATGGGTTATTTTCAGCTTTACGAATTTAGTACAACTAGGAGCCTATCTAAAGTCGATGTTTGATTTTAAGGTTTTAATGAAGTGGGATATCTTTCTAATGTTAGATATTCAATATTATTGGCCATACTTAGTAGTTGGTTTAGTTGGGGCAACGCCTTTGATTGCTAAACTAGCGAGAAAATTCTTAAAACAAGGTGAAGTGACTAAATTAATCGGAGATTTAGGGCTTGGGATGTTATTTGTTTTATGTGTCATGTCACTTTTAGATTCGACATTTAATCCTTTTATTTATTTCCGTTTCTAGGGGAGGCGAAGCGATGCGTTTTGAAAAGATAAGAAATAGTGTATTTATTATTGTATTTTTTGGAGCTCTAGTTTTAGTGAATGGTTTGATGTTATTCGCTCCTAAAAATACGGAGGTTGATTTTGAATATCGAGAATTAGCTAGTTTCCCAAAGATAACGCTTGAAAGTTTATATGATGGTAGTTTTCAAACGGGATTTGAAACGGCTTATGCCGATCAATTTTATGGTAGAGGCTTTTTAGTCAAATGGCAAACGCGGTTAGATTACTTTTTGACGAAGTATGTGTCTTATTTTAATCAGACACAAAATAAATTAATTCCGGTTCGAGAAGTGAGTAAATATAATGAGCATTATATTGAATCGCCACTTTATTATTCTGAAAGTTTAAACGATGTGGTAAAGCAACATGCTATAATGTATAATAAAGTCGCAAATTTTATGGACCAGCCACTTTTTATTTATAAGAATTTGCTTTTAAGTGAAGTGGATTGGTTAGAAGGACAAGACTACCAAGAGGCTTCAAAGATTTATAAAGAAACCTTTACGAGTACACTAGATGATGATATTTATTTTGGTGAGATGCAAATTAATAATTATGATGAGTATTATCAATATTTTTATAAGACAGATTTACATCATACGGCTGATGGCGCTTATGTAGCCTATACAGATTTGATTGAGATGATTAATGAAGTGTTTCCTCAAATCGGACATCCAAGATCTGTGACACAAAAGGTTTGTTTTGAGGATGTTTATTATCGTGGAAGTTATGCGAGACGAACAGGGATGTATAGTCGTGCAACAGACCAAATTTGTGATTTGATAATTGAAGGTGCACCTCAAGCGACCACCTATGTAGACGGTTTAGAAAAAGAAAATGGTGATCGATATGCTTATCATAATGGCTACGGTCCAGGATATAAGGATATTCATCATTATGACGCATTTTACGGAGGATATGCTGGTGAAATTAAATATGATTACGGTGAGAATACCGGGATAAATGCTTTGTTTTTAGTTGATTCTTTCTCTAATCCAATGAATGGGTGGTTTGCTTCTCATTTTGATGAAACGTATATCATTGATTTACGTCTAAATCATGATTTTATGTTGAGTGATTTTTTAAAAGAACATGACATTGATGTGGTGGCCGTTTATTTATATTATGATCGATTATACTTTTCAGATCAATATCTCATAGACATCCAATAGGATGGACAAAATAAGTCATGGATTGTGATAAATTCATGACTTATTTTTGTTTTATGATATAATAAATTTGGTGATAATGATGAAAAAAGGAAAAATATTGTTTTGTGCGAGTGCCGGTGGGCATTATTCGGAATTACTTCAATTAGGTGAATTGATTAAAAAATATAATGGGGTTATTGTAACGGAGAAAACAGACGTTTCAAAAGATCCAATTTATCCAACAGAATACGTGATGTATTGTTCGAAAAATGATGGATGGATTTATCTGTTTGAGTATTTATGGGTTTGGATCGTTTCATTATTTTATTTTATCAAGTATCGTCCACGTGTTGTGATTTCAACGGGTGTTCATTCAACTATTCCGATGTGTGTATATGCAAGAATATTGGGGCGTAAAGTTGTTTATATTGAGACGGTAGCCAATGTTCATACCCCATCGATGACAGGAAAAATTATGTATAAACTTGCTACTGATTTTTACGTTCAGTGGGAAGAGTTGTTAGAAGTTTATCCAGATGCTAAGTTTGGAGGTTGTTTATTTTGATTTTAGTTTTATGTGGTACTCAGAAGCAAGATTTTAGTCGGATGATTAAATTAGTCGAACAAGTGGCGGATAGAGAAGAAGTCATTGTTCAAGCCGGACATAATCAATATGAGTCGAATAAGATGCAGATATTTGGCTTTGTTTCAAATGAAGAAATCCAAATGTTGTATGAAAAAGCAGATTTAATTGTCACCCATGCGGGTGCAGGATCGATGTTACAGGCGATTAAAAATCACAAAAAAATCATTGCGGTTCCAAGACTTAAAGAATATGGTGAACATGTCAATAATCATCAAATTGAGTTAGCAAAGAAATTTGAAGATCTAGGCTATCTTATTTCTTATCAGGATGGTGATAATTTTATTCAAACGTATGAACGTGCGAAAAGATTTGAACCGAAACCGTATACGTTAAAAGGCAATATGGTAAGCTTAATTGATGGTTTATTAGAAGGATATATGAAGTAGAGGGGAAGAATAAATGAAGTTAATAGAGATTTTTAAAAGGTATTTCTATGTGTATATAGCCATGGGATTATTTTTATTTTTTATGTGGGTTTCATCCATGACACCTTTAGTCGGAGATGACTGGGGGTATTATATTAATGGATTGAAAGGTCCTTTAACGATGACATTTGAGTTTTATCAAACCTGGTCAGGGCGTGTGGTAGGAGAATTTTTAGGTTTTTTACTTGCTTCACATCATGAATGGTGGATTTATTTCTTTAATCCATTATTATTTTCCTCAACCTTTTTATTGCTATATAAAATCATCAATCCAGTACGTCAAAAAGGATTGATTGCAAGTCTTATTTTGTTTTTAATGTTTACGGTGTCACATGGGATTCGAATGGAAACCTTCACATTTGTTGTGGGATCAATTAACTACCGTTTCTCAGCGGTCATGGCCTTATTACAACTCTATTTGATGGGTCGATATTTTAAAGATTCCAACGCGACCTTTAAATGGTATGAAATCTTAATCAGTATTGTTTCTGGTATGACAGTCGGGCTGATTATGGAAAACATTGCAGGTGGTTTAATTTTAGCTAATTTATTACTAATGGGATATCACCTAATTCAAGCAAAAAAAGTGGATTTAATTTTACTTCTTAATACCGTAACAACAACAGGTGCATTTTTAATGATGAGATTAAGCCCAGGTTCAAGAGCTCGTGTTCTTGAAGATACAGAATGGATGTCTAAAAATCTTATTGAAAAAGTGTTAACAAAGTATCCTGAATTTATTCATTATACGTTTACAGAAAATACGGTGATTATCCTAATTTTAATTGCTGTTATGATGACCTTAATCATTCAAAAGCGAAATCAATTTAAATTTAAAGTTACACCTATTATTTTAAGTTTAGTCATGTTGAGCAGTGTCTACGTTTTAGGTTCATCAATCATTGTTTCATTAAATGAATCATATGGCATCAGTTTTTGGAAGTTTACAAGTATTGCTTATTATTTTGCAGATATGAATTCTTGGATTTTAATGGGGTATTGGACATTCATGGCGATGCTTATTTTGGGTATAATAATTTACTTACTATGGAAATGCCAATCTATTTTTATAATGTGTTTTTACTATTTACTTGGGATGGCAGTCATGGGAGCTATGTTGCTTTCACCAATTATTGGACCCCGTTGTGCAATTTTCACGGTGTATTTCTTAATTATTGTGATTGGGTATCTTGTGAATGAAATAAGATTTAATCCAATGGTAAATAAATCAGCCACTCTTGTCTTTTCTATTTTAACGATGCTTATATTTGTCTGGTATGGACGTCTCTATTCTCAAGTTTTTGAGGTTCGTCAAGAACAAGAACAAAGAATCGAAGCATACAAACAAAATCCAAGCGGAGAGCTTTGGTTACCTGCGTATCCAACGCATTCGATCCATTCTGGAGAAGCAGTAACGCCGTATCATCAAGGTGTGTTTAAGAAATTCTATGGGTTAGATGAATCAGTTGAGATTCATTATAGCTGGCAATAGACGAGGTGGGGGACAGATGATTAATTCGATTATCGCAATGACGGTCTTTATTTTAGTCTTATCTTACGCGATTGGGAAAATTGTTTCAATGAAATTAAATTTGAGTGAGAAACTCCCTTATGCGATTCCACTTGGCTTTTTTATCATTCTAGGCTTACACCAAATCATCACATTACCGGTGATGATTTGGCATTTATCAAGTCAGGTGTTGGTAATTTTAACGGTTATACTTGGGATTGTTTTAAGTGGTTATGCGCTTTTTAAAATAAAGCTTTGGTATCGCTTAACTTGGCAACTAGACTATATTCTTATCGTGATTATGGCGGGTGTTTTAATTTACTTCTATGCGAACGTCGATAGTTTAAATTATTCAGGTGAAGACTTTAATTTTTATATTCCATTTGTCGGATCAAATGTGAATGCCATGCAGGTTAATATGATTAACCCATGGAGTGGTGAGACAGGCGTTTTAAACTGGATTTACAATTTCCAAGGCTATTATTTATTCTTATCAGCCCTTTCACAGCTTTTAAATGTTGATTATATGTTGGTGACCTTATGGCTACCCTCAATTATTTTTTTAATAATAATGCCACTTTGTCTGTTTAATGCGGTTCATTATTATTTCAAAGACACTCATTGGTTTATGAAGTGGGTGCTAGTAGGCGGATTATTCTGTTTAGTGAATGATACGTTATCGGGGATGATTTATTCTTATTATGGCAATCAGTTTAGACCCTTTATAATGATTTACTTGATTTGGATTTATGTGGCGAGTCGAGAAAAAGAAACGCCTTGGTCAATCCTCTCTCTTATCATCTTAATGTTTAGTCATTATTCGGTTCAATCAACTGGGTTATTTGTGGGGGGAATGTTAGTTCTTTTATTGCTAGGATTTGAAGTGTTTATCGCAAAGCAGCCTAATTTGAAATTGCCTGTAACATTAAGTATTCCATTAGCTTTTTATGTGATCGGAATTATATCTACCATGTCTATGCTTTTTGCTTTGATTGCGACCATTATTTTGGTCGTTCTTTATCCTCTAATCTATTGGCTTGTTCAAAAATTTTCAAATATAATGAAAAAAATCATGCGATTTGCCTTAATTTTGTTACTAGCTAGTATTCTTTTAATCTCTATAGTGATGACACTTAAGGGCATTGCCTCACCAGTTTCAATGGCATCTTTTATTCCGGATTATATTAATGGAATCACCTATTTTACAGAAAAAAGTTTTATTTCTTACCAAGCGATTTTATTACCTTTAAAAGTGATTTATACCCTTGTGGGGTGGGCGTTACTTATCGGAGTCCTATGCTATCGTTGTGAGGTGGAAGAATATCGCTTATATAAAGTCATTTTAGTCGGAACTTTAATCTTCTTCTATAACCCATTTGTGGCTCCGTTTATTAGCAAGTATTTAACGGGAATTGTTTATGGGCGAACAACAATTTTATTATTCTCATTGATAACATTTGCAGTCGGGGTAAAGTTTTATGTTTCATTGATGAAATCTATTAAAGCCAAGACTATTTTAACGTTGGGATTAACAGCGGTATTTGGAATTTTATTTATCAATAATTCAGTGATTCATGCCCAAGACTTTAGCTTAAAATTCTTAATAAATGATACAACTTACGATCCTTATTATAAGTTACCCTATGATTTAATAGAGGCTGAAAAAGCGTTAGTCGAGTATAAGTTAGAATACTTTAAAGAACCGGATTATCGAACAACGGTTATGAGTTGTGATTTAAGAACGCGTTTCTTATATGAACCACAAATTTTAGTGTTTAATGTAGCAACATTGCGTGATTTTTATATGAATTACGACACTAATCCATACGAGTATCGCATGTTTATTTATTCATTATTAACCAATTCAAAGAGTTGGGCAGAAGAAGAACCATCAGTTTACAATGATTTAGAACGTCGAATGCGTGCATATACCATTGAATTTGTCATCGTACCAGCCGATGGAGATCCACTGTTATATGAAACACTTGGATCGTTTGCCAATCGAATTTATATCAATAATTCTTATGTGGTATATCATATTAGCTATTTGAATCAATAGTGAATTTTAGATTGAATGGAGTTTGGAGATGAAAAAGTATCATTATATGTTGATTTTAGTCGGGATTGTCTTACTGGCTCATCTTAAATATGTTTTAACAGGTGAGTTGATGATTTTTTATGGTGATAACCTGACGCAAGTATTACCTTTTTATTATCATGGATGGGATTTAGTTCATAGTGGCGAGTTAAACTTTTGGGATTGGACACACGGACTTGGTTCTAGTGTTTTCTCACATGTTTATTACTTTTTAACGTCCCCATTCTTTTGGTTAACGACGCTATTTCCGCGAGATGTCATTCCGACCTTATTTTTATACTGGTATATCATTAAAATTAGTTTAATTGGTATTTTTAGCTTCTTATGGTTAAGTAAATTGAATAAAAAGTTAGGAGTGGCCTTCATTGGTGCTCTTGTCATCATGTTCTCAGGATGGGTACTCACGTATTATCATTTCTTCTTCTTCTTAGATGCGTTTTTACTGTATCCACTCATTTTATACGCGATTGAACGCTACTTAGAGGAAAAGAAATTTGGCCTAATGGTATTACTGGTGGCACTCATAACGATGATGAATTTTTATTTCTCTTATCAGTTCATTCCGTTTGCGATGATGTATTCTTTATTTAGAAACTTCTTAATGAATCGAGGAAAAGAAATTTTCTTGACACAATTAAAAATCATCGGTTTTTATCTACTCGGAATTGGAATTGGAGGGCTTATCTTAATTCCAAGTGCACTAATTATTATTCAAACGCCGCGTTTAAGTGAAAGTGGGACTAGTTTAACATCGGTGGTCACGTTAAAGCAATTTTATCGTTATGTAACGAGTATTTTCTTCCCAGTGGGACATCGTTTTGATCCTAACTTCTTAATTAGTTGCACAACGGATCCTGGAATTGGATGGGGAGGAGGAGCCTCTTTGTATACGACCATCCTAACACCAGTGGTTGTTCCATTATTACTTTTCTTAAAAGATAAACGAGAAAAAATGGGGTATGTTATTTTCCTTGGAATATTATCATTCTTCTTTGTATTTAAAATCTTCTATGTGTTATTACAAGGATCTCTTGATACACGTTGGATGTATATGTTTATGTTCTTATTTGTCATGATGCTCACGCGCTTCCTAGACGCCTATTTTAAAGACCGTGAAGAAGCCTTCTATACGAAATATCTTAAGACAGCCTTAATGGTTATGGCAGGAACTGTTATTGTCATCGTATGGGGATTGTATGGGTTTACATTATGGCGTCAATGGAATGTTAATGCACACGAATTAGTCATGTTAAAAAATCATTGTTTATTAGCATCTATCTTGGTTATTATTTTTACGTTAACTTTAGTTTTACCTAAAATTAAGTATAAAATAGTCATTTTATCAGTGTTTATTGCACTCGAAGGACTTATTTCATTTAGAAACCTATTAAGCACAGATGCACCATTGACAAAAGAGAATTTAGATTATGAGGCGGTTGAGCGTTCTGATTTCTTTAAAGCTCTTCAGGAAATGGATGATAGTTTCTATCGTGTTGAATTTAGAACGACTCAAAAAGGAAAACCAGCGGATGATAATTTACCAATGTCGAGTAACTTTAAAGGATTTAGATTCTACACCTCGGTTTATCAGTATAGTCAAGATCAGTTCTTGTCTCCACTTAAGGTTGCTTCTTGGACAACTTCTCAACAAATCGGGAAGGAGAACGTGTTAAATTTATTAGCTTATAAATACTATATTGATTTTAGTGGTGGAGAAGCAAATCTTCCTTATGGGTTTCAATATTTAACGCATTTAAATGGCGCGATTGTTTATGAAAATCAATTCTATACCGATTTAGGCTTTACCTTTAATCAGGTCATCAGTGAATCTGACTTTAATTCTAAGTCTGCGCTTGAACAAAACTTGTTATATCCTTATTATTTAGTTGTACCAGATGAATATGCTAGTCATTCATTCCGTGATATCAATCCATTAGAAGAATTAACGTCAATTTTAGAATGGGGAAAACCAGGATTCTTTAGCTTTGAATATGAAGAACCAAAAGAAAAGACAATGGTTTATGTTGAAAACTTTGGCTCACCGGATCTTGAGGTTCGAGCGTATTTAGATGGAGAATTAGTTTTTGAGCAAATCGGATATCAGTTTGATTATGCAGGATTTTATATTGAACCGAAATTTGATTATTTAGAGGTCGTTGTGGGTGATTACGGTGATCCACTAGCACTAGTGAACATTTACTTAGATGAAAACTTAAGTCGTTATGATGAGTTATATACAACACGTCAAACACAAGGTTTAGATGTGTTAGAATTTAATAATGATGATTTAAAAACAAGTATTACGATTAATGAAGATAACCAGTGGTTATTTACTTCAATTCCTTATGATAAGGGATGGAGTGTTAAAGTGAATGGAGAAAAGGTTCAACCGATTAAGGTGAATCAAGGGTTCTTAGGACTACAACTTGACGCAGGTGAATATGAGATTGAATTTTCATATTGGCCGATTGGATTAAATATTGGAATCATTTTAACAGCATGTTGTAGCGGACTTTTTATTTTCTTCTTAATCGCTGATCGTCGAAAACGTCAATAAAAAAAATGAACTCGGGAATTAATTTCCGAGTTCATTTTTTTTGAATTCTATGATTAGGATTGTGATAAATCCTAGCGTACTGATGGTTGTTAGGATAGCTCCTAGTTTAAAACCTGGTGGTGTATAGGTTAAGGTGATGTTATAATGACCTGTTTCAAGAGGAAGTCCAATAAATCCACCTTGTACTTTATCAAAGTTTGTTTTTACACCGTTTACGGATAAGTTCCACCCTTTATCGTATGGAATCGAGAAGTAAAGGTAAGCAGGAGACGTGATGGTAATCGTTCCATCAATCCTATTTTGCGAGTATGTGGTTTGTTCAAATAGGTCACGCTTATCACTTTGCTTTTTAAGTGAAAGTGATTCAAAGTCATCGTCTTCAAGGACTAAGGTGTTAACAAAATCAATCTCAGATGGTGACATAGCTAAAGCATCCGATTGTTTTAAATAGTTTGAATACGTGAACCCAATTGGTAAGTAGTCGTTATACAAATAAACGGATTCATGTTCGAATGTTTTTAGTAGTGTTAGCTCATCCAAGTTGTCAATTAAATCTTGTTCATCGTGTGAGATGACATAATATTTAACGCCAAGCATTTTAGCTGTCTCTGATTCAAGAATATGGAAGCCCCAATACGTCGGATTGGCCCCAATTAGGAAAAGGAAATCGCTAAGTGTAAATTGGTACATGCTATCGTACGTTGAAACGCTTTTGTATCCATAGTGTAAGTTTAAGTTTCGGTAAATACTGTAATCCGTTGCACGGATAGGCGTATAAGTCCGATACAAACTTGAATCAAGTTCTTCTAGATAATCAAAGGCTTCTTGGTCATATTTTTCACCTAGCCTGAAGTCTTCGCTACCATCAGGATAACGATTAAGCGTCATAGAGGCACTAATCCCAAGTTCTAGGATGAGAAGTATCGCAATGGATGCTATTTTAATTGAGAATTTTTTGATGAAGAGAAGGATGAGTAAGTAGGCGATGACAAGTACGATAGTGACTTTCATGACGAAGAGTTCTTTTAATTGAAGCTCTTGGAGATATTCATAACTATTTGACCCAATGACGATTAATCCAATTAAAAGTGCGATGATAATCACACTACTCAAAACTAACGGAAGTCTTTTAAATTCTCGATGATTTAAATATTTTGCAACGATGATGACATTGACCATTATGATTAAGATTGTAAAACGGAAGGTTGGTTCACTTAGTCCATGCATCAAAGACCCGCCATAAGGTGTCATTAATAGAAGTCCTAAGATACCATATAAACTTAACCAAAGCCAATTTTCTTTTAATTTATACTTTGTTTTATCTAAGAAGTACGAAAAGACAAAGAGATAGGTCACAACACCAGAATAAAGCGTTAATTGGTTTGTTCGGTAATCATCAGTGTTAAAGAGAAGGGCTTTGTCCCATGTTGAATCAAAGTTTGGACAGAATGAACGCATGATAATATCAAGGTAGATTTTAATCGGTCTCCATAAAAAAGACAATCCTTCGCTTGCTTCATTTAATCGTGTATTAAGGGCTGTATGAATGACGGCTGGTAAAATGAGAATGAGCGTCATACAAGCTCCTAAGATAAAGGCTGCGACAAGTTTTAAAGAGGATAGAATAAATGCTCTAATATTAAATTCATGGGTCATGAAATATCTGAGTGGCCAATAAAAGACTAAGAAGACACATAATGACCAGAATAAATAGTAATTTGAAATGAGTAAAATAAAAGAGGCGAAAACAACGAGACTGACACGCCCTTTATTTAAATACTTTTCAATGGCTAAAAAGATAAGGGGAAGTAGAGCGAACCATGTTAGGTACATCGGATGTTCAACGAATAAAAAGCCCCAACCACAAAAAGTGTACATGATGGATGGAATAAATCTCATTTGTGATTTGATTCCCATTTCTTTCAAAAAAGCACTTACCCCAATGAGTGCGACAAATAGTTTTAAAAGAGTGATGTAAAAGACTGCTCCCATCATTTTTGAAGCGGGGAATAAAAGTGTTAGGTACGCAAATGGATCGCCTAGGAGGTAGTAGGTTTTAGAACCGATAAAATTAGTTCCTAAAAATAAGTTCCATGACCAAAATGGAGCTTCTCCACTGCTTAGTAGACGATGAAATTCCTCATAAAAATAAAGGTGTTGGTTTTGATAGTCAAATCCTAAGGTGAAGGATTTAAGGTGTAATATATATGGTGAAAAAATAAGAAGCGTTAGAATCAAAAAGCTTAGTAACGTAAACTTTTCTTCTTTTAAATATCGTTTAAGCATAGGAGCCCCCCTTATTCAAAATAAGTATCATTTTTCTGTGCTATTATATCATAAAATCGCTTTTCATTGGTACCTTTCTTCGAATTGTGTCAAGTTATGAAAAGATGTCAAAATTTAAAACGACTTGCGACTGCTTTTTGTATTTTGGTATAATATGAGGTGAAATAGCGAAGAGGTGGAATTTATGAAGAAATTTGGATGGATTAAATCTTATGTGATAGTATTCGCTTATATTGTGACATTAGTCAGTGTAGATCTTTTATTGCATTATTTAGCGGGATTGAATGTTTTAGTTAAACGTTCTATTTTATTTTCAACAGCGTATGCATGTGGCTTTGCCGCTATCGGATTGTTATTTAAAGGAATGGGACGCCAAATTTATTATGGATTGACAGCAATCTTATTTGCCATTCTTGGACTTGGACAAGTCATTTATCATTATTTTTATAAAGCCTTTTTTTCAGTTTCCCAAGCCACTAATTTAGGAGAACTTGGAACGGTTAAGGGAGAGATTTTCCGTGTTTTAGAATGGAAATATACTTTGTTCTTTATTCCGGTTGTGTTGTTTATTTTGATTTTAGTTTTATTAAAACGTCAAATGAAGCGTCAAAAGTTTGATTATATGGCGGTTGTGGTTTGCTTTGTCATAGCATTTGGATTAAACTGGGTGACCAAAATAACATTTGAGACAACCGATTCAGTATCAGATAAATTTAAAGACGATAACTATTTGTATGAATCTTTATTTGATAAAGAACGTGCAATGGAACGATTTGGTCTATTTGCTTATACGAAGCAAGATGTGAGCATTACCACGCAACGATTTATTTCGAAAAAGTTTAAGATTGCGGCAGATTATGAACAAATCGATGCCTATTTTGAAGAAATGAACCATGAACATGTTGAAAATGAGATGACAGGATTATTTGAAGGTAAAAATGTAGTATTTGTTTTGGCTGAAAGTTTGTCGAATTTAGCGATTGATGAAAATATGACGCCGACGTTATATAAAATGATTCAAGAGGGACTGTATTTTGATAATTACTATTCTCCAACGTATAAAGCCTCAACAAGTGATTCCGAGTTCGTGGTGAACACGTCATTAGTTCCATCGATGTCTTATGGAACAACCTCGTATGATTTTGCGAATAATACCTTCCCAAATACGCTAGCGAATCGGTTTAAAGAGGCGGGATATACAGCACAATCATTCCACTCCAATACAGGAGATTTCTATAATCGCTTTAATTATCATCGCGCTCTTGGGTATGAAACATTCTATGATCAAAAAGCACTTGGGCTAGCGTTTTTAGACGAGTGGGAGTACATGGTCAATTGGCCAAGTGATACAGATTTAATGAAAGCTTCTGCTGATATTTTCTTGCAACAAGAGAAATTCTTTAGTTACATATTAACAACGAATGGTCATACGCCTTATACGACTCAACGAACAGAGCTTGCAGCTAATTATGACTATGTGCGTCCGTTTGTCAAAGAAGGCGCAGATGAAGAAATTGTTTATTATTATGCGGCACAAAATGCATTTGATGAATCGATGGCGTATTTAATTAATCGATTAGAAGAGGCAGGAGAATTAGAGGATACTGTGATTATCATCTTTGGTGATCATTATCCTTACCCAATCCATCATGATAAAATTTGGGCATATGATGATACGAATGCGTGGAATTGGCAGGAACTTCATAAAGTCCCACTTATTATGTGGACGCCAGGCATGGAACCTCAGACAGTCAGCAAGCTTATGAGTTCATTTGATGTTGCACCAACCGTGGCTAATTTATTTAATTTAAATTATGATTACTATCATGCCTTTGGTGTTGATGCATTCTCTGATGATGAGTCATTAGTTGTCTTCTCAAACTATGGATGGATCACAGAACATGCAAGAAATAATATTTGGTCTGGCTATACGGAGTCTTACGATGAAATTGGAACAGAGGCTTATATTAATTCGATGAATAATAAAGTTCTTGAAATGTTTGAAATTGGCCAAGAAATCTTAAAAGATGATTATTTCGCACAGTAAATTAAAAGGGAGCCTTAGCTCCCTTTTGTTGTAAAATAATTCCTAAAGAAGGATTTTTATGAAAAAATGTTTCCATCTATTACGGAATATTTTATAATTAAAAGGCAAGAAGTACAATTATCGACAAGACGTTGAGTATAACTTTTAGTCCGTATATAAACCGAAATGTCATCTATAGTTTTATAGAAGCAGTCTTAGTATTTAAGCCGTTGTGATACTAAGGTATAACTATAGAACCACTAAAGGTTTTGAAATCCACAAAACTTATCGGTTCTTATATAAGAGGACTTAAAATAAAATTAGGAGCAGAAAAGGGGATTTATTAGTGAAGCCATTTAATCAGGTAGCGATCCTTATTCCGTGTTTAAATCCGGATGAGAAAATGCTAAATCTTATTAAAAATTTAAGGTCAAATGAATTTGAACATATTATAGTTGTGAATGATGGAAGTGTTGAAACATTTGATTCGTATTTTGAAGAAGCAAAAAACGTGTATCATTGTCATGTGTTACGACATCATGTCAATTTAGGAAAAGGGCGTGCTTTAAAAACGGCATTTAATTATATTTTAAATACGTTTCCAAATCTCGTTGGGGTTGTAACCGTAGATGCCGATGGTCAGCATAGTCTTGAGGACATTATCAAATGTTCAAATACTTTGATGGAGCATCCGACAGATTTAATTATGGGGTGTCGTGACTTTGATGCAGCCAATATTCCGTTTAGAAGTCGCTTTGGAAATATTATGACACGTCATGTTTTTAAATTTTTATGTGGGGTCAAAGTGACCGATACACAAACAGGATTACGTGCTATCCCTCGTAACTACTTAAAAACATTGATGAATGTGTCGGGTGAACGTTTTGAGTTTGAAATGAATATGTTAATTGATTCAAAACAAAATCAAGTTCGTATTACAGAGGTTCCGATTCAAACGATTTATTTAGAAGAGAATAAGTCTTCTCATTTTAATCCGTTAGTTGATTCATTAAAAATATATTCGGTATTTTTAAAATTTATCTTATCTTCATTTGCCTCTTTTATTATTGATATTTCATTTTTTACCTTATTCATCTCGATTTTAAAAGGCATGTCAGGACTTAATTATATTATGATTGCAACGGTATTAGCACGTATCGTTTCGTCTGTTGCGAATTTCATGGTTAATAAAAATACCGTGTTTAATTTAAAAGAAAATTCTATTTCAACTGCTATCAAGTACTATTGTTTATGCATCATTCAAATGTTGATTTCTGGTGTTGGGGTGACTTATTTATTTAAAGTGTCTGAAATGAATGAAGTTGGTTTAAAATTAATCGTGGATGTCTTATTATTCTTATTAAGCTTCCAAATCCAACGTGAATGGGTCTTTAAGCGTGAAGTGGAAAATGAAGGAGGAAATAAACGCATATGTATTTAGTTTTATTTCTATTCATTTTATTAGCTATTACAGTTAGTTATAGCGGCTTCTTTAAAAAGCGTTTTGAAGAAGTGTTACCGATAACGGTCTTATCCATGACGTTATTAATGTATGTTTGCTCAATTTTGGGTTCATTAAAGGTTGGATATTATGCGGTGATCGGATTGACTATTTTAGCGATTGGATTCAGTCTTTATTTTGTTTGGAAAGATAAAAAAGAGTTTTTCATGCGTTCTCTAACACCAGGTTTACTATTTTTTGTACTATTCTTTGGGTTTATTTGGTGGGCTCATCGGGGTCGTTTATTAACACAATGGGATGAGTTTTCACATTGGGGATTAACGGTAAAGAATATGTTTGCACTTGATGTTCTTGGAAATCAATCCATTGCTACGACAACGTTTAAATCTTATCCACCGGCGATTGCCTTATTCCAATATTTCTTACAAAAACTATCTGGGGTATTTATTGAAGGAAATTTATATCGGGCCATCAATGTTTTTAATATCGCGTTATTGATTCCTATTTTAAAGTTTACCACTTGGAAAGAACCAAAGAAATTTTTAATGTTAGCTTTTACGGTACTTGTGGTTCCACTCGCTTTTTATTATGAGTTCTATCATACGATTTATGTTGATGCTACACTAGGTGTGATTTTTGGATATATCTTATATAGTTACTTTAGTCAGCCCATGTCTAAATTTAATTTATTGAATTTAAGCTTAGCTTTCGCTACACTCATCTTAACTAAAGAAACGGGATTTGGTTTAGCTGCCATTTCACTTGTTATTATTCTGCCAGATTTAATTTTAAATCGCCTAGAGGTTAAATCGTTTATGAAGCAAAATCGTTATGTGAATAAAGTGATGCTTATTTTGCCTTTAATCACTATTTTATTTGCGAAGTACTCATGGAGTTGGTACTTAAAGATTTGTCAAACAGGGAGTTACTGGGGAGAACCTGGTGTAACCTTACAAAAAGTATTAAATCTTTATGCCGATGATCAACCTGTGTATCGTAAACAAACGATGATTAATTTCTTTAATGCCTTATTTACTGATAAAATCACTGGCTTTATGATTGATATTAACTTTATAGGGTGTTTATTTATTTTTGCCTTATTAGGTGCAAGTTTAGTTTATTTAACAAACAAAAAATATCAAATTAGAATAAAATGGGCCATTCGTTTAATCTTTATGGGATGCCTCATTTTTGCAGCTTCACTCTTATCAGTCTATTTATTTACGTATTCAGAAGGGGAAGCAACAGGTCTTGCCTCACTCGCTCGCTATTTAGGAACCTATTTAACGGGATTCTTTATCTTCTTAGTATATATGTTGTTGAGTGTTGATTCTGATGAGTCAAAGAAGTTTAAGCCTTATTTACCATTAGCTTGTGTCGTCTTTTGCTTAATTTTCATCAATATTAAACCACTATTAAATAGTACCATTTTAGCCCCTTATTATATTGATCAAAGTGTTGAAACAAGATGGGATTATTATGAAATGGAAAAACTATTAGAGGTGGTTAATCCTACTGACCGTGTTTACCTTATTACGCAAAATAATCGTCATGGTCATTTAACATCACGTTATATTTTAACACCAATTCACATTAATACATATGAGTATAGTTTAGGTGACCCTTATTCAGATACTGATTTATACACTTGTAATTTATCCGTTTCGGAATGGGCATCGAGGTTAAATGAGTATGATTATGTTTATTTACATCGCATTGATGAAAAATTTATTAATACTTATGGAAGTTTATTTGAATCAGGGATTGATTTAATGAACGATACGTTATATCGTGTGATCAAGGAAAATGGAACGGTACGTTTAGAAAATGTTTTAATGCCATAAAAAAGGATGAGGTTCTCACACCGCATCCTTTTTATTTATATAAATAAAAAAAACACGAATCATATTGATTCGTGTTTATCCAAAATACCGTAGGTGTTAGGATATAAACCCGCTAAAATAGCAGGTGGGCATCGTATCTAGTGTTTTAGGAGTCCTAGGTGATAAAAGCTAGGCATTCAACACCACACTAGCGAATCGGATTCCCTAATCAGAAATGTTCGGATTTAAAGAACTAATCACCTTACGCATATCTCAGAAGATGAGTAAATTTTAACATGATATTGGATAGATTGCAAGGTCAATTTAACTCATCTCATTTATATCTAAACTAAATTCTTTTTGTTTTTAGCCCAAAGTGACCGTCAAGGCAAAATCTATCTTAATCTGAAGGGTTAGGGTCCTTATGTACTAGATAGAGTTTAAAATGTGGTATAAGAAGTGTATTATTTTAAATGAAAAATCATCTGACGGTTCAGTTTGGAATTAGATTTTATCATGTTAAGCGATAAAGTGCAATAAATAAATTGAGATAAAATAAAAAAACACGGATATTGCTATCCGTGTCATCTTAAATAACCCAAATTGCCGTAAGTGTTAGGATAATAAACCCGCTCGAGAGCAGGTGGGTATCCTGTCTGATATATTAGGATTCCTAACAAAATGGTTAGGCATTCAACACAATATCAGAACTCCGGATTCCCTTATCAGAAATGTTCGGATTTCACAACTAATCACCATACGCACAATTCAGGGGATTTAGACGCATATTATTTTTTACATCTACTGACGAAAATGAAATCATATGCATCTATCAAATGAAAGAGGTCACTCATCATAAAACAACTAAACTACATCATCTACGTGACAGTAACTTGATGTTGGATACCAACTAAAATCCGAGGAAATGAGGTATATTAATCACCAACAAATACTTACTGCCGAATGACATTTCATTTGACACTATTATTATAGCCAGTATTTTAGATTTCATACTAAATTTTAAAAAATAGCCTAAAAAAAGTGAGTCATCGTGGTAATTTAGAGAGAATAACGGTATAATCAAAGCAGTTAAATAATTAGAAAGAGTAAGGAGCAAGACGAGATGTTACATCAATTTTCTAGAAATGAATTAGTTTATGGACCTGAAGGAACAGAAATCTTAAAAAATAGTACGGTTGCCGTGCTCGGAATTGGTGGTGTCGGTTCGTTTGCCGTGGAGGCATTAGCACGTACAGGTGTGGGAACGTTAATTTTAATTGATAAAGATGTGGTAGATATCACGAATGTAAATCGTCAAATTCATGCGACTCATAAGACGGTAGGACGTAAAAAAGTTGAGGTGATGGCTGAGCGTATTGCGGAAATTAATCCAGCATGTAAGGTGATTCAAATGCATATGTTTTATACAGAAGAAACGGCTTCCTTATTATTTGATCATCACATTGATTTTATTGTAGATGCTTCAGATACAATTAGCTATAAAATTCATTTAATTAAAGAATGTTTAAAACGAAATATTAAATTTATTTCTTCAATGGGAGCCGCTAATAAATTAGATCCAACTAAATTTGAAATCACAGACTTGCAGAAGACGTCTTATGATCCAGTGGCTAAAGTGATTCGTACTAAATTAAAAAAAGAAAAAGTAAGTGGTAAAATTCCAGTTATTTATTCGACAGAGCGACCAATTATTGGACGAGAGGATACTCTTAAAATTGTTGGAAAAGAAGATAGTGAAGTTCGTAAACAACAATTACCACCTGCTTCGAATGCCTTTGTTCCAAGTGTAGCGGGATTAATCGCAGCTAGTTATGTCATCAATGAGTTAACCAAATCAATTAAAGTTAAGCGTAAAGGGGATCAAGCTTAAGCAAAGGGGGAAAATAATAATGAAGAAAATCATTTTAGCGGGGGGCTGTTTTTGGGGAGTCGAAGCTTATTTTAAGCGATTAAAAGGTGTTTTATCCACACGTGTCGGGTATACAGATGGTTTCACGATGAATCCAACTTATGAAGAAGTTTGTGCCCAAAATACGAATCATGTGGAAGCCTGTGAAATTTATTATGATGAGCAAGTTATTTCATTAGAGCGACTTCTTGAGCATTTATTTAAAATTATTGATCCCACTTCATTGAATAAACAAGGGGGGGACGTTGGCGTTCAATATCGAACAGGAATTTATTATGACGATGAAGCTTTGCGTCCGGTTATAGAAAGATTTATTCAAAAGATACAACCTAATTATGCATCTCCTATTGTGGTAGAAGTAAAAAAAGAGAGCCCCTTTTATCAGGCAGAGCGTTATCATCAAGACTATTTGACCAAAAATCCAATGGGATATTGTCATGTTAACTTATATCAAATTTCAGAAGAAGACTTAAAAGATGAGTATAAATAAGGAAAAAATTAGCGCTTTGCTAATTTTTTTTTGAATATTTAGAAAGACAGCTATCCCAAAATGATTTATCTCATGATAGAATAGAATTACTTTTTAAGATTGAGGAGAAACGACATGAAAAAGATTAAATTAGCCATTAAGCGACGATTAAACCATCCTTTAAGATTAACTATTAATGAAAAAAAACAAATTAAAATTCTTTATTTAGTTGCTAGCTTACTCATTTTGATGGGATTATTTGTTGAATATGGTTATTATTCAACCATTGGTCATTTAGGATCAACCATTGCCATTGAAATTTTTAAAATTCATTTGACTAAATTAATGGTTATTTTAGGATTTGCAACGGTGGTAGACTATAGTTTAGCTTCTTTATCGAATCATCGTCTTTTGACATTAAAACAAGGCGTAAAGAGCTTAATTGAACGTCCCTCATTATTATTTGTTATGATATTGATTTTAATGTTATCCTTAGACGCCCCGGTTACCGCTTTTTGTATGGCAAGTCTTTTAATAATTTTAGTCTCTTCAATGATTAAACCGAAAGGAAATTTATATCTCGTACACCCTGTATTAATTGGTTATTTAGTTGGGGTATGGGGAAGCATCTCCATTAATCAAAATTTAGGAATTTTACAAACCCCACCGATGTTTAGTTCACCTTTTATGAGTGCTGTTAACGGACCGCTTACCTTAACTTATGATGAATTTATTTTAAAGTTTCATTCCCTTCAAACTGTTTTAGCAGGATTATTTGAAGGATCGTTAGCGGGAACTTTAATTCTTCCCCTTATCATTTGTGCGCTATTTTTGATGAAGCGTCAAATTCTAGATTATAAGGTGTTTGTTCTTTATATTGGGACTTATACTTTGTTAGGTGCTTTATTTATGCAAATGGCTCATTTTGAGTATTGGATTTTATTATTATTTATGTTAAATGGGGGACTTTTGATTTGTCCGATTTTCTTAATCGCACGGTGTGAAAATCTTGCAAGTCGCCCGTATGTTAAATATTCATATATTGCTTTTACCTCGCTCTTGACATTTTTCTTATCGTATTACGTCCATTTTGTTTTTGGTCCTTATCTTGCATTAGGACTTAGCCAGTTTATCTTAGGAGTCAGTCAATTTTTATTAAGGCATCAAATAGTAAAGATGAAGGGCTTTAAAAATCAAAAACAGGTTATAGCTTAAGCTATAGCCTGTTTTTATTTTTTTAAAAATAAAAAGGAGAGGCATAATCAAAACTTAGACACCTATAATATAAAGACATAGAATAATTTTATGATACGACTAGCTGAACTTAACGAGGTGAGAGACATGGAAGAATTTTTTTCAAAATATGCAAAAATTATAAAATTTGGGATGTATACATTAGTGGTCTTAATGTTATTAAGCATTGTTTTTTTATTTGTTCAAACTTCTCCTATTTGGGGAAATATTCTTTCAGATATTTGGTCGAGTTTATTTCCATTTTTAATTGCCTTTTTATTAGCCTATGTTATTCATCCTCTCATTCTTTGCATTGATCGACTTCGGCTTCCAAGGGTTTTATCCGTTTTTTTATTTTATCTTTTTATTTTTGGAAGTTTATACGGTGTCATTTCATGGTTTTTGCCAACAATTTTAAGAGAGTTACATGATTTAGTCATGAATTTGCCTACTTATTTAGAGGCTATTCAAACACAAATTATGATTTTTGATCAGAAGTTTAATCTTAATGTCAGTCAGTATTTTTTAGGAGATTATAGTAGCTGGATGAGCACCTTGACGACTCATATGCGTGAAATTACAGGATGGACCTTCAATATTATTTTTTCAATTATTGGCTCATTAGTTAATATCATTATTGTTCCAATTGCGTTATTTTATTTTTTAAAAGACTTTGAGAAAATGATGCACGGGTTATTAAAAATTGTACCAAGGCGATTTCGACATCATGCAGTCTCAATCGCTGGGTTGTTAGATGAATCCTTGGGTTCATATATTCGTGGGGTCTTTTTAATTATGGTGACGTTGTCAATTATTGCAACCATTCTGTTGATGATTGCAGGAATTGATTATGCTTTATTATTTGGCGTTTTAATTGGCTTAACGGACTTTATTCCGTTTATTGGGCCATTTATTGGGGCTATTCCGGTTGTCGTCTTTGCGTTATCAATTTCTTGGAATAAAGTGATTATTGTAATTATTATTTTAGCCATTTTACAGTGTATAGAAGCGAATTTTTTACAGCCTTTCATTATTGGTCGCAACCTTGATATGCATCCTTTATTAATTATGATGATTATGGTGGTTGCTGCGACTATTATGGGCTTTCAAGGTGTATTTTTTGCACTTCCTGTCTTTTTAATGATCCGGACTTTTTCACGTTATTTATATTCAATTAAGGAAAAACACTTGGATTGAGATAAAAAAGTCTGCTTAATTCGACAAAATACTAATAAAAAGATTTTAAAAGTGGTCATTTTTTGGTAGAATTGAGGGTGAGTTAGTTGAAGAATCTGGATAATTTCTTCACTGAAAACACTTAAATTCTGATTTTTTAGAATGTTCCTAATGAATTACTGATATAACATTCATAACTTCAGATATACTAATAAAGGCAAATAAATCATTAGGATTTAATCTGTCTCGAGGAGGATTTCAATGGAAGTGAATAAGTATATTGATCACACGATTTTAAAACCTGAAACAACGAAAGCTCAAATTTTAACATTATGTGAAGAGGCAAAACAATTCAATTTTGCTTCAGTATGTGTGAATCCAACTTGGGTCGCAACTTGTGCTAATGAGTTAAAAGGAACAGACGTTAAAGTTTGTACAGTGATTGGATTTCCATTAGGAGCAACATTCAAAGAAGTAAAAGCATACGAAACAAAATTAGCAATTGAAAACGGGGCATCTGAAATTGATATGGTTATCAATGTAGGGGCTGCAAAAGATCAAAATTGGGAATTAGTGTATGAAGATATTAAGGCGGTTGTAGAGGCTGCAAACGGTGTCTTAGTAAAAGTTATTATCGAAACATGCTTATTAACAGATGAAGAAAAAGTAAAAGCTTGTGAAATGGCTGTTAAAGCAGGAGCTCATTTTGTTAAAACATCAACTGGATTCTCAACAGGTGGAGCCACAGCAGCTGACGTTGCTTTAATGCGTCAAACAGTAGGAGAATCAGTTGGGGTTAAAGCTTCAGGAGGTGTCCGTACCGCTGAGGATATGAAAGTGATGGTTGAAGCCGGAGCAAACCGTATTGGAACATCTGGTGGTGTTTCATTAGTTCAAGGAAAAGAAAATACAACAGCATATTAGTGATTTAAGAGGAGTGAATAAAATGGCAATTCCAACACCACACATTGGTTGTACAGAACAAGGAATTATCGCAGAAACAGTCTTATTACCAGGAGATCCATTACGTGCAAAATATATTGCAGACAATTTCTTAGAAGATGTTGTGCAATTTAATACAGTTCGTAATATGTTTGGATATACTGGAACTTATAAAGGGAAAAAAATCTCAGTTATGGGATCAGGAATGGGAATCCCATCTATTGGGATTTACTCTTACGAATTAATTCATTTTTACGGCGTGAAAAATTTAATTCGTATCGGTTCTTGTGGTTCTCTTCAAGAAGATGTAAAAATCCGTGATGTCATTATCGGAATGGGTGCTTGTACAAATTCTAACTATGCATCTCAATATAATTTACCAGGGACTTATGCTCCAATCGCTTCTTATGAATTATTAAGTAAAGCGGTCAAAGTAGCAGCTGAAAAAGAAATTGATGTTAAAGTCGGAAATATTTTATCTTCTGATATTTTCTATGATGCAGACGCAGATTCATGGAAAAAATGGGCTAAAATGGGAGTTATGGGTGTTGAAATGGAAGCAGCCGCTTTATATATGAATGCAGCTTACGCAGGCGTGAATGCATTATGTATTTTAACGGTGTCTGACTCATTAGTAACTCATGAAGTAACAACGGCTGAAGAACGTCAAAATACATTTACAAAAATGATGGAAATTGCGTTAGAATTAGCGTAATTAAGTAAAAGAACAATCCGAAAGAATAGGATTGTTCTTTTTATTTTAATAAAAAGAGGTATAAAATAAGTTTTCTAACTGATATTAAATAAGTAATAATGGATAAAAAAAGGAAGTGACGGGGTTGATTAAAAATAAAAAACTATTTTTATTCATCATTGGTTTACTTTGTTTGATGGCAGGATGTCAATGTCAGCAGGAGGCGGTCGCCTTATTATTACCTAAAGACATTTCAATTACGTTAGTAAAAAAAGAGGATATTCCAAAATTTAATGAAGTTCATCAAGATGTAGCACCGCCTAAAGAAGCTGAGGTTCCTAAGCCCTCAATAGATGAATCCGTTGAAAAGACAGATAGTGAAAATCAGCAGACAGGGAATGAGTCACCCAAAAATGAGAGTCCTCTTTCTACTTCAGAAGAGGAGAGTAGCCAAGTCAGACCAGCTTCAGGGGAATTCGTTGAAAGTATGGAACAACAGATTATTGACTTAGTCAATGATACGCGTGTAAGTTTAGGAATTGAATCATTGAGTAAAAGTAAGGAGTTAACCGACACAGCAAGAGCTAAATCAAAAGATATGTATGAGTATCAATATTTTGATCATAATGGCCATCTAACTTTTTCACAGCTTCAAGAGCAATTTCAAATAGCAGTGCATATTAGTGGTGAAAATATTTATCGTTCTCAAAGTCCATTAACAACAGCACAAGTTATTTTTGATGCATGGAAATCTTCTCCTAATCATTATGCTAATATGGTGAATGATGAATTTCATCAAATTGGAGTAGGGGTTTATGTTGTAGATGAAGAGGGGATTAGGACTTATTATGTGACACAACATTTCACGGATTAAATGATGATTATTGAATAAACTGTTAATAGGGATTTAGACCGTTAATAAAAATAAATGGAATTTTTTTGATTTAATGTTCAAAATACCCTATAATTAATGTGCAAGAAATTAAGGTAATTCTTAATTTAATAAATTAGAGGTGGTGAATTTATGGAAGTTCGTCAATTTGATGACTTAGGATATAAGTTAACAACGATAAAAAGTGATAAATTTAAAACGAATCTTATTTCAGTTTCGTTTCAATCGGAGATTGAACGTGATAGTGTAACGAAGCGTTCGTTACTTCCATATGTAATGCGTTCTGCAACGAAAAAATATCCTTCAAAAAAGGAATTAAATACGTATTTAGAAACCTTATATGGTGGTTCTTTATCAGCGACAGTTGAAAAACGTGGAAAAACACATAATATTAAGTTTTACCTTTCATTAGCAAATGAAAAATTTTTAAGTCATTCAGAAGATTTGCTCGAACAAGGAATTGATTTATTAAAAGAGGTCATTTTACATCCTTGTTTTGTTGACGGAGCCTTTAAAGATCAAGTGGTAGAAGTTGAAAAACGTTTATTAAAGGAATATATTGAATCGATTTATGATGATAAAGTTTCTTATTCTCTTCAAAAACTCGTTGAAATTATGTGTAAGGATGAAAGTTTTAGCATTACCTCTATCGGGTATGTCGAGGATTTAGAAAAAATTAACGCAAAAGATTTAGTAGAAACTTATCAAAAAATGCTGACAGAAGATCAAATAACGATTATGGTTGTCGGTGATATTGATCATCAAGCCGTGTATGAATCTTTTAAACAACATTTACAATTCAATGTTCAGTCAACAAATGCTCAAATAATTGACCACGAAGATAAAGAAATTAAAAAGATTGAAGTGGTGAAAGAAGAGCAAGATATCTCTCAAGGAAAACTAAATATTGGTTATCGAACTCATACCCGAATTGGAGAAGATGACTATCTACCATTATTAGTGTTTAATGGGATGTTTGGAGGATATGCTCATTCAAAATTATTTATGAATGTACGAGAAAAAGCTTCTTTATGTTACTACTGTGCCTCTCGTTTAGATAACTATAAAGGTTTAATGTATGTTTATTCAGGAATTGAAGCACAAAATTATCAAAAAGCATTAGAGATTATCGGCCAACAATTAAAGGATATGGTTGATGGTAATTTTACAGATAAAGAAATGGATTTAGCTAAAAAATCATTAATTAACTCTAAGTTAGAATCTTTAGATCAAGCGTCAGGGATGATGGCTCACGAAAATTTAAATGCTCTTTTAGACCAACCTTTAACCGTTGAAGAGTGGATTGATCAAGTGAATGCTGTTACTGTGGATGATATCAAGCGTGTTGCAAGTAAAATCGAAGAAGATGCCATCTTCTTCTTAACTGGGAAAGAGGTGACAGAATAATGGAATTTAAAGAGTTCCCTCAATTACAAGAAAAGTTATATTTTGAAGAATTAGAAAATGGGTTAAAAGTTTATTTATTACCCAAACCAGGCTTTAATAAATCTTTTGCAACCTTTACTACGAAATATGGTTCAATTGATAATGAGTTTGTTCCGATTGGGCAATCAGAAATGAAACGTGTTCCAGATGGAATTGCTCATTTCCTCGAACATAAATTATTTGAAAAACAAGACTATGATGTTTTTGAAAAATTCTCTGCACATAGTGCCTCGTCAAATGCTTTTACTTCATTTACGAGAACGTGTTATTTATTTTCTTGTACAAGTGAATTATCAGAGAATTTAACGACATTAATTGACTTTGTTCAAACTCCTTATTTTACAGAAGAAACGGTTGAAAAAGAAAAAGGCATTATTGCACAAGAAATAAAAATGTATGACGATAACCCTGATTTTAGAGCTTATTATGGAATCATTAATAATCTATTCAAAGATCACCCAGTAAAGATTGATATCGCCGGAACCGTTGATTCTATCCAACCGATTACAGCGGATTTATTATATGAATGTTATCATACCTTTTATCATCCTTCGAACATGTTACTCTTTGTTATTGGTGATTTTAATCCAGAAGAAATCATGACGTTAGTGCGTCAAAATCAAGCTGCTAAAGAATATGTGAAAGCAGATGAGATTCCACGCCAATATCCAGAAGAGCCTGATTATGCTGTGACAAAAGAAAGCGTCCTAGAAATGGAAGTCACGACTCCAAAAGTCTTTTTAGGAATTAAAGATGTGACAAAAGATCGTCAAGGTGAAGTTTTATTAAAGAATGAAATAGCTGTTGATATTATTTTTGATTTGATATTTGGTAGTAGTTCTGCTTATTATGAAGAAATGTTAGACAAGGGTTATATTAATGATACATTCTCTTATGAAACAAACTTTGAATCGGCCTTTGGTTTTTCTATTGTTGGAGGAGACACTCGATATCCCGATGAATTAGCATCGAGTTTAAGAGAAAAATTAGAGAGTATTTCAACCATGGCATTTAATGAAGATGAATTTAATCGGATCAAAAATAAAAAAGTAGGCCGCTTTTTAAGCGCTTTAAATTCTGTGGAATTTATTGCGAACCAATTCACACAATATGCTTTTAATGGTGTTCATTTATTTACGATTCTAGATATTTTAGAAAAATTAACGATTGAGGATTTACAACAGGTAGCAAAAGATTATTTTGTAGCCGATCGTTTTAGTACGTTTAAGTTACTTCCTAAAAAATAAAATAAAAAGAAACAGGATGAAATTCCTGTTTCTTTTTATTTTATAAGATAAAAAAAGGAGAACTGGTGGGGGGCACCAGTTCTCCTTGAGAGGGGAATAGTATAAGGTTGCATTGGTACTTAGCATAAAAAAGTTAGCTAAGTCAAAAACCCAATACGTTTGTTTGATGAGGGGATGTAAAAAATTAAAAATGGAATGAAAAACAATAATGAAAGGAATGTATTGCATGAACGGGGGGGGTGTTCATGAATACATTTGAAATTATATCAAAATTCGACAAAATAATGTGTCCTTTCTGTGTTCAGTTATGAAAACTTACATGAACACGTTTTCTTTTGAAAAAAGAAAAAATATAAAAGGAAGTTATAAAAGATGAGCGTATATATAGATAAGTGCGCACAAATAAAGAAGTTAAAGGAGATTATTGATATGTTAAATAATGTTGTGTTAGTTGGGCGTGTTGTACGCCAACCTGAATTGATTCAAACTCAAGAAGGGAAAAAAGTTTCGACTGTTACACTGGCCGTAACGCGTTCCTTTAAAAATGCAGCCAGTGGTGAATATGACACTGACTTCATCAATATTACGTTATGGGAAGGGATTGCTAAGAGCGTCGTTGAATATTGTGGTAAAGGACGTTTGGTTCATAAAACATATGAAATTCCTAATCATAAATCATTACGTGCAGTAGAGGTGGTTGCAGAAAAAGTATCATTTATCCAGACTCGAACTGGTGATCAAAGAAGCGAATTAGAGAATCAGGAAGTACAAATTGAAGAAATAGCTATGTAAATTAAATGAAGCTAAAAAAGTCGTTACTAATGTAGTAGCGGCTTTTTTTATAAAAGTAAGTTAGTTTGAAAAACATAAAAAGAAGTTATTTAAAACGGCTTGAACTTCAAAGC
>OLNJ01000118.1_pt1 | contig 78909 bp, 70 predicted proteins | sample 1672191 | NCBI WGS metagenome assembly OLNJ01 (sample SAMEA3136657, study PRJEB25190) | human gut metagenome | biome: human gut; feature: human-associated habitat; material: faeces | place: Austria | collected 2013
CCGTGTTACCGCCGTGAAAGGGCGATGTCTTAACCGCTTGACCATGGAGCCATATACATCACAGCACGTGACCGTGTTATATCTTATCACACCGCGCCTTTCTTGGCAAGTACTTTTTTATATTTTCTTTGTTTTCTTTGTTTATCTGAAGTGAAAAGTTTATTTCCACTTTGAATACTTTCTTTCTTTGTTTAATATTCTTTATTTAAGTTTCCCCACTTTATATTCTGTCACGATCAGATCTACCATGCGGTCATAACTCTCAACGCCCTCCTGCTGCCCATTTGCTTTTAAATAAGTATCATTGATCCTGTCAGACACTTCCGCCACCGCAGTATCATATTTCGCCCAGAAGGCACTGTTTGCGCGCAGATCCGACAACACGCCGTCTTTCAATTCTCCCCGCAGTTCCTCCCACGCTTCATAATCCTCCTGATATAACACATTGGTACAGTAGATCCAGCCCATAAGATATCCACTATAGCGAAACGCTTCTGTATCCGAGCCGATGCAGGCAAGGAATCCAATATAATTTGCTTCTTTTTCTTCCATAAATCCTCTCAAATGCGATAATTCATGGCAGGCAGTAAATGGAATGTTATAATCCACCATTCCGGCATTATAATTTGCTTCTACCGTAAATGGCGAATATACCCCCGTCAAATTCTGTACGGATAAAATCCAGTGATTCAATAACGCCTTCGGTCTCGGATAGAACCCCTGAAGCGCCTTATATTCTTCGCTCAGATCTTCCATCGCTGCAACCGCCTCCTGCTCCACATTCACAGATTCAAGTGTCATACGTCCATTCGCATCCCGATAAACCTGATCCGCAGTCTCATTCACCTTATCTGTGAGCCACCGACACACTTCCTTTAATTCTTCCACCGAATATTCCCGGGTCACAATACCTTCACTTTCCGAAAAAGTTTCTCTGTAATAATTCACTCCGCAATTGATCGCATACAGAAAAAACAGAACGGATGTAAGCAGAAATAACGATATGAATCCTTCCTTAAGCTTCCACTTCTCTTTTCTTCCCATACACCGAAGAGTAATACGCTTCCCAATCCACCACAGCACACAACCAAGAAGCACATACAGTAAAATCTCAGATACTGAAAACGGAAACCGTCCCATCAGTCTGCCGATTACATTTACAAAAACAGTATAAATATGGCTGCTGTACCAGTCTGCAAATCCTTCCGTGGCTCGCGCTGCCAGAAGCAATGCACCTCCTACCGCCAAAAACAGTATCCCCGACAGCAGTATCTTCTTTTCTTTTGTCACTTTTCTTCTCTTATCCATCTTCTAAGCCCCAGAGTATTCTCCTGCTCCGCCTTCCAACAATCAAGTACTTCCATATTCACATAGTACCATATTTTCTTTCGCTTTGAAATCATTCGCCTCCTCCATTTTTACCCATTATTTGCAAAAATCGGTTGACAAATCAACTCTACGAATGTACTATAATTTTAGTTTCACACTTTAAACAACTAAATTTTTACAGTGTGACTATGGAGGATATTTTATGATTATTGTATTAAAGCCAAATTCAACTATTGAAGATATTGCCCACGTCGAACAGATGGTCACCGTACGTGGTCTTGACACACACGTTGTCCACGGTACCGACATGACAATCATCGGTTGTATCGGAGACACCAGTAAAATAGATTCGAAAATATTTGAGGTGGATTCTGCTGTAGAAAAAGTCATGCACGTGCAGGAGCCTTACAAGCTTGCTAACAGAGCATTCCACCCAGAGAGCTCTATTATCGATGTTTCCGGCGTAAAAATAGGCGGAGGAAATCTCGCTATGATCGCAGGTCCTTGCTCCGTTGAATCCTATGAACAGGTGCTTTCCATCGCAAAGGACTGCAAGGCATCCGGCGCCAATCTCTTAAGAGGCGGTGCGTTTAAGCCAAGAACAAGCCCTTACTCTTTTCAAGGTTTAGGACTGGAAGGATTAGACATCTTATGCGCTGTAAAAGAAGAAACCGGTCTTCCAATCGTCACAGAACTTATGTCTACAGATTATCTCGATATCTTTAATGAGAAAGTAGATTTAATCCAAATCGGCGCCCGCAACATGCAGAATTTCGATCTCCTCAAACAACTGGGACAGGTCGAGCGTCCAATTCTTTTGAAGCGCGGACTCAACGCCACCTACGAAGAATGGATCATGTCTGCGGAATACATTATGGCTTCAGGTAACGAAAATGTCATTTTATGCGAACGAGGAATCCGTACCTTCGAGACTTATACAAGAAATACTCTGGATCTTCAGAGTATCCCGGTTCTTCGGAAACTGACGCACCTTCCGATCATTGTAGATCCCAGCCATGCCGGCGGAAAATGGTGGTTAGTAGATTCCATGGCAAAAGCGTCTATTGCCGCTGGTGCAGACGGACTGATGGTGGAAGTCCACAACAACCCGGAGTGCGCTCTCTGCGACGGCGCCCAGTCCTTAAAACCTGATAAATTTAATGAACTGATCAACGATGTCACTCAAATCGCAAAGGTACTTGGAAAAACACTATGAAATTAACAGTAAATCTCGGGGAACATAGTTATCCCATTTATATTGAAAACCATCTCTCCGAACACACAGCTTCTTATATAAAAGAAGTCTTTCAAGGGAAGAAAATAATGATCGTGTCGGATGACAGCGTATATCCACTGTACGGAGAGCGCATCCTGTCCTCTTTAAACAAGGATTTTGACTGCTATCACTTCATTCTTCCACATGGTGAGGAAACGAAGAGCTTCGACAATCTCCCACGCATTTACAAGGCGCTTCTGGATGCTCATTTTACCAGAAGCGATCTTCTCATTGCGCTGGGCGGCGGTGTGATCGGCGATCTTGCCGGCTTTGCGGCCGCTACATTTTTAAGGGGAATCAAATATGTGCAGATTCCCACCTCTTTGCTTGCGCAGGTAGATTCTTCTGTCGGCGGCAAAGTTGCCGTTGATCTTCCTGAGGGAAAGAATCTGGCGGGAGCATTTTATCAGCCTTCTCTCGTACTGATAGACCCTCTTGTTCTGGACACCTTACCGGAACGCTATATCCATGATGGTATGGGTGAGGTGATCAAATACGGATGTATCAAAGACGCCGCTCTTTTTGAGCAGCTGGAGAATGCCGGTTCTTTTTCGGCATTAAAACCGATGTTGCCGGATATTATTTACCGGTGTGTAGATATTAAACGAATGATTGTAGAGGAAGATCAATTCGATACCGGAAACCGGATGCTTCTGAACTTTGGACACACACTGGCACACGCCATCGAACAGCACTACAATTACAAAAGAGAAAGTCACGGCGAGGCTGTTTCCATCGGTATGTATCAGCTTACACGCATCGCCGAAGAGCATGAACTCAGCACCCACGGCACAGCATCAAGAATCAAAAGCCTGCTTATCGCTTATGGACTTCCGTATCAATGCACGCTTCCTCTTTCGGAGCTTACCAAAGCAATCGTGCTGGATAAGAAAAACCTGAATGATCACTTGAATATCATCTTGCTCCACAACGTGGGCGACAGTTATATTTACCCTGCAACAACAGCATTTTTTACAGAAAACGACCGAATCATTTAGTCAGCAGTGGAGGAATCACTTATGAAATTAAAAGGAAAAATTGCAATTATAACCGGTGCCGGCAAGGGAATCGGACGAGAAGCTGCCCTTGCGATTGCTGCCGAAGGCGCTACCGTTGTAGCGGTTGCCAGAACGCAGGCGGATCTCGATGAAACAGTAAAATTAATCAAAGAACAAGGCGGAACCGCCTCCTCTCTTTCCAGAGATTTGACAGATTCCGCCCAGGTGCAGTCTATGGTTGACTCCGTATTGGAAACTTACGGCCGCATTGACATCCTTGTAAATAATGCAGGTGGTTATCCATCTGAGATCTACGACACAGTAAAACAACAGGCGATTAAAATATGGGAGTGGAGCGAGGAACAATGGGATCAGATCATTAAGACTAATTTAAAAATCCCATTCTTATGTATCAACAAAGTAGTTCCTGTCATGATCCGTCAAGGCGGCGGCGACATCGTAAGCGTATCTTCCCGTATGGGGCGGATTGCCTCTCAGATGGGCGCTTATGCCGTTGCAAAAGGTGGGATTGTAACACTCACTAAGACTACCGCTATCCAGACACAGGAATATGGAATCAAAGTCAATGCTGTGGCGCCGGGAATCGTAGACACACCCGGACAGCGCGTATATAACCACAATGTGGGACAGGATGATGTGAAGATGGGAAGTGCAGCTGACGTTGCCAAAGGAATTGTTTATCTTTTATGCGATACACCACCGGTCATGACCGGACAGGTCATCGATATGTTCACAACTCTATAAAAGTGTTAACAATTACTTCTTATTTTCATCACACTTTCATCACATTTTCTGCATATACTATAATTGTTCGAAGAAATCGAACAACAAAATTCTTTTTCATAACTTTTTCCTCAGGACTGCACCTCGCCAATATGCAGTCCTTTTAAATTGCCAGATTACAAATCGGGACGAGTTTTTAACCCGTCCCGATTTTACATTTTGTTTATTTTCAATTTTTGCAGGCTGCCCGCCTAGCCGGTTGCGCCCCCTCAGCTTGAACCTGCGCCCGCTGTACAGGCATAACAATGCTTGTCCATGCGGATTTTTCTTTTTTTATAAGGCTGTTTCACATAGTCAAAAATGGTCTCTTCCGTAAATACCGGAAGCTCTGCCGCCAAATTAAAATCACAGTCATAGACCTTCCCATCATAATCCACAGATACTTGATAGCGGCACATAAGCCCCTCTACAGTATCTCTATTAAACGCTTGATACAATTTCTTCATATATCTGTTCAAATTTCCGGATCGTCTTAAAAACATTCCGAATCTCCCCATCGGATTGTTATACAACGTGAATAAATGATCAAAGACAATTCCGTAATCTTCTCCCAGACGTTGTTTATACTCCTTTTCCATTGCCTCTTGATCCGGTGGAAAAAATGCTCCTGCCGGATTATACACCATGTTCAATACCAAATTGGGATCTTTCCCATATCCCAGATCGTTCAACTGTTTTAACACTTTAATCGCTCCATCGAACGTTCCGTCTCCACGGACGCGATCCATCTCTTCTGCCCGATAATAAGGAAGCGAGCAGACAATTTCCACACCTTCCCGCACATAAACATCCACCAGATGTTTATACTCCTCTTCCAGCAAAATCGTCAGATTTGTCCGCACGATCACATGGTCGCATACCTTCTTTGCCTCTTCTATCAACCACTCCAGATTAGGGTTCATCTCCGGCGCTCCGCCCGTAATATCAATCGTTGTCACATTCTGTTCTTTTGCATAGACCAGACACGCCTCCATAACTTCTCGTGACATTTCTTCCGTTCTTGCCGGTCCGCAATTCACATGACAATGCTTACAGGCAAGATTACATTTCCTCCCGATATTCATTTGCACCACATCTAAATGATCTGCCGTCTGTAAATATTCCGGTTCTTCTATCATTGCCTGAAAAGCCGGAATGTCTTTCAGATCGTGAAAATCCTTGATGATCTCATCCATATATTTCTTCTCCCATTTTACTTTTCAAGTATATTCTCTACAGTGATTTCAAAATTTCAAGACTATCTTTTACCACTTCAGGGCAGAAGTCAAAGAGAAGCCCTTCTTCCATAATCTTCTGCATTTCCTCCGGCTTAGAGATATCATACTTCAATAATTCCTTACATCTGCAACTTCCGTATTTCTCCTGAAACTTTCGAATAAACTCCGCGCGTTTCTCATTCATTACACCTTTTTGTTCCATATGCTCTGTATCAAAATGTCCGTATTTTAAACCAAGCACGATCATGGCCCCGACCACTGCACCGCAAGTTTCTCCAATCCCCATTCCACCGCCAAACGCAGCTGCCATCCTGTAAGCATCTTCTTCCGCAATTCCAAGTTCCTGCGCATATGCTCCCACTACAACTTGGGAGCAGTCAATACCTTTTCCGAATAATTCCACGATTTGTGTCTTGTCCATTCTGTATCCTCCTAAAATAAATTTTAATATATAACTCTTACTCCAAATATGTCTCTATCCTATCCAAAAACGATTCTTCCAAATATTGTTCCAGCTTGTGTAAGGTAGACTCGTTAAAAATCAATTTATCCGGCGCCTGATACTGTACCCACGCCATTGCACACCACGTAATCCCCCGCAGACAGGTAATAGGAACAAATGCGTACACACGCTCTTTTAATCCTTCTGTAGAAAACCGTCCGTTGACGCCTGCAATATAAGTCTCCACAAATTCATCCATTTCCTGCCGGGTCAGTATAACATCTGTCTTCCAGAACGTAGTTGTGGGCGCCAGAAAATGTCCCAGATCCTGCGCCGGATCTCCATACAATGGTTTTTCCCAGTCAATCAGATAATTCTTCTTCCCTTTGCCATTTATAAGGAAGTTCGTGGAGTTTAATTCTGTGTTAATACAACAGTAATAAGGGCAGACAAGTTTCGTTTTTTTCGCCTTTTCCCATCCTTGCTTTAGAAGATTTCGAATCTTTTTCTTCTTGTTCTCATCTCCGGATTCCAATTCTTCGTATACGCGGAACATTTCTTCACATTCTGTCAATATAGCCTCCAGAGCGCCCTCCGGCTTTATAAGGTACTGCTCCCTCTCTTTTAAACGCACACTGTGGATGTCTGCAAGACATTCCGCCGCCAGATCACACTCTGTCCGATAGTCAAGAGCATGCCCCGGCAAGTACTCCATCACCAGAATCCCATGTGCTAACCTTCGCTTACTTCCATCCACATAGAGCACCTTCGGTGTCCTCCCGGATGAAGAAAGCATTTCTAATGCGTGGGCTTCATATTCAATTTGATGTTCCAGATGCATTTGACTTCCACAGTTCACCCGCAACAGGAGCTCTTTCTCTGTGACCGGGTGGACAAAATAATAATTCCGGTTGTACTCCCCTTGTGCCAATAATTCATAACTTTCCTGCTGCTCCTTCGGAAGTCCGAGCGCCTTTCTATACTCTTTACTTTGCACATATTCCTTCAAACCTTTGATACTGTTCAAGCCCATACCTCTTTTCTACAATTCAAGTCTCTTTTTCAAACAATCTTACCGTACATCTTTATAAAGATTAGAGATTTTCCCAATCGAAACACCGTCCCGGTACATCTTTCGCAGACGGTTCATCTTCCACATCACTTTCAGTTTCGGAATTGTCTTCTTCGGGAATCGTCTGTCAGACGTGTAAATGCGATGTTTTGCAATTCCGATTTTCACACCCATTTCTTTGAGTGTCAGAGACAGCTGATAATCTTCCATAATCGGAAGCTCCGGATACATCCCCGCCTCAAAAAACAGAGCTCTGTCAATAAAAATCCCCTGATCACCGAACATAACTTTTCGGTCTTTGATGCGGTGATTGGAAATCACACGGCATGTCCACAGGAAAAAACTCCGAGAATGAAATGCAATTCCAAAACAACCAACCCGATGTCCCGCCATAACTGCACGAATTTCTTCCAACGGTCGTTTGGGCAGTTCACTGTCACTGTGGAGGAAAAACAGGATATCTCCACTGCTTTCTCTGGCGCCTAAATTCATCTGTGCTGCTCTTCCTTTCACTCCATAAAGAACCCGGAACCGAGAATCTATCATATCCGGCGTGCCGTCCGTGCTCCCACCATCCACAAACAGGATTTCACAGCGGTCTTTCAATGGCAATAACTCCCGCTGAATCTTCTCAATCGTTGATGCCTCGTTGTAGACCGGCACAATAACGGAAATCGTCTGGTTCCGCATAAGAAATCGTCCGGTTTCGCTGCATTGCCAGCTCTTCTTCTCGCGCAAGCGATTTCTAAGTTCCGCTACATCCTCTTTAGTATCCACATCACAAATCGTGCGCACATATCCTACTGAGCACGCATTTTCTCGGTTCTCCCGCACATAAGACACCGTCTGCTCCAGCACGCTCCCATGCCCGTAAGTCTGTTGTGCAAAGACCTCTTTCACAGGTTCTTTCATACCCACGAGGTAATACCCTCCGTCCTTCGTGGGACCAAACACTATATCGTGAATATCCAACAGACGGAACGCATATTGTATCTCCTTGCTTGTAAGCTCCGGGATATCCGTTCCTATCAGCACACAAGAATCATATCCTTGCGCCAGCACTTCTTTCATTGCCCGGTACATCCGAAGTCCCAGATTCCCCTCACACTGCTTCCGGTACACACATTCCCTGCCAAAGATTTCCCGAAGTATGCCTTTCTTATCTTCCGGAGTATAATACACAAACACATCTGCCGAAACTTTCCCGCACTCCCCGGCAATGTCTTTCAGAAAACAGGTGTGAAGCCTTGCACACATCTGACCGGACAGATACGGCATAAGTCTTGTCTTCGTCTGCCCCGGAACGGGTACTCTGGTAAATATTATCAACGCTCTGCTCATATAGAACTCCTCACCAACTCTCTTTCTCTAAATAAACTTTGTTTTTATTCGGTTCCACATAGATTTTCTTACATCTGCTTTCTCGTGGACTCCTAAAATTTCCGATAACACATGTCGCACATCCTTACATCCGCCTCTGGTTAAGTTTCCCGAACAAGATGCACAATAAGTATACACTGAATGTTCGTTCTGCGAAAGTGCAGATGCCATCTGTCTTGCAAGCTCCGGCTCTTTCACCGACGCAACGCCTCCAAGGCCACAGCACTGTGCTCCTTCTATCGGGCAAAATCCACTGTCTGCACCGGTCATCCATTCTATATAACGGTTGGCAGCCTTCAACAATTCTCGGTTCTCCCTGTCCGGGCACGGCAAAAATATTTGTTTTTTCTCCGACTTCCACACCGGATTCTTCCCGACTGCCCCCAGTTCTTGAAGCTTATCGTAAATGTTAACTACTCTTACAGACAAGCGCCCCTTAAGGAAGGCATAACAGTTCGGACAAACCATAATGACTTCTTCAATACCTTTTTCTTTCAGAGTCTCATCTATCCTCTGTACGATTGCTTCTTCATCCTCTCTATCCCCCAGCTCTGCAATCGGTTTCCCACAACAGTCATATACAACACCGATTCCATATTTACTCAAAAGTTCTGTGAGCATTTTTGTTGTCTGCGGATAAAAGGACGGGAAATTACATCCCGGAAACAATACGCTCTTCCCCTCCGCGTGTTTATAATTCCGGTAACGATAGTTTCTCTTCTCCCAGAGAATCAGACCGTATCCTTTCTCCTTCTTCTCTGCCTCTGGCCATTTGCTCTCCCGGCGCAGATTCAAGATGTATGCCCGTCCGTCAATACCAACCGGACAGACCTCCGTACATTTTCCACATAAGAAGCAGTGATATGCAAGCTCCTTTAACTTGTCCGCATCACCGATATCCATTTGATACTTCTGTAAAAATGTACAGTGTTTCCTGCACTTGTGACAATGGATGCAGTTTCTTTCTACCTCTTCTGTACTCTGCTTGATAAAACAATCAGCTTGTTCGCTTTCGTTCTCTGCTTCCACTCTCTCTGAATTCTCGGAGTTTCCCTTCACATAATGTTTTTTTAAATATGCTCCTACACACATCACTATCATCGCCAGCAGAATTGCAATTCCTATATATAGGCTTCGGTTCTCCCTATCTGCAATACCGGCAGCTCCTACTGTATACATGGCGGTTCCCGGCAACATGAATAATAGTGACGCAATTGAATAAGTAGAAAACTTAATATCTGTCACTCCATAGGCAAAATTCTGCAAATTATATGGAAAAACGGGCACCAGTCTGGTAATCATTAAAATAAATAACTCATTCTGTCCAGATTCATCAAACAACCATTTCTTTAAGTATTTATTTTTCATTGCCATCGGCTTTACTGTATCCTTAAGGAAAAAACGACCGGCGACAAACGCAAACATAGCTCCAAGAGTGGTGGCAACAGAACAAAGTATCGTTCCCAGAACAGGACCGAAAATCAATCCTGCTACTACGGCAAAGGTAATACCCGGAAGTGCAAGAACAACACAGCCAACAATGGTCAAAACTGCATAAACCACACTTGCTAAAATCAGATTATCTTCTACCATATCTTTTAAAAAATTCAGATTGTTCTTATCTGCCAGATATTCCGACCAGCCAAAAACATAGTTTAATATTAAAACCGCTATAACTATCCCGATAAAAATCCACAGTTTCTTATTTTTCATCTTCCTTCAACATCCCTATTACAACGAAATTTTTTATTATCTGCATCAATGCAGCTACACTGAGTAATGGCATAATAAAGTAATATGCCCTTACAGACTCTAACGATGAAAATAATGCAAAACCAAAATCGAACAATGTCACTACAGCCATAACCGTAATCGTAATTCTATCTATCATTTTAGCAGCTTTTCGCTTTTTCATAAATCTGCAAATTATAAATACTGTCAAAAGTATTATCACCGAAACCGCCACATATTTAAGCAGTTCCAGCGGCAGCATCTTCTGATATTTGTATGTGTGGAAATTAATCCAGCGCATCATCCCCAGCTTTCGCTTTGTAAAATACTGTATTATATATCCACTTGCCAAAAGTGCAAGCGTTAAAATATCAAAGATTATCATTACTATTTTCTTCATAATTCCCTCACCAGAAAAACGCTGCCACCCTTTGAACGGTGACAGCGCAATGTTTAGATTTTTTAATATTTTGCAGCCTTTCCTGTTGGTAAATCGCCTACGGTCATATGCTGACAGCCTGCACTTGCCGGATCTCCAACCTGTACCGGATAATCCTCATGCATCAGCCATTCATACCATCCGCCATCATATACAGAAATGTTATCATATCCGTTTTCGTATAATACCAGGAAAGGAACCGTTGCTCTCCAACCTGTACCGCAATAAAATGCGAGATGATTATCAAGCGTGAAATCACAGTCTTTCCAAACTTCTTTGAAACCTTCTAAATCTTTCACTGTTCCGTCTTCATTTAAGAACATAGCTACATCAAATGCTGTATTTGCACCTTTCCCCCATACAGCGCCTTCCGGTTCACCGGCTTTATCCATATAGTCGTAACCGCTTGTTTTTCCAAGCCACTCATCTTCACTTCTAATACTTACAAGTTTAAAGTTATCATCATTTTCAAGTTTGTCCTTTGCTTCTTCAATAGAAGTCCAGTATTCCGGATGCGCAGGAACTGTTACACCAAACTCTTTAGCTACTTCCAGTGTATTAGATTTCTTCTCCACCTCGTATCCTGCTGCTTTCCAAGTGTCAATACCACCATTCAAAATCTTAAGGTCCTCTACTCCTGCCCAAATATATGCATATGCCTGACGTCCAACGCCTGCCGGATCTGCGCCATAAAGCACTACTTTTGTATCTTTAGTTATACCATTTTCAAGCAGGAATTTCTCTACTTCTTCAGGAGCTAAAAGGTTATATGCTCCTTCTTCCGAACCTGTGGCATCCTCCACTTCACAGTTATCTACATAAATTGCTCCCGGAACGTGTCCCTCATTATAAGAATCACAGTCCTTCTCACTTCCGTAACCCACTTCTGCTACCACAATATCCTCATAGCCTTCCTGATTACCACTAAGAGCACTCATAACCCATTCCGGAGTTACATATACAGTTCTCTGTTCTACCGCATCTGCTTTAACATCCTGAATCGTGCTTTTTTTCTCTTCACTCTCTTTTGTGTCATTTTCTTTTGAACCACATCCCGCTACAAGTGCACCAATCATAGTCACACACAACAGTACTGACAATACTTTTTTCTTCATATCTAAACATTTTCCTTATTGTTGATCTTATTTTTCAAATGCTGCAGAAACATCTCCATCTTTTGCACCATTCTCAATGATATAAAGATTTGAAAGATCAAATCCTGCATCTTTTAATACAGAAATTCCTGTTTTTGCACATTTATTACCACTATAGCAAAGGAAATATACCGGTTTCTCTTTGTCAAGTTTTCCTGCTAATTCAAACATTGCTGTCTGCGCATCTGCACTCTCAATCTCTTTTAAGTTTACCTGCTGTGAATCTGCAAGATGACCTGCTTTGTATGTCTCGTCATCACGCACATCCACAATCTGGGCTTCTCCGCTCTTGCCAGCCTCTACTGCATCTTTGCCGGATACATACTGCCACTCAATCGCTTCGTCTGCGCGGTTCGTTGTAAGCGCTCCGTCAACTTTAGAAAGAGCCTCTGCTCCGCCTTCAACCGTATAGATAGATGTAGGCTCAATTCCAACTTCTCTTAAAATTCCGGTTGTCTTCTCCGCACCTCTTTTACCGCTGTTACATACAATATAAATATCCTTGCCATCGTTTAAATTCGCTTTTGCGTATTCAACAGTCGCTTCTTCCAAAGCTGTATCTTCTAATGGGAAAATAGGACACCACTCAGAGTTTGCAACTCGTCCTGCTACATATTTCTCCCACTCACGAACATCAAGAATGTGAACATCTTTTGCTTTTACAGTATCTTCTGCAGATACATACTGATATTCATCATCTGCCAGCTCTTTCTTTTCTGCTGTTTCCTCTGTCTTTGTTTCCTCTGTTTTCTTCTCTTCGCCAGATCCACAGCCTACAACCATAGCTGCTGTCATGGCAGAAACTAACAATAATGCCACAAGTTTCTTCTTCATATTATTTTGTCCTCCTTATAAAATATGAATTTATAAAAAGCCGAACTTCATTTAATTAAAACTCCAGCTTTTTCACGATATTTTTCATCTGCACTCCGTGTACAAAACTTGCTCCGCCACGGATTGCTGTTGCCACATGAATAGCCTCTGTCATCTGCTCCTCGTTGACTCCCTTTTCCAGGCAATCATTCGTATAAGCATCAATGCAATATGGACACTGTACCGTATGCGCAACTGCCAAAGCGATCAGAGATTTCTCTCTTGCCGTCAACGCACCTTCTGCAAATACCGCTCCATAATAATCAAAAAACTTTTCTCCCAACGACGGTGCTTTTTCCCCCATCGTTCCGAATTTTTCCAAATCTTCCGGTTTGTAATAAGTATCCATATTCTTCTCTCCTTTTCTAACATAAGTTATGCCTTTTTCGCAGACTGTTTGTCCGTATATATTTTCTTCAGCATAAATATAAACGCTGATAAAGCAAACAAGATCATAAGTGCCGTCACAAAAGTTTTTGCACCTCCGGTCAACATCCCGCCAACATAAGAATACACGATTGTCGCCGGAAGCTGTCCCACCCCTGTCGCTACAAAAAACGACACAAAAGACATAGAAGTAAGACCCGCCGCATAACTAACAATATCAAAAGATACGAACGGGAGAAGACGGCAAATTAAAATCGTATTTTTCCCGTACTTTTCAAAAAATGTATCAATCTGCTCAAGCCCTGCTTTGCTTGTTAACTTCTCTGCCACATCTCTACCCAGAATTCTTGCAATGAAAAAACACACTGCCGCTCCTGCCATTGCACTGCTCCACGAAAGAAGCGCACCCTGCCACCAGCCAAACAGATTTGCATTTGCAAAGGTCAGAAGAAATGCCGGAAGAGGTGCAGCTACCGACTGGAAAATCATCAGCACAAAGGAAATCACCGCCGCATATGCTCCATAAGATGCCACAAATTCTTTCACAACTGTAAAGTCTCCACTGGCAAACATCTTGAATATTTTTAACACAGTGCTATGAATGCCCGGTACAAAAAAATAAGCCGCCACCATAGCAGCTGCAACTACTAACAATATAATCTTTTTTACCCACGTTTTCTTTAACTTCATTTTTTTCTCCTGTAGACCAGATTGTTATGTCACATCACCTTTATTTTTCTCATATAATTATAAACAGTGTATAACTTCCATGTCCAATTGATAATACACATACATAATTGTATTTATAGATGTTTTCTATAGCACTCACAAAAATAACATATCTGTTCAGACTACTGGGAAAGCCCGAGCATTTTGCCCGGGCTTTCCATCTACAACAATGCCTATCTTCTATATTTTCTATGTTGTCTTCTGATTACCAAAATCGCTCCAATTCCTACAAGAGCCGCCAACATCAGAACAATCCATAAGCCTGTCTGTGCGGTATCTCCTGTCTTCGCGCTTACCACGTTTCCGTCGCCATTATTTCCGTCCGGTTTCTCCGGTTTTGCAGGCTCTGCCGGTTTCTCGTATGCATTCACGAAGGCTGGCGCTCCGTCAGGGCAGCTTACTTCTGCGACATAGCTTCCTTTACCGTTATCTGTAACTTTCACTTCTACAGAATACTTCTTGTCATCATAGATGATTCCATCCTGCTTGTCGTTGACCTCGCTGACGGTGTATTTGTAAGTTCCCGCTTTATCATAGGTAATCTCGTCAAATACAACCTGTCCGTCTGCATTGTTTTTCTTCGCTTTTCCTACCAGCTTGTCATTCTCATCTCTCAGTTCAAAGGTAAACTGTCCGTCTTCCAACTTCTTGTCTACCAGCTTCTTAGAAGCATTGAGAATAACCGCTGTCTGTTTCGCCTCGTATTTATTTGTGAAAGTAATTTTTTCATCGTCTTTCACAGCATGTGTAACCTTCAATGTTCCGTCGCCCTTATCGGTGACTTCTGTCGTGATTGTATAGATCGCTTTGTCATAAGTTACACCTTCATACACGCCGTCTGCCGCGCCTTCCGGAATCTGTTCGCGGACAGTATAGGTATAATTGCCCGGTTTGGTATATTTAAGGCCTCCAAATGTCACCTTACCCTCTTCGTCATTGGTTCCTGTAGCGACAATTCTATCTTCGCCGTCTACATTCTCAGTCAACGGGAAGGTAAATTCTTCCTTATTCAGCGTTCTTCCTTCCAATACTTTCTGAATCTTAACTGTGTCGGTGATTCTTGAAGTCTTCGGAGCAACTCCATAGGTATTCACGAATCGGAACAAGGACTGTCCGTCTGTCACGTTTGTCGTTGCGCTCAGGTTACCGTTTCCGTCGTCTTTCAGCGTTACGGTGAACGTCTTCTTTTTCGCGTCATAAGTTACTCCCGGAAGATTTCCTTTTACTTCCGTTACTTCGTATGTAAACTCTTTCGTTCTTGAACCGTCCTCTGCCGCAGTCACATCTTCAAGAAGGTCTGAATTAAAGGTTGCTGTTCCAAAATCAACATTTCCATTCTCATCTGTCTTCGCTGTTGTGTTCGTCGGCTTCGGAGCTCCGTCAAGCGCCTTTAAGTTAAAGGTGAAGTTATCCTCTAATTCCGGAGGAGTAAGTCCATCCACGCCATTAGTATCTATGGTCTTCGTACCGTTCATTTCGATCCGAACATCATCATTTACGGTTGCATAAACATTCGTAAACTTCCTTGTGCTCGCTTTGGCTGTCAATATTCCGTCGCCGTTATCTGTAACAGTCACCGTCACATCAAATGGCTGTGTTGTCGAAGTCATTCCAGCCGGAAGATTATCAGTTACTTCCGAAGCAATATAGTTTACGATATAGACGTTCTTACCGTCTACCTGAGTCATCGTCGCATAAGCGTTATCACCACTGATAATGTCTGTCAGATTCACAGCTCCCTCAGGTGCCTGATATCCTGTTGTGGCATACGTAAATGTACCAAAGTCAACCGTTCCGTCTGCCTGATTCGTTGCGGCTGCAACTTCTGTTCCTGTACCGCCATTATTTGGTTTTGTTGTCAGCTTGAACGTAAATTCGCCCTCTTTCAACGGACGTCCGCCTGTCACTTCTTTCGTAACTTTTATTGCCACATCGTCTGACGCATGGTAAACATTCGTAAAGTCAAGGGCAATCGGGGTTGTTCCCGCCGCAGAATCTGTCGTCCAGGTTGTCTTAGAAACGTTCTTGTTATCTGTCGTGTTCCGAACGGTTGTCACTGCCTGAAGCTTTCCTTCGCCCAAGTCTGTAACCGCAATGGCTACTTCATATACCGTATCGTCATATACGAATCCTTTGCCTCCGGCATTCACTTCTTCCACTGTAAAGGTATAAGTCTTACCGGCATCCGCTTCTGTAAAGGTAATCTGGCTCAGTCTGGCAACTTCCGTTCTCTGACCTTCCGTTGCCGGATTCGTCTCTTCGGTAATTCCATCCATTGGAATCCTCAACCTATCTTCCGTAGCCTCATCTTTTGCTTTCACTTTGAAGCTGAACTGATTGTCTTTTACATTGGTTCCGTGCAGTGTCTTGAAAATAGCAATGTTTCCTTTGTCGGTGTAGTCAAGCGCTGCCTTATATGTGTTTACAAACTTCGGACTGGAAATCACCGGCGTTGCTGTGAGCTTACCTGTTCCTTTCTTATCCTCTACGGTAACGGTGACTGTCGCAGTATTCTCAGAATAGGTAAGACCATTTTCTGTTATGCCTGCCTTATCCTCTGTCACCTTATAAGTATATGCTCCGGCTTTGTCAAAGGTAATGGTACCAAAGCCAAATTTTGTCTCTGCATCTTCCGCAGTCGTCTTCTGCTCTTGCGCCATATCATAATCCACTGTTACAGACGTTACGTCTTGGTTGTCTTTTTGTGGCATTGGCGCAGTATTTCCGTCCTGCGCGGTTCCAGTGATGTTGAATGTGAAGGAATCTCCCTTCTTCCAGTCACGTCCGGTAACCGCCTTCGTAAATCCTGCCGTTTCCGAAAGATCTACCACACCCGGGGCTGTAGAATAGGTATTTACAAATGGAAGGACTGCCTTTCCGTCTGTAAGCTCTACATTTTCACTCACTGTTTTACCGGCTGCATTTTGTGTCCTTGTGACCTCAATCTCCGGTGTAATCGTACCGTCACCGTTGTCCTTCGGCGTAAATACTACCTGATACTCTGACTTATCATAGGTGATACCATTGACATCTGTATTTTCCACCTCGTCCACAATATAAGTAAAGGTCTTTCCAATATCATTCTGGTCAAACGTTAACTTAAATCCATCCTTCAGCGTCTGAACGCTTCCGTCCGCCGAGAACTCGTTTGCAAAGTTTTTGGTAAGCTGTGGCGTATCCTCTGCACTTTTGATCGTAAAGTTAAACTCTCCGTCTTTCATAGCGCGTCCATTTAACACTTTTGTCACTGCAAGGTCAGCTTCGCCCACTGCTCCTGTGGCTGTGTATTTATTTGTCCACTCCAACTCTTCGCTTCCCTCTTTCACAGCTGCTTTCATAGTACCATGATTATCGTCGGTAACGGTAATAGTCACCTTCTTAGGTGTCTTGTCATATGTCATACCCTTTCCGTCCGTACCGGTCTCTGTCAGTGTGTAAGTGAAGTCCTTCGTGTACTGCTTCGTACTTCCGTCCTGATTCTTCTCTGCGACAGCGCCCTCCATATCCGCCTGCGTAAAGGTGATTGTGCCGAAATCAATGCCCGCTGTTTTACCGCTCTGCGGATTGATCGTTACGCTGGACATCTCCTGCCCTTCCGCATTCTTTGGAAGCGGCGCGCCGTTTTCTTCTGTGATTTCAAAGGTAAATATATCGCCACTCTTGAACTCACGTCCGGTAATCTTCTTTGTTCCGTTCAAAGCAAGCGTTGTAGACGCGTCGTAGCTATTGACAAATTCAAAGTTATTGCCGGTTACCTGCGCCTGAATCTCGTTGGTTCCGTCAGAAGAATTTACGCTGATAATGATTTCTTTTGCTTCCTTATCAAACGTGATTCCCTTGTAAACCCACTGGTCTTTATCATTTTTCGTTGCGCCTTCTATTCCATTACCATCAACCTTACCGTTGTCTGTCGGCTGTAATTCGCTAAGAATATATTTGTACTCTTTTCCTATATTCTCTGTTTTGAATGTAATACCGGAAATAGTGATGTCTCCGGTGGTAGAGTTTCGATATATGTATTTACCTGTATCGTCCGTTGGCATTGGCTGGTCTGTATCTTTTGCAAACTCGCCCTGACTTCCAATCTGTCTTGCGCCTGCCGCCTCCAGCTTGAAGCCAAACTGCTCTTTCACAGAGTAGTCGCCAAGACTCTTGCCATTCAGGGTTTTCTTACCGCTCAGAGAGATGCTCTGTTCTTCTGCGCTCCATGTGTTGACAAAGTTGATATAAGACTTGTCATTTCCCGGAAGCTTAGCTGATTCTCCGGTTTCTAAATCACCTGTACTTGTATATAAAGCTTTCCATTCTTCTGCTCCGTTCTGGTCTTGACGCTTGTCGATTTCAATGTTAGTCGGAATCAATTTACCCTCATGGTTATCCTGAACATTGATTATAAGTCTGTACTCGGCAGAGTCATAGGTGATACCCGGAATAATCTTATCCCACTCGTCAGATGGCTCGCCGTTTGGTAAATACTCGAGAATCGAATATATATATTCCCCCGGTTTCACGAAAGTAAAATCTCCGAAGCTGATGGCTGCACTTGTTCCGCTTGTCGGCTTGATAATACATGTCGCATTTGTCGGAAGCGGTGCGTCCAGCGTCTGCTGGCTTGCCTTGATATCAAACCTGAAGATATCCCCTGCTTTGAAGGAGCGTACATTACCGTCAGATTCAATCTTCTTCGAGCCCTTTAAGCCAAGGTCTACAGAATTGATGGTATAGTCTCCCACCGCATAGTTGTTCGTAAATGCCGCCTGATTCATTCCGTTATCAGCGCCCGTACCAATGGTACCTGCTGCCGCCGCATTATCCGCAGGTGTTGTCTGAGTAAAGCCCTTCGGAAGATTGTCTTCCTTCACGCTATACTGCGTTCCGTTGGCAAGACCGTAGATTTGAACCTTCTCTCCCGCTTTCAGCTTTACAGTACCATTATCCGCTACGGTAAATGCCTCGCCGGACGCTTTTCCGTCTTTGTCAAATTTCTGCGCAGTGTAGCTATCTTTCAGCGCTGTACCTTGCGCCGCTTCTAAATCAACCTTGAAGGTAAATTCTTTGTCCGGCGCTATCAAGCCTTCTTCTGCGGTAACCGCTTTGGAAATCTCCAACGCGCCCGGAACGTCTAAGGATAGCTTACCGTTATTTCCAAGGTATACGTTGACCTCATCGATGACCTCATTGCTCTCATTTCTGCCCCACTGCGGATTGATGACATCTTCCGCTGTGTCGGTCACATTAGTCTCTTTTCCAAGATATGTATTGTGAATCGTTGCAAGACGAGGCGCATCTTTTGGAATATACCATTGGCCAGCGTCGTTTCGCTCTGCATAAGTCAGTAATTCCGCCGCCAATTCGCCTGTAATCTGAATATACTCCGTCTGTGGCGTTGTTTTGCCGACTGCATAATACGTTCTCTGATACCAGTAGTCTTTGTTTTCTATAGTATTGTTTCCGGAGTTTTGTCTTGTTGCAGGTTTTTCACAATTTTCATCTATATATAATACTGAATCTTGTCCAAAGTAGTAGAAGCTGTTGGTGTCTGCCGGAGCGAAGGACGCTGTCGTATTGCCCGTCGCCGCATCTTTGGTGAAATCATTAGAATAGAAGTTCACCTTACCGTCACTACCGGTATTTTCTGCAATATGCTGTTTCATAGCGCTGTCCGGGTTCTCAAGCATTGCCGCCGCTTTTTCTTTTAAGCTCACACCGAAGAAAATACGCATCGGATAAGTATTGCTAACCGTTGTCTCATATGTTCCTTCGTCTGTCTCCTGCACGTCAAACTGACGAAGCGGAATCAGTGCCGCCGGAATCTTCACCGTCACCTTATCGCCCTGTGCCAGCTTATCAGATTTCTCAACCTGAATCTCAATTTCACTCAGACTGCCATTCGGGTAAAGGTCACTTGCATCTACCGTTCCGCTAAAGGTGTAGGTATCTGTGTTTCCGTCGGTTGTTTTATTAACTTGCTTAAACTCTTTGTCTGCAAATACGATTTCGTTGAAACCGTCAACCTTCATATACGCGCCAAGCTCGTCCTCGAAGGTAATATAACCGCTGTTCATCGGGTCGCCTCCGGTGACTTCTGTCGGAACACTTCCCGGGTTCTTAATCTCCTCGAAGATGTCTTCAAATACCTGATTCAGCTCTCCTGACTCGGTAGCAGTCTTATAATATTGATACTTAGCATCCACACGGTCGCCACGGTTGTTGTAAGCTGTCGCATTCGGATAGTTGCTGGACACCGCGTTCATAAACTGGTTCTCACTAGATTGCAAACTGTCCGCATCTGCCCCTTCGAAGATACCGATAGAGTATACGAGTCCGCCTCTTTCCTCACTTTTGATTTTACCTGCCTGCGTTACCGCTGTATTCGCCACCGTTGCATCGAATGTATTGTTGGTTGTCGGTGTACCGTCTGTAAAGAAGATAACAACCTCCTGCGCGTTAGCTCTTGCTCTCTCGCTCTTAAGCTCCGTGTTAGCGTTTGTCATACCCGCTCCCGCATTGGTCGCGCCATTTGCGCTCAGGTTATTTACTGTATTTTTCAGGTTTGTCGCCGCAGCTTCCGTCACATCCTGCAAATTAGCTTCCGTCTTGGCGCTGCCCGCATAAGTAACGATAGAAATTCGATGCTTATTGTTCTCCGCCATGTCTTTGTTGGCTTTTGCCGTGGAGTCAATAAAGCCATTGACCGCAGTCTTCATGCTCTCAAGCCTTGTGCCTGCATATTCATAGAACTGCGTATTTCTCCGATCACTGGCGCTGGTCTTTGGCGTCTCAGTTTGCCATGTGCCAAACCAATCTTCATAGCCCCATGATGAACCATTGTGGGTAATTTCTCGGTATGTGGTTCCAAAAATACCGTTTTCCGCAATATAATAGGTTTTGCTTATGTCCAGCTCATCTGCATAGATTTCTTCATATGGCGCGCCGCCATCCATACCATCATCCATACTTCCTGATGTGTCCAGCACAAGGACGATATCCAGAGGCGTTGCGCTCTGTGTTGTCATGTTGGAGGTAGAAGAAAGTGCAGATAAGCCTACAAGGAAATCAGAGTCTCCTTGTTCAACTGCAATATTTCCTCCGCCCACTTCTTCGCCCGAACCCGGGAGGGTCACGCCATCGGTAAACACGGACTTGTCCGTCCAGATACGCCCGGTATACTGTGTGGATTGATTTGCTATATTTTCCCATGTTACCATCGTGTTTTCATCAACGACACGATTCCCACCAAGAGTCGCACGAACATTTTGCACTTTCTTCTTTTGTGCGCCAGCGTCATCAGACAACGTTTTTGTCGTGTCCGCATCTGCTTTTCTTGCCGCAACAACAAGACAGCCTGTTCCGATGCACAAAAACAATGCCATGCATAACGCCAGTATTCTCTTGGCGTAAGCTCTCTTTCTTTTCATCTTAAATACTCATCCTTTCTCCCTCTTTATGCATATTCTTTCTCTTAGCCGCAAAATATAATAATAGTTTTACATTTTAACTCATATTGAGTTAAATATTCGTTTTTACTATAACTCAATACGACTTAAAAAGCAATGCTTACTTATTTTTTTTAGTAGAATACTGATGAGGTGATATACGTTGCATTACACAGAACGGATGAGGGGACTTCGTCAAGACAATGATTTGTCACAAAAATCTGTAGCAGACATCTTAGGTGTTGCTCAAACCACGTATTCCCAATACGAATTAGGCAAACGTTCCATGCCTATTGAATTTCTGATAGACCTATGCAGATTTTACAAAGTATCTGCAGATTATATGCTGGGTCTTTCTAATAACAAAAACTAAACTTTATGTATTTACAAAAATTGATGAGGAGTTTTTTGGGGGGAGTCATTTGATTTTCATGACTTAAAAGTCCACTTCTTCAAAGTCATGTACGAATTTTGATATTACATAAGATTTGTAAGACTATCAAAAAAGCCTTTAAATACTATAATTCTAGTATCTAAAGGCTTTTTAATTTACTGTTTTCTACGCTCTTGGAATTACTCCTGAACGTATGGCATAAGAGCGATATGACGTGCTCTCTTGATTGCTACTGTAAGAGCTCTCTGATGTTTTGCACAGTTTCCTGTGATTCTTCTTGGAAGAATTTTTCCTCTTTCAGAGATATATTTTCTTAACTTAGCTACATCTTTGTAGTCGATTTCGTTATTCTCTTTACCGCAGAATACACATACTTTTTTTCTTCTACGTCCGCCGCCTCTTCTCTTGAAGCCGCCTTCTGGACGATTCCCTTTATCGAAAGCCATGTTGCTTTACCTCCTTGTTTAATGCCTAGTTGAACGGTAATTCTTCATCAATTCCGTCTGGAATGTTCATGAAGCCGTCGCCTGCATCAGATACTGGTGCCGGAGCCGGTGTGGGAGCTGACGCGCGGAAGTTACCCATGTTCGCATCGCTTGTCGCTTTGCTCTCAGCAAATTCCTGATCTTCTACCACAACGTCTGTTGTGTATACCTTCTGACCGTCTTTATTTGTATAACTGCCGGTCTGGATACGTCCTGTAACAATTACTTTCAATCCCTGGCGGAAATATTTCTCAGCAAACTCTGCGCTTCTTCCAAACGCCACGCAGCCGATGAAGTCTGCATTCTGCTCTCCATCTCCGTTACGTCTGAATCTGCGGTCTACTGCAAGTGTATATCTTGCAATTGCTGTAGAACTTTCGCCCTGTGAATATCTCACTTCAGGATCTCTTGTTAAGCGTCCCATCAAAATTACTTTATTCATATAATAACCTCTACTTCCTGCTTATGCTTCCTGTCTTACGCATAAATATCTGATGACATTGTCCATGATGCGAACTCTCTGTTCGATTTCGCCTGGAGTCTCAGCATCAGACTCGAAGTGGATGAAATAATAATATGCTTCTTTCATCTTCTGAATCTCGTAAGCTAATCTTCTCTTACCCCATTCATCAACGTCAGAGATCTGGCCACCAAAACGCTCGATTAAAGCTTTCACTTTTTCGATAACCTGTGCTCTTTCGTCGTCTTCGATTTTTGCACTGACAACAACAGCTAATTCATATTTATTCATGTCGTCTTTGCACCTCCTTCTGGTCTTTTGGCCCCCGCTCAACTTATGTGGGAGCAAGGATATCCGCACATTCTACGCGGATTATAGTGTATCACAATTTGAGATGATACCATATTTTTCTCTTTATTTCAAGTCTTTTTTCAGTTTCCCTTTTCAATTTTATATTTTATATTTTCCAGTAAATTTTCCGAGTCATACTCCGAACCCTCTGCTGCTGCAATCTAATTTATCCACATACCATCTCACCGTTTCACGAATCCCGTCTTCAAAAGAAGTCTCCGGCGTCCATCCTGTCTCTCTTCTTATTTTATCTGCATTAATGGCATACCGTCTGTCATGCCCCTTCCGGTCTTCTACATATTCGATTAACCCATCATTTATAAAGGCTTTTCTCGGATCATTTTCCTCTAATGTCTCTTGTAGGACTTCAAGGATTGTATTTACAATCTCCAGGTTCGTCTTCTCATTGTGACCGCCGATATTATATGTCTCAAAGAGCCGTCCTTGCTCCTGCACTAAATCAATCGCCTTCACATGATCTTCTACGTAGAGCCAGTCTCTTACATTCAATCCATCTCCATAAATCGGAAGTTTTTCTCCTTGCAGCGCATTCTTTATAATAAGAGGAATCAGCTTCTCCGGAAACTGACGCGGTCCATAATTATTACTGCAATTCGTAATATTGGCAGGAAATCCGTAAGTATCTATATACGACCGCACCAACATATCCGAAGACGCTTTGCTTGCCGAGTAAGGACTGTGCGGAGCATATGGAGTTGTCTCATAAAAATATCCGGTTTCACCTAATGAACCGTATACTTCATCCGTAGACACATGAAGAAATTTTTTATCTCTCGGATACGTTCCATCCTCTCGTTCCCATGCCTTCCGGGCAGCATTTAGCAAAACAGCAGTTCCGAGCACGTTCGTTTTGACAAATATTTCCGGCTCCTCAATGCTCCGATCCACATGACTCTCCGCCGCAAAATGCACCACACGGTCAATCTCATTTTCAGCGAAAATCCGTTCTACCGCTTCCCTGTCGCAAATATCGGCATTTACAAATGTATAATTTCCTCTGTCAGCTATCTCCGCCAGATTTTCCAATCTCCCAGCATAAGTCAATTTGTCAACATTGATCATCCGAATATCGCTTCCGTATTTATCAAACATATAATGAATATAATTGGAGCCGATAAAACCGGCTCCACCTGTTACTAAATAAGTTCTTTTCATATCTACTCTTTTTTCTTCAAATCTTTTGTGTTCTTTTCTACAATTTTGCGTGCGATCATAATCTGATGCCCGCATCCCATACATTTCAACCGAAAATCCGCTCCCACCCGGAGGATTTCCCACTCCTTGCTGCCGCACGGGTGTTGCTTTTTCAAGGTTACAATATCGCCCACTTCATAGATATAAGACATACTCTCACCTCATCTCTGTTAAATTACTGAAGCTCTACTTCCTTCTCTTTCACTCCGCGCACAACAAAACGATGTTCATCACTAGCTGCGGTACATGTAGAAAGCGTAACGACCGTATCGTCCGTTGTCACCTTCACCCCGGTATCGTAATCTGCCTCTTTCATCGTCATATCGAGGAATGTCTGATATTCTTCGTCACTGGCGAAGGAGGTCAGATACGTATCGGACGTATCAAGCACCTGACCGACCGAGTAGATTTTATAAGTAATCTCTCTTCCGTCCGGCGTATAAATATAGAAATATGGATTTTCTTTCCAGAAATCTTTGTCTTTATATTCTTCCAGTTTGCGGAACATAGAACCGTCCTTCATACGATGTCCGTAAATAATCGTATTCTTATCTGTGAAATCAGAGCTTGCCGCCGCATCAACAAATATGGCTCCCAACGTATTTTCATTCGCTGAAAATGTTTTGTGGAGATAAAGGTCATTGTCCGCTCCCTGTACCACCGGATAATTGATCTGTGAAGGCTCCTTGTAAAATCTGATCCACCCCACAGTATCCTTATTGATCTTCATAAGCTCATCGAAATCAACCCGGAATTTTTCCTTATCATCCGCGTTCTTGATTGCCACATCTCTTACCTTCTCATATTCACTCTGTCCGTCTTTATAGCCTTTTCCTATCTGAAGTAATTTAAACGCAGACACGCAGAATACAACAATCGCAGCTACAAGAATCACGTTCAAAATCATATTTTTACGTCTCGCCTTCCTCGCCTTTCTGCGCCCTCTGTGATGATTTGCTCTCTTACGATTCATTTCCTTTGATTTCCCATCTATCTTTCTCTTAGCCGACATTTTCCTCACTCCAAGTCTTCATCATTTCCCACAGTTCTATCACTGCAGCCATCATCAATCTACGCTTTATTTTAGCCGATTTTTCTTCACAGCACAAGCATCATTCATACAAAAGCGAAAAGGCTACAGTTATTTTATATTTTTTTAATTTCTGTTTTATTGACTTTACTTGCCATTATCGTATGATAATAATATATTTTCAGGAGGTTGATAACTTTGAAAGAAAAATTTATGCGTTTTATGTATGGGCGGTACGGAGTAGACACTTTAGGCAAATATTCCCTCGGCGCGGGGCTTGCCACAATGGTGCTGTCCATCGTCTTTGACAGCTACACACTGTCGCTCTTATCGTGGTTTTTTATCATTTTGACATATTTTCGAATGTTCTCTCGAAACCTGTACAAAAGATCCAGTGAGAACCAGACATTCCTAAATAAAACCTACAAACTCAGAACATGGTTCGGCAAGCAAAAGAATATGCTCGCACAAAGAAAAACACATCACATATACCGCTGCCCGGGATGCAAGCAGAAAATCCGCGTTCCCCGCGGAAAAGGACGCATTGAAATCCGCTGTCCGAAATGCCATACCACCTTCATCAAAAACAGTTAAATCAATTTTGGACACCCCAAAATGTAATTTAGGACGTAGCATTTTGCAAAAATGCTACGTCCTAAATTATACCTTAAACCGATATCCTACGCCCCAGATTGTTTCGATATACTGTGGGTTTGATGTATCCAGTTCTATTTTTTCTCTTATTTTCTTAATGTGCACGGTTACCGTTGCGATATCTCCTACGGATTCCATATCCCAGATTTCCCGGAACAGGTCATCCTTTGTGTATACATGGTTTGGATGTGCTGCAAGAAATGCGAGGAGATCGAATTCTTTTGTCGTAAATGTTTTTTCTTCTCCATTTACCCATACGCGACGGGCAGTTGTGTCTATCTTGAGTCCGCGAATTTCTATGATTTTGTTTTTCTCTGCCGCACTTCCGATCAGACGGTCGTATCTTGCCAGATGCGCTTTCACTCGTGCAACCAATTCGCTTGGACTGAATGGCTTCGTCATATAATCATCCGCTCCAAGTCCTAAGCCTCGTATTTTATCGATATCGTCCTTCTTTGCTGACACCATGATGATTGGTGTATTTTTTTCATTTCGGATCTTTCGGCAAATTTCAAATCCGTCTACTCCCGGAAGCATCAGATCTAAGATAAAGAGATCGTAATCTCCGCCAAGTGCTTTTTCCAATCCAAGTGTCCCTTCATTCGCCACTTCTACTTCAAATCCGGACAGCTCCAGATAATCTTTTTCCAGATCTGCAATCGCTTCTTCATCTTCCACAATCAATATCTTACTCATTTACCGGTACCTCCTGATATTTTCTAAGCACAAAATACATGGTTGTGCCTGTATTCTCTCTGCTGGTAGCCCATATCTTGCCGCCATGTTCTTCGATAATTTTCTTTACAATCGACAAGCCGATTCCGCTTCCGCCCTTCGAAGAATTTCTGGAAGCATCTGTTCGATAAAATCTCTCGAATATATTCGGAAGGTCTTTGGCTGCGATTCCTTTTCCGTTATCTTCAATCTCTACCTGCACGAAATCTCCTACATCTTTAATTCTGAGATTAATCTTCCCTTTTTCCTTGTCCATATATTTCACAGAATTGTTGACGATATTGTGGATCACACGTGTGATCTGCTCCGCGTCCGCAATAACCTGCACTTCTTCTTCCACATAATTAAAATATCCGAACTCGACATTTTTTGCCTCCAGATCAAGCGAAAGATCTTCTGCGCAATCCGAGAAATAATCATTCACTGACAAAATTTTGAAGTTATATGGGATACGGTTCGTATCAATCTTAGAATACAATGTCAATTCATTGATCAACGTATCCATCTCATTTGCTTTATTGTAAATGGTCCGAATATATTTTTCCATTTTCTCCGGCGTATCCGCCACGCCATCCATGATTCCTTCCGCATATCCTTTGATCGTTGTCACCGGTGTCTTCAGATCATGGGAAATGTTACTGATCAGTTCTTTATTTTCTTTATCAAAAGCAACCTTCTCTTCCGCGGTATCTTTTAGTCTCTGGCGCATATCCTCCAAGTCTCGGCTTAGCTGTCCCAACTCATCATCTGCCTCTGTCGGGATCTCAAAATCCAGATCTCCGGTCTGTATCCTTCTTGCCGCTACACGCATCTTATTAAGGGGACCCATAATTCCACGGTAGATCCAGACAATCAGAAGAAATGCTGTCAATACAAGTACAATGGCCACACCAAACATCATATCCATCACAAACTCTTCTACTTCCGGAATCACATTGCTGATGTTGGTGACAATAAATGCACTTCCCTGTTCCCCTGCCGGATAAACGAAATCCACCTGCTTGACAAGCGCCTGTACCTCTCCGCCAAGATAAATACCATTTTTTGACGTCGTCGCAGAATCCCCGTAATCAGGAAGCTGACAGATAACTTTCTCCACCTTTCCTGCATCTGCGCCGGTATATACGATCGTACTGTCTTTGCGCACAAGAAGATAGGACTTCTTTTCTTTCAGACGCTGATTAAATCCATCTAAATATGTTGCATCTTCCATTTCTCCGGAATGCAGATCTGCCATCTCTTCCAGTTCGCGATATGGCTTTTCAGTTAGATTCGACAGCACCTGCGTAGAATTCGACAAAGATTCCACTGTTGCACCAGAAATGCCATATGTTTCTTCAATTGCTCCCGCCTGGATTCTCCACATGATCAGCACCATCGCAACGGAGAGTATGACCGGTATTAATGTAATTGTTAAAAAGGCAATAGACAACCTTGTTTTCAACTTCATATGCTTATGTCCTCCGCCTTCAGTATAGCATGAAAAAGGGCGCCTCTCACCAAAGCGCCCATAAACTTTTATTAAAATTTTATAAATAGGATTTGAGAATTTCTGCCTTGTCTGTTTTCTCCCATGACAGGTCAAGATCCGTTCTTCCAAAATGTCCGTATGCTGCTGTCTGCTTGTAGATCGGTCTTCTAAGATCTAACATCTTGATAATACCTGCCGGACGAAGGTCAAAGTTCTCTCTTACGATATCAACCAACTTCTCCTCAGAAATTTTTCCTGTTCCGAAAGTATCAATCATAATAGATGTCGGCTGTGCTACACCGATCGCATAAGATAACTGAATCTCACATTTCTTTGCAATACCTGCCGCAACAATGTTCTTAGCCACATAACGCGCCGCATAAGCCGCAGAACGGTCTACTTTAGTACAGTCTTTACCGGAAAATGCACCGCCGCCGTGACGAGCCATTCCACCATAAGTATCTACGATAATCTTACGCCCTGTTACACCGGAATCTCCGTGAGGTCCGCCTATTACAAAACGTCCTGTCGGGTTAATGAAGAATTTTGTCTTATCGTCAACCATTTCTGCCGGAATTACCGCATCAAATACATATTTCTTAATGTCCTCGTGAATCTGCTCCTGTGTTACATCCGGATCATGCTGTGTAGAAAGTACCACTGCGTCCAGTCTCTTTGGTACTCCTGCCTCATCATATTCTACAGTTACCTGAGATTTTCCGTCCGGTCTCAAATAGCCAAGTGTTCCGTTTTTACGAACTTCTGTAAGCTTCCGTGTCAATTTGTGTGCGAGAGAAATCGGATATGGCATAAGCTCCGGTGTCTCATCACAGGCATAACCGAACATCATTCCCTGATCTCCTGCACCAATCGCTTCGATTTCTTCATCAGACATCTGGTTTTCTTTCGCCTCCAACGCTTTGTCAACACCCATAGCAATGTCACTGGACTGCTCGTCAATTGCAGTAATTACGCCGCAAGTATGAGCGTCAAATCCGTATTTTCCTCTGTTATATCCAATCTCATCTACTGTTTCACGGACGATTTTCTGAATATCTACATATGCGTTTGTTGTGATTTCTCCCATAACAAGAACAAGACCTGTTGTGATCGCTGTTTCACATGCCACACGACTGTTCGGGTCTTGCTCTATGAGAGCGTCAAGTACTGCGTCAGAAATTGCGTCGCAGATCTTATCCGGATGACCTTCTGTTACAGATTCAGATGTGAATAATAATTTCTCCATGTTCTTCTTCCTTTCTTTCGTACTTTCTCTGTCGGGGCTATCATTCATTCTATGAAATACGCAGAGCCGCCTCGCGCCATAGGCGCTCAGTCGCGGACATTCTTTTGCCCTGCTCTTTGTTTTCGCGAAAAAAAACAGCCCACAACAAGTGGACTGTTTATATTCTCATAAATCAATCCTCTTATTGTTCGATTGCTCGCTCAGGTTGGCACCTTCCCATGACGGGGGTTGCCGCAGCTTCATAGATCCTTTGTATCTCCACTGCTCTGAATAAGAGAAAGTTTGCAATATTTATTTTTGATACTTATAAACCTTACATCCTTTTATAGTAATTGTCAAGGATGAATTCCAGCTATTTTTTTCTAGCTAACTTTTAATTTGAATTTCTGGATTTCTCTCTCAGTCTCCACTTTTTCGATCAAGCCACCGATGCTGCGGAGTTTTTCTTCAAAACGCTCATATCCACGCTGAATATACACAATATCATCTACGATTGTAATTCCGTCTGTCGCAAGACCTGCAATACAAAGAGCGGCTCCCGCACGAAGATCCGGCGCACTCACTCTTGCTCCGGAGAATTTCTCCACACCTTCAATCGTAGCGGAATTTCCCTCCACTTTGATATTGGCTCCCATTCTTGCCAATTCATCCAGATATTTAAAACGATTTTCGAAAATACTCTCTGTAATCGTACTTGTCCCTTTGCAAAGAGCTAAAGTGACACCAATCTGTGGCTGCATATCTGTCGGAAATCCCGGATATGGCAGCGTTTTTACATGTGTACTTGTAAGACTTCCCTTTGACACAACGCGCACTGCATCATCAAATTCTTCTACTTCACATCCGATTTCTACCAATTTAGCAATTGTTGCCTCCAGATGCTTCGGAATTACGTTCAACACAGTCACATCTCCTTTGGTAGCTGCTGCTGCAAACATAAATGTTCCTGCTTCAATCCGATCAGGAATCACGGAATACTCTGTCCCATGAAGTTGTCTCACACCACGGATCTTAATCACATCTGTTCCCGCGCCACGGATATTTGCGCCCATACTGTTCAAGAAGTTTGCCACATCTACAACGTGTGGTTCCTTGGCAACGTTCTCCATAATGGTCTGACCCTCTGCCATTGCCGCAGCCATCATCACATTGATCGTTGCCCCGACGCTCACCACGTCAAAATAAATATGCTTCCCTACCAGACGCTCTGCCTCTGCAATAATCTTACCATGCTCAATTTCAACTTCTGCACCAAGCGCACGGAATCCTTTCAAATGCTGATCGATCGGTCTGCTGCCGATATTACATCCTCCCGGAAGTGCAACTTCTGCATGCTTATATTTCCCAAGCAATGCTCCCAACAAATAGTAGGAAGCTCTGATCTTCTTGATATAATCATATTCAATACTGAAATCTCTGATCCCTCTGCCATTGATCCAAACCGTATGACGGTCCACACGCTGAACATCTGCTCCAATTCCTGCAATTGCATCTAACAGGACATTGATATCATTTACGTCCGGCAGATTGTCAATTTTCACAGTTTCATCTGCCATAATAGCTGCAGCGAGAATTGCAAGCGCCGCATTTTTTGCGCCACCAATTTCAACCTCTCCCACTAATGGATGACCACCCTTAATAATATATTGCTCCATATATTACACCTCTGATTTTTCTTCTATTTTCTATCTAGCAAATTCTAATCTATGTCCATACCTTTTGACATTATAACACATTTTCCCTGTTTGTAAAATATTTTTTACACTTGTGTAACTATTTCGTAATATTTACAGTGCCTCAAGCGCATCCAAAACACGAGAAACTGTTTCCTTGAAATCAATGCCGTCTTCGCAAATGGTAATGTCGGCATATTTCTCAAAAAGCGGTACTCTCTCATCATACAAATCTCTCAGTGTCTGTCCGTCTTTCAGCACAACACCTCGATTTTTTGCATTGAGCAATCTGCTGTTTATTGTTTCAAAAGAAGCTTGCAAATATACTATTTTCCCGATCTCTTTGTAGTGCTTCATAGCATTTTCGCAATAAACCACACTGCCACCCGGAGAAATCACTGCATTATGTGCCTCCACGCCGGCATTTACCCGGTCTTCAACTTTCAGGAATCCATCGTTCCCCTGTTCTTCAATGATTTCTTTTAACAGCTTTCCTTCCTGCTCCTGAATCAGAAGATCTGTATCAATAAACTGATATCCTAAACGTTTTGCCGTCACAACTCCGACTGTACTTTTTCCGACTGCCGGCATACCAATAAAAATAATATTATCCATCGCTTGGCTTCCTTTATCTGCTGTATCTTTTCAAGGTTACGTGGAGGTATTCTAACACATCTTCTCACACTCGTCTACTTTTTATAGCGAGAATCAATAAAACTTTCTTTTTTCTCTGCGTTCACGCCTTCTCAAAAGCAGCTCCTGACACAGCATCACCTGAATAAGATCCAGAAGCCATACTCCCGGATTTTCTTCTTCCTCCTGCGCTCTTTCATAGATTCGCTTCGTCATGAAACGAAGCTGCAAACGGTCCGGATATTCGTCATAGATCATACTGGAACTATATTCCAGACGGTCACACTCTTCTTCAACAAGCGGAAGCACACGCTTTGCGGTGTCCGGATAAGTACTCTTCATATAATCATAATCCATCCGGTCCGTCCGCTCTGTTCCATACATGAAGAACTCCGGATAAGCCATATAATAAGGGATTTTGTTATGCATATCTATACGCTCCTGTAAATAAGTATCTACCTTAGTATATGCCTGATACCGGAGTATGTGCGATAGAGCTAATTTATTTTACATCATACTGAACTCTGAGTTTCCTGTCTCCAAGCTGTATAATATCTCCATTATTTAAATATACCGGCTTTGAAACCACCTTCCCATTCAAATAAGTGTGGTTTCTGGATTGCAAATCCTGCAGGCACAGCCTCCCTCCACCGTCATACACCCTGCAATGTCTTCTGGATATCTTCCCATCTTCCGGGAAAAGAAGCTCTTCAATTCCCTCCTGATTTGAATTCTTTCTTCCGATCAATAATTGTCCTGTAAACCGCTTATACAGACGTCTTCCTGTCATCAGATCATCAAAAGAAATATGCCACACCTTTACCGCCGGGTTCACATAATAGGTTTGCTGTCCGTCTGGTCCCCCTCTGAATAACTCACCTTTATTTTCTCCCATTTTCTGTTTTTTTACATCAATTCCTTTTCTTACGATCACTTTTCTCTTCATCTGTTAATACTTGCGTAATCTTGCAAGCTCCTTTGCTCTTTCTTCCCTTTTTCTTGCCTCTTCTATGACATTCAAAAGTTCCTCTTTGGCACAGCTTAATTCATCTTTACTCGCCTTGAGTTTTAGAATTTCCTCAGACATCAGCATTCCAAACTGTTTTTGAGCCATTCCGCAATGATCTCCCGAATAATTTTCCAGCATCTCTTCCATCTCGTCTAACACCTCTGTCTGTAGCTGAAATACTATTTGTTCCAGCCTCTCTTTCACACGACACGCCTTAGCAAAATCAAACTCTATATCCTTCATTCCGGAACCTCCCTTTAAAACGGAAGCAGCGACTGAAACTCTCCCATCCCTTCGATTTTACTCTTTCCGAAATTCGTTCTGGGATAGATCACAACATCAAGATTATATTGATCCACAATTTGGTTCTCTACCTTAATATATTTGCTCTCCGCCTCTTGTAAAATATTTTTCATCAACTCCATAACCCGGAGATTATCCTCTAACGCTTCTTTACTTCTCCACAAAAACGCAAGTACATCGTCCATATACGACATACTTGCTGTCTCTTCTTCAATTTCCGCAATTTCATCACAAATTCTGCTTATCGCCCGGATCTGTCCCGCCATTTTCTCTTCTTCAATCTGAAGTCTTCTCACACTTACCGTTATCTTCATCTTGCATCCATCATTCCTCGCTATGCGTTTTCGTCCTCTAAATGATTCAGCTTATTGATAAACGCCAATCCTTCTCCATCCTGAAACCCAATAAAATACACTCTTTCTATCTGTTCGGAATCAAATAAATACAGCCGATCTGGATTTATAATTCCTTCCGGATACAGACACGCACTGTAATCCCATACTTTCTCTGAAGCTATTTGTTTCTGTTTTACACCTACGATCATAATTCTCTTCTTGCTCTCTTTCAATAATACAACCGAGCCGATTGGAAGAAATCTTTTCATACTTCTGCACCCTTTCTCTATTCGATCAATCCTTTTTCTCTATTCTGAGCTTAATCCCAGAATGTAATAAAATCAACAAAATTATTCCATCCTTCTTCGTTAAAACCAATTTCAAGCCCTACAGCGCCGCCGACCAAAGCCGCCACTCCGCCTCGCATAACAAACTTATTATCCTCAATTCCTATTTTACCTTCAACACCAAATCCACCGGCATATCCACTGGCGTTTGCTGTTATTTCAAACCCCAGAATATTGATGCTTCCTTCTGCCTTACCTTCCACTGCAGACACCATCATTTTCCCTTCCAGATTCGCATCCACACCGTCTTCTCCGATCGAAAATTCTGCATTTCCCTTTATGTCTGCATTGCCGATGGAACCTTCTGCATTTCCCTCTATTCCCAGCATATCGTCACCGACCTCACCTTTTGCGTCGGCTGCAAGAGCATCTACAGACGCTCCGGCTCCCAGCTCTGCCGCCACAAATTTAAAGCTTTCTACCCACTTACCTTTCACTTTCTTTAACTTCTTCTTCATAAAGGCAACATCGCCATTTAGCCCTGCCTCGCTTCTGAGAAAATAACCATTTAACTCTCCTTTTGTATGCTCCGTTTGAGTGCTCATTCCAGCTTTTCCCACGTAAGCTTTAATGCCCAGATTATTCTCGTCTATCTCATACCCGCTTCCCCAGTTTATCGACGTCGCGCCGCCGGAGGTCAAGAGCCCTCCAGAAGCGCCGACAAGCGCCGATCCCAGATCCGCGCCCGTCAAGGTACTTTCTGTATTTTTATACAATTCACAGATATCGCTTAGCGCTTTCGACATGTTTTTTACGTTTTTAGCATATTCTTCCATCTTCTCTGCGCTTCTTGACAAACTGCTGCTCACCAGTCGGATGCTGCCATTCATTCCGCTGATAACGCCGCGGGTCTCATCTACCGATTCACGAACAGAATCCAGGAGCTGCTGCCATTGCAGGAGCTCTTGACTGCTCTCCTTTAATGCACTTTGTCTTACTTTAAATAATACCGCTCCCATAGCCTTCACCTGTCTTTTTCAACTTTTTAATACGTCCTCGTTTTCGCCAGCTCTCTCGCCTTTAATTCTGCCTGATAGGTTCGTTCTGCACACGAACGTATCACCGCCGCGATTTTTCGCAGCTCCTTTTCCAATTGACTGATCTTATCAGCCAATGCGTCTCCTTTTTTAAGAAAGTCTTCTGCGCTCCTTCCTTCCCAGTTCACTGACAGATTATAAAAGGTTGCATTCAACTGTTCGGAAGAAAGTTTTTCAAGTCTGTCGGCCTGTTCCACCAGCTTTTCCGCCTGTTCTTTTGCCTGAATATAATTCCATTCTATATAATCCATCCCTGTCACCTCTTTTACAGGAGCACATCTGGAGGCAGATCTTCCACGTAGCTTGCCGCTTCCTCTTCTGCCTCTGTATATCCTCCTGCCATTTTCTTAAGATCTTCTGCATGTTCTGACAATCTCAAAAAAATGTCCTCTACGTGTTCTTTCATATCCTGATAAGCTGCTCTGTGGGCTTGCGCCGCATCTCCCTGCCAATATCCCGTAGATCGATTGACTGCCGATTCGATTTCGGAGAAGCCAGCTTTTAAATCTGCCACTGTATCAGACACTTCTTCTGCCCCATTCAAAAGCGCCTGTGACGATACCTTTATCCTGATATTTTCCATCTGCGCTTCTCCTTTCTTATATGCGAACAGAGGCAATAGCCTGCTGCACCTCTATTTCGCATTTTTCATACTCTTGTCGCGCATACTCCATTGTCTCTATATACCTTGCAATTTCACTGTTAAATTCCTGTATATATTCATAATCCGCTTGAAATTGAGCCATAAATACGTCATGTGCCGGCCCCTCCCACATTGCGCCGAGATTGACCATCCTTTCTCTTAGCTGGTCAATCCCGGTTTTTATCCTATCTAGTTCAGATTGTATTGTTTGCCTGTCTCTCTCAAGCTGCGAGGTATCGATCTCAATATAATCCGCCATAACAGGACTCCTCTCTGTGTTTTATTCCTTATACGATTACGTCTGCTGAAAGACTGTTTGCGTCTTCTGCATTTGCCATATCAGCCTCCGAATAGATCCTTGCCATTTCCTGTAAGTCTTCGCTGTGTTCCTGGATCATTCTCGTCATCCTCTGAATGTCATCTTCCAGTCCTCTAAACTTAGCGATATATGCAGTTGACGCTTCGCCTTCCCATACAGAAGCAAGACCTGTGATCAAATTCATCATTTCTCCTGTAAGATTACCGATTACCGTTCCCTGGTTACCGAATTCAGATGCTGTACTTGTTAATAATTGAGGTGATACTTTAATAATTCCTTCCATGATAGTTCTCCTTTCTCTTTATCTGCCGCCGATTATTTATAACTTCTCTCTGATGCGATTTCTACGTTTGTTGCCTCTGCCTGAGCATAACGGGTCGCGATTGCCTCCAGTCTCTGTGCATACACTTCCACTGCATTATAGAAATTATCCATCTGAACTTTATCGCTTTTAAACGCAAGATCAAATTTATTTTTCGCTTCGCCTTCCCACATCCCATTCAGGTTCGATTCCGTCGCTTCTAACTCTCCCACCTGATTTTTAAACTGTCCATTTAATTGTCTTAACGTATCTACTTTCGCCTTTAAATCATTAATTGAAACTACAAAATCTGACATTTTCTTTTCCTCCTTTTTTTGTGTCACATTTATCTTGTGCTCTTATCATAACAACCTTTTTACCAACAGAGCCTTTTCTCTGACCAACAGCACTTTTTTCTGACAGACGACCTACACCAATATAATCCGTCCACCTGTCCAAAGCCCATTTTCCCCGGCGGACTGCTCCAAAGCCAACTTTTTCCCTTCCGGGCTCCAGAACATCAGCCGATCTTCGTCTCCCTTCACCCGGCACTGCTCTTTCCTGCAGATCAGCTCTGCGATCTCACTTTTCACTTCATACATCGGGCGATTCTCATCAATCTGAAAATCATACTTTTTCCCCATGATCGGCACTTCAATCTCCACAATGATCACCCTCTACTTCCTCCTTCCACGTTATAAAGTTCTTCTTCTCAAACAGAGACAGCTTCAACGTATCCTTTTTTCTATAAAAGCATTCACTCACTACTATTTTCTGCTGCTTTTCATAGAGAAAAAAGAAAGGTCCATGTTCTCCATGCGGGCTCCAGATCTCCGTTTGCTCAGGATGTGCAACGACCGTAAGAAGCTCCTTTATATCCTCTCGGATTACGAATTTCTCCTCAGCCGCTTCGATCATCCCCACCTCTGTCATGTGATGAAGCGCGTTAAGTACCTCTTCTCTCTGCCACTTTTTTTCCGGCATATATATACCTTCAATCTCAGTCACTCCCATCCCGTACAGAAGAATTCTGATCTCGTCAAATGTAAGAAGCACTCCCTGTTCAACTATTTTTATCACTGTTTCCTCCCATCTTCCGCAAATACTGCTTCACCGCCGGTTTGTAAGATCTGGAAAGCGGAATTTCCATCTGTCCGCTCAGTTCAATCGTGTTACGAGACAGAAGGATTTTTTCAATCTTTTCGGTATTGACCAGGAAACTTCTGTGACACCGCAAAAAAGTTTCCCCCAGTCTCTCGGTAAGCTCCTCCAGTGTGTCATAGAAACCGTATTCCTCTGACTCTGTGTTCAGATATACCCGCTTATCCCGCGCTTCAAAAAAACAGATTCTGTCATAATCAATCAGGCTTCTTTCCCCGCCGCTTTCAACGATAAACATCTCCCGTTCATCCGCTTTGTAGAATTGAGCTGCATATGTGCGGATCGCCTCTTTTAATACCTCTTGGATCTGCGCTTCACTCAATGGCTTTAACATTAAGGACTGGGCTCCTATCGTCGGTCTCATATAGAGAAGCGGAGAGATTTCTGTGCTGGCGATCAGAATCATATAAGCAGCCGGCAGCGTCCTTCTAAGCTCTTTCACCACCTCTAGCATCCCTTTTTCTGTAATATCCACACAGATCATATTTGCCTGAACCTTCTCTTGTACGATCTCCATCAGTTCTTCCCGCGAAGTGCATGGAAGCATCTTCCACTTTTCATCCGTGTATGTTCCTGCCAGATCCTTTGCATACCTGACAATATACTGCCGCTCCTGATCTGACTTTTCTGAAATTACCATTATTATCATGCTACTTCTTTGCCAATGGAATCACGACTTCAACTCCATTGCTCTCCTCTTCATCATCCGGTATATAACCCAGACCTTTTTTCATTCCCTTGGATTGTTGTGCAAATGCAATATTCTGGAAATTAAATATCTTCTGCATTGTAAGATTACCACCTAGGTGAATTCCCTTTTTATACCCCACGAACAATTGATACGCCTTATATGCCATCATAAGGCTTTGATCCTCCACCTTAAGGCATCCGACAAAATAAATGTTATGGAGACTGCCTTTTTCCAGTATATTTTCCACAAACCCGGACATGTTTCCTACGTTTTCTCCCGGTTTATAGACCATCCGCATAAAGGCTCCCACATCCGACAGGAAGATAAAAATCGGCTGTTCTTCGCCCATCCTCTCATAGATCTCTGATTCTTCCGCTCCCGATTCTATAAGCATGCGTTTTTTCTTATTTCTCTCAGCAAATTCCGGCAGTAATTTCGATAAATATGCAAATAATTGCACAGAGTCTTTCACATATTCCGCTCCATACTCTTCGGCTGTGCGCACTAACTCCGAACTATTTTCTTCGACAACGCACAACCTTCCTTCTTTCATCCATGCCCCGTGCATCAGAACTTTCAGCATATTCGTTTTGCCTGTTCTCGATTTACCGGAAATGGTATAACAATAGGTATTGCTAAGATCTACATTATAGATTTGCGCATCCTTCATGTAATAGCCTACCGGAAGCAATCTCTTATTCCTCAGGCTCTCTTTATACCGTTCATCTTCACATAATAGCTTAAGTGTCGGATTCTTTGGTATCTCCGGTATCGGTCTTGCACGTACGCCCGTCCACTGCTCTCTCATATCCTGACAGATCTTCTCAAGTTCTTGTCCTCGAGTAAAGTCATCTTCTGCTTTTAAGCTTAATGCTGTCTGAAATTCCAGAATCTTGCCGTCTACATTGGCAAGACCTCTTCCTCTTACATCTGTCTCCGGCATAATTCCAAGATGCGTTACCCTCAGCGCCTCCATATACTTGAACTTATCCGCCTGTTCCAATGACAGGATATTTCGGAAGTTATCCGCAATTCTGGTCGGAAGCTCTGACATTCCTATCCCCGCTGCTGATACTACAAGGTAGATGCCATAACCTACCCCTTCCCTCGCCAGCCGAAACAGCACATCATCGTATATGTATTTTGTTTTTTCACGGAAAGATCCCACATTATCGATTACAACCAACAGCGCTGGGATCGCCACACCGTGAACCTGTACATATTGACTGTAGTTTCCACCTTGAAACATCTTTTTGCGTTCATCCATCATCACAGTAAGCATGTGGATAAATTTGGCAATTCTTTCCTCCTGCCCATCGCAAATAACTCCTCCTACATGCGGAGCTTTTTCAAATGCAGTCAGCATATTACTGCTAAAATCGACCAGATACATCTGCAATTGTTCCGGTGAATAATTCATAACAAATGAATATACCAAACTCTGCAAAAAGGTACTTTTTCCACTCACTACAGATCCATATACCGCACAATGTCCATTGAGCGACAAATCAATATACAGAGGCTTCTGCACCTGCTGTGCCGGATCATCATACAACCCGATCACGGTTTTTAATTCCCATGCAGTTCTGTCATTCCAGCCCTTTTGCCGATATGCCCATCCGGCGTCTCCAATAAGCTCGTCCAGATAGATTCTTGACTTTAATACCGGAAGCCATAGCTGCATCGTTTTCTGATAGTGCTGCTCTTTTACTAATTCATTCAAATATTCAATCACCGCTTCAAGCTGTGTTTTCTCCTTCACGCGATTCCGCGTGTCTGATTCTGTATGGCTTTTGTACTTTCTGCCGCCCACAAGCTCCGCCTTACCCGTTCTTGTCAAAAGCGCTGCCGACTGTGAGGTATCTTTTGCATCCTCCTCATAAACAGCTCCGCTGTAACCGGACTGGAACAACTCATAGATCTCATCATTGCCGACCTGCAGATAACATCGTCCGGCCTGTGTAAGAAATGCCGCATCTGGCTTGTGAAGCATATCATTACTGTCTTGCCTGTCCTGAACACGCAGGCACAGACGGAACTTTGAATTGCTCCAAATATTATCATCCACTGTACCGCTTGGCTTCTGCGTTGCCAGAATCAGATGAACCCCCAGACTACGCCCAACCTGCGCAACACTGATCAGTTCTTTCATAAATTCTGGCTCTTCACGCTTCAGCTCTGCAAATTCATCGATAATGATAAATAAATGCGGAATCGGTATCTTGGCTTCATGGTTCTTATACAGTCGGGTATACAAATTAATGTTATTAATACCATATTCATTAAATAATTTCTGCCTGCGCATATTCTCACTTTTGATAGAGATCATAGCACGACGGATCTGGTTTCCTGACAGATTTGAGATCTGTCCGCTAAGATGTGGCAGATCAGAAAAGAGATTCGCCATACCGCCGCCTTTAAAATCTATGATGAAAAAGCTAACGTCCTCTGGGCTGAAATTGATCGCCAAAGACAGGATATATGTTTGCAGCGTTTCACTTTTGCCTGATCCCGTCGTTCCTGCAATCAGACCATGCGGTCCGTGAAACTTTTCATGGATATCCAGATAACAGTCCGCATTTCCGGCTTTCTTTCCAACTAACACCTTCATACTATTGTAATTGCGATTTTTCCTCCAGCGATCCACCACATGTAATTCTTCCAGAGAATGGACTCCATACATCTCGAAAAAGTCCAGTGATGAGGGAATCTCACTTGTGTTCTCCACCTCATTCACTTTAATATTCGCAAGGGTTTTGCCAAACATGGCCAGTTGCGATTCAGACACTTTGTCCAAATCAAAAGACTGTTTTCTGTCTTCCGTATCCATCAAATTGTAAAAGCCCCGGAAACTCCTGTCATTTTCAATCACTTCCTCACACTCATTTGGAAGCTGCTCCGGCACTTCCACCATTAAAAATGTCGTAATTCCGTACGCAGCTTTTGCCTCATAGATATATTTTGTTAAGATTTCCCCTTCTAAGATAGACGGATCTGCGACAAACAACACATAATGAGGCTTCACAAATTTCTTTTCTTCCTGACTGCGCGCCCGAACCACATTAGACAAGTGAAAGAAGATATCACGAATCTCTAATTCATCCGACGCCATATATCTTATACTTTTATCTTCCGACCACACATGAGGGAACCATTTCATACATTCCCACTTCTCCTGCGTCTCCTTGTCCTCTCCACTATAGATAAACACCATCTTAACATCGGTATAACAGTGCTGTGCTGCAATCCCCGCCGCCAACGTATACATAAGCTCTACAGCGCCTTTCTTACCCTCTCCGCCTACCAGACCGATCAACCTCTTCTCCAGAAGCGATATGCCGACCGGCACGCAATGCAGCTGCTGAAACTCTTCCCTTATCATTCTCGGTTTATCCAGAAGCGAATCATTAATCAGCGTAAATTTTTCTTTTGGAATCTGAATATCAATCTGAAATGGCTGGTCGCCAAGTCCCAGTCTCTGATATAAAAAATCAGAGTGTGCAAAATTTCGGTTCCACAATTCACTGCTATTTTCATCATAACTCATACACTGCTCCGCCGATGGATACATCTGAAGCATCGCACTCACATTATGCTGATATTTCTCTCTTAGCGAATCGGCAATCTGAATCAAGTAATTACTGTACGCATTAAATCTTATCGTCTCTTCTTTCGTGTGTTCCTTCTTATTATAATTAAGATTCAAGACAGCCCACACTACTCCAATGAGCGCCGATGTGACTGCTGTTATCAACCCCGTGTACATAAAAGCGCTGGACGTATACCCGGATAGTCTTGCCCCAAAGATCGCAAATGCACACCCAAGCATCATCGGTATTGCCATCGTAAATGCCGGACCAATCGTCATATAAATCGGCTTTTCCTGCACGACCTTCGGGTTCGGCGGAGCTTCGATCTCCACCTTCTCGCGATAGATGACCGGAAGATTACGCGCAGATCTATGAAAATACGATGGTTCTTCCCTCTTTCCTCTTGCCTTTTTCACTTCAGCCTTACAAATTATGGCAGGTTTTAAAATATCCTCTCTCACAAGAAGCTCTCCATAATACGCCCCTACAGCAAGGATATTACCTAAAAATACAAAATGCAGACCAAAAATATCCACCTGATCTCCAAAGGCAAGTTTTCTTCTCCCCTGCATTCTCAGGTTATCACAAAACGTTCCATTGCGGCTTATGTCCTTCAGATACCAACCATCAGAGCCCCTTTTAAAAACCGCGTGTACTCCTGACACCAGATTCATAAACTGATATTGAACTAAATTACCAGTATTTTTCCCTACCGACACTTCCGCCATCGTAGAGATATCATACTTTTCCATGACCAGAAAATCAGGCATACAGTCTACCACGATAATCTGAATATAATCCCCGTTTTTCGCTCTTATCCCTATGATCTGATGATGCTGTAACCGACAGCGTTCCTGCCCTTCTTCTGCCTCTATCTGATAATCTTCATCTCCAAGAATCGTCCAGCCGTCAACCGAACGCTCCAGCTTTAACTCTATATCTCTCTGAAGCCGATAAACCTTCCGTTCCAGACGAATGGTATGATCCGCATCATGGAGATTCGGAAGCAGAAATTCTTTACATATCTGTGTGTTATATACCATAAGTATCATGCCTATGCTTCCTCCTGATTACATATATGTCATGTCAAATTTAAACAATGTTACTCTGATTGCCAGTCCACCAACGATGATCTTATCTCCGGACAATATTCCTACCGTCCCCTGCACCGGCACACTTCTTAACCCTCGTTTCAACAACGTTCCATTGCTGGAATGAATATCCTTCAAATAGACACTTCCCTGATGCAAAAACAACATACAATGCTGGGAAGAAACGGTTGCTTCCCTAATACAGATATCGTTCTTATCCGGATCTCTGCCAATACGAACTCCTTTGCCCGGATCAAATACATATCCCTGCCGCTCATAGTCCTTCCATTTCAAATAAACCATCAGCTTTTCCTCTCGCCTGCTTTTTTGTCCCTTATTGCAGATAGCGTCATTCAGACAGTCTTCTTTGATCATTCTGTAGGCAGCCTCATAATATCTGTGTTGTTCTGCTTTTTTTCCTGCACGCAGTACAAAGGCGATTACACCGATCACTGCGGTGCAGATTCCCAATATAATTCCAACCAACATATCTTTTGTTCTCTTTTCTACCAATCAATTTCCGCGCCTGCTCTATTCAACACTTCTAACCGTCCATGATCAATCCTGCACACTTCCCACACGTTATCCACTCCTGAATCTGCTGACAGTTGAACCGTTACCGGAGATTGTCCCGGAAGATAGATCTTTACCGTTGCTCCATTTCCTGCCATCGTACCTGTATGCCTGAAGTCTTCTACCGAAAATGTATATACTCCATCCAGATTATGAATCGTCGTTGTCTCCGGACCATATCCGTCTGTGTCATCCAGATCCAGTTCTGCAGCCACACTGCCTCCCGACTCTGCCTTTTTCTCTCCGAAGCACACATGGATATCACTACCTCCATCTACAGAACCGGTGAGATGTGAATCCAGATCATAAGGCTGTACCCCCCATTCCAGTACAATTCTTGCTTCTCCTGAAAGCTCAGGTGAAATCACAAACTGCTCGCCACTATAAGACTTTCCTTCCTTAATCGTAAACTCAAATTTTTCAGATACATAACCGGATGCTTTTACCGTAATCTCATAGTCGCCCGCTTCAAGCTCCGCACGGAATGCACCTTTTGAATCCGTTGTCTCCGTCACCGAATCCTGAGAGGAATTTTTCGCCTCGAAGATAACCTCCGCTCCGGCAACGCCCTTTCCTGATACTGCGTCTACAATCACGCCAGACAATGTACCTTCGTCTACACTTTTCTTATTCGCCATCGGAAGAATCAACTCATTCCACGGCTGAGAAGAAGTGACATTTCCTTCACTGTCCGTTCCGATTCTGGCGATCAAATCCTCTTCTTTACTTTCTATATATACTTTTCCCTCCAGTGTTTTCGGTACAACACGTTCACCAAAAAGAAACTGCATGCGATTTAGACTTGCTCCACCCTCAAAATTACGAAAGAGGCTTTCCAGCGAATCTAACGTAATCTTTGCCGGCATACTCGTTTTCTGCGGCGTCTTCCTGCTCAAATCGACAATTCTTTTATTATCTGATGTATTCTTATAGTAGAAAACAGCGTTGATTTTCTCATGCTTTACTTCCAGATATCCGTCTTCTCCAACCTCAGCGCTTACAACCTGACCGAATTCTTTTTTATAATCCTCAAACGTATAATCGACAATTTTCTGTACAAAAGAAGTATCCCACGAAATATTCTGCGAAGCACTTGCAAGGTCAACTTTCTCTCCCGTTTTTGCAGTGAGCGGAGTTGCTTTTAAGTCTTCAAGAGTTCTTTTGATCTTAATGGAATCCGTCATTTCCAGTCCCCTTTTCAAAATAGAAGATGCCCTTGAGATATTTCCCTGCTTTACATAGACGTCTGCCAGAAGCAGATATGCCGCTTCCTCTTCCGGTGCAAGTTCAATGGCTTTCTGATAGTGCAGGATTGCCTGTTCATAATCTTCGGATGCCATATACTTGTCTCCCTCTTCAAGCGCCACACGGTAATCCTCTTCCTTCATATTCTCCCTGACCATTACAAAGGCTACCACTGCAATAATTACTACAAGAAGACTCACTAATACAACTAAAATAGTTTTTGTTTTTTTATTTCCCTGTTCCCCCATGATCCGTCTCCTCTCCATTCCGCCTAACTAATATGGACAATAAATTCTTCATCTGCCAGCTTCATTCGATCCCCGTCCGACACAAGAACGTCCCTATCCGGTTCTATCATCTGGCCATTTACAAATACTCTGTTTGTAGAACGATTATCCCGAATATAGCACTTCCCGTTCACAAGCGTAACCAGCAGATGTCTTCGGCTGACTGCATTATTATTCGTAATACAGTAATCCACATTTGCCGCTTCCTTTCCCATCCAAAAGGTAGGCTTACTAATACAGAAGGTTTCGCCCGTTCTCTGTCTTGTCATCCGCACCAGTTGAACCTGGTTTCCATTTACAAGCTGTCCGCTCAATACGGAAGTCTCATTATAATAAGGAATCTCCAGCTGCGGCGGTATCTGCGGCTTCGGTTGTGGCTGCGGCGGTACCTGTGGCTGCGGCGGTACCTGCGGCTGTGGCTGCACCTGTGGCTGCACCTGTGGCTGCGGCGGTACCTGCGGCTGTGGCTGCACCTGTGGCTGCGGCGGTACCTGCGGCTGTGGCTGCACCTGCATTCTTCTCAAATTCTCCATGTTATTTCGATATTTCCTCTGATAAATTGCAAAGACAATATTCGACACAGCCAATCCCGCACTTCCGGCAAATCCATATAAGGACATTCCTACAAGTGACGTCAGCGCTGAGAGCGCCGCTGTTCCGCCCTTTAGATAGCAGAATACTTCCACATACCTTGATATCCGTGCATTTGGCATGCCGCTCTCCAGCGTTCTCTGCATGACATTGATTGTACTGAACAATTTGGCATAGAACACTACATCCAATGCAAGCGTCGCTCCCAGAATGAACAATACAACGATAGAAATTGCCCCTAAAGTATTCCCAAAACCATAGCTATCACGCCCCGTCATTCCAACCAGCGCAAACAAAGCTCCTGCCAACGTAAGAAGCAGTCCCAGACAAGCAAATATCAACTGTATCATCGTAATTACTTTAATCATCTTGAGTCCTGCATGGTTCACCGTCTGAGCCGTGTTTTTCTTAGCCGCCACAAACACCATCCACATACCCGCGATCATACACAAGGCAGGCAATGATGAAATCAATGTAAAGAGCACTCTTGCTACGTTATACGCACCTAAGTACCCAAACATATATCCGTAGCCCGCTCCATATTCATTTCTCATTCCCACAAGATGATTTAACAGGCTATTCACCGAACTTCCACCTGCAAGCCCACCAAGAACTTGAAAGACTCCATACACAGAATATGCAGTCACACCGGTCAGAAATAGCGGTGAACTCAGCATATTTTTCGCTGTCTGCACCGTCTGATTTGATAGATTCTTATCGTATTCCATATCGTTTATTCCCTCCTTTTCTCATTCCCTCATCCTGATTACACTACAAATATATATGGTAGATCTGCTCTCGCAGCCTTCGCTTTTTCACGTGAAGCCGCCACTCTGCCAGAGCCGTTCCTGCCGTTGACAATATTAAAATCACAATCCCAAGAATCATAATTGTCATTCCACTCATCCGTCATTCTCCCATTTCATCCATAATCTCAATCAACGCTTCCATGTCTTCGTCCTGTTTTCCCGAAGCGTCGTAAATGTGTTTGCAGTCCTGATATCGAAACGCAAGGTCATCTCTCACCTCATCCAAGCTCTTTTCTTTAGCTGCAATGTCCAGGTAGTTATAACACATCCACATCGGCAAGACGTATTCTTGCGAATACTCAGGAAGCATCTCTCCAAGAGTCCGGTTACTTGCTTCATAACTTCCCATTGCACGTTCCACAAGCGCAAGGTTCAATCTATCCTCATAGCTTGGGTTCGCATCCTGATTCAACATCGTATAACTGTCAAACGCCTTCCTTAGATAACTGTTTTGGTACACGCTTCTTTGACTGCCCTGCGAAGCCTGATACGCAGTTTCTCCAAGTCTGCGAAGCAGATTCTTTTCGCTTTTTACCTCTAGCGCCTTTTCCAATACGAGAACTGCATTCTCATATTCCTCATTTCCCTTGAAAATATCGGCAAGCAGCAAATAAGCATTAACAACGGTATCCTTATCCTCCAATTGTTCACAGCTTTCTTCCAGCTCCCCAAGCGCTTCCTGTACATCCTGTATCTCATCCGACGCCCACGCAAGTTCGATCTCTATCAAGTTGCGTCTGGCTTGATTAAGAACCCGTCCGGCCTCCGGTGACCTTGCCACACTTGCAGCCCGATCTGTCTTCTTGTCGCGGATCAGCGCCATAATATAATTCTCACAATATCTACTTTCGCCTTCTTCCAACTCCCACGCCTCTCTATAGTATGAAGCCGCCTCTTCGTATCGCTCCTGGCAAAAATAGCTCTCTCCTAAGATATTCAGAACTTCTGCTTTCTTCTCCCCATTCTTATTCAAATACGAACGGTACGTAAAACTATTCAACATATCCGTTCCTATCGCAACAATCTCTGTTTCATTCTCATCCTCCGCCGCAATGTACAGCTTCTCATATGCCTGCTGCCAGCTCTGAACGCCATGCTTCCAATTCCCATAATAAATACAGAGAACTCCTGCTATGATACACATCGCCCATGCCAATGCAATCCCTGCCTGCAGATGCCCATATCGTCTGTACAACGGATCTGCTTTGGAAATATCCTCCAATTCCTGTCTAAGCCTTGAAGCGGAAGCGTACCTTCTGACAGGCGTCGGTTTTATCATTCTTGATACAACAGCTTTCAATCCGTCGCTATATGGGACGTCCAGCTGCTCCAGCACATAACTTTGATCCTCCGTCGGCACCGGAAGACGCCCCGTCATCACCCTGTAAAATACTGCACCGAGACTATAAATATCCATTCTCCCATCCAGTACAATCTTATCCTGCTGCCCATATTGAATGTGCATCGCCCGTTCATACTGCTCCGGCGCAGCATACCACGGACTTAGTCCCTGTACGTCTTTCACACTTTCTCCGTCCAGTGAAATATTAAAATCAATCAAACATACATCCCATGAACCAGTAATCATAATATTGGCCGGCTTGATATCACTGTGCAAAATCGGAAATCTCTGAGAATGCAGATATTCCAATACCTCTGTAAGCTGAAACAGCCATTTTCTTACAATCTCTTCCGGAAAATGGTACTTATGATCAAGATAGTATTGGAGATCTCTTCCCTCTATGTATTCCATCACGGTGTAGACGCTGCTTCCAATCATCAGGAAATCATATACCTGCGGAAGATAGGTATGGTGCAAATGCTTTAAAATATCTACCTCTGCACGTTCATTGATCTTCCCAACATAATGATCTTTTACTTTCTTTACCACAACCTTCTTATGAAGGTGAAGATGATTCGCCACATAGATAATTCCTGTGCCGCCCTGTCCGATTTCTTTTATGATCTGATATACCCCGCCCAGAATCACTCCATTCTCTAACATTACCTCACCCCTCGTCCCACATCCAGAATGGGCTGCCTGACTCAAGCGTTCAGGCAGCCCACTTCAAAGTCTGCGTTTATACGTTTATTCTTCTATACTTTCTTCTTGTTTGCGGCGTTTTGCCAAAATTAAGAATATGATTCCAATTAACGCTGCCAGTCCTACTACAGAACCAATTACAAGCGGTGTGTTTCGATAAAATTGTACAAACACATTCGATGTAACAAGCACGCTCAGCCACTTCTCTTTGTCTCCATCCTCCGGTCTGGAAGTATCTGTTACATTTCCTGCCTTATCTATGGCAACTGCTTTTACCTCCTGCCAGTCAGAAGAACTATTCAATGTATATGGAAGCTCTCCGCCTTCTCTCTGGATCGTCTTGGCATTGTAGCTCTCTGCCGGATCTTTCTCATCATCTACATACAATTCTACTCGATCCATCGCCATGTTATCGGCTGTCGCAATCGTAATATCACGCTCGCTTGTCCGATATTGACCTTTATCCTCAATACCATTAATGACTACTGTTGGCGCTGTCTTATCAATTACAAACTCAATGTCTGCTTCTTTAATCTTATTATTTACCTGATTAGTTGCACGGTCCACAGAATCGATCGTAATGTTATACATACCTTCTTTCTCGAAGTTATTCTTCTTGATGGTATATTCATAACTCTTCCATGAAACTTCCGTTCCACTTTCTTTTACGGTATACTCTGTTCCCTCTTTAAAATCTTCGGTATCTCCGTCATGTCCACAGGTGATTCCTCTGTGCGTCAGAGTATCTACATTGATCTCTGTTACAACCAGTTCTTCCTCTTCATTATTATAGTAGTCGTCGAGGAACTTCTCCGTATCTTCACTGAACAAGAAGTTAGAACCAAATCTGTTCACTGAGAATGTTACCGTCTTCTCATCCGAATTTCCTGCAAGGTCTGTTACCTTGGCAACCATTGTATACACATCGTCTGTCTCAGGTGTGTGTTCAAAATCTGCCATCTTAATGCTCTCGCCATTCGGGATCGCACTTCTTGCTCCGTCTACCTCCTGCTCCGCATGTTTCGCACCGCTGTATGTAATGCTTACTCCATTGACATCATGGTTCGTATCACTGTATCTCACTCCCGGCGCTACTTCTCCATTATTCGCAGACTTATCTTCAATATCGAAGATCTCTACTTCCGGTTTGGTCTGGTCAATGGTAAATTCATCTACGCTGTATGCCTGTGCCGGATTGCCTGCAAGGTCTGTGTAATTTACCGTGAAGGAATAATCTCCATCCGCGGTAAACGGCACTGTTGCCGAGTGGCTGTTGCCACTATTGCTCCATCCGTGTACGCCCGGCGTAACGGTACTAGACGTAATTGCTGTATTCACATCTGAACCGTTAAAGTTGTGTTCATCGACAGTAATCGTTGCAGTACGCGCGGCATCGTAATACTTACCATTCTTCGCACTGTTATTGTCAAAACTTACATTCAATCTTGGTACTGTCTTATCAATCGTAAATTCATTCTCTGTCACTGTATTGGACGTATTGCCTGCAAGGTCCGTACAACTCATGCTCATCGTGTAGTCACCGTCTGCCGCAAATGTCACAGTACAGGTATTAAGATTCTTATCACTGGTTCCTGATTTGTCCACAGTCCAATTGCTAATCTGTGGCATGGTTCCATCTGTGTTCGTCAGATTGAGACGAACCTGATTCTCATCAAAGTTACGCTCTCTTACAGTAATGGTTGCAGTTCTTGTAGTATTGTAATACTTACCATTAGATGCTGCGTTAGTGTTCCACTTGAAGGACTCAACAACCGGTGGAGTCTTGTCAATCTTAAGGGCATTCGCTCCGGTATAGGCTTTATTTTCCGCTGTATTTCCTGACAGATCTTCCGCATAAACATATACGTTAACGTCATTACTATTAAATTTCTCTGCGGAAATAGTAAAGTCCCCGTTATATTCTTGTTCACCTTTTCCTGTTGTAACGTTATTCTGCAGCAAAACATCCGCTTCTTCCGCGATTGTATTTCCTCCAGATACTATTTTGTAAGATACTTGTTTCAATCCAGAGTATATATCCTCTTTGTTTCCATCTACAACGTTGACACGCACTTTTACATTTTCATTAAAGACGCCATTTTTTGCATCTCCCGCGTTCTCAATTGTCACGTTAATTTTTGGTTCTGTATTCTCTGTAACAATCCATTTTGATGGATATCTGTATGCTACGTTCCCTGCTTTATCCACAATCTTTTCATATACAACCGTCTCGCTGTTTGGCGAAATAGATAATGGATCTTTTTCTATCCATTCATGCCAGTCAGTATCTTTTAGATTATCAAACGCATCTTGTGTCAGCGGTGTTGAAGCTTTATGATAATATATCTTATCTACACCTGCTGTTGTGTCAGCTCCAGTCATTATAACTTCACAATCTTTGTTTTTAAATATACCAAACGTAATTGCAATCAATACTTTCTTCCAAATTGGAACCGTATCCACCGTCATTTTTCCTGTTGGCAAATCATTATCTACAGTAAAATACTCCGGCTGATACACAGCCTCATTACCCGCAAGATCCTTATAAGTGAAGCCAAACTTATAATTTGCATCTTCACCATCCGAATCATTTTGTGCAGCTTCACCATCCAAATCATTTTGTGCAACTCCCACAGGGAAGGTAAGTTTACACTTATAAACATTCCCCTCGGCTGTCCACATGCCCGCTTTCTTGGCCTTTTCTTTACTACCTTCATATTTTAATGAAGATGAAGGTTTGAACCCTGTCCCCACCAAAGCAGAAAAGTCCATTTGCCCTTCCCCAAAACTAGACTCTGTTTTTCTAAAATTTTTCTCTGTAATCGTAATTGTCGCGTTAACATCCTTATTACTACAAGAATCACTATAAGATGACGAGTTTTTATCCGCTGAAGCCTTAAACTCCTGACCTCCAGAGCTATATTCTACTGGACTAATTACAGGCGGTGTTTTGTCAATGACAAAATTCTTTGTAATGTCTTGCTCCTTTTCCTGATTTTCATTCCCCGCCTTATCTTTACAATGCGGAACAATTGTATATTCTCCTTCTTTCGTAAATTCAAGCGTCAATGTATTTGTTCTTTTATCTGTATATGTACTATTATCTTTATTGTTTTCACTATCAGAAAGACCTACTATAACCGGCTTAACCTCTGGCAATTCTGTCAATTCTTTTAACGTCTTCTTCTCGTATACTTTCCCCTCATATGTTACGTCAAATGTCAATTGGTCTTTATCAAAATTTCTCTCTGTATACGTGATAACCGTTTGAACATTCTTGTTATAATACTTACCGTTTTGAGCGTCACTCTTTAGATTTGTCTCAATTTTCGGCGATTTTCTATCAATCTTCACTCCCCTCTCTACTATAACTTGATTGCCCGCCTGATCCACAGCTTCCACTACAATACTTAGATTATTACTGTCTTTACCGATCTTCCCTTCATATAGTGTCTTCAGATTTTTAAGTTCAGCAAGTGTATAATACCGTTGCTCTTCTGCCGCATTTTGCTCTCCACTGTCCGACAATATCTCTTCATCATCCTTAACAATCACTCTATACTTCTTAATCCCCGATATAACAGCTTTATCCAGATTTTTTCCTTGCTTTTCGGTGTCATCATTAATAACTACTATATACTGTAAATCTTCATCGTACCAAGTCTCTGGCGCAATTTCATTTCCATCTCCATCCAAAAGGTTAATTGTTGGCGCCTGCACTTCCATAACAATTCCATTGGAAGCATAGATTACTGTGTTACCAACATTATCTTCTACACGAACCAAGACAATATAATGACCATCTTCCTCTTTTTCTACAGGTATTCCATATTGTTCTTTTTCCTCTATAGGTGTGAATTCAAACTCGCCTTTTTCATATTTCTCTTTAATATCTGACTCTTTTGGTAATACATATTCTCCAGAATCTTTATCTTTTTCTTCTAACTTATACTTTGCATATGACCAGCTTTTTATTCCACTGTTGTTTTCATCTGGCTTATCCTTTACTTTAGTTTCTAATGCCCATCTTTCATTTTTGTATAAGCCAAATGTTACCATATTTAATGCGTCATCTAACTTTGTAGCTTCTGAATGAACCTCTGCTGCAAAACTAACCTCCGGTGCCTCTTTATCTATATAATAAGTAAACTGCGACAAGTCCGTAAGCTGAGAACATACTTTTCCATCATTTACAAGATAAACATATGTGGAACGTTCCACTCCTTCTGCAACATAATCCACCGGACATTCATTTTTTGTTCCACCTTCAGCCTTTTCATCAGCTTCAACAAAATATATTGCATCAAAATATTTATTTTCAGATACATTCGCCTGAATATCTCCTGCTCCCACATAGAAAGCACCCTTCTTTGAAGCGTCACCTACTTCCTTCATTTCCTGATAGTATTTATCTGCACTTAATGTTACTTTCTCAAGAATCTCTTCTATTGTAACAGTCATATTTGTTACAGTCAGATCCCCCAGTTTACTATCCTCAGCCATCCCAAGCTTATAGTTCTTATAATCGTCACTCATATTCTCAACCAGCGGAATAATCTGATGATTATTTTCTGTCGTCCCATTATCCTGCTCATAATAGAAGTCCTTTTTCGTGCTCACTTTAATTCCTGCACACAACTTTTCCCGTTCATTCTCCAGGAAACCAGTGTCAGCTCCTTCGCTTACATCCGTTGCCTTTCCGGTCTCTTTCTCCACAAGCTCTTTTGTTGTCTGTGTCAGCGAATTTTCAACTCCACATTCCGTAGTTCCTATTGTTACCGGACGTTCTTCAATTACAATATTGGTGGAATATGTATCTTGTTCTTTTACATCTACTTGTACGTCTAATTTTTTTTCTCCGACTTTTACAGCGGTTACTGCAATATTATTAAGTTCGCCATATGTATCTGCAGCTTTTCCATCCACTTTACCGGACAACTCAAAAGTAAGACCTCCAGAGATATCCAAACCACCTGTGTATATATTTAAACTATTAATCTCACTCTCAGCTAATACTGCTGTCAATACTACATCTGGCTCACCATTATAGACTTTATTGCCTGTTCCTTCTGTCTTCACCAGCTTACTGCTAATATCAGAGAACACAATTCTATCCTGTACATACACGTACAGCTCGCCTGTTCCCTCATTGTAGTTTTCGCTCTTCTCTGCTGTAACTTTAATCTTGTATAGACCGGCTTCTGTTGCAGTTGCTGATGCCACACCTTCTTTAGTCGTTACAGTCAGCTTATCACTGTTTTCATACTTACTTGTATCCTGGCTCCACTTCGTTACTTCATAAGATAAAGCACCTTTAATAACGCAATTCTCTTTATCAAAAGGAATATTAAACTTTGCATCTTCGCCAACAGAGTCTAAGGTGACAACCTTCGCCGCAGTTTCTCCTTTTCCTTCTTTAAATGCAATTTTCTGATTTCGGGTCATTCCATTTACTGTTGCAATTGCTTCCGCATCCTCGTGATTTTCATCACCATCATATACAACTTTAAATATAATATTTCCTATCAAGTTATCGTTCTCGTTCTTATAGACTGCTGATGTCTCAGTTCCCTGGTGAAACATTATGTCATTCGCATAATATTTTAAATATGCACCGGAGGGAGCGCCTGTAACACTGCATGTTACGCTTTCTGAGTCCACTTTGCTGCTCGGTTCAACAACCGCGTTTAAACTTAAACTGGTTGCGATTTTTTTCACATTAACGTTTATAGTCGCCTGTACATCTCCATAGGCTGCGGTGATGGTTGCTGTTCCTACGCTCTGTCCTGTAATTCTTCCATTGCTGACAGTAACAACACTATCTTTGTTTGAAGACCACGTACATGCTTTTCCCGCTACCGGAGATGTTGTCGCCGTAATATTTGCCGAAGCGCCAACCTCAATCTCTATAGAGCCCGTTGGATTTAACGTTATATCTGTTACTTCTTTATTGAGTTCAACGTTCACCGGACTTGTCTTCGCTGTGAATGTACTTTTTGATTTCTGATAATAATCTTTTGTTACTGTATAGGAATAATTCTCCCCTTCTGTTAAGCCAGTAATTACACACTCGCCATTAGTAGCAGTTGTCTCAGTCTGACTTCCAACAGTGACGCTTGCCCCTACTATTGGTTCCTGACCATCACTTACTTTGAAAATCACATCTACCGTTCCTGCCGCTTTGGCAACCGCCGCACCTTGTGGCAGCACGCTGCCAAGCACCAATGTCAGTGCAAGCGCAAGCGCCATGATCCTTTCTTTCCATTTTCTTGTGTTACTTCTCATCTTCTTGTTCCTCCGCTTTACTTTTGTTCTTCGCAGTTCTTTTAGCTGCATGATCCCATATATGTTGATACACGCTTCCGTTTAGTAAGAAGTGTGCGTATAATCCGATTATGAAAAGTAGCAGAAAGATTACTGCGATCACTTGATTTACTGCTATATTCACAGCACAGTATATACTTCCGATCAATGCCACAATCATAATTCCGTCTGTCACCTTGGCTGGGGGATTACTGAAGAACCTTATTCTCCCGGCTTTTTTCTCCTGCATTTTTACACCAATATTTGCTTTTTTGATCAACACTCTATACGTCACAATCCCTGAGATCAACCCGACCCAGAACAGTCCTCCGGCGATGTACCCAACTGTGTTCAGGTTGCCATCTTTACCGATTGCAAATGGTACAAGCAGTACCGATGCCGCAGACGTCAGGAACAAAAGTGTTGTAATCAAAAAGCTTTTTTTGATCTGACTTTCCTTCATTTTCTCCCCTTCTCTTCTATAACATTTCATCTGTGTGTATCCACATGATTTCTTTTTCTATCTTAAATGCACCTGCAAATTTCTTCTGCTCCGACTGTTGTTCTTCAGGCGCTGCAGACAACACTGTAGTCTCTTCGCTTCCCTGAAGCAGTGTCGTCTCCTCCGCCCCTTGAAGCAGAGCAGTCTCTTCTGCTTGCGTCTCTGCCAGAAGTTCTGTTTCCTGCTCTCCTCCTTTCATTGGCTCTGTTGGCGGTGCCGAGATCCGATCTTCTGCATTCAACATAATTGGTGTATGCATAACAACATCTTGTCTTAATTTTCCTGTCTGTGCATTAATTTCCTCCATTTTTTGTATCGTCTTTCTCGCTCCTCGTCCGGTTCGCATATCGAAGATTCCACGGATGTTAAAATGGAAAAACAAAATAACAGAAATCACTGCAAAAACAATCGCCAATATCAGAAAGATGATAAACGCGGTATGGTAAAAATTAATCATTCGTTCCAGTTCCTGCATCTGTCGTACCTCCTGATTTATTTGTGAGATTAGAATCTTTGGTTGAATAGGTCATGCTAACATTATCTCTTGCCTTTTCAATCAGCTCCATAACCTCTTCCCGCGTCCCCTCTATCTCTTCTCTGTCACTTTCATTTAAAATGATAATATCCGTCTCCAGACGAGTCTCAATCTTGTTCAATTCACTGTTCATTTGGTCTTCGGTAATGCCTGCTGCCTTGAATTGAATCGTATAGTTGTATATCTGATACACAAAATTCTTATACATAACCAGCGCCATTTTGGAATTATCCTGTTCTACAAGGTTCTTCCCGCTGATTAATTCCATCATATCGTCCCAATAATCCCGATATGTCACGGTATTGTCACCGGACTTATTGCTTCCGCTGCTCTTCAGGCTCGCATCATATCCGGCAATCCTCTCTAATATTTTCGCTCTTTGTACTTTATTAGGATCAATTCGGGAACTTGCCGCCGCAATCTCAAACCACTTCTGTGACATCTGAGGGTTTCCGTCTTTTTCATAATAGAAATAATATGCAAGTCCCATCTGGTATGCGAACTCATCGTAAGCCGCTTGATCCTCTTCCAGATAACTTTCATTACTCTTATTTCCGCTGCCCTGATACCCTAAGATTGCAGTGATCTTGGACGCCTCGTTTTGTGTGAAGTTCCAGTTTTCTCCGTCACTCTCTGTATTGTCCAGACATGCCTGAACCAGATTCAGATAACCTTCCCCCTTTTTAGGCTCCAGCTTGATCGCATTTTCATAATTTTCTATTTTTTCTTCTATGCTAACTGCGGAAACTGCGTTTTTCAAATAACTGTCATAGCTTTTACTTCTCGTATTCGATTCTGCCATTCGGAAACCAACGCACGCAGTCAATGATACCGCTGTCAGAATAGAGGTTGTGAGAAATAGTTTCCATTTACGATTCTGTACTTTCTTGTATTCGTAATCCAGTTCGTCATAATGCTCTAACGCATACATCAGTTCCGCACAGGACTGATATCGATCATTCGGGTTCTTCTGTGTACATTTCTGAATGATCTGTTCCAATCCAGATGACAGATTGGGATTCCACTGTCGAATTGGGTACATCTCATAAGGAGGCAGACATGGGTTATGTCCTGTCAGCAGATGATACAACGTTGCCCCAAGGCAATAGATATCTGTTCTGGCATCCGTCTGCCCGTGCCCTCCGAACTGCTCTGGCGCCGCATACCCTTGTGTGCCAAGACAGGTCGTGTCCGCGATACTTGCCGATTTGTACTCTCTCGCAGTTCCAAAATCGATGATCATAATATTCCCATCCGGTCTGAGCATCACATTGGACGGCTTCATATCACGATAAATGATCGGCGGTTTTCTTGAATGTAGATATCCCAGCACATCACAGATCTGCTTTGCCCATTCAATCACTCTATCCTGCGGCTGCGCCCCTTCTCTTTGTAGCGCTTCGCTGAGCGGCCTTCCCTCTATGTAATCCATCACAATGAGGAAGGTATCTTCGCCATCTATAACGTCTATAATACTTGGCAGATTCGGATGATTCAGTCGTTTCAGAATATCTGTCTCCGCAATGAGGTTTTGTTTTACTACTTCATAGTTGGAAACTCCATCCTTTCTGATCTCTTTGATCGCCCACGGTTTATTCGCCCTCTCGTTCATTGCCAGATATACGACGCTCATACCGCCCTGTCCGATCTTATTCAATATTTTGTATTTTCCGTCAACAACGCTCCCTATCTCCAGCATCTTTCATTCCTCTAATCAACCTTTATAATAATCACTGATATGTTATCGCTTTCATTTCTCTGCTTATTAAGCTCCGTACAATATACGGCTGCGTCTTTCATCTCTTTTTCTGTATTCATCTCATTTTGTCCCAGTATCTTTACAAATTCTTCTTCTGTAATGACATGTCGAAATCCATCGGAACAAAGTAGAAACATATCTTTACTCTCGTATTTCCCTTGATAGAAATCAGGATCTATCACCGGGCTTGCTCCCACGCACTGTAATAATACATTTTTCTGCGGATGCACTGCCGCCTCTTCCACTGTCAGCCTTCCTTCATCAACCTCACGCTGTACGAAGGTCTGATCTTTTGTGAGTAGTTCCATGTTATCTCGCAGAAGATATACTCTTGAATCACCAATGTTTACAATATAATATCTTCCCTCTACGAGAAGCAGCGCCGCTAATGTGGTTCCGCATGGTGCATGGAACGTCTCCCCGTACGCTGCGATCTGAATATTAACTTTACTGATCAACTGATTCAGGCTTGTCTGTAAAGCTTGATAATTCAGCTCCCCTTCTTCTCTTTCTTCGTATAACAGAGAAGGGAACTCTTCTTCAAACCAACGTGAAAATGCCCTAATCAAAGTGGCGCTGGCGACCTCGCCTTTCGCAAGACCGCCCATACCATCACAGATTACGGAGAGATGTACTTCTCCATAATCTGTGTGTGCCTCTTTGATTAAGACAGAATCCTGATTGGTACTTTTTCTAATTCCTATATCTGTATGCGCAATACTTAAAAATCCCATCTTCTGTCTCCTGCCTTATCTCCTACATACTATGATAAATGGAATTCAAATTCTTCATCCGACAGTTTTAAAATAGAGCGATCTGTTAAAAGAGTATCTTTGTGAGGACTTGCCTGAACGCCATTTACATATGTACAGTTTGCAGATCCCATATCTACTACGTAATAATCTGCGCCTTTTCTCACAATCTCACAATGGAGACGGCTAACTGTTGAATTGTCGGAAACACAATAATTTACTCTTCTCTTCTCTTTTCCTATCTTAAAGTTCTGGAGATTCAATACGACCTTCTCTCCATTTTTCTTTCGGATCAGATATGCTGACTGTCCGCCGCCAAGAAGTGCAGTCTCGCCAGCCCCTTCATTCAAAAGTGTAGTCTCACCGGAACCTTCTGGCACTTCCTGTGAAGGCATGGTCTGTGAAGGAATTACCTGAGACATCGGCACTGTTCCATACGCATCATTTTGCGGTGGATACACCGGATCATTCTTCATTGTGGAAACAACTTTTTTCTTCTTGCTTGAAGCAACGACTACAATAACGATCACAACTACGATTACAACTGCCGCAATAATTCCGCCGATCAGAATCATGTTTGGGCCTGATTTCTTCTCCAGTCCGGTAATCGCATCATTCAAATCATCGGTTGCAACTGTAATAGCTGCTTCTTCCGCTTCTTCTCCTTTTGCCAGGACAGCTTCGGCCGCCTCAACGCAATCATTTAATTTCGCGATACTCTCTTCGGAATAATCTTCTGCTTTTACTGCTTTCGCCTCATCCACAACGCTTTGGAGAGAAGCGAGGATTGCACTGTTGTCAGTTTTCTTCTCTTCTTTTTCAGAATCTTCAGGTTCTGTTACCGGCGCTACGCCGCCATCTACATATGGAATACCAAATGTGTCAAGTCCTTTTTTAATCGCGTTGATCTGAATAGAATAATTTTTTTCTCCCTCAACAAATGAGTTAACACCGATAACCGTATTATTCGCATCCAGAAGCGGACCACCTGAGTTTCCAAGGTTCAGTGTTGCAGTATGCTCGATAATGTCAACATTTCCTGTAACTGTTACTTTGGAAATTGTTCCGTCTACAGTGGATACGTCTTCTTTTGTATTGTATTCTTTATTTGAAACAGAGTCTGCCGGATAACCCATAGCATATACTACGTCTCTCGTCTTAATCTGGCTGCTGTCTCCCAGTGCAACAGGCTTTCTGTCATAGATCTTCTCGGAAAGTTTTACCGCTGCAAAATCCATTTCTGCACTGTTAACGCTCTCATGTACAGTTGCGTTTACTCTCATGTCGCGATTTACATACAAATATAATTTGATATGTTCATCATTTGCCTTCAAATTCGGTACGTTAAATACAGTTTTGAAATCATTAAATTCTTCATCTGATAATGTTATAACATGCTTATTCGTCAATACGTATTCATCATTGATCAAAAAGCATGTTCCCCATTTATAATCATAATAATTCCCCACATCATCCTGATATCCCAGTGAAATAAGCATAACACTGTCTCTTGGATCTTCCGTTGCAACTAATGCTCCGGTCCCTTCACTTTCCCCTTCTGCCATGACAGGTAAGGTCAGCATAAACATCATACACAATGCCATAATGAGAGTTAATGCCCTGCCGATTCGCTTTGTCTTAATCCTTCTTCTCATACCTTTGTCCTCCTCTTTACGGTCTCTTACCGGAGCTTTTTCCCCAGTATTTTTCTTTAAGTTTAGAATTATCGACATTCTTTTACAATATGTGTCAAATTTTGTGGTCACACTTTTTTCTTTTCACCTCTTTTTCTTTGCTGATGTCAGCATATTACATGAGAATAAAAAAATGTTGTTTATCTGACGAGTGACTTCTTTTTCAGATAAACAACATTTTTTAATTTTCTTCTTTTTATCCTTTATTTCTTTTTAAAATTTGCTTTAGAATAGCTACCGTCTCTTCTTTACTGTAGATACTCTTGTCATCCAATGATTTAAAATAATCTAAGAAGGTATTTAACAGCCCTGATTCTCGGATCTCCAGAAAAATTCGATCCCCTCGTGTTGTAGGAACCAGAAGGTAGCCATCCGTTGGGGAACTAAATAGACAGATATCCGTTTCTGCCACCGGGACCTCCTCACGTAACATTCGGTATTTTCCTGATTCACATTCTTTTATCAGATTCCTGATCAGAACAAGCCGAGCTCTATACTCCAACGGATAATAAATAGACTCTGGAAGCTCCGACAAGCGTCCATCTCTAAGAAATCTCTCTATCCCCACTTGAGAAAAAAGAAATGTTGAATTCGTTTTCGCCATCCTTTCTCCCGAAAGCATCAAATATTCTTCGGTTCTCTCTCTGATTACAGACTGTGAAAAAAGTACCTCTTTCAAAAATTGTCCCAAAAATTCCGGAGGCATCAGTGGGACCAGACATGCGTCCGCTTGAAATCCAACTCCTCCACTGTTAATGTTCACGCTAGCAAATCTTTCCATTTGTTTTTCCAAAGTATCCATCTTGAATGCCATTAGCACCGTGTCTTGCTTTAGATTTTCAAATAATGTCTGCAAATATTGAATGGTATTCTCTTCTGTCAGCAACAGGCCATAATTCTCTTCTGCCGAAAATGCAACTGCATAATCGGATGTGATAATCAACGAAGACAACAAATTAAACATGCTATTGCGCGAAACAACGTTGTCATAATAACAGTACGGCTTATAACTGCATTTACACTGCACAAACATCGGAAGTATTTTTCTTAAGCATTCCAGATTATAATCTTTTTTCTCTAAAGCAATCTCATTTGTATTACTCAAACAAAAAATATGTTCCATTTCTAGATAATCTTTTTTTACACCGGCTAAAAATAAGATATCCATAACATAATCATTATCCGGCTGCATGATCAAGGAGATTTTTCCATCTTCTTTCTGCATTTCCGCATTAAGAACACCGGAAATCAGATATTTAAGTTGTCTTCCTCGAACAATTGTACCCCCCCCCCTCAAAATTTGCTCATCAACAGCAATCGTCATATATTCCTGTTCTAAAGAGCTTTCTCGCATATTACACTCTTCTAAGGAAAACGATGTCAGAAAATTCTCCACACTTTTTCTTCGATAATATGTATCCGCCCCCATAGTTGTAACTTGATATGCTTCTAACAATCGTTTTTGTTCAACAGCCATTAACCGCATATATTCCGCCATGCGGTTAACAACCTCTTCTGAAGGCGGATTGCGTTTCCCATTCAGTATCTTATACATGTTAGAACGATCAATCCCACAATATTGCGCAATCGCATACGTCTTAATGTTCTTCTCTTTTATCAAACATCCAAGAACCGTTGAAAATGGTGTCATAATATATTACTCCTATTCTCCTTTTTTGACATATATTGTAGCATATTTTTCTTTTTTGTAAATACGTGGTTATTACATCACCACCACATAAAGAATGCCTTAATTTTATCCTTGCAGCAACACTCCATCTCTTCTATGCAGGAGTATTTCATATTTATCTGCCCCTATTTTCATGAGATATTCACAAAACTTATTCAATGTCGCTCGGCTGGTGATTCCAACGTTTCTCTAAAGTGACTCTTTAATATAAATTCTTAAAAATATGCAGATAATAGGTTACACACAGAAAAACAATCGTAGTATACTGTAAGGAGCACTAATGGGAAGAGATATTAAAACAGAAGAACTTCACTATGGCCGGTATGAAGATTTAAACTAGTTTCTTGATTTTTACACTTCTCTATGCTATACTAACCCACGTTACAAAACCTAAAAACCAAGGTCTTACAAGGGTTTCGCGTAAAATGAATCGTGTGTTCGTGACCTTCCACACGTAAAACAAAACTAAAGGAGAACTGAATATGAAAAATCAAAAGGTAACTTTCATGACACAGGCAGCTATGATCGCTGCTATCTATGTGGTGCTTACTTATGTCTTCGCACCATTTTCTTTCGGAGAAGTACAGGTCCGTATTGCAGAGGCACTGACCATTCTTCCGTTATTTACTCCCGCCGCAATTCCGGGGCTGTTTGTCGGCTGTCTGATCGGAAATATTCTCGGCGGAGCAGTTTTACCGGATATCCTATGCGGAAGTCTGGCAACCTTGATCGGCGCTTTTTTCACGTATCAGCTTCGTAATAAAAGCCCTTATCTTGCGCCACTTCCTCCGATTGCCGCCAACACACTGATCGTACCATTCGTGCTGCGATATGCGTATGGCGTTGCGCTTCCAATTCCATTTATGATGCTGACCGTTGGAATCGGAGAAGTTGTTTCCTGTGGTATACTGGGAATGATTGTTTACTTTGCTTTAAAAAAATATAGAAATGTCGTATTTCAGCCGATAAAACGAAATCGTTAACAAATCAGGGACGGGTTAAAACCCGTCCCTGATTTTGTCTTTTATCCGATATACGTATGTCCCGTTCCTGCCGTCAATGCATCCATTTCTTCAAATGTGCTGGTTTTTCGTTCGCCGCTTGCTGCGTCCACATAGATTACATTCTCATCTGTGTATCCTACAAGAATGATCGGCTTTCCGGCCTCTTTCATTCCAATCACCGGCTTCCCCTGATTGATAATGTAAGCAAGTTGTTCCGCTGTACATCCTGTAAGATTAAGACTTGCGCCGGAATTATATTCTTTCAGCGCTTCCATCGGCGAAACTCCACTGTCAAGCTTTGCTTTAATCTGTGCTGCCATATCCTCAGAATGATCAATGGTATAGTTCAAATCCCGATTTCCTCTCTCCCATATATAGGACTGGCTTTGATCCACCACGACTCCTCCACACGAATCTGCCTTTTGGATGGCATCGCCTGCAATTTCATAAGAGCCCTGAAGTTTTCCATATCCATAGACGTAATATTGTTTCTCTTTCTTATCGTAATCAAAGGTAATCGTTGTCGGATTCTCAAACATTACTTGTTTTGGCTTTAATACCTTCGGTTCTTTATCTGAAATGCCATCTTCATAGGTCAGCCGCATCTGTTTTTTCTTCAATTCTGTCACATAAGAATCCAGATAAATATTGCTTTCCTTCTGTTCTTCGTTATTAGAAATATATTCTTCTGCCGTTGCAGTGTAGATGCTTCCGTCTCTTACTGCCCGCTCCAGAATCACTCTGTTTTTCTCCATTTTAGCGCCCAGTATATAGATCTCTTTTTGCTCATAAGTCTTGACTGTTTTTCCCTTGCTGTTCTGAATCTCCACTTTATACATAGGGCTTGCATCTTCACCCGCTGCTGTTTGTCCGGCATCTTCTATTCTTGAAGTTCCGTATACAAAATCATTTTTCACAAATCCAAGAGGATAGATGTTCTCGCCTTCTTTGCCGGTTACTGTCCTTGTCTTGCCGGAAGACAGATTCATAATGGTAAGCTCATTAGCTCCATTTTCTCCGCTTTTTGACTGATAAGCAAGGAGACGCCCGTCGCTGGATACTACATAATGATCCTCCGTAAGTCCTGTTACCAGCTCCTTCGTCTTTTCCTTTTCCACATTTGTCTCATAAAAGGTATCGCCGGCAAGTACATACAGCATCTCTCTATCCACACTATAGTAGACTAATTTCCCCAACTCGTGAATCGCATTTCCCCACGAGGTATCTGTAGGGATAAACACCTTTTCTTCTACAGAGCTTTGCTCTACATTATAATAGTAAACCGCAACACCAACCTGTCCTTCGTGTTCTCCACGGTTCATATATCCATATACAGCAAATGTCACATTTCCGTTTCCATCTGCCTCTAATAATTGTATTTCATGCTGATTTGTAAGATTTCTCTCATCCGTATTTTCCGAAGCTGCGAAACTGAATACCAGCGATACTTCATCCGTCTCTTTGTTATAGCTCCACAAATCATCTGCCTGCACAAAAGAGACAATGCTTCCATCCTTATCATTCAGATAAGGGACATCATATTCCGAGATTCCGAGAAGCACACCCTTTTCGCTTAACACCTTTTTGGTCGGATCAAAGATCTGCTCCATCGTACGGTCATAATCCAGCAAATATCCCCGCTTGGCATAAGAATCATAGCGCACGCGGAAGAACTCTCTTACTTTGTACAGATCATCCTCATTTTCTTCTCCTTTACACCGCACAATAAATTCTGCCTGTATCGATGAGGAGGTATCATTCATCTCTTTGATTTCCCAGCGTTCGCCGCCCTCTAGTTTTGGCTCCAGCTCGCCGTAAGATACCTGATCATAATTCGAGTGGATCGTTACATGTGCAAAGGTACTGTTATCGCCATCTTCATTCGGCTCAATCGCCTTTCCGACGCCGACTCCTTCTTCCTTATTCAAAGCTCCGTTATGGAACGTCGTCACATAGTCCAGACACTGCTGTATATCTGCCTTCTCTGCATCGGCAATTCTCGTATAAAAATGTACGGTTTTTTCTTTATTATAATTTAAAATAATATCCAGCACCCGCTCTTCATCTAACAGACCGGACTTGTTAAGATCAAGCATTTCCGTTTTCCCCGGCTTTTTTATCTTTTTCTCCAGAAACGCTTCTGTGCCATCTAACGAATACACCTTGTATTCCATACTTGAAATTGCATTTTCATAAGCGTTGATCTCCACATTCAGCTTTCCGGATAAGACCGGTGTGATCGTGTCGCGAATCGTCGGAATGTCCATAGACTGCGCATATCCGGGAACAGCATTTATCCCATATCCGCCGCAATCAAAACCTATCTTTGGAAACGTTGCAGTTCCAATGTCCGCCGTCATATTATCGTTTCCCTTATTAGTAAAATAACTGAACACCAATACTGCCACGATAAATACTCCGATAAGAATACCGGCTTCTTTTAATTTGTTCTTTATATTCATCCTGTGTCCTCTTTTATCTAATCCTTCTGCATACCAAGGAGACGTCCAAGCGTTGGTTCCACATTTAAAAATGCTTCACAATCCTTGATTCTCTTACTATTCTTTCCTTTTTTTCCGGTATCTATGGCACGGATCAAAATATTTTTCGGTGTATGCTCCATGTCAATGAATTCCAAGACCTGTACTTCATATCCTTCTCTTTCCAAATATTCTGCGCGGAGTGCATCTGTCACGATTGCAGAAAAACGCTCTTTGAGAAGTCCATGTTTCAGAATCGGTTTCAAGACATCATTCTCAATCTGCCTATTGATCTCATGCTGACAGCACGGAACAGACAAGATAACTTTCGCGTGCCAGCCGACAGCTTTTGCAAGCGCATAATCCGTTGCGGTGTCACAGGCATGCAATGTCACTACCATATCCACCCGATCAACACCCTCGTAATCCGCAATGTCGCCTTCCAGGAAAGTCAATTTCTCGTATCCGTATTTCACACTCAGCTCATTACAGTGTCTGATAACTTCACTTTTCAGATCCAATCCGATGATACGGATATCGTATTGCTTTAACTCATGCAGATAATAATACATCGCAAATGTCAGATAAGATTTTCCACATCCAAAATCAAGGATTGTAACTTCTCTCCCCTTGTCAAGCTGTGGAAGAATATCCTCAATAAATTCAAGGAAGCGGTTAATCTGTCGAAACTTGTCAAACTTCGTCCGCACAATCTTCCCTTCTTCGGTCATAACCCCAAGATCTCTCAAAAAAGGAACCACTGTTCCCTCTTCCAGAATATACTGCTTCTTGCGGTTATGGTTCATATCTGCCTGCTTATTCGGATTCTTCTGCGCTTTTCGCTTAATTGTCAGCTTCCCTTTTTTGCTCACGAGAACCGTGTAGTTCCACTGCTTCGTCTCCATCTGCATCTGTTTCATATTTTGCATATATTCAAAAATTCTATCCGCCGCCTCCTCGGCACTAAGATTCTCATGAAACGCCTGACGATTGCAGAAAGACTCTAGTTGAAAAACAAGTCCCCCCCTCTTAAGAAGCGGGCGAACCTTCACCTTCTCTACACCCGATTTATCCCGCGGCGCACTCAAAACCGCCGCTAAAAACTCCTGATTCAAATTTTCTTGTAATAATAATTTTAAATTCTCCATAACAGTAATATTGTAATGTGTTTTTGAAATAAGCGCAAGTAAATTTGGGACGTAGCAAAATACAATTTGGGACGTAGCAAAGTTTAACTTTGCTACGTCCCCCGTTAATTATTTAACCCTCGGAAATTTTATTGTCACTTTAAATAGATCTCCGTCTAAATATAATTCGAATTGTCCTTTCTGCATTTCTGTCAATGTTTTTGCTATGGACAATCCCAGTCCGCTTCCTTCTGTACTTCGCGATATATCTCCTCTGATAAATCGTTCTGTCAATTCGTCTGCGGATATATTCAATGGATATGCGGATACATTTTTCAGCGTAAACAGGACTTGATCTTCCAACACGGTAAGATCTGCATAAATCCTGCTGCCTTCCATTGCATATTTTGCCGCATTGTTGTAAATGTTCTCCAGCACTCGCCATGTTCTTCTTCCGTCTACGCAGATCATTGCCTCTTCTTCCGGAATATTCAACACCTCTTCCAGATTGCGGGCAGCGAATTTTTCTTGAAATTCTCCGCTCGTCTGCTGAATCATTTCCACCAGATTCAAATTCATCATATCCAGTGAAATATTTCCGGAACTTACTTTCGACGCCTCCACTACGTCTTCTGTCAATGTTTTCAGTCGCTGCGACTTCTGTTCCAGTACTTCGATGTATCGCCGAATCTTTGGATCTTCAAAATTTTCCTGTTTCAACAGTTCTACATAATTGATGATTGATGTGAGCGGTGTTTTAATATCATGGGATACATTTGTGATCAAATCTGTCTTCAAGCGCTCATTTTTCACACTCTTTTCCACCGCTGTATTCAAGCCTTCTCCGATAATATTTACAAGCTCTGCTACTTCTTTTTGTTCCCCGTGCAGACCAACGGTATCAATTTTATAATCAATCTCTCCCTGTGCGATCTGTGAAATCCCCTGTTTTATCTTCTTTTTTCCGACCGCCTGGTAAATGAGATAAATGAATACGACAAGATCAATCGGCAGAAGTACAACAAATAATATCGAATGCCCGCTGATCTGTGCCAGACTGTGGATGATCAAAAGTCCGCCAAACCCAACGACTGCCTTCCAGACTGCATTCATGTTCACACCCACATATTGGACAAACTTAAAGACTCCTTTGAGCACACTGTTTTCCCACATCGTTCCGGCCTTCAAGCGTCTTACAAGACTCAAATATCCTCCGAGAAACATGACACTGGTATATGCCGTCAAGATACCGCCGACAACAATATACGGAATCGAATTCATCACATAATTATAATAGCCATACATTGTTGCAAGTTCATCATTGACACCGAGAAGTATATCTGTAACCGATATCGTGCTTCCCGACACAAGCATTGGAATCAGCCACAACACAATAACGACTGCCGCTGCAAGCTCTGTCTTCCATGCATCAAACCAGTTCAAATGAAGCTCCTCGTCCCTGCTGCTCCGTCCGGCAACCACCGTAAGCCATACAAGACATATAATCAGGGTCATAAAGGAACTCATTCCCAACGCCGCGACCGCTATTCCGCTTGACGCATATTTTTCAAATAATTGGTTTTCCGCATAAAAGCTGTCCTGAATCGGATAATTCGTATCTACCGCTGCCACAAATACAAAATCCTCCGTCTGCGGACCGGAATATTTAATGTTGTCTCTCCATGTAAGCGCATCCTCATTTGACAGATTTGATTCAAATTCGGACAGCTTCGGTCTCACAACAACATATTTTCCATACTTTTTCATTTTTTTAACATTTTCTTCCAGCTCCAGCGGGTTCGAATATTCTTTTTTATTTGTATAAACCTTTTTACTCTTCAGATCAGCATAGAGATAATAATAGTTCGAATCGCCTTCTTCAATACCGGAATCTACTGTCATATAAGAATCATAACCGCTTCCGATCGTCTCGATCACACTGGATAACATTTCATAAACATCCTGTAAATGTCCATTCCATCTCGGATCTTCATTTACAAGCTGCAGCAAATCTTCTACACCGACAGGATGATATCTCTCGACGAGCTGCACATCATTATACTGCCAGAACGCAATGTACTTTGCCTGACCGTCCGCATCAAGAATCTTGATTCCGGATCCATAATCGTCCAACACATTCTCTTTAAGCATATTCAGAATCTGCTGTACATCCACCCCTTGAGCCGGCGTCTTTTCTCCCTCCGGTAAAAATTGGAGTTCTCCATTTTTTACCCTCGCCTGAAATTCAGCATAAGAGTAATAATAAAAACTCCCATCTGTCTTTTCACATACAATCACACATTCCTCATCACTGGCCACATCTTCGCTGCTGTAATACTCCGAAACAGAAGCTTCATCCCACGCAATCAGATCGCCGAGTTTATAGGCAAAACCACTTTTATTTTCACCACTGACCGTTCCCTTTTCATAGTATTCTCTGACATCAATGATCTTATCTGGATTATACTTTCCTTCGGTCTCGAAAATGACATTCTGGCTTAAGCCTAAAGTTACCTGATAATTGTATTCCTGCATCTTCTGGTCAAAGCTTAATGTATCTTCATACGCTTTTGCCCTTTTCCCGTCTAACAGCTCTTCTCTCAATACCGGATAGGCAACAAACCATAAGATACTTACGACAATGGTCACGGAACATAAAATGGACAACAGAACCAGAATCGCTTTGGTTAATTTGGCTTTATACCATGTATTTTTCATAAATACCTTCTTTCTATAATTTTTCTATCTTATAACCGATTCCCCACACAACCTTCAGATAGCGTGGCTCCTTCGAATTAATCTCGATTTTTTCACGGATATGTCGGATATGTACCGCGACCGTATTATCCACTCCTATGGCATCCTCGTTCCATATATTTTCATAAATCTGATCAATCGAAAATACCTTCCCCTGATTTTTCACAAGAAGGAGTAAAATGTTATATTCTATCGGTGTCATTTTCACCGGCTCTCCGTCCACACTGACTTCCTTCAGATCATCATTTACCATTAAGCCTCCGGTCGTGTAGACTGCTTCATTTTTGTTTGCAGCCGTGCTTCCAAGCTGTGTATATCTTCGAAGCTGAGATTTCACCCGCGCCACCAGTTCCAGCGGGTTAAATGGCTTAGTCACATAGTCGTCTGCTCCTACGTTCAATCCCAGAATCTTATCTGCATCTTCTGATTTTGCCGATAAGATAATAATCGGAATATTATTTTCCTCCCGAATTTTAAGCGTCGCACGGATACCGTCAAGTCTTGGCATCATAACGTCGATCACCAGAAGGTCTACCTCCTGATCCTTTAAAACCTTAAGCGCTTCCTCTCCGTCATACGCCTTTAAAACTTCATGCCCCTCCTGCGTCAGATAAATATCTATCGCCTCTACAATTTCTCTGTCATCATCACATACTAATATTTTAGCCATTTTTATCACCTCTCTTCTACTATACAAGAATAGCAGGGATTTTTTAAGGACAAATGTTGAAATTTCTTAAAATATTATGAATCTATTGCCCTTTACGTCGGTTATGATTTTCTTCCTATGTTCTTAAGGTGCTCTTAAGAAATTTTCTATTTCTTTTATAGATACAACATATTTTAGACACATTTATCTTATATACTAAAGTCAGATAGTTGATAGAGCAACTATCTCCCCCTCATAAAGTAAAACATCGGGCACGCACCCGATGCACACTTTACTCTCATTCCTTTAGATAACTATAAAAACAACGAAACCCGTTAGCCGGAAGGTTAGCGGGTTTTCGCTGTTTTACGTCAAAAAAAGTATGCGTTTCTCATTTTTGACAACTATAAATATTGACTGAATTCAACTTTTTCTTTATTCGGTCCCTCAATCGTGAAGAACTTCACTCCATTTTCCCAGAACGGAAAGCACCTGCACGATCCCGCGAATCAGCATCATCACTACCATGAACGGAAGCGCAAGGTTATAGAGCACAAAGAATTTTTTAAATAAAGAATTCTTTTCCAGTTCTGTCACTTTTGCAAATAGTGCTGCCAGTAAAAATACGCCTGTTCCTAACACTAACAAATGCACATGCAGAACCCCCAAAGTTGTCGGCTCTGTATAACCATTCCATTTTGTAAATTCACGGTAAAAAACACCGCCTGCCATTGCAAGCACAAAATAAATCAAAGATGCATTCATTATTTTCTTCATAAATATCGGTTCCTCCTTATCTTTTTTCCTAAGTACACTTAAATAATTCCAGCCAAATAAAACGCCCGCCAGACACTTCTTTAATACAAATAATTCTTCACAAACTCCAGAAATGCTTCTTGGTCCGCTCTTTCATCAAACAATATCGACAGAAACAATGTAAAAATGCAGTCTACATACACTTCTTTCGACAATCTCTCTGAAAATATATGCGGACGTATTTTTTCATCATTTCTTATAAAACGAAGCATCTGATGCTTTATTTTTTGAAAATATTCTTCCATCGTCTTTCGCCCTTCCTGCTTCTCTCCTGCCGCAAAGCTTAACGCATGCATAGAGAAAAACTGCGGGTAACGCTCCTTACTTTTCTCTGCGCTTTCCAGAAGTATTTTCAAATAATCCACTATATTTTTGCAATCTTCGGATATTTTCCCAACCGGAAAGATATCTGCCCACACCGCTTCCACTGTTGCAGACAGCAATTCCGCCTTTGATACAAAATAGTTATAGAGAGAGCCAAGCGCAACTCCACATTCTGCTGCAACCGTCCGCATATTTACGGCAGTAATTCCATCCCTCGCCGCAATTTTTCGACTCACTTCCAATATCTCTTCTTTTGATGTCACTGCCTTATTCATTGCTTTCCTGCTTTCTCATATCCTGGTACCCAATCACTACCGTCCACACATATGCGCAAGTTTTAGGAATCATCAGCATTCCAATAACCGGGAATCAGTGCAAGTACATAGACTATAACTGTCAGATTTCTTTTCCCTTCCACCTGATAGCGCAGCCGCCACACATAATAAAGTAAAATATAAAATACAGTCATTGTCACAGAAGTAATCAATTTCCCAATTCCCAACGCAACCGTATAATCCTCCAGACCGGTCGTACAAAGCGCGATGGCTCTCGGCACTAAGTGAAAAGCATCTCCCAGCCCAAGCGTTACCGCCATAATTCCGAATAATTTATATTGAAGATTTCCTTTACATTGTCTGATCATCAACGTTCCGATTGTAATGACTGTGACCAGATAAATAATGTCAAATAAAGTTTCTGCTATTGCCTGCATTTTTCTTTCTCCTTCCCATTGTTTCTATATTGAACAATGTTCATTTTAATGTTCAGCGAAGTCTCTGTCAAGAAAAAAGTAACCGATTCTCGCATTATGCCAAGAATACGGTTACTTTCTTCTATCATTCGCTCTATTTTATTATCTCACAAGCTTTCTATGCACGAAGCCCCTCCATCCACCGATACAAATGTTCATATACCTGCCGGCGGTCAGTCTCATTTAAGATCTCATGCCGGTCTCCTTCATAAAGCTTCAGTGATACATTCTTTATTCCGGACTTTTTAAATCTTTCATAAACTCTTTTCACACCTTTACCAAATGCTCCTACCGGATCATCCTCACCTGCCACAAAGAAAATCGGCAGATGCTTCGGAACTGCCTCTGCACCTTTTTTCCCCGCGGCAATCTTGATTCCTTCAAACATCTGATAGTATGCTCCTACAGTAAATCGAAAAGAGCAAAACGGATCTTTTACGTATTTCTCCGGAATCTTCGAATCAGAACTTAACCATTCCTTCCCGGTCTTTCCCGGTTCAAACTTCCGGTTGTACCCGCCAAACGCCATATTATCGATCAGCAGGCTTCGATGTCTCCAGCCTTTGGCGCGTGCGATCACACGGCACAGTTTCTGTCCGACAGACGCCAGAAGCTTCGGCTGGTCGCCGGTTCCCATAATCACTGCTCCCGTAAGCCCTTCGCCTTTGTTCATCAAATACTGTCTCAGCAAAAAAGACCCCATGCTGTGTCCAAGCATATAGTATGGAACGTTCGAATATTTCTTCTCTGTAATTTCTCTCAGGCGGTGAATATCCGACTGAATATAGCGATTGCCATGCTTCTCCGGGAAATGTCCAAGATCTTCTTTATCATGCGCGGTTTTCCCGTGACCTAAATGGTCATTTCCGGTTACATAGTATCCACGCTCGTTCAGATAAGTTGCAAATCCATCATACCGGTCAATATATTCCACCATTCCATGACAGATCTGAACAACGGCTTTGACCTCTCCTTCCGGAATCCATTCTTGTACATGTACGCGACTGTTCCCATCTGCACTTAGAAATTCAAATTCATTTTTCATTATCTATCCTTCATCCTCACATAATCACGATATGGCGCCAGCGGCTTGTAAGCCGGACGAATAATCTTATCTGCATTCTTCAACTCTTCCAGTCGATGCGCGCTCCATCCTACAATACGCGCTGTCGCGAAGATCGGTGTGTACAATGACGGTGGAAGATCCAGCATACTGTACACAAGACCACTGTAGAAATCTACGTTTGCATTTACACCTTTGTAAATCTTACGCTTCTCGGCGATAATTTCCGGTGCCATGTGCTCTACCGTCTCATAGAGGGCATATTCCTTCTCGCAGCCCTTCTCGATGGCAAGCTGTTTCACAAAGTTTTTGAAAATGTCAGCTCTTGGGTCTGATACGGAATAAATCGCATGTCCCATTCCGTAGATAAGCCCCTTCTTGTCAAATGCCTTCTTATCAAGAAGATCACACAAATACTGACGGATGGCATCTTTGTCTTCCCAGTCAGACAAATGTTCTTTCATGTCCTCAAACATCTGCGTCACTTTTACATTTGCTCCGCCATGTTTTGGTCCTTTTAAAGAAGCCATCGCTGCTGCCATTGTAGAATAAGTATCCGTTCCGGAGGAAGTGACAACGTGTGTAGTAAAGGTAGAGTTGTTACCACCACCGTGATCCATATGGAGCACAAGCGCCATATCCAGAATCTTCGCCTCCAGTTCCGTGTATTTACGATCCTCACGGAGCATCATCAATATATTTTCTGCTGTTGACAGCTTCGGTGATGGGGCATAAATGAACAGATCACCGCCCATACGGTAATTGTATGCGTGATAGGCATATACCATCATCATCGGGAACTGACTGATAAGGTTCAGGCACTGACGAAGCACGTTCGGGATGCTTGTATCGTCTGCTTTCATATCATATGTATATAAATTCAATATTGAACGTGACAGGCTGTTCATCATATCGCGGCTTGCCGCTTTCATAATGACATCTCTTACAAATGTCGGCGGTAATGTTCTTCTATTGACAAGCGTCTGTTTGAATCTCTCTGCCTCTGCTTCATTCGGAAGCTCTCCAAAAAGAAGAAGATACGCAATCTCTTCAAATCCAAAATGTCCGTCTGCCAGAAATCCTCCGACCAGATCCTTAATGTTGTAGCCTCGATAGTAGAGATTACCTGCGCACGGAACCTCTTTTCCATCTACAACTTTGGTAGCACACACATCAGAAATGTTTGTCAAACCTGCAAGAACGCCTTTTCCGTTTAAATCACGAAGACCTCGCTTGACTTCATACTTGGCATACAGTTCTTTATCTATGGCTGTATTTTTCTCGCACAATTCAGCAAAATGTTCGATTTCCGGAGTGATCTCAAATAATACATACTTATTCTTCTTTGACATACACATCATCCTCTCTTTTTGTTGTTTTTATATAGATTACATAGCCCGCTCAAAAATATCATTGCTAAGGCTGGCAAATTCTTGAAGGCTTAACGCTTCTCCGCGTACGCTGGCACCCTTGCCAAGCTTTTCGATCGCCTTAGTAATGATTTCTTTTGAACAGGTTATTTTATCAGAATTGTTTAATCCATTTGCCAACGTTTTTCGCCTTTGGTTAAAAGACGCTCTGATAATATCAAACATCAACTTCTCATCTTTTACTTCTACCGGCGGCTTTTCATGTCTCGTCAAGCGGATGACCGCAGAACCTACTTTCGGTCTCGGCATAAAACAATTCGGCGGTACATTTGCCACTATGTAAGGCTCCGCATAATATTGAACCGCCAGAGACAACGCGCCATAATCTTTATTTCCCGGCCCTGTCTGCATACGATCTGCCACTTCTTTTTGTACCATGACCGTAATACTCTCTACCGGCACATGATTCTCAAATAATCCCATGATGATAGGTGTGGTAATATAATATGGTAGGTTCGCCACGACTTTGATCGCTTTCCCTCCATTTTCTTCATCCGCAAGTTTGCGAAGATCCAGCTTCAATACATCCTCGTTGATAACTCGCACATTATTATATTCACTTAACGTATCTTCTAAAATCGGAATCAAATTTCTGTCAATCTCGACTGCGATTACTTTCCCTGCTGCTTCTGCAAGATACTGCGTCATCGTTCCAATCCCCGGACCGATCTCAAGTACCATATCTTCTTTTGTAATGTGGGCAGCGCTGATAATCTTATCTAATACATGTGTATCGATCAGAAAATTCTGACCAAATTTCTTTTGAAATGAAAAGTCATATTTCTGCAGAATCTCTATTGTCTTCTGTGGGTTTCCAAGTGTCGGTCCAATCATATTCTCTACTCCCTGCTTCATAATTGTTTCTAATTATACAACAAGATTGTCTTTATTGATATACCTTAAAAGAAAAATAAATATTAAGAATGTATGAACAATTTCTTTCCTTTTAAGCCCTATACTTCCGTCAAATTGTACAAATCTCTCGCATTTTTCTCTGTCTGTTCCACAACCGCTTCATAAGAAATGCCCTTGATTTCTGCAATCTCCTCCGCAACATATTTAATATAAGAGGAATTATTTCGTTTCCCGCGAAATGGAACCGGCGCAAGATACGGGCAATCGGTTTCTAATACGATCGACGTTAACGGAATCTCCTCCACGGTCTCTTTGAGCTTTCTTGCATTTTTGAAAGTCACAACACCTCCAACGCCAATATAATATCCCATTTTCACATATTCTTTTGCCTGCTCTTTCGAATACGAATAGCAATGAATCACACCTCGTAATCCCTGCCCGTGCTCTTTCATGATCTCCATCGTATCTGCTGCCGCCTCCCGGCTATGAATCAGCACCGGAAGGTTCAACTCTCTGGCAAGATCAAGCTGATGGACAAACCACTCCTTCTGCACATCATGCGATTCATTATCCCAATAATAGTCAAGACCGATTTCACCGACTGCAACAACCTTCTCCTGCTTACATAACTCTTTCATCTGTTGAAAACGCTCTTCATTCAAGCTTCCCACTTCATCCGGATGGATTCCCACTGCTGCATACATAAAAGAGTACCTCTTCACCAGCTCCACCACTCGTTCACAGGATTCATATGTCGCGCTCACATTTACAATCGTGCCAACGCCCTGCTCCGGCATCGAGGCAAGAAGCGTTTCCCGATCTGTGTCAAATTGCTCATCATCATAATGCGCATGAGTATCAAAAATCATAGTTCCTCCTATCATTTAATTAAGGACGGGTTTTTAAATGTCCCGTCCCAAATAAATAGTTATTCTGTCTTTTTTCTGTCTAAATGTTACAATATCTGTGCTCTTAACTGTTCTGGTGTTTTCTGTGATAATAATGCCGGTGCAATGTCAAATACACTTCTTGCTCCGTTCTCGCCTTTTTGGGATAAACGGTAAGCAGCTCTTGCATAAGCTACCAGTACGCTCGCAGTAAACTCCGGATTTGAATCCAGTTTTAACGAATACTCAATCACATGTTTATTTCCTTCGGTTCCTGTCTCGCCTGTACGGATTACGAAACCGCCATGAGGCATTTTGCTGTGGTTTTCTTTTAATTCTTCCTCAGAAATAAATGTTACAGTCGTATCATATTCGTCAAAATAATTCGGCATCGTTTTAATTGCCTGTTCAATTGCCGCCTTGTCAGCGCCCTCTTCTGCCACTACATAACATTCGCGCAAATGTTTCTCTCTTGTGGTAAGCTCCGGTTCACTTCCTGTTCTCACACGGTCAACCGCTTCTTCAATGGGAACGGTGTACTGAATTGCATTTTTCACACCATCTATGCGGCGAATTGCATCAGAGTGTCCTTGGCTTACACCTTTTCCCCAAAATGTGTATGTGCTTCCCTGAACTAAAATAGATTCTGCATACAGGCGATTCAGTGAGAACATTCCCGGGTCCCAACCGCCCGAAATAATACTCACATTATTTCCGGCTTTGGCTGCCTTATCCACATTCTCAAAATACTCCGGGATCTTTGCATGCGTATCAAAGCTGTCAATGGTATTAAAATTTGCCGCGATCTCCGGTCCCATCACCGGAAGATCTGTAGCAGACCCACCACAAAGCATCATCACATCAATTTCATCTTTCATAGAAAGCATATCGTCAAAATGCTTCACTTCTGCGCCAGCCGTCTTAATCACAACAGCAGAAGGATCTCTTCTGGTGAAAACAGCCTTCAATTCCATATCATCATTACGGGCAATTGCCTGCTCTACACCTCTGCCAATATTTCCATACCCAACAATACCAATTCTGATTTTTCCCATTGCTTACTCCTGCCTTTCTTCTATTTGGGACGTAGCATTTTTGCAAAAGCCTACGTCCCAAATTGCTTTTTGCCCTGTCCTTTTTTAACTTATTTCTGCTCCAGCCGGCATATTTTTCTCTGGTGTCATCAATGAGAGATGCCCTTCTGCGTCTTCTGCACAGAGAAGCATTCCTTCTGATAATACTCCTGCCAGTTTTGCCGGTTTTAAGTTTACAAGTACCATGACTTTCTTTCCAACCATTTCTTCTGCGCTGTATTCTTTCTTAATGCCAGACACGATCTGCTTTACCTGACTTCCGACTTTCACCTGTGAGCAAAGAAGTTTCTTGGATTTTTTTACTTCTTCACACGCAATGATCTCACCAACTTGGAACTGCATTTTTCCAAAGTCTTCGAAACTAATTTCTGGCTTTGCTTCTATATCGATAACATCTTCTTCAGAAGCTTCTTCCTGTTCCTGCGCCTCTTCCGGCTGCTTTGGATGACGTTCCTCTACTTTTTGCATCACTTCTTCAAGATCTAATCTTGCGAAAAGAATTTCCGGTTTTTCTACCACTTTTCCATCGCCCAGCTGTGCCAGAATTTTCTCGGATGTCTCAGGCATAAATGGCGCTAACTGTTTTGCTCCGGATTTGATGCTCTCTAACAGATTATAGAGAACAGTTTCCAGACGATCTTTCTTTTCCTCTTCTTTTGCAAGCGCCCATGGCATTGTCTCATCAATATATTTATTGCAGCGTTTAAACAAATTGAAGATTTCTGTAATTGCATCTGCAACTCGTAAATCATCCATTTTCTTCTCAACTGCAATCGGCGTATTTTCTACTACGGATTTAAGATCTGCATCAATAGCAGCTTCTTCTTCATTTAACGTCACATTTTTATTTTCAACTGTTCCGCCAAAGTATTTATTAGACATAGAAATCGTTCTGTTTACAAGATTTCCAAGTGTATTTGCAAGATCTGAATTAATACGCTCTACTAAAAGTTCCCATGAAATCACACCATCATTTTCGAATGGCATTTCATGAAGCACGAAGTAACGTACTGCATCCACGCCGAAAAACTCTACCAGCTCATCTGCATACAACACATTTCCTTTTGATTTACTCATTTTTCCATCACCCTGCAACAGCCAAGGATGTCCGAAAATCTGCTTCGGAAGCGGAAGGTCAAGCGCCATTAAGAAAATCGGCCAATAAATGGTATGGAAACGAATAATATCTTTACCGATCAAATGAAGGTCTGCCGGCCAGTTTTTCTTAAATTGCTCCGTACCTTCTCCGTCTGCATCATAACCGATACCGGTAATATAGTTTGTCAACGCATCCAGCCAAACATAGACAACATGCTTATCATCAAAATCTACCGGAATTCCCCATTTAAAAGAAGTTCTAGATACACACAAGTCTTGAAGTCCCGGTAACAGGAAGTTGTTCATCATCTCATTTTTACGAGAAACCGGCTGAATAAATTCCGGATGTGTATTGATATGCTCGATCAAACGATCTGCATATTTGCTCATTTTGAAGAAATAAGCCTCTTCCTTGGCAGGCTTCACTTCGCGCCCGCAGTCCGGACATTTTCCGTCTACAAGCTGTGACTCTGTCCAGAAAGATTCACACGGTGTGCAGTAAAGTCCTTCATAAGAGTCTTTGTAAATATCTCCCTGATCATACAATTTCTTGAAAATTTTCTGAACCTGCTTCTCGTGATCCTCATCCGTTGTACGGATAAATTTATCATAAGAAGTGTTCATAAGATCCCAGATCTCTTTTACCTGTCCGGCAACATCATCCACATATTCTTTTGGTGTAACGCCTGCTTCTTCTGCTTTTAACTCAATTTTCTGACCATGCTCATCAGTTCCGGTCTGGAAAAACACATCATAGCCTTGGCTTCTTCTATATCTTGCAATCGCATCTGCCAGTACGATTTCATAAGTGTTTCCAATATGCGGTTTACCAGAGGTGTACGCAATGGCTGTCGTCATATAATACTTTTTCTTTTCCATGTTAAATCTCTCCTTAAAATTTTTAAATAATAAAAAAACTCCGATCCTTCCATCCGGAAAAATCAGAGAAGACGGGAATTCCCGTGATACCACTTCTATTTACTTTCTATCTCACGACAAAAAGCCTCATCAGGTGCTATTGCACCTACCGCTGTAAAGGGCGGACCCTTTATGATCTCACCAGAAATTAATTACTATAGCAACTTTATTATTTCCTAATCTCTGCTCAACCATACCACTCAGGAGCCATCTTCTGCCAATTCTAATTTATCCCTCTCAGCCTCCGGGATTTCTCTGTAAAATATCAAAAAGGCGTACTCTCTCCATCACTGTGTTTTCTTTATTATTTTAAGTAATCCATACTGAAAATCCTAGCACATAAAACCGTCTTGTGTCAAGGATTTCCACACTTTGACAGCACTGATAGGTATATTTTTTTATTGTGGTCTTAGGTTTACGAAATCTCAAAA